>ULSY01013392.1_pt1 | contig 143028 bp, 116 predicted proteins | sample 1957201 | NCBI WGS metagenome assembly ULSY01 (sample SAMEA4835723, study PRJEB28245) | human gut metagenome | biome: gut microbiome; material: fecal sample | place: Denmark | collected 2008
ATATGTAGCTTGTGAAATACCTTTCAAAGAATCTTTTTGCGATATTGCACTCCATGGAGAATAAAAAAGATCGTATATTGTTCCAAAAGAGAATCTATGATTAATTAGACCATCTTGCATACAGACTTTTACTTTTGTCTTGTGAAAAAAATCAATCAAATACGCAAATTTCTGAAAAGAATTATCACGATTATCCTCAGAAATCTTATCCAGTTCTAATCCTTTTATTAATAAGCGTGCATACTCCTCCATAAATACAGAATTATTGTTTTTTTAATTGGGCCAATTGCATAATTTCAAACATATCTTGACGTACTTGATCGAAAAAGTCTACAGGGAATTCTGATAAATTTCCATCTTCATCTATTGAAATTAAAGTATATGGGCACTTATCCTTGTTTCTCTCAAAAAAATATATACTAATGTCATCCTCAGGAGTTAACCCAAATTGAGACAAAGCAGCCCTACGAATACCATTAACAACATGTTCGCTATGTGTTTCAATTACAATTTTTAGTCCAGCAGCAGCCATTTTCCCTAAAAAGAATCCTATATTAGATTGAGCTTTGGGATGTAAATGCGCTTCTGGATTTTCTATTATAAACATACTACCACGTTTTGCAATCAGTCCATTTATTATTATTGGTAAAGCATAAGTATAACCAAATCCTGTATTTGGTGTTATGGCTGTCACCTTAGGACCACGCAATTTAATTTGGCAGGTATGAGATGTTATTGGTTCTGATTTTATTGAAACTTCAGAAAATATATAACTCATCCATTTATCAACCTGTATATTAAAGTTATTTGTAACATCTTTACCATAAAGTCTCTCCTCTTCAACTTTAGGAAAGGTTCTAGATGCTGAAAGCAAAACATTACCAGCCCATTCACCGCAATTTCCACATTCCAAAAATGATGTAGATTGAACTTTAGATTCCAGTCTTGGTCCCACACGTTCTGCATTTAGATAATAAAACTCTTTATTTTTAATAAAATCAGGAAGTTTAGATATCTCTTCTATTGCGAGCGATGCTTTTAATGTATTAGAATCCTGTCCTTGTTGTAAATTACAATCTACCCCATTTAATGATATACAAATGTTATCAGCATCAATATGAGAAATATCATCAAAAGAACCGAGTTGCAACTTTCGATATCCATTTAATACTATTTCATTGTCAGTTCTAAATGAATCACGATTATCAGAACTATTAGTAAGTAATTCTATTACTTGACGAATTAAAAGCAAAGATTGTATTACACTACTTTTTCCTGCTCCATTAGCACCAGTAAATAAAGTTAATTTATTTAGATTAAATGTTTCGTCTAAAAAACACTTAAATCCTTGCAACCTCAAACTATCCATTTTACTATTCATTAAATATTGAATATTTTATATCATATAAAATTATAGACTAACAACTATTTATTCAATTTCAATAATTTGTCTCTTAAAATAATCATAGCTGTTTCAATATTCCATTTTGAGTTTGTACCATAAGTTATCGCCCTATAAAACTCTTTATCTTTTTCAATTAAATCTTTTAGGGGTAATATAAGACTTTCCTTTTCAAAACGAGTAGCAATCTCTGTAAATGTATAAAAAGACAACAACACAGATATACAAAGCATCAACAATTTATTAACACCTAAGCGACGTTGGCTTTCACTATTTATTTTTCTGAAGGTCTGATTTCCAAAAAGATAAAACGCAGATTTCATTGCTTCCTCAAAACAAGCTATCTCATTGTCAAAATTATCTTTATCATTTAATTTATCAATAAATTTATCAAGTGAACTATCCATATGGCCATTATAATCACCAACAGGATATTCATCAGAATATAAGCTTCTAAAGTATAAGAAACGCAATGCAGCTTCTTGTGCTTGCATTCTTTTATCTTTAACAGAATTATCCGTAGCTTGTTTAAATTCCTTAGACGAACTCATCTTCAATAATGCAATTTGAACAGATGGTCTTGACAAACAATTTCTTATTTCTTGACGATTTAATGGTTTACCTCCTGTATTCAGTCTTCTAAACAAATCATATTTAAGCTCTGAAGGAGAACGATAATCAATTACAAAACACATTAACTGTGTTTGTCCAAATTTTCTTATCCTCAGTGGTGGTAATATTTTTTTAATTTCTTCAAATGTTTTACCATTACAAACATCTAGATACTCAAGATTACATAATCTCAACTTATTATTTACAAAATTTCGAATTGTATGAATACGTTGTAGACCGTCAACAACAGTTAAAATACCATCAGAAAATTGACTTAAATATAATGCAGGTAGTGGAAGTCCTAATAAAATAGACTCTATCAGTAAACTTTGCCTAGTTCTATCCCAAACAAAATGTCTTTGGAAATTTGGAGCCAAATCTAGGTCTCCTTGTTCTATTAAATCCATGAGTTGACGAATAGAAAATGGTTTATTCTCAACATAAATACTATCCGGATCATAAACTCGTTTTTGCCTCTCTATTTCATCTTTACCATCGGATGTTAATTCCAAGCCATCAGATATAGCCTCTATATAAGCTTCAGATAATCCCAGCATTTTATCAGAAATAGTTTCTTCATCCTCATCGAATATAGAAATATTTTGAAGAGTAAGATTCCCATTTTTGTCTTTCCATACAGGAATTGATTCTTTCCCTTCTCGCGCTGGAATTAGGAACACTTTACCAGATGCATCTTCAGTAAGCTGTAATGTCGTTTCTTCAATATCTCCTTTATATGTCAAACGTATGAATAAATCCATGTCCTAGTAATGTTACAATTAATCTAATATCTGACGATAAATTTTAAATCACCATGTATCTTCTAAAAGCCTTAGAAGCAAATATTACACTAAATTGAGAACAAAAGTAAGAAAAATAAGTGAGATTTTAATTATAAATACAGGTAATTTATCCGTTATTGTTATATAACAGATATTATTGAGCAATAAGTAAATACAAATCTGTCTTTTCATCAATAAATATTCAGATGATAGATTTGTATAGACATACTTAAGAAAAAATGATTTAAACAAATATAAACATCATATTTACCTAATAGACATACCACCTTTACTTTACCACTGTATTCCTATATACATCAATTAAAGTTAAATAAAGGGAAAAGAGAAAATAGTTTACCTCTTACTTCCCTCTGTTAAGCAAAACAATATACGCGAAACTCTCCTGCATTTAGTTGACATACTTAGCGAAAAACTTACGTATTATTTGTACCTTTGTAAGTAGATAGAAAACTGGTGAACTTCAGTTGGAAAATTTAGATTTTCCACGGTTCTAATTTTATGTTGAAGAATAAACGGAGGAACAGTAAATTCAGGTTCAAAAACAACCCATTATGGTCTAAAAAAATACTTTTCTACCGTTTAAAATATAAGTTTTTGATTATCAATTATATCCACATGCTGCATCGGTTAATGTTACTCAATTTTAATTATACTAGCACTGCTGATCTGTATATTCCACAGGTACAGAATTATAAAAATAAATTCATAATCAATCATATCCATGGTAATTTAAATGCTCCGGATGGGATCATATTTGGTTACGGTGATGAGCTTGATGACAGATATAATAAACTTGTGCAACTCAACAACAATGAGTTTTTATGCAATGTAAAATCAATAAAATATCTTGAAGCTGAAAACTACCGAAAGATGCTATCTTTCATTGATTCTGCCCCCTATCAGATATATATTATGGGACATTCATGTGGAAATTCTGATAGGACTTTATTAAATACTCTGTTTGAACATAAAAATTGTATATCTATAAAACCATTCTACTACGTCAAAGATGATGGTTCTGACAATTACCTTGAAATAATTCAAAATATTAGTAGAAATTTTACAGATATGAAACTAATGAGGGATAGAGTTGTAAATAAAACCTATTGCGAAGAATTGTAAAATATTCAATTAATTGTTACAATTAAATTTATAAAAATCATAAACAATAATATATAGGTAGAATAATTTATGACAATACTGAAAAACGACATAGTTCTTGCCCCTTTTATTGGTGAAAATCTATCATTTAGTGTGGGGTTGAACCCATTAGGTATACGTACTGCATCAGAGCAATTATTTACAACATTACTTCCTGGTATGAATGTTGTAACATTACGCATAAGATACTACAGTTTCTACTGCTGGCTATTAAAATGCTTTTATGACACTCGTGATATTGCTAATCTTGCAGATTTAAGGAGGCATATTCGTATATCAGAATTATTAATGGCACTTATACATGCAAAGAGTGGTGATGGATTAGGGATACCAGGTATTACATACGCACAATCCATGATTAATGAAAACAAAGAAGAATACAATCTTGTTGATGGAGTAATGCCTAATGGGAAAGCTACTGGAGGTTACTGGAAAGGATCTTTAGGAGCCATGGGTACCTACTATATTGCTTCATTAGTAGAAATGGGACTTGTTGCGCCACTCACAGATAATATGCATCTATACAACATCACTAAAAAGACAGATGCAAATTATATTACAGGTGAACATTTAGCAGATGCTTTTGAGAAAAGTGTAGGAAAAGAAAGTTCTTTACTATTTCTCAAATGTTTAAGTGAAGGTATAGTAAATAATAGTGAACTGGATATATTAGCTAAAACATTTAAAGCTAAAAGTATGAATACAGGAGAGGAAAACAACTTACTTATAGCTATGTTGTTACAACACGATAATCCTGCAGCAGAAACTAAAACTTACATGCGTAGAAATACGATCCAGTTATTACTGAATTATTTTAGTACGGATAAAGTAGATTATTTGTCAGAATTAGAATTTGCCCAATATGTTTATAATGAGTTTAAAAGTGGTAATACTAAATCAGTATCAGCAATAGGCTGGTATGCTTATTATTTAAACGATAGCCGCCAATATGAGTCTCTTATTATTTTCAGTGAGCTATTAAAACGCCTTAATAAAAGTAATAAGCCCGGTGGATGGGAATTAATAAAGAACATAACATCTGAGCTTGCGGATAAAGTATGCATAGACTTTGCTATAGAATCAGAAACTTTAGAGGAAGTAATTGATAATTGGGATATGTATAATAGGCCATCAAATGTAATGTCAGAAGCATTTTATGTTATCATAGATGACTATGTGCAAAATAAGTCATACGATGATTATAAATCCGAACTTCGATTATTTTTTCATGGCATACATAATGATGCAATGGATTCATTTGACACCATCAAAAGTTATTATAACTATAAATTCCACGATTATATACAAATATTTTTGACTGACAATATCATTTACAGTCATTATAGTGAAGCTATGCGTAAATTTAGTCAGAATGGTGTAGCAACTCAAAAACTAACAATAGAGAATGGTTATGTAAAGGGATTGGAATGCTATGAAGCAACACATAGTTCTCCACGTATTAATACTTTATTTAACTTCGTTTCTGATTTAGGACTGATAGCAAATTACAAATTAACAAAAAGAGGAAAAGAACTATTAAACCAGCTGAATAATGATTGAACGTAGAAATATAATAAAGCTATTGAGTGAGCGTACTAATACATTTCATTCTGCCATTTTAACTTGTTACAACTTCGATTCTATATTTTTTGAATCAATATATTTACCTACGCTTTTGCGTGCTGGTATCACTAATATCATTGTTATGATGGATGCCAAAATGTATGATTCAATGCTATCAGATACAGCATATCATTGCCACCAAGTTCACATGAATAGATATACATTGGTACGGCAGAAAAATAGTTACGGCGGTGTATTCCATTCTAAGATTGTTCTATTGTTCGGCAACAATGAAGGAACAGTTATTGTCGGATCAGGAAACCTTACATTCAGCGGAATATCAAACAATACTGAAGTATGGAATGTCTTTCATATAAATGACGCAACTTCACCTAATTTTCCCATTATAAAGAATGCATGGGAATATACCAAAGGACTCTTAACTAATTCTTCATATCTGATTAAACGTCAAATTGGTTGGATTGAAGAACAAAGTATATGGATTACAGATCCATCCACACATGCAAATATTAAACTCGAATCTGGAGAAACAGCAACTTTATTATACAACAGTGAAAATAAAACTATTTTTGAAGCACTTGTGGATGCCATTGGTAACAGCAAAGTAAATGAAATTACAATAGTCGCCCCTTTTTATGATAGTAAAGGAGAAGCTATAAAAAACTTCAAATGTTTTTTAATCCTAAAACTATACATTGTCTTATAGATATAAATAACCAAAGTGCTCCATACGATTTGTTTGATAAAACCAATAATATAAATTTTTATCATTATAACAACGACAATGCAACACTTCATGCCAAAATCATAGAATTACAAACATCCAATGGTAGTTGGCTACTCTCTGGTAGTGCAAATATTGGTACTATGGCCTTGGGCACCATAAAAAAAAGATTTAATGATGAAGCATGTATATTAATTAACTCCTCAAGACATAAGAAATATATAGAAGAATTAGGATTGAAAAATTATTTTAAAACAATTACAAAAAGGGAACTTGAAGGACAGAATAAACCGCCATACAATATTCCACCAGTGTGTCATAACAGAATCACAATCATATATTGTGAAATATGCAATGACAGTATAGAACTAAATGTTTCAGAAAAAGGATTATTGTGCGATATTGTTATATTTAACAATGAAATGCAAATTATAGACAGTAAGGAAATTATTACAGATTTCAAGATGTCAATACCTGCAATTAATAATGCATATATAGTTGTACTCAAAAAAGATGGGAAAGAGATTTCTAATCGCTGCTTAGTTGTTAATGAAGAAAAAGTAGAATATTGTAATCCAGACCCAAAATTGAGAAAATTATCAAGTATACTCAATGACTCTGGTTTAATGGATAATCTAAGTCATATTCTTGGATATATTGAATTCGATAATGATACAAGAGAATATAATCTACAAAGCACAAATCATAATGACACGATAAAAATTGACACTACGGACAATGATGTTAGTAGTGATAGATTTAATGAACTTAAACAGAATAGTAACATAAATATTAATTTACATTCTGGCATACGTATACTTACATTTCTTCAAAATATCCTATTTAATTACGAAAATGATGACATAAATGATGAGGAATCATTATTAGCTCTCAAAGAAGAAAACGAAGGTATAAATAGACTTGATGGCAATACAAAAGAATCTAAACAATCTAGTATTGATAAAGCAAAAAGAATGAGGAATGATGTACATTCTTTTCTATGCAAAATGAAGAAATTCATCGAGATGAAAATAGATGATCCTACATCTCAAAATGAAGGGATAAGTTCTCTCCCACTTGAGAACTCAGGCAACAATCTTCCAAGATTAATATCTGTCCCCAACCTTAATCAAAGTTCTTCATTTGCAATAGCAACAACAATAATGTTCTATTTAATGGATAATTACGGTAAAGAAATAGAACAAAAAATAGAGTTACGAGACTGTTTTACAGATACTATGTGCCTATATTTAGCATTATATGGACAAAACTTTGAAACAGAAGGTAATACTTATAAATCAAAGAAAATTCATAAAATGCTTAAAGATGCAACCACCATGTTATTTGTTTCCCTATGTTATTTTAACTTTCCATCTGATTCAAAATGTGAGCTAATTCTTTCTGTATTAAACAGTTTAGATGCTTGGCGCAATGAAAAGTATGTTTTATCGGAGATTATAACAGACTTCAAAAAACACATTGAGGATTTAGATACTAGAAAATTAAATCCCCAAACATATGATACTATCATTAAGTTGTATGAAACGTATATATCTGGAGAAATACCAATCAATAATTTCAAAGAATCAGATGAAGAATTGTATGTATACCGTACTGGTTATGGTTTCTTTAATGTCTATGGTATTTCATTTATAAATAATTCATGGAAATATTCATATTATCATCCTAGGTATCAATATAGGAATTTCAATCCCAAAGGAGGAAATAAATATAAAGGTTATAGCTTATAATTTCAAATAAATAATATAAGGAGAAATGAATTTTACTCTCCTTATTATTTTTAGAAGTGGATAATGTCTATTTCAAAATAGAAATAATTATGGACTTATTTTCATACTTTAGAATAAAAAATCCTGTTCCCATTTACTAAAATTGAGACAAGATCAATGTTTCGCTTATCTGCTCTAAGCTGTAATAAGCAGCAAACCTAAGGCCAAATCTTACGACCATATCCTCTTGTGTTAAGTTCAATTATAACCTCCGTACTTAGACCATTATTATTATCTATACATATATGGTTAGCTTTCAATATATTAAATACAAATATATTATTCATAAAGTAGTATTATACTGTACAACTCCAAAAATATTATTCTCTGAAAATAAAAAACACAACCACATTATTTGAATATTATAAAAAATATATTATCTTTGCAGTGGAGAGGTGGTAGAGCGGCCGATTACGCCTGTTTGAAACACAGGTAAACCTACGGGTTTCAGGGGTTCGAATCCCCTCCTCTGAAAATTCTAATTATCAATATATAAAGGAGACAGAAATTCTGTCTCCTTCTTTTTATTAATATCTTCCATGCAGGTGATTCATTAATATAATTCGAATATCAAGCAAACTTTGTATTTTTCAGTTACTCAATAAATAAGTTATTTATATTTATTCAAGCATCATTTTAACATCATATTCTCGATGCAGTAATCAAGAATTATACTAGACAAAAATATCTGTATATTGCTACTTTTCTACATCGAACATTTATAAAAAGCACTTTATATGATTTTAAGTATACTCAAAATAACTAAGTATAATCAAACATTTTTTAAAGTAGAATACTTAAGTAACTACTGAACTATTCTAGTAGTTAATCATTTGAACCTACTACATTATTTTTTATACAAAAGATGAATACTTCACTTTTTGTACCTTGCAGAAAATATTGAAAAGGCTTGGAAAATATACTATTTTTTCATACATTTGTATAGAGTCAAAGGCTTTCGGAAATTGCGAAACATTTCTAATACTTTGATTATCAGATTTTTAAATGCTACAATATTGTATCTTACGTGTATCTGAGTTTTTCAAACAAGTTTTGAACTTATTGAATACCAATGTTTGTCGAGATTTTCTAAATAACTGCATCGGAAATAGATAATAGTAAGTCCAACTTCAACAATATAAACAGCAAATGTGTATATAGCTAGTATTATCAATGAGTCTGTCTCAAATTGAAACAGACTTTCTTTATATTTTTCCCATTATTCAAATTAACACATTACAAATAGATCAAGTAACCTGTTGACAAGACTTATTGTATTTAATAAAATAGTATCTTTGTACCTAATAAAGATGTATAAAAATCAATCAATATATGGTACAAATTCTAGTAATAGATGATGAAGAACCTATTCGTAAATTATTAGCGCGGATTATAGAATTAGAAGGTTATAAAGTATCCACAGCGAGTTGTTGTAGCGATGCATTGCAACAATTGCGCAAGCAACAGTATGACGTGATTCTTTGCGACGTATTCTTACCTGATGGAAATGGAGTCGATTTTATTTTTGAAATCAAAAAATATTCCAGCGATGCCGCCATAATATTATTAACCGCGCATGGAAATATTGAAGATGGTGTACAAGCTATCAAGAATGGAGCATTTGACTACATCACCAAGGGGGATGATAACCGTAAAATTATCCCTACGATAAATCGTGCAGTCGATGAAACTGAAAAAAAGAAAGGTAAAAAAACGACCTCTATAGCATACTCTTTTGACTCTATTGTTGGAAAATCAAAAGAACTTAAACAGTCTATAACACTGGCACAGAAAGTTTCCAAAACAGATGCTGCTGTATTGCTGACCGGAGAAACAGGAACAGGAAAAGAGGTCTTTGCGCATGCCATTCATCAGGCCAGCGAAAGAGCTGCACTGCCAATTGTAGATATAAACTGTTCGGCTTTTAGTAAAGACTTGCTGGAAAGCGAACTATTTGGCTATAAAGCCGGCGCTTTTACAGGTGCCTTAAAGGATAAAAAGGGACTATTTGAAGTAGCTAATCATGGAACCATTTTTTTAGATGAAATAGGAGAAATGGCTTTTGATCTCCAGGCAAGGCTTCTACGTGTTCTGGAAACTGGAGAGTATATAAAAATAGGTGACACCAAACCAACAAAAGTAGATGTCAGAATTATATCAGCCACAAACAGGGACTTAAAGAAAGAAATAGAAAATGGTAATTTCCGTGAAGATTTATATTTCCGATTATCCGTTTTTCAAATAAACTTACCTCCGCTGCGAGAGAGAAAAGACGACATTGAAAGTCTGTCATATATGTTCTTGGAGAAATTTGCCAATAAACTTAAAAAGAGAATTACAGGAATAACCCCAGAAGTGCTTAATATATTAAAAAATGCAGAGTGGAAAGGAAATGTCAGGGAACTTAGAAATGTTATAGAAAGATGTTCAATCGTATGCGAAGAGCAAATAACATTCGAAGATTTGCCTCTCGACTTACAGAAACGTAAGTCAGATGTTTCACCGATGAAAGATAGTTTTGAACTGGCGGAAATCGAACGAATGCATATTATCAAAGTATTGCAATATACCCATGGCAACAAAACAGAAACCGCGCGTCTTTTAAAAATAGGACTGGCGACTCTTTATCGTAAAATTGAAACATATAAAATAAGTGTATAATATAAAATTAACCGTTTATAAGCATTCGTCTGATATGCTTATAAACGGTTTTATAAGAAATCATTGTTGTCCGATAAAACTTTTTAAGTCATCAATAACTTATTGACATACATAAAATTAGACATCAACTTTAACAAGGAAGCTTATTCATAAAGATAATACTGATAATCAACCTATTTAATATGTTTATCGGACACTGATAATAAGAAATAAGAATTGACAGATCTAATGATTATGCTTTCAATCGTAATGTAAAGCAACTTCCTTTTCCAACTTCACTCTCTACGGTTAAAGTGCCACCATGAGCTTCTACAAAATCCTTCGAAATTGATAATCCCAGTCCACTGCCTTGAACCTTTGTACCAGGTACTCGGAAATAATGATCAAAAATACTCTGATGATAACGTGGATCTATGCCCTTACCAAAATCACGAACATACATTTCAATATAATTATCATCAGTTTGACGGACACCGATAATTATACGGCCATTTTCTGGAGAATAGCGAATCGCATTCGAAAGCAGATTGGTTAATACCCAAGCTATTTTTTCGCTGTCTACAAATAATTTTCCTATTTTATTTTCCGGATATTGTACTTCTATTTGTATGTTGAACTTTTCAGCTTGCACCCGATTAGCTTTTATGGCATATTCTATCAATTCTATTGGTTTTGTAATACGGGGCTTGAGCTGTAGTTTTCCAGACTCAACTTGCGTCATATTAAGCAGTTCACCAGTAATATTAAGCAAACGTTCACTGTTGTCCTGAATGCTTTGTGCCAATTCTTTTTGCTCATCATTCAAATCACCTACTCTACTGTCTTCGAGCAATTGCAAACTCATCATAATTGCCGAAATAGGTGTCTTCAGTTCGTGTGATATTGTCGAAATGAAAGTGGTCTTGGCAGAATCCAGCTCCTTAAACTCTGTGATATTTTTAAGCATAATAACGTATCCCTCGTTTATAGAACCGGAATTATTGTTTCCTGGTTTATTAATTTGCATATATTTCATCTGAAAATAGCTTTCCTTGTTGTCGGCATATATTTTTAAAGGCTCCGTTTTACCAACTTTGTTTTCTTTTTGTGAGTCCATAAGTTCACGTATGAGTCTTCTCAACAAATCATTTCTCAAGGAAATATCCTGAGCCGGTTTTTGTAAAACTTCTTCACGCTTTAGATTCAGGACATTCAAAGCCTCATCATTTATAAACAAAATAGTCAGTTCATTATTCAAGCCTATAATAGGTTCTTTTACACTATTAATAATGGCTTCCATATAATTTTTTGCGGCCTTTATTTGCGCCAGGGTACTCGAATGGTAATCGGACAATCGCTTTGCCATTCGATTAAAATTCTCAGAAACTTCCATAAATTCATGACTTTCCAGATTTAGTCTACAATCATAATTATGATTGGCTATATCTTTTATCCCGTCGATAATCTTTTTAATCGGCTTATTAAAATAAGAAGGAAGGACTGCCAGCATGAAAATACCGATTACAATACAAAAACCTCCAATAGTCGAAATCCAAAGTAATGCACGTTGCAACCCGGGACCTGCAGCAGGACTATTGGGCTCTGTAGCCGTTAAGATTTGCAAGTTTACAATAGAAAGTGAAACCAGAAGCACAATCATAGCAACAAGTGCTCCTATTACCAGTGTCAATTTTGTCTTAATATTCATAACACATTTTTTATTGCGGAAAGATAATCAATTTTATATCCATTTCTGAAAGATTTCTAAGAAAATATCCATAACGATGCATCTTAAAGATCTTACTCCAAGTTAAAGTCGGCTGTCCCATGCAAACTGTTGTAATATGGCGTTCATGACATACATCAATAATAGCCTGTATAATATCGGGTGATGCAACTTGTACCAATTCACCACCCAGTTCGGTTACTAGTTTAAAATGGTTTAGTAAATGCCTCTGAACAGACAAATTTATCCTGTCCGGACTTTCAGAAGGCGTTTGAACATATAAAGCTATAAAATCGGTATTGTACCGGGATGCGAGCCTTGCGGTACGACGTATGATATGTCTCGGCGTTTTCTCGTTACTGCTTATACATGCAAGGTATAATTCCCTATGAATCGCTTTTTCTTCCGGGATTACCTCTGTTTCAACTTTCTTCTCAACCCTGAATGCAACCTCCTTAAGAGCTAATTCTCGTAATTGAAGAATATTTTCTGTCTTGAAAAAATTACTAAGAGCGGTTTGTATTTTCTCCGCCTTATATATTTTCCCGGCTTTTAAGCGATTGATAAGTTCCTCAGCTGTCAAGTCAATATTGACAACCTCATCCGCTTCCTCTAAAACCTTATCAGGAATACGTTCCTTTACTTCAATTCCGGCTATACCTTTAATATCCTCATTCAGGCTCTCAATATGTTGAATATTAACAGCAGATATAACATTAATGCCAGCCTCTAAAAGATCCATTACGTCTTGCCAGCGCTTTTCATTTCGGCAACCACCTACGTTGGTATGTGCAAGTTCATCAACTATTACCAGCTCTGGATGCAACTGAAGGATAGCATCCAAATCCATTTCTTCAAGCTCTTTTCCCTTGTAAAATATCTTCTTACGAGGAATAACAGGCAATCCCTTTAACTGTGCTTCTGTACCGGCACGTCCATGTGTTTCAACATAACCTATTTGTACATCAATTCCATTGTCCAACATTTCATGAGCTTCCTGCAACATTTTATATGTTTTACCAACACCGGCAATCATCCCGATATAGATTTTAAAAGCACCTCTTTGTGAGCGTTTTATAAGACTTAAGAAATGACGTACATTTTCTTCTTTAGTTGCCATTTTATTTGTATAAGATTTAGTATTCAGCACCAAGTTTACAAATTTAAAATGATTTTATTGCTTTGTATTAATAGTCAGTCCAGAAACGCTTATCAAACAAAAGCAACACACCAAAAATTTCCAGTCGCCCAACAAGCATAAGAGCCGAAAGAATCCATTTTGCCGCATCTGGCAGAGCAGCCCATGAAAAGACCGGTCCAAAAGCTCCCAGTCCTGGTCCGACATTACCTATTGCAGATATAACAGTACTAAATGATTCCGTCAAACCAACTCCAAAGCACATCAGCAATGTCCAACCTATAAATATGCATATTAAGTATGTAACAAAAAATGTATATACTAATGCCGATGTTTGTACTGAAACTTGATCGTTATTAATATGAACTGGCAGAACAGCTCTCGAATGCAACATTTGCCTGAACTGGTTCCTAATATTCTGAAACATGATTAATAAACGTAAATTTTTAACACCACCACTGGTTGAACCGGTACAGCCACCGGATATCATAGCCCAGATAAGAAGCATCCATGTAAATGGTGGCCATAAATTATAATCATCTGTTGCAAACCCACACGATGTATGAGTAGTAGCTACCTGAAATAAAGCCTTACGAAATGCAGTTTCGATATCATAATAATCTGTTATAACTAATGCAAATGCTATTATTACAGTAAGAATTGCTATAGACGCCAGAAACCAGTGTAATTCTCCATCTTTTAATAATTTCTTATATTTCCCATTCAAAGCAAAATAATATAAAGAAAAATTTATACCTGATAAAATCATAAATATAGATATAACATACTCTATATACGGTGAGTTCCAATAAGATATGCTATCTTGTTTGGTAGAGAAACCACCTGTTGCCGTAGTAGCAAACGCCTGGCACAATGCGTCAAACAAATTCATTCCACCCAACATCAATAATACAACCTCCAATAAAGTTAGTCCGATATAAATAAGCCACAGGTAGCGTGCCATAACCTTAATTTTAGGATGGATTTTATCATGTGTCACTCCTGTTGCCTCAGACAAGAAAAGCTGCTGGCTACTACCACTAAATAATGGAAGCAATGCTATGGTAAAAAGAACTATACCAAGACCTCCGATCCATTGCGTAAAACTGCGCCAAAAAAGTAATCCATGAGGTAATGATTCTATATCATTTAATATTGTAGCTCCTGTTGTTGTGAAACCTGACATGGTTTCGAAGAAAGCATCGGTAACCGAGGGTATATATCCACTTAAATAGAAAGGTAACATACCTAGAAGCGTAAATAATATCCAGGAGATACTTACGATGCAATATCCATCACGTCTGGAAACTATGTTACTTTTACGGTTACCAGCAAGTATCATCACTCCACCAATACCTATATTTATTAATATTGCCCAAACAAAACAGATATAGCTACTTTCATGATAAATAGCTGATATACCAGCGCAGATCGCAAATAATCCGGCTTCAACTAAAACTAGTATTCCTAAAACATAAGAAACCGTTCTAAAATTAATCAGACCATCTTTCTTATTTTTGAATGATAACGAATTTGTTTGATAAATATCTTCCATATATAACATCTTTTACAGCCTTACAGACAAAACACATGCCACAGAAACAGCTCATATTATAATGCACTAATTGACAAACAATTATAAAAATCCGCTCTTCATAAAAATAAGTTACCCTTCTCATTATGATAGGCATATATCTCCATAATGAGAAGGGTAACAGTAATCGGTTATTAAAATCCCAGGCTAAATCCCGCTAAAAGGTACGTACGATCGTACACAGGTGCTACAATAACTTGTATAAAAACAGGAACTGAAAACTTATCTGTAACTTTTACATCCTTATTGGCCTTTAAAGAAATGTCTGTAAATGCCGCCTTATTATGATAATATCCTTTCCAAGGTGTAAACCCCATTGCAGGAGTAAGAGTTATATCTGCCGGCAATGAAATTGGATATGACGCATTAATATAGGTAGAACCTTGAAGTTTTCCCTCCTCATTTTTATCTGCTCCAGCGAACATTGTGCTCCACGAAAGAATCAAAGGAAAAGATTTCCCCAGGCAATAGACAAAAGTTCCTTCAAAAAAATGAGCATCTTTATAGTGTCCATACGGTTGATTTACTCCAGACCACCAATAATCTGATACAGTTATGGAGAAATTATTTAATGAATAACTCAAATTTATATCAAACTCTTTAGCGGGAGATTCAACGTTCCATCTACTTAATGTTTGACTCCCCCATACGTTAATACTAAAGCCAGCATACCCTAGAGTTAAAGATGGCTGTATCGAAAAGCCTGAATTCTGATCAGCACCACGCCAAATATAATCAGAAACAAAATCCGCCTTACCACTAACAGTGAATTTACCCTGAGCGTAAGTTTTAGATGGGAATAAGAGTATAACAGCACCAATTACAGCAACTAATGTTTTTATAATCATACTTTTATAATTATAGTAATGTATAAAATATCCTTGTTTCATTTTATAATACATGTATTGTCTCAGCCAGTCCATCTCCTGGTTTCTGTATCTACAATCTTTTGCAGATACAGAAAATCATAGAAGAAAAAGATGGTTGAAAGTATATTAAAAGAAAACTACTATTTATCTGCCTATAGTCGGATTAGCTTCTTCCATTGCTACATTAAGTTTTAAAACATTAATTTTAGCCGGACCGAATATGCCTAACAATGGTTTTTCTACCATTTTATCTACGATAGCTTTAACATCCGATTCATTCATCCCTCTGGCCTCTGCAACACGCTTTACCTGTACATACGCACATTCAGGTGTTATGTCTGGATCCAGACCAGAAGCGCTTGCTGTAACCATTTCAGCAGGAACATCCTCACGCTTCAAATAGGGATGATGAATCAGAAATGTATCAATTCGTGCTTCTACCTCTGCAAGATATTCCTCGTTGGTAACTCCCTTATTACTACCAGCAGAGCTTGTGCCGTCATATCCGTCACCGGCACATGAGGGTCTGCCCCAGAAGAACACATCTTTAGTAAAGACTTGTCCTACGTTTGCTACCCCAACAATTTTACCGTTAAGTTTTACCGTTTCAGCATTGCCGCCCTCTCCAGGAGCAGCAAACTGTGCGAAAATCCATAATACCAATATATAACATACCGAAAAGAACACACAAAACACCAAGGTAATCCGAATTGATTTCATTAAATTTTTCATAATTGTCTTTTTTATTATTAGAAGAATAATCCTACAAATAAATCTATAAGTTTGATCCCCACGAAGGGCGCAATAATACCACCTACCCCATAGATAAGAAGGTTTCTGCGAAGTAAGGCACTAGCTCCTATCGGCTTATATTCAACACCCTTAAGAGCCAATGGTATCAGAATAGGTATAATGACCGCATTGAATATGATAGCAGAAAGGATAGCACTTTCAGGACTATGCAGTCCCATAATATTAAGTGCCCCCAGCTGTGGAACAGAAACCATAAACAATGCAGGGATGATAGCAAAGTACTTGGCTACATCATTTGCAATAGAAAATGTAGTAAGCGTACCACGAGTCATAAGCAACTGTTTGCCTATTTCTACAATCTCGATAAGTTTGGTCGGATCGTTATCCAGGTCGACCATATTACCGGCTTCTTTGGCAGCCTGAGTACCACTGTTCATTGCCACACCTACATTAGCCTGTGCAAGAGCCGGTGCATCGTTTGTTCCGTCACCCATCATAGCGACCAGTTTACCAGCAGCCTGTTCCTTCTTAATATAATTCATTTTGTCTTCCGGTTTAGCTTCTGCTATAAAATCGTCCACACCAGCCTTCCCTGCTATATACTTTGCAGTCAGTGGATTGTCACCTGTTACCATTACCGTCTTTACACCCATCTTACGCAAGCGTTCAAAACGTTCCTCTATACCAGGTTTGATAATGTCTTGCAATTCGATAACTCCTGCTATTTTCTTATCAATGCACACTACCAGCGGAGTACCACCATTGCCGGTAATTCGCTTAATGATTTTTTCTATTTCTTCAGGAAATTCATTTCCTGCTTCGCTTACAATATTACGAATGGCATCAAATGCTCCTTTCCTTATTTGCGTTCCATCCTTTAAATTTATTCCTGAACATTTTGTTTCAGCCGTAAATTCGATCATGTGAGCTCCTTCTGTGTTCAGATTACGCATACGCAATCCTTGTTCACGGCCTAACTCTATGATAGATTTTCCTTCCGGTGTATCATCGGAAGCAGAAGACAACATACACGCTTCTATAAAACTACGTTTATCAAAGCCTTCAACCGGAAAAAAATCTGTAGCTTTACGGTTACCGATTGTAATGGTTCCAGTCTTATCAAGCAGAAGTGTATCTACATCACCGGCCGTTTCAACAGCTTTACCTGATTTAGTAATTACATTTGCCCGTAGTGCACGGTCCATCCCGGCAATACCAATTGCAGAAAGCAAACCACCGATAGTAGTAGGTATCAGACAAACGAAAAGTGAAAGGAATGCTGCAATGGTAATAACGGTATTAGAGTAGTCTGCCATTGGCTTAAGAGTGATACATACTACAAGGAACACCAAAGTAAATACAGCAAGAAGAATTGTAAGAGCGATTTCATTAGGTGTCTTCTGACGGCTTGCCCCTTCTACCAATGCAATCATCTTATCCAGGAAACTTTCACCCGGTTGAGTTGTTACAACTACCTTAATATGATCTGAAAGGACTTTTGTACCGCCTGTTACAGAACTCTTGTCTCCACCCGCTTCACGAATAACAGGAGCAGACTCACCTGTAATGGCACTTTCATCTATTGATGCAAGCCCCTCAATAATTTCACCGTCAGCCGGAATGACATCACCTGCCTCACATTCAAATATATCCCCCTTCTTAAGCTGTGAACTGTTTACAGTCTTCACATTACCATTTATAATAAGTTTAGCAGGTGTTTCTTCACGAGTCTTACGCAAGCTGTCAGCCTGAGCTTTGCCTCGAGCTTCTGCAATTGCTTCTGCAAAATTAGCGAATAATAAGGTCAGGAAAAGTATTATAAATACCCACAGGTTATAAACAAATGAACCTTGTGATGTGCTGAATGTAGAATATACAGTTACGAACAACATAATCAATGTTGAAACTTCTACAGTGAACATGATCGGGTTCTTAATCATTATTTTCGGATTCAGCTTGACAAACGACTGCTTCAAACTATCTATAACCTGCTCCTTTTGAAACAATGACGTATTTTGATTCTTTGAATTCATATCTTACAATTTTTATTTATAAGTTGACAAGAATACAAGCTTTTTTAGCGCAAAAGCTCTACTTGCCAGCTCACATTTTGTTATTTAAATTACAATGAAAAATGTTCTGCAATTGTACTTAATGCTTGTGCGGGAAAAAACGACAAAGCTGCGACAATGAATATAACTGCAAATGTCATGACCCCGAATGTTACAGTATCCGTTTTAAGAGTTCCGGCACTTTCCGGTATATATTTCTTTTGCCCCAGAAGACCTGCTATTGCAACCTGCCCGATAATAGGGATGAACCGGCTCAATATCAATACAATACCACATGATACATTCCAGAACCAGGTATTATCACCAAGTCCCTCAAACCCAGAGCCATTATTTGCTGCACAAGATGTAAACTCATACAACATTTCTCCCAGTCCATGAAAGCCAGGATTATTCAGCCACCCACCCTCACTTTCTACAAATGCGGGAGCATGAACATAGAGATATGCAGCAAGAGCAGTACCGACAAGTATCACAAAAGGATGAAGAAGTGCAACTATCGAAGCTATTTTCATTTCTTTTGCTTCAACTTTATGACACATAAACTCCGGAGTACGTCCTACCATCAATCCACTTATGAATACTGCTATGATAATGAATGTAAAATAGTTCATCCAACCTACTCCTACCCCACCAAACCATGTATTAATTTGCATATTAAGCATTTCAATCATACCAGACAGCGGCATTGTAGAATCGTGCATACCGTTTACAGAGCCATTAGATGTAACAGTCGTAACGACACTCCAGAGGCCAGTTGCACCGGCACCAAGACGAATCTCTTTACCTTCCATAGCTCCACCGTCCTGCGCTATACCCATTGCGTCAATTCTTGGATTACCTCCCATCTCCTGAGATACATTGATACATACACCTAAAAGGAATGCAACAAGCATTACACCATATATGCTATAACCTAATTTTTTACGCTCCACATAGAAACCAAATGCAAATACCATTGCCATAGGAATAATAAGAATGGAGCAACACTCTGTCATGTTAGATAAATAAGTAGGATTTTCCAACGGATGTGAAGAGTTGACACCATAATATCCCCCACCATTCGTTCCGAGCTGCTTGATAGGAATAACAGCTGCAGCAGGTCCTTGCGATATAGTCTGAGAATTACCTTCGAGAGTAGTTATTTCCATTTTGCCATCAAATCCCATAGGAATACCCTGTGTTATAAGGATAAAACCAACCACAAGCGATAATGGAAGAAGGATACGCGTACAGCTCAGCACAAGATACTTCCAAAAGTTACCTATCGTTTGGGTTGTTTTTTCACCGAGAGCTTTCATGATGCCTGCCATCGCAGCCATGCCAGTAGCTGCTGTAATAAATTGGAACAACATAATGACAAACAATTGGGTGAAGTATGTAAGATTAGTTTCACCACTATAATGTTGTTCATTACAGTTTACCATAAAAGAAATGCAAGTATTGAAAGCCTGATGTGCCGTTTGTCCGATGTTTCCATCCGGATTTAAAGGCAAGTAACCTTGCACGACAAGTAAAATTATACCCCATACAAACCAAAATGCATTAACTACAAGCAAAGCTCTCAAAAATTGTTTCCAGTTCATTTCTTCTTCCGGATTAATCCCTGAAAGCCGGAAGATTAAATTTTCTACTGGTTTCATGAAATCACTCCAAACCTTTTTTCCCTTGTAAACTTTTGCAATATATTTTCCTAATGGATAGCTTAATGCCACCATTAAAACGATTTGCGCTATGACACCTAATATTTCTGTATTCATACTTTAATTATTTTTTAGTAGACAGTTGCAATACACTGTCAATTCATTATCTAGAAATTTTCCGGTTTAACCAAGACATACATCAAATAGCCAAACATGATAAGGCTCACAATAAATAATACCGTATACATAAATCTTTTCTCCTTTTCATCTTAAATGTTTTCAAACCAATCAATACATTTCTCAAATAACCAAAAGCAGCTCATACCTATCAGCATGCAGACTACAAAACCAATTGTAAATAGTTCCATCATTTTTTATGTTTAAAATTCATTCTTAGCAATACAACAGGTATGCCAAAGGAGGAACAACTTACATAATAATCTATATATCAATGTATTAAAGCAATAAAACCAGATATAAAATACTATTCCAACTTTCTCAATTTGATAAATTGATCTTATTATTGTGATATGATACCTAATACTCAGACTGATAGAAATGACAAAGAAGAGCACATTAAACGGATGTTATCAATGGAGAAAAAATAAAGCCGTCAGAAAGTATGAACTGCACTTCTGTGTAGCAAGAACTTTCTAACGGCTTTATTTATTTTTATATAAGATATATCTGCCTTTAATATATACCAACTTGACTATATATTGAGAGTGATAGATTCGCTGATATGTTCATTATATTTATTACATTGTACTTTTCAAACCAAATATTATTGAGAATCAATATCTTTTATGTAAAAGGAATTAGAAGACATACTAAAATTCCACAACCTTATCTATTTTCAATATTCTACCACTTTCTCCATCTACCAGTTTATACTGTATCTGTCGGGTTCCGCCAGTCGGATTAGCATTACTGTCGCCTTCTTTGTAGACTGGAAAACGTTGGCAAAATGTATTTTCCATGATAGCCATCTCATCATGTCCCATATAGCCCTTGTTTACTTCGTTGTTTTCAGAGATCTCGGGCAAATATACCTGACTTACCGATTTTCCATTGTTTACAGAGTATCCAATTAATTTACCGTAGCTTCCACTACCATCCGATGTCAGATAGATAAATACCTCCGGATAGCTGTCAACATTCAAATCACCTATCTCAGCATTTACAATCGTATATCCGGTTATATCATGATACAATGTTTCGTTGGATACGCTTAATCCGGAAGGCTGAATTATAAGGCTGTCACCTTTGGTACTTACCATAAAAGAAATTTTGCTTCCAGGATACGTCAGTTCTTTATTGAAGCCTTCTTCATGCAAAAATTCTCTACTGTCCAATATATAAAAATTATACCGTATGCTGAACTAAGTACTAAATACTATCATGAGAAATGTCACCCTGACAGATTTTCTTATCTGAAATTCTTTGACTATATTGATAATTTAGTGAAGCTGTTTTGGGAACATTAAAGCTCCCCAAACAGCTCCGAAGAATAACTTGACACAATTTAGTTTACACTACCTTCACAAGGCAATGATTCTTTTATTATTTCATACCAGTTATCAGGAATAATCAGTTCAGAATAAGACTTTTTATTGTATTGATATTGCCATATATCACTCCAGTTAAAAGTCTGAAATCCCTCTAAATCCCAAAAGTTCAATGCTACAGCATCACATATGCGTACTCTATCTTTCCATTCTATATTGTCAAGAGATGAAATTTTCAACAACGATGCACGCTCTTTATCAAGCAAGCATTGAAGCTTGTCAGTACTTAGGTTTTCATCCAATTGCCTATATAATTTAACAAATCCATTTTTTATTATATACAACCAATCCGAACAATTATATTGTCTACCATAATTCTCCTTCCACGGCCATGAATCCAAATATAACAAGTTACTCCTTATCAAATTAAGAATACGCTTATCGTTTTTATTTATTGAATCTTGCAATGCTGTGAATATATGCAAAATCTTATATAATTGATTTCTGTAATTCACATCATCCAATATATATAACGAAACACAAGGATAAGCAACTATTGTTTTTACATCCCTCAATACTGGAATATTCAATATTTGCCACACCAATTTTTCATTTTCAATATCTTCGCAGATTTTTAATAAAAGTGATTCTTCATTACTTTGATCTGACTCACTTAATGAAATATTTTCTTTACAAAATCCTGGAGCACATTTATCTTTACCATTCACAATATTATCAACTATGTCTATAATTGTAGTTGCAGTACGTCTACCTTGTTTAAATCTTATATAGAAGAAATGGATAAAACGTAACAATTCTTTTATGTCTATGTTTTTTCCAATGCACTTATAATAATACATCCAACTCCATAGCAATTGTAAATTTACTTGCAACGAACTTAAATTTCTTAACGTCTGTGATTCAAAAGGCAAAAACCAGTCAGAGCCATTATTAATTAAATTAATAATTTGGTTTTTACAATCTTCTACCCAATCTGTAAAGAGTCCAGTCTCTGCTAATTTCTCTTTATCATTTAACAAAGAAACAAGATGTAGTAGTGCATCAATATATATATCTACAATATCAATAGAAAGTTTTGGTTCATACTTTGAACTTCTATCCTCTTCTATTGTCCAATTTATTTTACTTCTTTGTGAAACATTTCTCTTAATTATGTACCGTTCAAGCTCGAATATACAATTCAAGTAACTATCTAAGCCAGGACCAGCATCAACTGCATTTTTATCTTTATATTGCCAAAAAAAATCCTGCCACATTTCCCATTTTCTACCCCATTTCACTTGATCTTTGTTTTTAAATAATTCAGCTTTCAGAGTTTCATTTTTAACCAGTTGCTCCCCTCTTGCATTCATTGTAATATACAATTCTTCTCCTTGCGAAGTAACATCAGTCTTAAAGTGCCAAAAACGTATATGGCATAATAAATAATCAAAATATTTATTATGACTATAACATTCATCTTCTAACGTATTTCTGATAATATGAAGCGCATTCAGCATATTCCTTACAGTACTATCATTACAATAATCATGCAATATCCATGTCGGATATTCTTTTTTGGTATCAAGAAAAGAAAAAAAATCATCTGCTTTTGAAGATGAATCACTCCACTCACAAATTCTTTTTAATAATTGAAATATAAAATGTGAAGTAAGGTCACGCACTTTGTATTGAAAACACAATGATGAAGAATCAGAATCAAATCTACAGATTGAAATAAAATCCTTTACTCGTTTTTCCCTAACTGCACAAACAATCAACAATAAAAATACAGTTGTGATTCGTTGTTGTCCGTCAATTAAATATTCATCTTGAAAACGGTTATTTTCCATTCTCGCATAAGTGGGCTTATAAGAATAAAGAAATCCAATATTTTTATCTTCACAAGAGTGTGTAAATCCACATTGGGAGCAATTATCACTTGGCAGAATATCAGTTAACAACTTAACTATTTTGTCTTCATTCTGCAAACTACCCCAAACATATTCTCTCTGCATTTCTGGTACTATTAAATTGTTCAAAGAAAATAATGTGAGTAGATTATCATCATTTAAATATGCATTATTTTTATTCATATCTATATTCTATTCCAAAAACTTGTTAATCTGATTAATAATATTTTGGCGGCGGAGGAAAATATCTTCTATCGTCCATTCCGACATATAACTCATATCTGAGCGCTGATTATTGTTGGCAAAAGATTTATCAAAAGCATCCAATACATGAGGGCGGATAAATGTAGTAGAACGGCTTTTGTGAATAATATCAAATCGTTTCTCGGTAAAAAAATCATTTCCGTATGATTTATTTATATTGCCATCCAATAAACACATGTTTCCCAACGACCCAATAGGAATAACTTGTTTTATTGCCGTATTAATTTCATTAATTTTTGTATTCCAAACATCCTCAGACCAAGTATCAATATTTTGACATAAAGACAAATCTTGTGGAATAGGTATTTTTTGCTTATTGAGATAGTTTTTGACAATCTCCAGATAGCGATTTAATTTATCAATCTGGCGCTCACGGTCTTTTCTACTATTTTTATATTTTTCAATTGGGGTTTGAGGAAATATATGCTCTTTATCCTCACTTTTAACTGAAAAATATTCAGCCTTCAATGATGGCAAATCTGTAGCATTACCTTTACCTAAAACATCAATAATGTCAATCAAAATGCAAATAGCTGGTAAATTACCATTACTCCAGAAATCCTCGGACATTAAAAATTTTATATTCAATTCATCAGGACACAAAGCTGTAATAGGTCTTCTTATGATATTTTTTGTATTATCAGAACTCTCCTCAGACACAGGATTTATATTATCTAAATTAAATGAATGAATTATCTTCCAAACACAGTCTTTCAGCCATTCATAAAAAGCCACCCGACTATTAAGTCCATGCCACTTATCAACAAACTCTTTCCATCTCAATCCACCATAAATATGAATATATATCAAAAGATGATATATGATTTTATCTTCATAAAAATCTTCTATTAATCGTTGTAAATCAAGCAATTCCCCATAAAATACAGGAAGAGAAAAATTATTTGCGAAATCTTTCTCCAGAAATTTAAAATAATTTTCAAACCATAACAGTGATAATCTATCATCTTGCGAACCCTTTGTCAATACAAACAACTTATACAGAATATCAATCGGATAAATTTCATCTTCAAACTTAATATTAATTGAATTATCCGACTTGAGTGATTTTGTCAGGATTCGAAAATAGCGTTGTTTATTTTCATCCTGCCACCATTGATTAATTCTATCCAACTCAATTCCTATTCTCGCTCTTTGTTCATTTAAAAGTACAACCTGTTTTATTTCATCACACGAAAGATCGTAATAATTTTTCGGTACTCTTGTAATAATAATAGCACGAAGCAGATCTGCACCATCCAAATTTACTTTATTTCCATTCAGATTGGAAAATAAATCATTCTCATTGACAACATCTGGCAGATTTACAATAAATTTTACCCTGTCCAAGAATTTTAAAGCAAATTGTTTAATATCAAATATAGAAGTTCCTTTTTTTTGCTGCAACCAAGATTCTACACTCTTTCTTGCAGTATACAAATAATAAATGTCTTGATGATTATAATCATTCAAAGGATATGCTTTCAAAAAATCACTCCAATTATCATGAATATCATTTTTTTCCAATATATATTTTTGGAGAAATTCTTCACTTTTTTCACGAATATCATATTTCAATTTATCTTTAAATTGAATAAGCTGTTCATCACTAAGCAAACAAGATAAAATTATTAGTGCTGTAGTTAACCGTTGCTGCCCATCAATAACATTATAACCTGGAATAAACAAACTATCATCTTCATCTTTCCTCTTACGTTTCACTATAGTAATATTTTGTAAACAATAAAATTCATCACTGTCTTCCATATAGTTAAAATCGTAAATGTCATTTAAAAGCTGGCGAACAGCCGTATCCCCCCATTTATATCCCCTCTGATAAGGAGGAATTACAAATTTTTCTTCACCCTGAAGATACTTAGTAAAAACTTCTCCTATACTAAATATTAGTCTATTTTGCATCATACATCTTTTTAACAAGTTTTTTCAAAATTAGGAAAATACTCCATATTTGTACCTTTTCTTACCCTAAACAGCATTATCTATAACTTCTTATACCATATTTTTAATATTCTCTAACCAGTTTTTATATCCAAATAATGTTCTGCCATTTATTTCACATACCATTAGAATCATATGCAATTATATACATAATTTTTCTTTTCGATTGTAAAAATCATAACTTTTGGATGTTCTATAAAATGATTATTTATTAGCCAACTTCTTTATAGATACAACTGCTTTATCAATTTTATTTTTCATTTCTTTTTTTATTGGGATTCTATTTCTTCTTCAACACAGAGAAGTTCATTTAAAGCAAATTCTAATCTTTCACAAACTTCATCAAGTGTTTTAATTTTTTCTTGTGTACTAAGATTTTTTATTTCATCCAGTACATTATTTATATCAAATTCAAACATCATTATTTATATTTTATTAGTGATAGCCTATTCCACATATTGAAGCACGTTTAGAAAGTAGCCATTTCAAAGCCTATTGTTATAAAATTTATAGCTGATTTCTTATACATTTTCGAATTTCTGATAGTATGACAATATATTTTTTGCAAACCTACATATTTCATCCTTTATCCATTGAGGTTTGATAACTTCTATCTGGTCAGTCTGTTGCAGCAAAACTTGAAGAAAGTCGTATGTAGGTCGAACTGTCATCTCAAATGTAGTAGATTCATTATTTGATACAATTTCATGCTGCGAGTCATGTATGGGTAAAGTAGCCAAGTACTTTCTTGTCCATCCATATGCCTTAATTACAACACGTTCTATATCAATATTTCCATCAGTGATAATGCCCACACAGCCCTCAAAGTATTGATTTATGTCGAATGAATCCGGAAGTTTGAATGTTGTACTTGTAACCTTGACATTGAGAATCCTGTCAAGTGCATATGTCCTTATCTCTTCAGAATATACCGACCATCCTATAAGATACCAACGACGGTTATACACCTTAAGATGATAGGGTTCTACCTGAAACGTACTTGCATGAGACCTGCCAAAGCCTTGGTGAGTAATTTCCACTACACAATTCTGGCGCATTGCCTGAAGTATGGTCTGTAAATATTTATTCCCTGAAGGAATCTTCTCAAACGAGATACGTTTCTCCAACTTTCTGTCTGCCTGAAGCTGGTTCAGTGTAGCATAAGAGTCTATCAGCCATGAACGAAAAGAATCCCCCTCCAACAAATCCGCATCTTCTATGTAGTATCCATATCCACGTTTCGAATCACATGAAATAATTATATCAAAGATTGTCTGCACAGCATCTTTATGATTCATGAATGTTTTCCATGGTAATGGCTTACCATCACCCAGTCCACAATCTTCCCATTTGTCACTAATTTCCTTAAATGTGATATATGGATGACATCTGATCAAATCCACAAGCCACACATACCGTCCAAATTTGTTTGCTGCCATAAATACCTAATTTTAAATTTATATTATGCCACAATATTACATAAGCTCCTATGCCAAATTTAGACATAGATACAGAAATATCCAACTGTTTTGTTCGAAAACAATTGGATACTTCTTACTTCTTTCGGGAACCCCTTTGTATTTATTTTTTGCAGCACATTAATACCCTGCTAAACTATCAAACTTTAAGCTATAACTTCCAGTTTAAGTTCATCAGCCCGCTTTTCAACAAGTATTCTCCACAAATGGGATTCCTGTAATTTACTAGCAGGAATTTTATCTATATATCGTTCCAGAAAATCAATATTATACAAATTGTTTTTGTTCCAATCATCTATCAGTTCTGACCAATCCCAGTGGTCAATGAATTTATCAATCAATTCATAGGTTAATTTAAGATTTCTGTTTGCAGAGAGTTCAGACCACCTCCAATAATCTTTAAACAACTCCAAGCACTCTTCTGTTAATATAGTTTCACAGCTAGTACATGACAATTTTTCCCAGTCAATAAGCTTCTTAAACTTTTCCAGCATTACCGGTGTCCATAAAATGTTATTATTTCTGGAGATTTCTTTCCAGTCCACCTTATTTTTGTATTTTTCAAGCATTTGTTCTGACCATTGAAATACACATGATAACTCTTTCCATGCTGAATCGTTAAGAATCTTTTCCATAAATTCATTTGTAAGTCTCTTTTTTGTAGCCATAATTGTAATGTTTAAATATTTTCCAACTTAAGTATTCTACTGTTTCTCTTGTTGTAATTATTTTAATGATATGTTTTATCTATTGCAAACAATATCGAAATTCAGATTACAAACGCATCCATCGTTCCGATGACATTCCACCACAAAGATTTACCATCAGGTAAATGATAACTGCCAATATTATCGCAATCACCAAAATGACTGCCCAATTCTTTCTGTTTACTAATTTCATTATATAACCTCCTTATTGATAAAATCCTTTTTGCCCAATCAGATATTTGCCAGGTAAAGACAACTATATTAGTTAAGTACTGCAAATCTATACCCAACGATATGCCATATACAGGCATACGATGAATAAATTTTGCCAAACTATGAAAATTTTATACTGGAATGTGGGCATTCAAAGAGGCAATCAACCGTCTATAGACTCAATTCACAAACAATCTATGCCAAACTTTCCGATATTATCAACAAAAGCCAAAGTGTAAAGTGAAACACTTCTTCCTGTCTTTATTTCGTAATACCTGCAATGAAAAAAATAACAAAGCTATTATCATAAAAACAAATGAAACTTATACCTTTGAAGAAAGTTTGTATAAAAAATATCTTAATGAAAATCATTCTGGCCATCGACTCATTCAAAGGCTGCCTTACATCAGAAGAAGTAGAAACAATTTTCTCCCAAGCCTTGTCATCCCGCGGCATGACAGTCCGCTCACTACCCATGTCCGACGGAGGAGAAGGCATGCTTGAAGCCTTCATCTCTGCCCTGCACGGAAAAATTATCCAGGCCGAAGTACACGATCCTCTGATGCGCCCCATCCTTGCCAGTTACGGCATTGCACCCGACGGAACAGCTGTCATAGAAACAGCCAAGGCATGCGGTCTTACGCTGATGACAGCCGAAGAACGAAATCCACTGGTAGCTACAACCTATGGAGTGGGCGAACTCATTGCCCATGCCTTACATCAAGGCTGTAAAAAGTTTATCATTGGACTGGGAGGAAGCGGAACCAGCGATGCCGGAAGAGGAATGCTTCGGGCACTAACCGATATATTCGCTCCCCATGGAACAATAGACGATGTACTTACCAACCACACAGCCGGATGCCAGTTTACCTTAGCCAGCGATGTACGCAATCCGCTTTATGGAAAAGAAGGAGCAGCCTTTACCTTTGGTCCCCAGAAAGGAGCTACTCCCGAAATGGTAGAAGAACTAGACCGCCAAGCCCGGCTGTTTGCCGATCAGTCTGCCCGCCATATGGGAAAAGACACATCACAACAACCCGGTGCTGGAGCAGCAGGAGGTCTGGGGTACGCCTTCATGCAATATCTCAGCGCAAGCGTATGTTCGGGAGCCGATTTATTACTCGACCTTATAAGATTCGATGAGCTTCTGAAAGATACCGACCTCGTCATTACTGGCGAGGGACACGCCGACAGCCAGACTCTTATGGGAAAGCTTCCCGAACGAGTAATGCGACGGGCTCAAAAATATCAGGTTCCGGTATGGCTGGTAGCCGGACAGACCGATGACACAGAAAAACTTATCACAGCTGGATTTACCCGGGCAGACAAACTTACCCCTGAAGGATTAGCTCTTCACGAAGCTATCAAGCCAGAAATTACTAGACAAAATATATACCGCTGGGTCTGCCAAAACCTCTAAGGAAATATCCATCAGAACCTTTACATTCATTATGAAAACAACACACTTGCTTTACACATCTGCCTTCCTGGCAATGACACCTCTTGCAGTATTTCCTCAGGGAAATCAGTCACGGCCTAATCTCGTTTTCATCATGGCCGACCAGTTTCGGGGCGACGCCTTAGGATGTATGCAAAAAGAGCCGGTACAAACCCCTAATCTCGACAAGCTGGCCGAAGAAGGTATTCTTTTCACCGAAGCCATCAGCAGCTATCCGGTGTCATCTCCGGCCCGCGCCATGCTCATGACAGGTATGTACCCCACTGCAAACGGTGTAACCGGCAACTGTAATTCCGACAATACACCTTACCAGGTGGAACTATCTGCCGAAGCCATCTGCTGGAGTGATGTATTGAAACAGGCAGGATACTCCACAGCTTACATCGGTAAATGGCATCTCGATGCTCCTCACCCGCCCTACATTGACACATACAACAATCGCGGAAAAGTAGCATGGAACGAATGGTGCAGTCCCGAACGCCGCCACGGATTCGACCAGTGGATTGCCTATGGAACCTACGACAACCATCTGAAACCGATGTACTGGGATACAGAAGCTGCCAGAGAAAACTTTTATTACGTCGACCAGTGGGGACCGTCCTATGAAGCCGACCATGCCATTGAGTTTATCCGCAAGGAAAGCAGCCAGTCCGACCGACCGTTTGCCTTAGTCGTTTCCATGAATCCGCCACATACCGGATACGAACTTGTCCCCGACTCATTCAAGCAACGCTATGCCCATATCGATGTAGAGGCACTGGCATCCCAGAAACCATATATACCCGCCAAAGGAACTCCCGAAGGAGATTATTTCCGCACACATATCCGCAACTATTACGCCTGCATCACCGGAGTAGACGAAAATGTAGGACGTATCATCCGTACACTGAAAGAATGTGGAGTATTCGACAATACCCTTATCATCTTCAGTTCCGACCATGGCATATGCATGGGCGGACACGGTATCGAAGGCAAAAACGTTTTCTACGAAGAATCCATGCGAATTCCGATGATATGCTGCTGGAAAAACAAACTGCATCCGCAGCAAACCGACCTGCCCGTAGCTTTTGCCGATCTCTACCCTACGATGCTTTCACTCATGGGAATGAAAGACCAAATACCTTCAACCGTACAATCCTACGACTGGAGCCAGCACTTCCTGCAAGAGAAAATACATACTCCCCAGGAAACTATTCAACCCTATTATTATTGCGTTCCTTCCGACCCGACATCCGGCAAACGAGGCATCCGTACTTCCCGATACACCTATGTAGTAGCATTCGAAAAAGGGAAGAAAACGCAAACCTGGCTTTACGACCGGAAAAACGATCCCGATCAGCTACATAACCTAGCAAGCCGTAAGCCTTCACTTTGCGACTCCTTAAACCAGAAACTCTTATTATGGCTCGAACAGACACACGATCCGTTCAGCTCTTACCTAAAACCATAAATTATGAAAAAAATCGTATTTACACTGCTGACATTCTTCTTCACATGTAACCTGAGCAGTGCCTATGGCACAGAAATCCAGTTACCCAAACCAGCTCCACACCAGATAAAATGGCACGAAGCCGAACTGGGAGTAGTTTTCCATTACGACCTGCATGTATTCGACGGACAAGTGTACGGTCAGGGAAACAACCGCATCAATCCGATTGAAGATTACAACATCTTCCATCCCGACAAGCTGGACACCGATCAGTGGATACAAGCAGCCAAAGCAGCCGGAGCCAAATTTGCCATTCTTACAGCCACACACGAAACAGGTTTCGGACTCTGGCAAAGCGATGTAAACCCATATTGCCTGAAAGCAGTAAAATGGCGCGATGGCAAAGGCGACATCGTACGCGATTTTGTAAACTCCTGCCGCAAATACGGCCTGCAGCCGGGCATCTACATAGGCATCCGGTGGAACTCCCTGCTGGGCATCCATAATTTTAAGGCCGAAGGCGAGGGAGAATTTGCCCGCAACCGTCAAGCATGGTACAAACGCTTGTGCGAAAAAATGGTGACAGAACTCTGTACCCGTTACGGAGATTTATTCATGATCTGGTTCGACGGAGGAGCCGACGATCCCCAAGGTCTGGGACCCGACGTAGAACCTATCGTCAACCAATACCAACCCGACTGCCTGTTCTACCACAATGTCAACCGGGCAGACCTGCGCTGGGGAGGATCAGAAAGCGGAACCGTAGGCTACCCTTGCTGGTCAAGCTTTCCTTATCCATACAGCCACAGCAATGCCACCGACGGGATAACCGACCACAACCAGCTGCTGGCCCACGGCGATCCTGAAGGAAAGTTCTGGGTTCCTGCCATGGCCGATACCCCTTTGCGCGGTTATAACGGACGGCACGAGTGGTTCTGGGAGCCGGGCGACGACGACAAGGCTGTTTACCCTTTGGAAAACCTGATGGAGATGTACGAAAAGTCCGTAGGTCGCAATGCTACTCTGATGGTAGGACTGACACCCAATCCCGAAGGACTGATACCCGATGGTGATGTACATCGGCTGCAAGAATGGGGAAATGAAATACAACGGCGTTTCGGAACTCCCCTGGCACAAACCTCCGGAAAAAATAAAAAGAAATTGGCAATAACTTTCGATAAGCCGCAACGTGTAAACTACTACCAGATACAGGAAGACATAACCGAAGGCGAACACATCCGTGCCTACCGCATAGAAGCCTTGATCAACGGCAAATGGACCACAGTAGCCAAAGGCAGTTCGGTAGGACACAAACGCATCGAAGCCTTTCCAGAAGTCGAAGCACAAGCCTTTCGCCTGATTATAGAACAGTGTGTATCTACCCCCCTCATCCGGAACCTCAGTATCTATCATGTCGCTGCCCAGTCAGACAGACAGTAACATACCCGGTCTATCAAACAGACTATCTTTGTTTATCCACACACTTTTCATGTCGTTAATTTTATGTTTCCTCTGTCCATAAAACATGTGACAGAGGAAACATTTTTTTTATTTTCCTTTGTGATAAAATAAATTTAACCCATTTAGCTAAAAAAGACTAAAAACAGTCCGGCTTTATTACAATCACACAAGACGTTACAACATTAACCAAAAGACTCTTACGTCTTTATTATTTACCAGCCTAATCAAAGAGTCTGTAGGCATTAAACTAAACCGATTATGAAAGGACAGAGATTAAACAGACACATGTTATTCCCGATGCTGACAGTCATCATGCTTCTATCTGCCAGCCACATTTGCGCCCAGCGTAACTTCAGTCTTTTTGACAAAGACGTATCAGTAGGCGTACGCGCCGGAATTACATACAGCGAGATCAGTAAAAGCAACTACAGCGATGGAAAAATAGGATGGCTGATTGGTGCAGACCTGGAAATACCCGTCGAAAAAGTTTCCGAAAACTTCTTTATCCAACCCTCTCTTCTGTTCCTTTCCAAAGGGGACAAATGTTCCAAATCGAGTAATGTAGGCGATGGAGATGTCGCTACCGTAGAGACAACAGAAAACGCTATCTTCCTAGAAATACCTGTCATGGCAGGATATCGCCTCAACATAGCAGAAAATTTCAATCTGACCTTCAATGCCGGTCCGTATTTTGCCTTTGGGCTGGGAGGAAAATCCAAGTTGGGAATGGATAGCGGCCTATGGGGCAGCTCGATTGGAGGAGGCTATGAGATCAATACATTCGACTCCATGAAAAGATTCGATTTCGGTATCGGTCTGGGAATCGGTTTCGAAATACTCCAGTCATGGAACATAGGCATGAACTACGATTTAGGTTTCGTACCCGTTGTTGACGGCGGCGGAAAACACAGAGCACTCCTGCTCTCTGTTGGCTATAAGTTCTGATATACAAAACTATTCATACTTTAAACCCAACAACTATCATGAAGAAGTGGATTTTACTTATCTGGTTGTTTTGTGTGCAACTTCTGGCAGTGCATGCAGAAAACGAATACTATACCATATTCAAGGTAGGAAGCAACATCTGCACGCCTGTTACACTGAAAACGCCATACGGCAACTACACCATCCATACGGAAATAACAATACCCAATTCTCTTTCCTGGTTCGAGGCATTCGACTGCGAGGGAAAAAAAATAATGGATACCGGAGGAAAAGTTTCCGTAGGAACCGGTAAACCGACCGTACGTATCTATTACCTTACCACCCTGTTCCCCCACGCCGACAACGAAACACCTCGTTCAGACAACGAAAGCTATACACCCTCCACACGTAATTCTTTCTCTAATCCAGAGTGGACGGAAAAAACAGCTGAAGCTCTGGTTGATTTGACAGAGGCAAAAGGATGGAACCACGAAAGTCATTCAATCTATCTGGAAGCAGGCTACGGATTTGCTTACGGTAACGCCGGCATCCGCCTGAAATACATCTCTCCCGTAGTGTTCGGCCTTACAGCATCCTTTGGCTACAACACCCAGTACAAACCAGAAAGAATCGACGACAAACAGTATTTGTGGAATGTAGGCGTCCAGTTACACTTGTCCAAGTTTCTGGCAATCGGGATGTATGGCGGTCCCCAGTATTTCAGCAAGTACAACAAGTCGGAAATAGGATTTGGAGCCATGCTCGAATACTCTCACCTGATTTACAAACGACTGGGAGTCACCGGCGGTGTCGGATTTGTCATAGCAGCCGAAGAAGCCTCTAAAAATCCACAGACTCTTTTCGCCTTTCATGCTGGAATAAGCTATAACTTATTCTCAAACTAATCTAAAAAACTTGTCGCGACTGTCTGCTCCAACATCTCAACGTCCCCTTCTCGTTGTCAGACAGTTGCGGCAGTTTTTAATGAAAATATAAAATTACCAGTTTCTATATCAGTATTTCTGTTTTGATGGAATCACACCTCTCACCCCACCTTTCGGATTAGGCACATCACCCTTGTAGCGAGGAATCAGATGCATGTGTACATGGAAAACCGACTGCCCTGCTGCCTCGTTCACATTAATGCCTATATTATACCCATCTGGATGATAGCGCTCATCTACCTTCTGTTTCACGTACTGAAGCATCACATTCATAGCCTCCCGCTCATGATTAGTCAGATCAAAATAAGAGGCCACATGTCGCTTGGGGATAATCAATGCATGACCAAGCGATACCGGATAACCATCATAAAACGCCACACAAGTAGCCGTTTCACAAATTATCTCTACTCTTCGAGACAGACGGCAGAAAGGACAAGTCTCCCCTTCTTTCCGAGGCAACTTATTGAAATGCTGATATTGATAAAGTTCATAGCTCGAATTGCGCTCTAAGCTCTCGAAAGGCAACCGCACATTACACTGATAGGTATACTGACGATAGATGGCATGTAATCTGAATCCTTCTTCCGTCAAGTCACGACGCACGGCGAAAAAGGCCGTCCCCGTAGGAGAAAGAAGATTTGTGACATTCATCATTACCTCCGCCTGTGCATAGGGCTCCAATACATTAAGTACATAGTTACACAGAATAGTATCAAACTTTCCATCTGGATATTCAGGACGATAATAATAGTCGTACCCCACGATGTCATATCCCTGACGCTTCAATTCATCCGTATCAAAGCCATATCCACAACCAAAGTCTAGAATACGTCCTTTCAACAAGTTATGCTGAAGCAGATAACGGGATGGTACAGAAAGACTTGTACGCTTGATAGCGGTAAGATAAGGATGATTTATTTTTTCAGGTTCCATAATATTCAATATTTCCAAGTTTCAAAGCCCATATTCAAGGCTATTTGATGCATCGGGGTAAAGGTCTGAAAGAAACAATCTAACAAATGCTCTTTATCCATTTGCACAATATCTTGCGGTGTATGTCCCAAAGAAAGATAATCTTCAAGTAACTTATTTTGTTTACCTGTTCTCAAATAAATAGTCAAAGCCTTTTGATGTGCTTCAGCTAAATTAGGAAGGTATAACTCCAAATCTGGTAATTTATTACTTTTCGAGCAGTTGATACTTGGATCTGACGGCATCAAATTCCAAAGTAAATCATGAGATACAAAACTCCACGGAATGAAATGATCCAAATCATACTTACGTATTTCCAAACGTTTACCCGTGTAAAGGCACCGTACTTCCATTCCTTGATTTATTACTACATTCCAGAATTCATGCTGACTAGATAACGAATTTCTCTCTTCTCTCTTTACCAGTTTATTTGGTATATTCGGCACATTTGGATTCCTCACCTGAAGAAAATTAGTCAGACCCCAATATGTAAAAGCGCTTAGAATATCGTAATTCTCTTTCAGGTATGTTAACCAAACCGGATTCAATTCTATCCATAATAGACCATCTTTCTTTTCTAATTTATAAAGACAACCATTTTCAAATGTCTGCGAACGAATTACCATTTCCCGATCATCAGAAGTATCAATCCACGGTCTCAAGAATCGAAATGGCACATTTTTTTGAAGAAAATTCAATTGTTTCCGTATTCCACCTTGTCGAATCAACTCTTGTAGCAAGTCAATCAGTTCCCTTATTCCCAAATTGATAGGAATATTGTTTTCCTTCTGTAAAGTTAGAATAGCATCATAAAGTGATTCCGATTTACCGAACGAAAGCCGAAAATAGTTAACAGGATACCAAGCATTTGCAACCATTGTTATCATGATCTCCCAGACATTCATCCTTGTTTTCTCTTGTTTTACGCATAAATCAAGTATGCCTAGAAACCAATAATATTTGTAGGTAGCTACGGTATTATCGAATACTCTGTTAAGGTATCGGGTGGTAAGTATTTGTGATTGTGGAATTTGCATAATTCGTTACATTATTAGCCGCAACTTATATAACAACAAAAACATAAAATTGACGATTAGTTTTGAGTAAAATTACAGAAAAAAGCAACATATAACAGTTAAATTCAATCATTTTTTACGGACATATAAAGTTCTTGCATTTTTTGTATATTCAGATTATAACATATATCTTTATCAACTAAAATATAATCTCTTAAATAGCTATGAAACAATTTATAATTTTCTGTATCGGAATTTTAAGTTGCATTCCTAGCAAGCTCAGGCATGAAAAATCTTCTACGAAATCAAAGAAGTCGAAAAAAGGTCTGTCCAATGGACTTAAGGTAATAGTGGGTCCGATCTATTCAGCATGGAGTAATCTGAAATACAAACAAAAATTAGTGGACGGAAATGGTAAAGAAATAGATTTTAACAGCATGGCTGACGCAGTAAACTATATGTCAAAGAAAGGATAGAGCTTTCAGTAAGCATATACTTCGGTATATGCAGGTAATATAATACAGCATTGGATTTTTTATAAAGAGGCTGAAACACAGGAAGAAGCCGGAAAAGAAACAATGACGAAAGAAAGCTATAAAAACAAATAAATAACAGATTATGAAAATCTTATACATAAGTCCTATTTTATTTTTATTCTAAAAGATATTGGATGACTATATACTTAAATTATTAAATAAATATCATAGTTATGGATTTAATTTATGTAAAGGATATTGACAAAAGTTTACTTTACCAAGGATTTACTATTCGTACCTCCTTACTAAAATATTTTATGGAAAAATTTAAGAAATTATCTATTGGTGAAAATAGAAAAATTTCTATCATATTAAACGACAAAATATACACAGATATACAAGTCATTAATCAAAACTTCAATAGAGAAAAATATCCCAATCATCCAGAAATGTATCAAGTAAGATACACTCCTCAGCATGCATTTTCCCAAGCATTACGCATTCTTTTTCCAGAAATTACAAACTATGTAGATTCCCAGCTTACACTAAATAAAACACTTAAAATACAAGGGAGAAAAACTTCAAATATAAAGATACCTGAAAATATGCGCTGTTCAATAGCCTTCTACACAACAGAAAATCCTAATGTATGGGAAGCGCTTCCTATTTATGCAACAGAATTTGATCAATTAAAAAACAAAATTGCACAATATCCTATTAATGAGCCAGATTTTGAAGATTTACTACTTAACGATAATACAGCCCACTTTACTCAAGAATCCCATATAATAAAAATCAGAAAGCTAAATAAAAACGTATGTGACAACCTTAAAAAAATATATGGTTATCGTTGTCAAATATGTGGTCAACTTATCACCACTCCATATGGAAATGAAAAAAAGGTTATCGATGCTCATCACATTGATCCTTTCATTACTTCCCTTAATAACAATTTTAACAATATCATGATCCTTTGTCCTAATCATCATCGGATCATTCATGCTTATAATCCGACTTTTAAATTAAAAAATAAAGAATTCTTATATCCTAATGGGTATAAAGAAGGACTACTATTGAATTTACATTTGTAGTATCTAAATTGCTATTATATTATAGATATTAAACATAAATAATTTTTACATATTTTAAATAATTATAGTTTTTTCCTTGTAAAAGAAGGACATTGTTTTGCTTGTTCAGGACTAACTCGCCCAAAAAATCTTTCTCCAGAACAAATAGCACAATGTGCCCAACCATCTTTACAAGCCCAACCTAGATTCATCTCACAATTAAAACAGGTTCTTTCTAAATCAATCACCTTCACATCAGAATAACCTGACGTATCTTGATTAATACTATAGATTTCAGAACAGCTCGTTGATTTTAATAAGTTTTCCGGTTCTCTTCTCGCCAAAAGTTTTTCTTTCCACCTTCTATGATTTGCCTCTCGACATAATCTATCTTCTTCTTGCTGTTTACAATATTTTTTCAACTCTTGCATATATTTTTCAGTCTTACAAAGACGAAATAGTTGTCCATTATTTTTAATGACTAATGGAGTAGAAAATCCATGATCGGATAACATCACAGCACAACATGAATATCTGATTTTACACTCTTTACACTCCTCATCCTGAACAAGTTTAACCAATTTACCTATCTCTCGGTATTTTTTCTCTATTCCCTTGAAATATACATCATTATTTATCCAATACCTATCTTCAGAAGAAGCCAAAAGAAAATTCTCTAATGAATTCAATTTCTGTCTAGTGAGATTTACTAAAAGATACGTGAGGCCATGATAATCAAAAGATTGCTTATGACGTACATAACCATCAAAACAGAAAACAATAAGATACTTCTGATTCTCTTTTGTCGTAGCAATTACATCAGGTTGTCTGTCTTCACGTTCAAAACGAAAATCTATTTTCACATCAACAAATTCTATATCTGTTTCTTTATAAATTCCATAATAAGATGGCACATGAATCCGTTTCTGTGTTTCTATAATCTGTTCAGCTAATTTTAACAATGTCACTTTATAGCATATATCAAGATTTGCTTCTCGATCATGACTTAAATGTGCAAAACCATGTGCATTTATATCACCATGTCTAGCAACTAATTTCTCATGACAATTAGGACAGATGCAACCACAATGTTTACCATTGGGAACAGTATCTATATGCACCATTTTCCCTTCAACATTCTCAGCCCATGAAAAAACTTCCTCATAATACATAGTTATCTACTTTATTATTTTTCCACTAAATCTTATTTTCTTAAAAGGTACCTTCCATCACATACACCGGCTGATACTTCGTTCCCGCATTCTTCAACATCCCTTCCTCCACCAGTTCACGAATCACCCGCATAGCCTTCGACGAATTAAATCCCGTGAGCTGTTCAAAATCACGGCGTTGCAGGAAAGCATGCGTTTTGAAATACTCTACCAGCTTTTGTTTCATTTCTTCCTCGTCCAACTTGGCAGAATGATGGGCATCATCTACCTCACGCTCCAAGCATACATTCCGGAAACGATTAATCAGATCTTTGTCGGGCGTGAACTTGATGCTTCTCACCTGTACATCGTCATCCTTTATATATCGAGGATTGATGTCTGGCGCACATTTCAGACTCAAACTAAAATAGCCGATACCGTCCAAATGTACGGTGTACCCATCGCTCAGTTTCTCATAAAGTTCATCGTTCAAAGCCGTGATAACTGCTGCTACATCAGCTGGAGAGGCGGTACATTTCTTGTGTATCGCTTCGCGAATTTCACGAGTGGTCACCACATCTTTGGTTATCACTTTTGCATGTAGTTTTGGAGAAGATATGCCTTCTTTTACCGGATTCTCAAACAAGTCAAATTTAATAGCCATAATCGTTTTAGTTATATGATAGCCGTAATTCCTAAAAATGCTCTAACAAAAAGACCTCAACACGTTGCTGTCAAGGTCACGACACGAACGTGACGAGATATCAGCACGAATGTGTCAAGACCTCATCACGTACGTGTCGAGGTAAATTTAACTCAATTTTCAGGGAAAAGCAAGGATTTACCTTCTAAATATCAAGAAGCTTATCCCCTATTTTTATACCACTTTCAGGTATTGTGCCATCACAGGTTTCTCCAGCTTCCAAGTGATATTCATAGGAAAATCACCATGCGAAGAAACATAGTCTACAAGGCCAAAACAATGAAAAGGACAGGTGTTTCCAAAACCGTCTTTCTTTTCCTCTCGCACAAAGAGTACAATCTTGTTATGACGCTGAGGTTGCTCGGTATAAATCTTTCCTCCCCGGTTGTAATGGGAGTCGGTGTTTTTAGACTGCCAATGGAAGTAGTCTTTATTGATGACATAATCATCGTATTGCGTAGAAGGTGAAAAATCTTTGTCAGATTTATTTAACGTAACAAAGAGCAGAGTCGCATCGTATTCCGGTAAGTTAAACACACCAGATACTGAGCCTGACATTCTTTTCTCTTCAGTTTGCCGTCCTACCAAAGTAAATATTTCTTCACGTGTATAGTATCCGTAAAGTTCGATACAAGGTAACACATCGAGACCAAGCGGTGTGGTAGTAATTTCCAAATGTGACAACAAGTAAGACACGATTTCAGCAGCTTCTTGCTTGAAATACCGATAACGGTCATCGTGCAGTAAAGCCAGTGCCTGATACATACCCATTTCCTTCAGCTCGGTTTTATCAATCCGTTCCTGATAGAGATTATAGTACAGCATAGTGGCATACGGCAGATGGTCTTCATCCAGGTAACGTTTGCTTCCCGACAGAAAATCGGCCACGAAATGCAAATAGGAGGCGGTGTTATGATGTACCAGATTACCCATGCCTTTTTCCAGACGTCGAGTAATCGCATCATCGGTATAAGAAATACGTCCTGCTGCCCGCTTGAGAGACGTCCAACAATTGTTCCCCACATATACCACACGAATGTCTTGTCCGTTATTTTCCAGGAATTGAGCAAGCGTAGGCAAAGTGGTGTAAGAGTTAATTTCTTTTACCAAACGAGTCTTATTGTAAATGGCTTGCTGAATGTTCTCTAAAATGTATTGCCGGGCCTGCTTTTCCATGATGATACTGCACCCGGTAGGTAAAAGGGTAAAGCCGTTCGTTATCTGTTGGGCGATGTTCTTTTCGGGACGCAGAGTAAGGGCACGGAATTTTGAGGCGAAATCATACTTTTTATGGGCTTGTGCCACAAAGTCGAGGACAGTAAGTTCGGTCTTCCCCGGAGAAAGACGGAGGCCACGACCCAACTGTTGCAGGAAGATGGTCAAGCTGTCTGTGGGACGCAGGAAAAGTACCGTATCTACTTCGGGTATATCGACTCCTTCATTGAAAATGTCGACCACACACAGGTAGTGTACCAATCCGTTACGAAGATCCGTTGCCAGTTGCTTACGTTGCGGTTGCGGAGTATCGGAAGTCAGACTTTGCGCACCGAATCCGTATTTCTGAAGTTGACTGGCCATAAAATCGGCATGTTTCTTATTGACACAGAAGCACAGGGCACGGCAAGTATATTCATCGGCCAGGTAACGGTGTAAAGCATCTACAATACGTTGAGCTCGTTCGGGCACACATAGTTTGTCAGCCAGACGGTCGATAACATAGCGTTGCCCATTCCATAAAGAATCATCGCTCAGATCGGTATCGTCAGTCACACACAGGTATTGGAAAGGAGTCAGCAGTCCGGCCTGAAGGGCTTGTGGAAGGCGTATCTCAGCACTGATGCGTCCACCAAAATCTGGGCGAAGGTCTTTTCCGTCCATACGTTCCGGAGTAGCAGTAAGTCCAATCAACAGTTGAGGATGAAAATGTGAGAAGAGTTTTCGGTAACTGTCGGCCTGGCTGTGATGGGCTTCGTCGATGACAATATAGTCGTAATAATCGGCCGGTAGCTGCGAAAACAGGGCTTCAAACCGTGAATTGAACATGGAGATGGAGACAAACAGATGGGCATAGTCAGCCTCAGTTTGAGGGGCTTCATTGCCTACCCACAACGTGCCGAAATTGGCGTCTTGTAACACACTGCGGTAAGTGTGCAGGGACTGACGAAGGATTTCTTCACGATGGGCGGTGAACAGGATACGACTGGTTAGCCCTGCTCCTTTCTGCTTCTGGCAGAAAGCTTGATAATCGAAAGCGGAAATCACGGTCTTTCCCGTACCGGTGGCCGCCACAACCAGGTTACGGAAGTTGCCACACTCCTCGCGTTCTACTTTCAGCTTGTCCAAAATCTGCTTTTGGTGGGGAAGTAAAGAGTAACGCTGATACACGAACGTATCCGATTTCCCTTTGAAGGTATTACGATGTAATTCTTGTTGGAATTTTTCAATGCCTCCCAAACGGAAATCTTCAAAGTTCGGACTATTCCAATATAGGCTAAAAGTGGCTAAAGCGGTCTTGATAACGTGTGGATTCTCTACACTCGTCACGCGCATGTTCCATTCTAGTCCATCGGTCTGAGCCGACTTGGAAAGATTGGACGAGCCAATATAGGCAGTGTGCATACCGGAATTACGTACAAAGATGTAGGCTTTGGCATGGAGACGTTCGATGTCGGTTTGATAAGAAATATGAATTTCCGTATGAGGAAGTTCGGCAAGTTGCTGCACGGCCTTGGTCTCGGTCGCCCCGCAATAGGTTGTTGTAATGATACGCAAACGAGTGCCTTCCCGTTGACAGAACTTCTTCAAGTCATCGAACAATAGTCGTACTCCGGAGAGTTTCAGGAAAGAAACAATGAAATAAATCTCGTCGGCACTGGCAATCTCCCTTCGAATTTCTTCACCCAATGAAAGCACACTACTTCCACCGGTAAACAAATTGCTCACCCGGAAGCCGGATTGTGGTCTAACGGTTTCCGAACGGCTGCTTCGCTGCAACAAGTCTTTTTGTTGCGTCATGACCTCCATCAACAGGTTGGAAGTATCTGCAATCTGTATATCATCTACCAGCCCATATTCTGACAATATTTTATTGACTATCGTCATTCTGTCGTGCAGGTTTTCTGTGTCTTCCAATTTCTGTCGAATCGCTTTTGCCAAATAGTCAGCCAAAATTTTAGGTGATTCTGCATCATCCATCTGTTCACGTATGCAAACCATTTGTTGCGACTCTGCTGTATGTATATCACGTTCAATTTCTTGATTGATGATATTCTCGTAAATACCTTTCTTTAACATCGAATATTCGATTTCTAAATTTATTTTCTATCTACAACTCTTCTTTATGCCTGTCAATGAATAACAATATGGCTAATCAGGGATTGTCTCACAAAAATACAGATTATCCGATAAATCTTTTCTTAAATTTGTCCGCAAAATAAACAGCTCCACTCGCCCATCCCACAATTTCAAAGCCGGATCAGGCATTCCTCTACCTCCAACATTCGTAAAAACTAAAAAAACAAAAAAACGCACAACAGACAGAACATTCCTGAGCTGTGGGCTTTTATAAATAAAAAAGCCTATAGTTATGAAGACTACAAAATTTATCTTATGCATGGGAGCCTTGCTGACACTGAACCTGGTCCCCATACGCGCAATTGCAGGAAATGCAGGTATAGAGAATGGTGAAATGGTAATTTGCCGTGGTCAGGAATCGCATACATCTGGTCCAATGGTGCAAATTGGAGTAGATGCTCCCGAATTTCAGGCTACCAACGCAGAAATGAAGGAAGTCAGCCTGTCGTCTTTCAAAGGTAAGCGGGTTATTCTGAATGTCTTTCCCAGCCTTGATACGCCTACGTGTGCCATGTCGGTCCGCCAGTTTAATGCCCGGGCTTCGGAACTGGAAAACACGGTTGTGCTATGTATTTCGATGGACTTGCCTTTTGCACAGTCGCGCTTCTGTACCGTCGAGGGGCTGGAAAATGTGATTCCGCTATCTGTTTTCCGCAGTCATGACTTTGTACAAGGATATGGTATTCAGCTTGCTGACGGTCCGTTAAGGGGACTGACGGCACGAGCTGTCATCGTGATAGACGAAAACGGCAAAGTGCGTTATACGCAATTGGTAAAAGAAGTTTCGAACGAACCCGACTACGAAGCTGCACTTCAAGCAGCAAACGAATTGTAAAGATTGAGGTCTTACAGTACGATTCATAAAAAAACTGAACAAAAAACATACTATCGAGCATTGGTAAAAAAAATTAATTTATTACCTTTGTTCGTATATGAAGGAACTGCTTCACATACTCCCCGCTCTGCTTGCTCTCTGTTTATGTGTTTCCTGCAAGGATACAAAAGCAAAGAGCAAGCGGATTGTGCCTGTCGGAATATTGGCTGATGGTGATCTTGTATTCCGGCGCGGTACCGGACTGCTGAGTCACGTGGTTACTTCTGCCAGCAAAGACGGGGTTTACTCGCACGTAGGAATCTTAAAACAGATTGACAATGAATGGTTCGTTATCCATGCTGTCCCCGATGAGCCTGATTTTGAGGGTGACACCGACCGTGTAAAAACAGACCCGTTATCACGCTTTTTCGCCGAAGACAGAGCCGTACGTGGTGCAATAGCCAGAATTATGGATGATTCTATTGCAGCTTCGAGGGCTGCACATACTGCCTGGAAGATTGCTCGAAAGGGAACTCTTTTTGATCATGATTACAATCTGGCAGATACTTCACAAATGTATTGTACCGAACTTGTAGAATTTGCCTACCAGAAAGTGGATATCTGTCTTTCGGAAGGAAGACGTACGCAAATCAATGTTCCGGCAATGGGAGGAACATACCTCATGCCCGACGACATTGCAGCCAACAAACGATTAAAAATATTATACAGTTTCCCGTAAACTCAAGGTTTTTCTTTTCCTATATTCTATATTTATTAACTTTAAAATGTAAACACTATGATGAAACAACTGATTCGTTTGGGATTGATGCTGGTTGCTGTGCTAGCTATGGTATCGTGTACACCCAGTACACCTGGAGCCGCACTGAAAAATTACATGTCGGCACTAAGCGACAAGGATTATGAGAAGTTCATTGACGGATGCAACATCTCTGAGGCTGACTCTGACAAAGCTAAGGAAATACGCGAGGGGCTTATTGCCATGATTCAGGAAAAGGGTTCCAAGACTATTGAGAAAAAGGGCGGACTAAAAGAGATTGAAATTGTTTCTGAGGAAATGGCTGAAGACGGCAACTCGGCGATTGTCACTTACAAGCAGCATTATGGCGACGGAAGTGTCAAAGAAGATACTCAGAAAATGATAAAGGTGGATGGTAAATGGCTGATGGATATCGGTAAATAATGAATAGGTAATACAGAAAAGGGGCGTCGTAAAGCGCCCCTTATTTTTTACCGACGTGCCCGGAGCTCCCAGAAGGCTACAGCTGAAGCTGCCGCTACATTCAGTGAGTCGACACCATGCCACATCGGTATGCGGACTACATAATCGGACTCTGACAGCACTTCGGCTGGAAGGCCGTCGCCTTCGGTACCCATCACAATAGCCAAACGGGGAATTTCCTTGAGCTCCGGATAATCGATGGGAACGGAACGGTCGGTCAAAGCAAGGGAAGCGGTACAGAACCCCATTTCACGCAACGAAGATACGGGACGGGGAAGCCATGTCCAAGGTACGAGAAAAACGGAGCCCATCGACACGCGTACGGCACGGCGATTCAAAGGGTCGCAAGAATCGGGTGAAAGAAGGATGGCATCGATGCCCAGGGCTGCCGCTGAACGAAAGATGGCTCCGATATTGGTCGTATCGACAACACCGTGAATCACGGCAACACGACGGGCATCGCGGCAGACTTCCTCGGGAGTACGTGGAGCGGGACGCCGCATGGCGCATAATACACCGCGTGTAAGCGTGTAGCCGGTAAGGCTTGCCAGAAGCTCGCGACTGCCCGTATAAACGGGAATGTCACCGGCACGAAGAATGATATCAGCTGCATCTCCTTCGATATGTTTTTTCTCACAAAGCAGTGCAAGAGGCTGATAACCGGCATCGAGTGCCACACGGATTACTTTGGGACTCTCGGCTATGAATATGCCTTTTTCGGGATCTATGCGGTTACGCAACTGGGCTTCGGTCAAGGTTCCGAACACGTCTACTCCTGGGTGTTCGAGGGAGGTTATTTCTATTACGGGCATATGGATATTCTTTTTCTTGCCAAAGTTAAGAAAGAATATCGGCCGGAGCAAAGTTTTTTTCTCTACCTTTGTCAGCGAAGAAAACAAACTAAAGAATAACAGTTATGCTACATTTTGATACAGACTATATGGAAGGGGCACATCCGGAAGTGATGCGCCGCCTGATGGAAACTAATCTGGAACAGACATCCGGATATGGAAGCGATGATTATACACGCCATGCCCGTGAACTGATACGCCAGGCATGCGGACAGCCCGAAGCGGGAGTATATTTCCTGGTTGGGGGTACGCAGACCAATGCAACTGTCATCGACGGGCTGCTTGCCCGCCATGAAGGAGTACTGGGAGCAGAAACAGCGCACATCAATGTGCACGAGGCAGGAGCCATCGAGGCTTCCGGACATAAGGTGCTGACATTGCCTCAACATGAAGGAAAGCTTTGTGCTGAGGAGGTAGAAGCATATATCGCCGATTTTTACCGTGATGAAACTTACGAACACATGGTGGCTCCGGGAATGGCGTATATTTCTCACCCTACTGAATATGGTACACTGTACTCGCTCAGTGAACTGGAGGCTTTGAGCCGGGTATGCCGCAAGGCGAATATTCCGCTTTATATGGATGGTGCACGTCTGGGATATGGTCTGGCTGCTCCAGGTACAGATGTCACCTTGCAGGACATTGCCCGTCTGTGTGATGTGTTTTATATAGGTGGAACAAAGGTGGGTGCATTGTTCGGCGAGGCAGTAGTGGCTCCGCATGCGGAGCGTCTGCCGCATTTTTTCCCGCTGATTAAACAGCACGGAGCACTGCTCGCCAAGGGACGCCTGTTGGGTATTCAGTTTGAAACACTGTTTACTGACGGACTTTATCTGGAGATGGGGAAACATGCTGTCCGTCTGGCACAGAAACTGAAACAGGGTTTTGTCCAAAAAGGGTATAAACTTCATATGGATTCGCCAACCAACCAGCAGTTTGTCTGCTTGCCTAACGCGGATATCGACCGCCTTTCGGCACATGCAACCTTCGAGTTATGGGGACCACGCGGAGAAGAGGAAACGGTGGTACGCTTCGTAACCAGCTGGGCAACACGCGAGGCTGACGTAGACGCATTGATCGATTTACTCTAATCGGCTTCTTCGATAGAGAAACGGTTTACGGTGACGGCAATGGAATATTTTATCAGTCCGTCACCGGAAAACATGGTTCCACCGCCTTGTATACACATACGTACGCTCATACCGTCGTTTGCCGTGAGAAGATATTCACCGGAATGCTTCTGCTCGTTTACGGTATACCACATGCCGTTCTGTCCGTATTGTACCTCGACGTAGCTTCCATCGGTTTCATAATCCCATGAAAGCCGGTATCGGGAAGTGTTTCCCCGGTGAAAAGTAAATATACAGGTGGATTCGTCATAGTCGACATACGACAGCGAGGTCACTTCTTCCGGATAGAAATTCAGGGCTATGCGGCTTACCGTATCATTGGATATTATGTTATTCATAACATACTCGGTATAGGTTTCTCCCAAGTGTTTCTTTTCAAGGGGATAATAGTCGAGTTCTTCATTCTGGCAAGAGCCAAACCACATGGCAGCGCATATAATCACTGCCATGCTATATACTATTTTCATGCTCATTCGTGTTCTGTTTCGTTCTGTAACATTTCAACTGGAAAATCTTCCTCGTGAGGTGCTGGTCTTCCGGCTTCGGGCATCGGATGTGGCACAGGCTGCTCGGGCTTCATTGTCAGCCACAGGTCGTACTGCTCGTCTGTCAGAATCTTACGGAGCTTCTTTATTTTCTTTTCGGCACGCTCTTGCATCTCTTCTTTCATCTTATCATCGCCGGCTGGTGGTGTCATCATAGGAGGTCTGCCTCCGCCCATCATTGGAGGCTGACCTCCACCATTCATCATCGGGGGACGTCCTCCTTCTCTCATTGGAGGACGGTTCATATCCTTTCCTCCACGACCTATCAGGACCTCCAGTTTTTCCCTTTCTTCTTTCAGATTAAGCTTGTAAATCTTCTTATATTGCTTCTCGGTAAGATTGAGTACCTTATCCATTTCATCGGTACGCCTGCGTGCCGTTTTCTCAGGGTTAGGTATTTCTTTTTTCTGAGTATTTTCTTTTTGTTGCGGTTCATCGTATGATGTAGCGGCAACGGCTTCTGCTGAAATTGGCATCAGAGCAGCCAGGCAGACAGCCCACATTGTTTTTCTCATCTTCATCATAAAATAAGTTTTTAAAGGTTGTTGTTTCGGATGACAAATGTAAAAACGCTGACTTATATGTGGAAATAGAATCAACCAACCCGCCCATTCTATCGGTTAACTCCCGACAAATCAGATTTTCCGTAAAACGGCTTTACAGAAAAAGGTATATAAAGATAAAATAAGCACACTTGGTCTGCAAAATCATTCCATTCGCCGATTTTAGTTGCAACGGGTAAGGTACAAACGTATTTTTGCAGGCATAAAACTACCACAACAATGAAACATCTGCAAAAACAGCTACTTCTCGAACAAATTATTTATCTTTCCATTTGGGTGTTGATACTGGGAACTCCGCTCATCGGTTTTCTGCTCGACAATGATCATCCGCTGGAGGGAAGCGAACTGTGGAAAGAGGTAAGTGATACCTGGCTTATGGTGCTTCCTTTTTTTCTGCTGTTTCTGATACATAACTATGTACTCATTCCACGCCTCCTGCTCAAGAAATACTATACGCGCTACGTCTTGTCGTTGATTTTTACCATCGGTATCTTGTTTCTGTATCTTCCGGGATGTATACAAGTGTTCAATCCTCACCCGGGATTCCGTCAGCATAAAGAGTTTATCGTGCAGGATTCGGCCTTCGATATGCCCCACATGCAGCATCTTCCCGTACTTCCGTCCGATGAGAAAGAAATACATCCGATACGCCCGATGCATCCGCCTTTTCTGCTGATACATATTACGGTAGCTATCTTGTTGGTAGGTTTTAACCTGACCATCCGTTTCTTTCTGAAATCGCTTCACGATGAGGAAATGCTTAAGGAGCTGGAACATCAGCATCTGGAATCGGAATTGCAGTACTTGAAGTATCAGCTTAATCCGCATTTTTTCATGAATACCCTGAACAATATTCATGCACTGGTCGACATCGATTCGGAAAAGGCAAAAAGAACAATCATTGAACTTTCGAAGTTGATGAGGTATGTGCTCTACGAAGCCAACAAGAGCCAGATTTCACTGGAACGTGAAATTCAGTTTCTCGAAAACTATATTGCGCTGATGAAGTTGCGATATACCGAGCGGCTTACCATCTGCACGGACTTTCCAATAATCGTACCTCGGGTACAGATTCCTCCCTTGCTGTTCATTTCACTCCTTGAAAATGCATTCAAGCATGGAGTGAGTTACCGTGAAGATTCGTTTATCGATGTACGCATAGCACAAATAGATGAAGGTATTTTGTTTGCATGCAAGAACAGCAAACACGCCTGTACGCACGATACTCATCACGGTATCGGCATTGAGAACATAAAGAAAAGACTTCATCTGCTCTACGGCAACAATTATACATTTACTACAACTGAAGACGATACGTCTTACCATGTTTTACTTATAATCCCTCCGCTATCATGAAATGTCTGATTATCGACGATGAACCGCTTGCGCTGACTCAGCTCTCGGGGTATATTTCACGTATTCCGTTCCTGACGCTGGTAGCCTCGTGCCAGGATGCCTGCCAGGCTTCCGAAATACTGGCTCACACTCCTGTTGACTTGCTTTTTGCAGACATAAACATGCCGGACCTGAACGGTATAGATTTTGTCCGCTCACTTCCGAACCCTCCCATGGTTATCTTTACTACTGCATACTCGGAATATGCCATCGAGGGGTTCCGGCTCAATGCCATTGATTATCTGATGAAGCCTTTCAGCTTTGCCGAATGTCTGAGGGCAGCCGAAAAGGCACGACAAATGTACGGACTGACGCATAACACTGCCGAACCTGAAGAGGAGAAAAGTACACTGTTTGTGAAAAGCGAATACAAGGTAATACGCATTGACAAAGAGAAAATCCTGTATATAGAGGGGATGAGTGAGTATGTGTGTATTTATATGGAAGACCGGCCTAAGCCTGTCATTACACTGAACAGCCTGCAAAAGTTGTCGGCCATGCTTCCTCCGAACTTTATGCGGGTGCATCGTTCGTACATTGTCAATCTGAATAAAATTACCGAAATTTCCCGTTTCCGTATTCTTTTCGGCAAAGACGTGTATATCCCCATTGGAGAAAATTATAAAGAGCAGTTTATGGCATATATTCATCGGCTGGGGCTTATCTGATTGAAGAAATGGTTATCTTTGCAGCATCTCTGAAATAAAATGATCTGCTTTATGGAAAAGGAAAAAGAAATACATTCTTGTGTGGACTGCGGTACACAAAACTGCAAGTATAAAGACCGTACTTATCCTGATTTCTGCCTGACAACTAACTTGAAGGAAGAAGACCGCCAGTGGGCGCTGGAACGATATGACGAGGGAAACAACCGCCAGGTGATGATAGCCAGTGCGGAAGTGGAATACGAGGGATACTGCCAATGGACACGCGTACAGGAAATCATGGAGTTTGCACGTAAAATAAATGCACACCGCATCGGTATAGCCAACTGTATCGGACTGATAAATGAAGCACGTATCTTTGCCCGCATTCTTCAGGCAAACGGTTTCGAAGCGTATTCGGTAATCTGCAAGGTTGCCGGACAACCCAAGACTTCGATGGGAGTTCCTGCTGAATGTGAAAGTATAGGGGCGGCCATGTGTAACCCGATTTTACAAGCACGGCTGCTGAATGAAGCAAAGACAGATCTGAATGTGGTAATCGGATTGTGTGTAGGACATGACAGTCTGTTCTACAAGTATGCTGAGGCTTATACTACCACGCTGGTAACAAAAGACCGTGTTACGGGAAACAATCCTGCTGCTGCTCTTTATACTGCCAATTCGTATTACCGGAAAAAATTCTTTAAGGGGAACGAGAAGAAGTAAATGATTCATACAAACAGCCTGAATGATACAGTATCTATACAACGTACAGACAATACCAGATTAACTATCAATGACAGCTGTCTTATCAGAATCAAAAAATTAAAAGATATAATCTAAACAGAAAGTCAATCAGCCTGAACATTTTTTACAGGCTGATTGACTTTCTCGGTTTATTTCAGTTTCTTGCCATCGGAAAAGGCATTACCGACTTTTTTACCAATCTCCAGGTAATCATGATGAATAGGATCGTAGGTAATCGGCTTCAACTTGGTTACATCTACTTTACCGTCTTCGCCCAATACGGATTCATCTACAGAAATATTGACAATCCGTCCTGTCATGAAACAGGTTTCGGGATCGTATGAAACGAGCTCACACTCCAGCGTCATAGGAAGTTCTTCGATGACGGGAGCATTGACAAACGCCGACTTTACTGCATGAAATCCGGCATGGGCAAACTTGTCCGGTTCCTTATTGCCGGATACGATACCTACATAGTCGCATTCCGCTACGCGGTCTGCCGTACCCATACTTACGGTAAATGCACGTGTCGCAAGGATATTCTTTGTTGTCTTGTGTTCTTCTGCCAGACAAATTCCAACCATGTTGTCTGTATAAATTCCTCCCCATGCTGCATTCATGGCATTGGGTAATCCGTTTTCATCGTAGGCTGCCACGATAAATACGGGCATCGGATACAACCAGGTCTTTACACCAAAATTCTTTCTCATAGGTATTTACTCCTTTCTTTAAAATATATCTTTTCAACTAGATTCTTTTTTCCAGGTATTACATTGCTTTCTCCGTAATGGCTACTTTGATGACTCCATCCTGCCGGTTCTCAAAAATACGGTATGCTTCTTCTATCTTGTCAAGCGGGAAACGGTGGGTAATAAGTGGTGTCGTATCGATCTTGCCTTCGGCTATCAGGCGAAGAATCTCTGCACAGTCGCATCCGTCTACACCACCGGTCTTGAAAGTCAGGTTCTTTCCGTACATATCGGGCAATGGGAGTTGCTGGGGACGATCATATAGTGCCACGATGGTAACGATGGCATTCGGACGGGCACATTCCCACGCCAGCCGGAAGGTATCTTCCGCTCCTGCAACTTCGATGACGACATCAGCTCCTCCATGTGAACTGAGCTTGCGTATCTGTTCGACACATTCTTCGGGGCGCACCACAACTACTTCCGGATAATGCTCGTGTACAAAGCGGATACGTTCTTCCGACTTTTCGCATACAACGATACGCCGGGGATGTTTCAGCATGGTACACAGCAAGGTGCATATACCTGTAGGACCGGCTCCGATAATGAGCACCGTATCGTCGGACGAAATCTCGGAGATACGTGCTGCCCAAAAACCAGTGGCAAGAATATCACCTACAAAAAGTGCCTGCTCATCGCTTACTCCCTCGGGAATACGGTTCAACCCCTGATCGGCATAAGGGACACGCACATATTCTGCCTGTCCTCCGTCGATGCGGCATCCCAATGCCCAGCCTCCCTGCTCGTCTTCGCAATTGTTTACATATCCATGACGACAGAAAAAGCACTCTCCACAAAAGGTCTCCACGTTGACCGTCACACGGTCGCCAGGCTTTACGGAAGTGACCTTCTCTCCTACCCGTTCGACAATACCCACCATTTCATGACCGACTGTAATACCGGGTACGGCACGAGGCACACTTCCATGTTTGATATGCAAATCGCTGGTACAGATACTCCCCAGTGTGACGCGTACCACAGCATCACGCGGATCTTTTATTTCCGGCACAGGTTTCTCCATCATCTGGAATGTGCCATGCTTGATATAAGTATAGGCTAACATAGTTTATTCTTTCTTAGTTTGCTGTTTCGAATGATAAAGGTAAACAAAATTCTTTCATTTTTATTGTACAAAACAGAAATAATATCTATTTTTGGCGCAATGAAACGCATATCACCATCGGGTGATAATTTTATAGAATTTCTGAATATACAACAAATGATTGTCAAAGACACAAAACAAATGATTCGTTATGTTCGGCTGGTTTCCTGAGGAATTTCTGGCATAGAACTTAATTGATCGAATTGCTGCTGACGGGGCGGCAGGGATTGTTGTGTTCTTTGACGTACTTGGCATTCTAACCTCTGCTTTAAAAGGGAAAGCTGAGGTTCTCTGCTTTTGATGAGGCGGACATCAACTCATATCATCCGCCATACTGCTTTATACTTCAAAATCTAATTCATTTATTCATTTGTTGTTTATGGAAAATATTATTTTACGTGCTATGCGCACCTTCGATGAAAGTGTATGTGCTCCTGAATACGCTAGAAATCAATTGGCTATTGAAATCATATTCCCTGAACCTCCTGTTTTTATAAACGAGCTGGCTGTACGTGTTTACTCGGAAGACTACCAGTTGATTGGGGCGGATGTCTATTCTCCGTCTTCCCGAAAAACTCCCCGAAAGGTACGTTTTATTGTGCTGTCGGATACATTCTGGGACGAAAACCTGTATCATATTTTCGTATTTCAGAACGGACTTCCCAAATGGACTGTTTCTCTGTCTCCCTCGCCTTCTTACGAGGTATGGAAAAAAGAGAAGTTGGATGAACTGGAATCACATCCCGACAAGAAGTTTTTTATCGAGCGCCTCTGCCCGACCGACTGGTGGCAAAACATGTACTCTGAACAGTTCCAATTTCCTTCAGTCGAAAAAGTAATCGGAAAGCTTTATTCCTACTCGGAGGCAGAAGGGGTATGTCCTCACCTTCTCGTAACGGGAAACAACCTGATGACAAAGGCTTTTTCCTGCTTCATTCTGGCTGCTTATCTCACCGGTAATGACAAGTCGAAACAGGCTGTTTTTTCACTGAGTGAACTGGTTTCGGGCAATCTGCAATGGAGTGAACTGACCGAACACATCAGACAGAAGCAGGTGATCGTGATGAATGTCCCGCAACTGGAATATAGCGCCAGCACGGTAAACCTGCTTTCCATGTTGGGTGATATACTTAGCAAAGAAGATTTCTCCCATCCGGTATTCATTTTCCATGGTACAGAAGAACATGTCAATCAACTGTTTCAGGAATGTGAGGCGATAGCCGGAATGTTTGCCGAATATAACACTTTCCACATCAGTTTGTCCACTGAAATACCTCCGATAACCCTTAACGATACTGAGTTTCAGCCGGCATTAAGAGAAACACCTTTTACCGAATTTTCAGCCGAAGAGGAACTACAGCAGATGGTCGGACTGAAACAACTTAAAGAGGATATACAGGAGGCACGGATGATGTCGCTTTTTCTTAAAGAGCGCAGAGAACTCAATCTCGATCTATGTGGAGATAGCCGTTACCATATGCTCTTTCTGGGAAATCCCGGAACAGGAAAAACAACGGTAGCCAGACTGGTAGGGAAAATGTATCATCAGATGGGACTATTGTCGAAAGGGCATACAGTGGAAACCTGCCGCACGAACCTGGTAGGTGAATACTTGGGGCATACGGAAAAAAATACGAAAGAGGCTATCGAGGAAGCTCGTGGAGGTGTATTGTTTATCGATGAAGCTTATACACTGATAGAAGGTGGAAGTGACACGAAGGACTACGGCAAAGAGGTCATCAACGCACTGCTCACTGTATTGTCTGAACCGAATCCGGATATGATTGTCATTCTGGCCGGCTATGAGGATAAAATGAAAAAGCTACTTAAAAGTAATCCGGGATTAAAAGACCGTTTTCCGCTCCGTTTCCATTTTGAGGATTATACGGCAGACGAACTGAGCGAAATAGCTCACCGTATTTTGAAAAGCCGGAATTTCGTCCTGACTCCTGAAGCAAACCTGCGCCTGAACCGTCTGATAGAAAAAGAGGCCAGACAACGGGATGAGTATTTCGGCAACGGACGCTGGGTGCATAACCTGATAGAGCATGGCCTTATCAAGAGTATGGCCCGGAGAGTGATGTCAGGGCCCCGTCCGGAAACGGCACAACTCCAGCTTTTCAGTACAATAGAGGCATGTGATGTGGAAGAGGCCGAAGCCAAACTTCTCCGTACAGCAGACTTAAAAATAACTCCGCCCTGTCGTATCGGATTCAGGGCCTGAATACAGATGCTTTAATTTTGGTCGACAAACAGTAGCTTTTCTGTATCATATCCCCTGACACGGAGTTTATCAAGCAGTTCCGCCTGTTTTTCTTTGGATAAAGTTTTATCACGACTCATTATCCAAAGATATTTGTCGGAACTGCTTCCTATCAATACATAACGGTAATCGGGATCTATATCAAGTACATAATAATCGGAATAAAACCAAAGGAAAAATGATACCTTCAATTTACCGGGATCGGCAGGATTCGGCTGTTTGGCACGCCCCTCTACCTCCTTGTGTTTTCCATTTTTATATCCCTCATTTTTTACTTTAATACTTCCATTTTCCTGTAAAGAATAGGTAGCAGTGACATGTGTCATTCCTTTTTCGAAACGATGATCGTAACGAGCAATTTCATACCACTTTCCCATAAAGCGACGGACATCAAATACAGATACGGTGCTATTGTCTATCGTATCACCGTCCTGAGCTGCATGACACCCGCTCAATCCTAAAAAGGCACATAAAAGTAATAATACGTTTTTCATAGTAGCTGTTTTTTTTAGACTTTTCCAAAGATACAAAACTATCGATACAATAAGAAATGTCTGGAAAAGGAAATCCGTTTTATATGTCAACATTCAAAAATTATCTTAACTTTGTAAAAATCATTGCAAGCTACTATGAAAACAAAGTTATTACTAATGTCATTTATATTGTCACTCTGTATGAGTACAACATCGTGTATTGTCACCAGGCATCATCACCGGCCACCGCATAAAAAAGAAATTCCACCAGGACATGCCAAGAAAATACATGGTCATAAATCGGCTAAATTTGATGCGCCGGGACATCATAAGCATTGATTATATGCAAGGTTTCAAAAGACTGAAAACAAAATGAGGCTATCCCAAAATCAAAAACAGAGATAAGTTTACTTACAATCTATAAGCCACAACATAAAAATCTCCTGCTTTTAGTCTTATAATAGTAATAAATAAGGGCTAAAGCAGGAGTTCTTTTATTACGAAGTTTCAATCTATAAGATTTTTATTTTGTATTTCTATTTTGAGACTGCCTCACTGTCTCAGCATGTTGCAAATCTTATTTCTTCTTCTGAGTGAATAGCCATTTCATAAAATCCGGATAATTGAAAGCAGGATTCCAGCTTCCATGATTGCAGCCAGGAAATTCAATATACTCTACCGAAGCACCTGCCGCTTTCAGGGCCTTATAAGCTTGACGAGAGCCTGCTACAGGAACGACATCATCAGCATCGCCATGGAAGATGCGGAAAGCTACATTTCTGGCAGCAGACAAACGCGTCGGATTAACTGTTCCACAAATAGGAACGGCAGCTGCAAAAAGATCAGGAAAACGGGAAACCATATCGTATGTTCCCATTGCTCCCATTGATAATCCCATGATATAGATTCTCGATTTATCTACCTGAGGATTTGCCAAATACATATCGAGCAATTCTTTCACAGCCTGAAACACAGATGGCATTTCTTTTCCGACTGGCATCTGGGTGGGAATAAAAGACTGCGGACGGTTTTCGTATGCCCAATATCCGCTTTCCGGGCATTGCGGGAATAGCACAAAAGCCGGATATTTTTCACGGTTAACCGGATTCAGAAACATCTGCCCGCCATGAGTCAGTTGTTTTTCATTGTCATTTCCCCGTTCACCGGCTCCATGCAAGAACAATACCAACGGATACTTTTCTCCAGCTTGCATCACTTCCGGTTCCAGCAGGCGATAATTCAGACTATCCCCCGACGAAGAAATAAAGACACTGCGTTCATACTCATCCTGCGCTGCAACAAATTCCAGACTAAAAAGTAGCACAGAAAGCAACAAAATAAGTTTTTTCATAATATGTTTCATTTATAGATTAAAAGTAAATGAGTAACATTCGAGGTATTCTTCTCCCGAGAAGAAGCTCTGTATCACTCTCCAAAAGTACTATTTTTTTCTTTAATGACAATTATGCTGAGATATATCACTAACAAACCGGAATGTTGTTTCTATAAACAAAATGAGTCTGGCATTTACGATACCAGACTCTGACATGAAATACTTATCGAAAAAAATCGTTTTTATTGTTTCTCCAATTCAAAACCTAATTGCAATCCTTCGTATTGGTTCAACAACGAAGTAGCAGCACTGATTGTAGAATTAGAGTTGCCCAAAGCACCTCCGATGGTCTGAGCCAGCGACATCAACTTGTCTGCCTTGAAAAGCAAGCTCATCTTATTTGATGATAAAACCTGCTGCGATACAATGGCTGTAAACTTTATACCCAGCTTCGTTTTCATAGTCAGTTCTTTTGTGTCGGCATTATAAGAATAAGTACCACTAGTTGTACGACCTTTTACCGTAGAAGTATAGGTGCTGTCGGCATTAAAGACATAAGTACACCCATCGGTAAAGCCTAGTTTAGTAAGTACATCCGACATTTTTTCCTCTACTTTTTTCGACGCAAGCTCTCCACCTGCCTGTGCCAAGAAATTATCGCTTTCAAACTTACAATCCGGACCGGTATATTTCCAGGTTCCCTCCAAAGAAACTCCGGATGAGTTTGTAACTTTATTGGCAACAGCATTAGCTACTCCCGAAAGTATGGATTTCAAATCTTGTGCGCTAGCTGCACTACTTGCCATATACATAAAGCATGACAAGCAAATTAATCTGATAATGTTCATCTTCTTCATTTTCTTTCTATTTCTTTTAAAGTGAATTTATTTGACCAATTTTTACGACAAATCGGCATGCAAAGATAGCAAATTCTGACAAAACGAGATAACATGACATAATAAAATCGGGTACAATATATTCCGATTCTGCTCTTTCCGGAAATATGTACCCGATTTATTCTAATGTCTTTCTTATTGATAGATATATTCTACCGGTGACTTCTTGAAACGTACGTTACGGGTATTATTTGCACCAGCACCGTTGTGTTCCAGACTTGCATTATTACCCCGGACAAGCCATCCGGTCACCCCCGGATTATAACATGCTAAAAGTAACCAGTTTCTATTAACCCCATCATTACTCCACTGACATCCTACTCCATAAAAAGTAAGCGGTTCATCACCATGTCCGGCAATACTTCTGACAGAGAAACTCCAAAGTTCACCTAAATCCTGTCCGTCAAGCTGTACACCCGAGCGCTTTTCCAATATAATCTCACTACGATACTGCTTGTTGGTCACATCATTCTGAGGATAAAATCCTGCCCAATTTGTCGGTATAGTAAAATTAGAAAGGATGTTTTTATAATCATCAAATGTAGGCATTTCATAGCCATCAGGTGAAAGCGAAGTTGGTTCGGCCTTATTGATATGGTTCGACTCGCCACTACGCCATCCGTCCAGTGTAACTTTTCCATCACGATATACTGCCTGCAAGGCCATACCATTATTCCCTTCGTAAGCAGCATTCCACAGACGTACATATTCTTCGGAAGAACAAGTCTTGAGATATTCCTGTACAGTCTGACCTGCAAGACTAGCCGGATCGTTGGAGCTTAAAATCTGATCATCAAAATTGCGAGAATCACCTATCGCATTGTAACGGCACCACCATGTACCATTCAGATAAGTAACAGGCAACCCGTAATTACGACGCTCCACTATATAAGCTTCCGTTTCCTGCCCGTCAGAAGTACGACGTACAACCAGACGTGCAGCCTGCTTACGTCCGTCAGCTTTCGGATCATTAGGTTTCCATCCACCTATCACACGGAACGTATTTGTTTCATCTGCGACCTTCTCTATTTTCACCCATGGATCTTCATTATCAAATTCTGCCACCAGCTCCAGTCCCTCTGGCATAATGAAACGTCCCATTTCATTATCAATATAACGACCAAAATCATGCGTATAATTCTGGCGGTCGAATTTAAATCCTTCTGAATGAATAGGATTTTCTTCAAGAACCAGTTTCAAGCAATCTTCTTCATAACTTTCATTCAGTCCCTTACGGTGAAAATATACTTTCACGTTTTCTGCCTGATAACCGGGAGGCAAAAGTGTCTTACGGAACAAGAACCGATTCACTCCATCACCAGGAGTTACCGACGGCAATTTTTCTACAGTAATATCTGAACTTTGTGAAGAAACAAACTCCAGTTCATCATCGCAGTTAAGGGCCAATGTAAATTCCATTGCTCTGCTAGGCAAAGAAACCACATCTCCCGACTCTGAAATGGTTATTCCTTCCGGTAACACAGATAAGCCTTTGTTTACCGTAATATGGCTATCCCAATCCGGATGCAAACCGGTTTCACCACCATCCTCCCATGCAGATACTTCCAGCTTGATATCGGCTGACAACGCATCTTTCCGGACTGTCAGTGTATAAACTGTATTTCGTTTCAGAACTGACGGTAATGCAGCCTGCTGTACATAGATCTGGCCTCCCATTTCCATTTCGACCTCTACCATCAAATCGGTATTTGTCTGTTCGCACACATAAGCCAGTCCCAGTGTATCTTTCAACAATGGCTGATCAAAAGTAAATTGCAAATCTTGTACATCTGCTCCTTCAGGGGATCTGACTTCATCCTGAGATATCAAATATGATGCCTGTGCAAGATTCTTCAACGTAATACTCTTGATAGAAATAGCTCCTCCTGCTCTCATCAGCAAATCGAAACGGGCAATACCATGCTGTAACGTCATAGGCAAAACATACTGCCCCTGCGGCTGCTCATCTAAATTAAGCTTTCCTGCAAAAAAACGTGGTGCTTTCCCGTCTGTTGCCTTTATCGTTGTATTCAGCCATTCCTGTTCAGTCATACCGCTTTCTTTCATCTGCTGCAAATCGATCAAGTCGGCCGTATTGGCAAGCATATAAAGTGTTCCAGACATACTTTTCAGTTTCAGTGAATAGCTATCCGACGTTTGATCGAGATTTGAATAAACCGCTGTCATCAAGCCGTTCTCGAACAGGCATGCCTGTATATCGTTAATCTCGTTTTCTCCGGCAACAGAAGATATTTTCCCGTCAACTTTAAAAGCAGAAACACTAGCCTGTACTACCGTGGAAGGTTGATCTGTACTTTGCAGAGCTTCGTGTTCATCAGAACACGAAGTCATGAATAAGGTAGACAGAAGCACACCAAACAGCCATAAATAATTTCTTTTATATACCATTGCTACCTATCTATCAGATTAATAAACTTTATTATAATTGCGGAATAATTTCTGTATCTTCACCCGGTTCCCAATCGTCAATACCGACTTTTACGACTATATCGATATCATTCTTACGTACTGTTACGGTGTAGATTGTATTACGCTTCAGATTGCCTTCCAATGTCTTTGTCAGAACTTTGTGTTGTCCGTCTATTACAGCCTCGATACTTACTTCTATGCCTGCATTTTCCTGCTCGTAGACATACAGTACTCCAGGAGTAGAAGCAGACAATGCAGTATCGAAATGAGCTGTAACATCATTACGCTCAACATCTGCCGGAGATGCAGCTACCTCACCTTGCGCAAACAAGTAACCTGACTGAGCTACATTTTTTAAAGTCAGACTCTCTATAGCAGCAGAACCAGCCACGTCAACATTTAAATCAAAACGTGCTACACCGCGCTTTAAAGTGAGCGACTGTGAAGGCTGGTTTTGTCCGTCAATAACAAGTGATCCTGTAAAGAAATTGACAACCTTACCATTACTCATAGCCATAGTGGTCTTCTTCCACTCTTCTTCACTGATACCCTCTTCCTTCATCTGCTGAAGATCTATCATATTACCAGCATTGGCAACCATATAGATAGTTCCTTCATAGCTATTGATTTGCAAATTATATCCATCTGCCGAAGGTTGTAAGTTTTCGAAGACCCTGGTCATTGTTCCCTTCTCAAAAAGGCACGCTTTCATATCAGTAATAGTATTTTCATCTTCTATAGCCTGACCTGAACCTTCGTAGCTTATCTGACGGGTAGTAATCATCACCGATCGAGGTGTTTCGTTGACACTACCATTATCTTCTTCCTTTGAGCATGCTGTAAAAGCCAATCCCAACAAAACAACACCTACTAATCCTAAATTTTTCATTTTCATCATTGTTTTCTTATATTAATTTTAGTTGTTATTATTCATATATATATTCCACAGGAGTTTTCACACAACGTATTGTACGAGTTTTTGACGAATTCTGTCCTCCAAATTTAATCCAGTTTCCTCTACCGTCACTCTTTGGATAACCTTCCAGCTGCCATGAACTACCTGCATTGCCATAAGTAGCAAGTAATATTGCCATCGGAGCTATTTCCTGTTCATTATACTGATGCCCCCAACCAAAGATTGCCCAATGAGTATTTTCATACACAAAATCATACAACCCAAGGGTTCCGTATCTCACACCATCTACAGTAAGACTGCGTTCTGCAACTGAATAATTCATACGCTGCCCTAAATTATTATTAAAAACTCCCCATTCGCTGTAACCTAAATTACAGTTATCGCCCCACGCAAAGAAACGATAGTTATTGTAGTTAGGAATCTGGTACCCATCAGGAGCCATTTCTGTAGGAAGCATTGTACCAAAATTACCAGATACAGTTGTTCGGTAACCTTCATAGTAAAATTTACTGCCATCGTGTGTCAATTTCAGTCCTTCAGGATTCCCTGCCTGATACTGATCTCCCATTATATTCAACAATTCTTCATCGGAACAAGTTTTCAAATATTCAAAAACATTTTGCTCATCAGGTACAGGATCGTTATTAATCAAAATCTGATCTGAGTAATTCTTAACATTACCGCGCAAGTTGTATTTGCACCACCACGTTCCATTTACATTTACGACCGGCAGTCCCCAGTTTTGTCTTTTTATGGTATAGACTTCAGGATGACTTCCATCAATGTCAGAAACGAGTAAGCGTGCTTCTTGTACACGTCCATCAGCATCAGGAGCGTTTGGCTTCCAACCGGCAATAACCCGATGTGCTCCTGTTTCTTCATTAACCTCTATTTTCATCCACGGAGCCTCTCCCTGAGGTATCTCTAGCTCGATTTTCTTACCTTCGGGCAACGTAATTAATCCAAGTTCCCCATCGATATAACGAGCAAAATCGCATACAGCATCTGAATCGAACGCCAGCTTACCTGAAAGGCCAATAGGATTCGGACGGAATACCAATACAACTCTACCTGTCTGTACCGTCTGTCTATACACATCCAGATAAATATATTCCTGTACACTTCCTGGCATCTTTCTATCGCTTTCTACCACAACGTCGGCAAACGGCTCCATACTACGTGAAGAACTTTGAGAAGCAATCGTCACGCCTTCTACCACTCCGTTTACCATAAGGTTTGCATCCTCTTCAGCCTTCAACACCAAACGGAAGTTACTTCCCATATAAGGAATGAAAACAGTATCTCCACGTTCATTTATTTCTACGCCCTCTGACAATTCAGAAGCAGCTTTATCAATCAAACCCTTTAAGACTTGTCCGGATTCGGAAGAGGTACCGTTTTCCCAATCATCCACCAAAACCTCAACACGAAGATCTGCTCCGTTACCATATACTTTCAACGTATAGATTGTGTTACGCTTTAACGCTGTAAATGTAGTTTTCAGACGATGCCAAGCTCCATCATCGGATGTGACCATAAGTTCTACTTCATAAGCTCCGGCTTTCTGTTCGCACAGGTAAAACAATGTCTGTTTATTATTCTCAAATGGAGTATCACCAAAATCTTTCACAATAGTTTCTGGCTGTACGTTTAGCGACGAAGCATCACCCTGGCGCTCATTAACATATCCGGTTGAAAGAATATTGCGAATCTTTACATTATTTACCTGAATACCTTCGAACGGAGAATCTAAATCAATACGCAACACACTGCGCTTTAGAATAACAGAGGTAGAGGTCATGTCTGTACTCAATTCAATCTGTCCACTCATAACAATACCCGAAGCTGTCATTTCAGAGGCAGTAGCCTGTAAGTCCAAAAACTCTTCAAGCGTTGTCTTATCGACTTGCAAAGCAGCCTTCTGAATTATATCGGATGCATTAGCCAGGAAATAGACAGTTCCACGCATCTGTAAAGGTTGTAAATGGCATACTCCTTCAGTATCAGGATTCAAGCGGTCAAACACTTCTTTCAGCATACCACCCTCAAAACGGAAACCCTCTACTTCATTTACAACTGATTCAGAATTAGAAGTTTCTCCTTCTGCCATTCCCATTGCTATCAAGCGGACTCCTATCGCACCTTCCGGCAATTCTTGTTGCATGCTATCTTCTGCACTACATCCGCAAAGGAACAATAACAAAAGAGTACATACCCCAATTATATTTTTCATTTTATCCATTATTATCTATAAATTATATCGTTTTTCTATTACTACGTTATCAGACTATTTATACCGATGAGGATTATTCCTACTATCCAGATATTTATATGAGTCAATAGGGAACTGGCTAAGATTCTGAACATAAAAATTGTTCATCAGTTGCTCTGCCCACGGACCGTAAGTAAATGCACTACTATGTCCGTATCCCATTACGTGTCCCAATTCATGGAACATAATATTACATGAATAAGCATTCCAATAATGTTCGAACCAAGCCTGCTGGTAAGCTCCAAACGTGCTTCCTCCTCCTAGTCCCAGTACACCATTGCCTGCATAAACCAATCCGACCTGCAACGTGCGTTGCTGTCTCATTTGTTGCAGCACCTGTTCAACTTTTATCGGATTCTTATTGTCATCATAAAGCTTATCTGCATTATCACGCAATATCTGTTCGTGTTCAGGCATGTCTATCATATAGGTAAAATTGAGGAACAAAGCCACAGACTCACGACAGTGTACAGGACGGATACCCATCCAGTTTCCTACCGGACCTCCGTTTTCCAAATCAGGATTTCCACCATACAATCCCCAATAGACATACCAGCCATGTTCTATTTTCTGCAATTTTCCCCAATATGGGTCTGTAGACTCAACCTTGAACGTAGCGCCGGTCAACTCAGAAGCTGTCATCTGTTTAACCTCAATCTGACGTCCCCGCTCTGTACGGCACATGGTAGAACGTTGAACCAAAGGCAGCGTTTCATAGAAATCAGCAAAACTTGGTATTGTATCAAAATAAGCCAAATCAAAATATTCATCACTTATTGAAGGAATACAAGCTTTAACCAATACACTCCCCAAATTGCGAGGAGAATAGAAACGGACATGCAGTTTCCCTTCATCAGTGATATTCAGCTGAAGCGGCTGCGCTGTATTAAACTTTCTCTGCGAAGGATCAGTATATACCTCCTTGGGCTCATCATCTTGTAAAATTTTAGAATGGTTACCTTGTTCGTAAGCAGACTGAGTCAAAAACATAACTACAGACTTATCTTCCGGATGCGTAACGTTTGTTTCTATACTATGTATATGATTAGCCTCCAGCTGTGTTTGCTCGAAAGCGTACACCTGACTTATTTCATTTCCAAGATAGCTACGCGTACGCATTGTAATTTCTCCACTAAAGGAAGTATTTTCCACTAATGGCATGAAATTATAGGTAGCTGTATCAGACAGAACCAGATCACGCATAACACCATCACTTTCACCAGCCATGTTTCCATCACCAGAAAGTGTAGTATAAAAATGAGCTGAGCCAAGCGAAACCTTTTTCTCTATTACGGCATTACGCACATAAGGGTTATTATAATCAAATTTAAAATCGATTTTACCAATAATCCGCTGTTGCTTTACATCCTGACGAATCGATGTTACTTCCTGCTTACCATTCTCTGTTTGTTCCATTGTTACCGTAAACGGAGTCTGAGAATAAAAATATTCAGCATCTAACGGTTTTTGTAAATCTGCCGGAAACTCTAACCATACATCTGAAGCAGAGTTCAACTCATGGATCATTACTTCATCAAGGTTTTCGTTTCCTTTTATCCCCAACACCAATAAACGGTAATTACCTTCATGCAAACCTTCTACATAAATTTCTGCAGTTGATGGATTATACTTGCTTTTTATATCCCGCACACGTACTCCTGCTTCATCTACAATACAATACTCCAAACGATCGTAACGGGATTCTTCTAATGTAGTTGCACGTGAGAGGTTACCTTCGTAGTCTGCATCATACAACTTAAAAACTGCCTCAGGTGTATCTGTATTAGCCGTATTACTCCACTCCTCACGGCTACAAGCCACCAGCAACAGACTACATAAAAAAGTAAAAAAAGTAATTTTCTTCATTCGTTTATTGCTTTTGCTATATATAATGTATTAAAAATATTTCTGTATATGCCTATGTTCCTTTTTAAAAACAGATACAAAATTAAGTATAATATAAAAAAAATCACATATCATTTCTCTATCCAAGAACGTATTGAATTCTTTTTTTGTTCAAAAGAATAAGAAAAAAAGCATCTAAAAGCCATTTAACATGATATATATCAATTTTTTAATCATAACATTTAATTCAAAAATAATTAACTAAAGAATAAAACCAGCAAAAGTAAACAAATGGAACATTTTTTTATTTTTCACGAATAGTGTTTTAAAATGCTAGTTTTTATGTAAATTTGTTGCATAAAAATAGAAATTATATGAAAAATACGCTCTACTCATGGTTCAGTATCCTGATAGGATGCATTATTCTGGCAGCTGGCTTTGTCTTTTTCATCAATCCATACAACATTGTTCCAGGGGGTGTGTATGGAGCCAGTATCGTACTTCATAACTTATTTCCTTCGATTCAGGTAGGAACGTTTGGCTACATGTTCGATATTCCATTGCTCATTCTTTCAGTCGTTTTGCTGGGAGCCAAACTTGGTTCACGTACGATTGCTGCCGCACTCATTACCCCTTTACTGATGAATATCATATCCAAACTAGTTTATCCTACCAAAGAAGCATTGGAAGCACTCGATCCAGCCCAGCTTGCAGGTGGAAGCATGAATTTATCTGATCATCTGATGTTAGCCTGTGTTATAGGTGCAGCTTTAATCGGAATAGGAACAGGAATTGTCATACGCAATGAAGCCACTACAGGCGGAAGTGATATCGTAGGAATGTTACTCCAAAAATACTGCCACATACGCTTCTCAAAAGCCATACTTTTAGTTGACGGAACCGTAGTATGTTTCGGACTGGCAGTCATTGGCTTTGGCATAGGTAGTGCAGAAGATTCTATACAACCTTCGTGGCATTTGTCACTTTACTCCCTCATCGCTATTTTCATTATTTCAAGAGTGATAGCATATATGATAAACGGAGCCAAAAATGACAAGCTGATATTTGTAATCAGCGATAAAAAAATGACAGAATTGCATACATACATACTAAAAGATCTTGACCGTACAGCAACTTGTATTAAGAGCAGTGGACTATATACAGGTAAGGAGAAAGAAATGATTTTCCTCGTAGTAAGTTATAAAGAAGTAGCAGGTGTAAAACTTACGATAAAAAAGGCAGATCCCCGAGCATTTGTTGTAGTAACTGATGCCTATGATACTTTTGGAGAAGGATGGAAACAATTACCTTCACCCAATGAAATTCATCCAGAATAGAAAATATATGTTTCCTTTCACAAAGCATGTGTTTCGGTAATTCGGGTAGAAAAAACAGTAATTTGGTTACGTACCCATTATATAAAAGCCAATATTTTTGCAGTACACGAATATGACAAATCATAAAAGATTGTACTATGAGAATAAAGGATTTTATATTAGTATGTATTACAACTGTAATAATGTTCCCAATGACTACATTAAAAGCACAGAATATGGAAAAAGAAAAACAACTCCCCGAATACCTTAGTGCGTTTCCTTTAGGTGAAGAGAATGTACAATATGCCAGATTTTTTATCGGGAAATCATATCTGGCTCCGCTCACAAGCAATAAAGATCTAAACACTCCTGTATGTAATGTTACCTTTGAACCAGGATGCAGGAACAACTGGCACAGCCATACAGGAGGACAGCTCCTGATAGCCGTAGGAGGAAAAGGATATTATCAGGAAAAAGGCAAACCGGCACGTTTGCTACTCCCTGGTGATATCGTAGAAATAGCTCCAAACGTAATTCATTGGCACGGAGCAGCTCCTGACAGTTGGTTTTCACATCTCGCAATAGAATGTAACCCACAGAGTAATAAAAACACCTGGCTGGAACCTGTTGACGATGAGCAATACCTTGCTGCGACCTCACAAAGTAATACACTTTCAGCAGAAGCAGCAAAAAATCAGGCCACATGGTATTCCAGCGTAAATGACAAACTGGCTGTTTCTGATCCTGAGTTAACAAAAATATTTGCTAACTTTGCCTTTGGTGAGGTACAAAAATACAGTAACCTGGATACCCGCACACGTATTTTAGTAACTATGGCTTCGGCTATAACAGTAAATGCAAAAACAACATATCTCCAAACACTTCATGCAGCTCTTTCAAACGGAATCACTCCGCTGGAAATAAAAGAAGTACTTTATCACGCCGTACCCTATGCCGGAATGGCAAAGGTAGAAGAGATGGTGGAAATTGCAAATAAATTTCTGGAAGACAGAGGTGTAAAACTGCCTTTGGCACCGCAATCTATACTGCAACCCGAAACAAGACAGGAAAAAGGCCTCGCGCTTCAGAAGAGTATCTTCGGCGATCAAATAGACCGGATGTATGAAACATCTCCGGAGAATCAATTACACATACAAAAATTCCTATCTGCAAATTGCTTTGGCGATTACCAGACCCGCCCTGTATTTGATATACCGACCCGAGAATTACTAACATTTGCAATTTTGATCTCATTAGGAGGATGCGAACCACAAGTAAAAGGACACATTACAGGAAACGTAAATGTCGGAAATGACAAGTTAAAATTACTCGCAGTTGCAACCCAATTATTACCTTATATAGGTTATCCGAGAACACTCAATGCCATAACTTGCCTGAACGAAGTAATTCCTGAAAAATAAATGAATCTTACGTGTTTATGTTCTTCTTTTCATACAGTAAAGGAGGAACATAAACACTCATCATTTACCAACCATCATGCTATACATTTTATCAAACTCCTATTCCAAGAGATATTTTACTTACATTTCCGTTAAAATCTGTAATAGAGGTTACAATATCTGTAATTTATCTACACCAAATTGTGCCATAGGAAGTATCTTTGCCATAAATTAATAATACTATAACTATGGAGCTTTCTGATTTTTTAGCATACGTAAAGACAGGCCGTGCTCTCAATACGGCAGAAATACATCAGTTTATGAATGATATGAGCAATGAGGCACGACGTATCACTTTTGAACTGAATAACGCCTACCATACTCCCGAAGAAGTACGTAACTTATTATCACGCCTCTTTGGAAAAACTGTAGATGAATCTTTCAGAGTTTTCCCTCCATTTTATACTGACTTTGGTAAAAACATTACAGTGGGGAAAAATGTATTCATTAATGCCTGCTGTCATTTTCAAGACCACGGAGGAGTATCTTTAGGTGATGGTTGCCAGATTGGACATAATGTGGTATTTGCGACATTAAATCATGGATTAGCCCCAGAAGACCGCCAGACAACATATCCTGCCCCTATCACACTTGGGAAAAACGTATGGGTTGGATCTAACTCTACCATTCTACAAGGTGTTACCATAGGTGACAATGCGGTAATAGCAGCAGGTGCGGTAGTAACTAAAGATGTTCCTGAAAATACGATTGTGGGAGGTGTACCAGCCCGTATCATTCGAAAAATCTAATTCACCTATAAGCTATTCCCATAATTGCATAAGATTTGTTTCTCCCCAATACCAATGAGTATATCCGGCTATAACATTCTTATATCTGTACAAAGGGGTGTTGACTTCAGAACCATAAGCATCGTACAATTGCGCCACCGAATGCAAAACGTCAGAAGATGTTGTCATGGAAAAATGGAATTCATGCCCACGAAACAACACACCTTTGTATTTCATTTCCCGATAGCCTAAATTAAGAGAAGGATGCTCTATCGTGCAGTCTATGGGTAAAATACCTGCCATATCATATATCTTACCTTTTTTGACGGTAAGCGTACGTGCCAGATACATCATTCCACCACATTCTGCAAATATTTTTCCTCCACGCTCTGCATAAGTCCGCAACTGCTGCATCATCTCTTTACGATGGTGTAAACGACGAACATATAATTCCGGATAGCCTCCAGGCAGATAAACCAGATCAGCAGCTGGAAGTTTATTATCTCTCAGGGGGCTAAAATATGTTATATGCCCCCATTTCGACAACTGCTTCAAATTTTCATGATACGTAAAACAAAAAGCCTCATCTCTGGCCACTGCGATTCTTATTTTTCGCTGAAAAACCTCATTTATACCTTCTTCCGATACATAAGGTAATGTATAAGGACATGGAAATACAGCCTGACACAAACTAATCAGCTTATCTATATCAACGTATTTTTCTATCAGGATGGATATTTTTTCTGCTACGTCATTCATCGAAGACTTGCTTGTAAGCGTAAGTCCCAAATGACGGGATGGAATATACAACTCATCAGCAAAAGGAATATAACCTAAAGCTTCAATGCCAGCATCTGTACATGCGTCCTTCAAAAAAGCATAATGCGAAGCCGATGAAACCTGATTAAATATAACTCCAGCAATCTTCACTTTTTGTGCAAAGTGCTTGAATCCCCATAGCATCGGAGCAACAGAATAAGCTGCTGCCCGTGCATTTATAACCAATACAACAGGCAAATTCAGCAGATTTGCTATCTCGGCTGCACTTCCTTTATCGCGGCTATAACCATCAAACAAGCCCATAACTCCCTCTGTCACGCATACATCTGCATTTTCTGCATATAAGTTATAGATGCGCTGCATGTGATGATGATGCATCATCCAAGTATCAAGATTTATCGAAGGTCGTCCAGATGCTATTGCGTGAAACTGTGTATCTATATAATCGGGACCGCATTTAAATGGCTGTACCTGTAAGCCACGTTTTTTCAACGCACGCAACAGTCCCATCGTAAAAGTCGTTTTTCCACTACCTGAAGTAGCTGCTCCAATTAATAATTGTGGTTTCATCATGCTGCAAATGTAAAGGTTTTCTACATATCAGCGAAATATCATCCTGCATTCTTTTATAGAATATGCATTGTTTTTACTAACTTTACCGTCTCAAACTCAAAGATAGAAAATATGAAATTAGGAAAATGGATTGGCGGCATCATGGGCTTTATGGCTATGGGACCGCTAGGTGCACTTGCAGGTTATGCAATCGGTTCACTGTTCGACAAAGCTGCATACGCTCCTGAAAATATGGATGCCGGCAATGAAACATATACCGGACAGAGAAATAGTTTTTTGTTCTCACTGCTTGTCATGGCTTCGTACATCATTCGCGCAGACGGAAAAATCATGCATAGCGAAATGGAATTTGTACGGCGGTTCCTGCGAACAAATTTTGGCGAAGACGCTGTAGCCGAAGGAGAGCAGATATTGCTTAACTTATTCGAACAGCGCAAACGTATGGAAGCAACCAATCCTTATGCTTTTCAGAATACCATCCGCGAATGCGGGGCACAGATTGCTGCCAACATGAGTTATGAAGAACGTTTGCAACTTCTGAGCTTCCTAGCACAAATTGCTCGCAGCGACGGAAATGTATGCGCCGCCGAAATAGATGCTTTAAAAGAAGTTGCACAGTCTATGCAATTGTCAGCCAAAGAGGTAGAGTCTATGCTGAACCTATCTGGCAATTCTTTAGAGGAAGCTTACAAAGTTCTGGAAGTAGAGCCTACTGCCACCGACGACGAAGTCCGTGCTGCCTATCGACGCCTTGCACTGAAACACCATCCCGACCGTGTAGCAACATTGGGAGAAGACATTCGCAAGGCTGCTGAGGAAAAGTTCCAAAGCATTAACAATGCAAAGGAACGCATCTACAAGGCTAGAGGCATGAAATAATATGTGGAACAAACTCGGAGAGGTTGTCGGTTATTTCTGTACGGTTTTCACGAATACCGATTCCGGCAGGCTCTCCGCCCACTATCCATGAACCAATGACAGGATATCGTCCGCTATAAGCCACAGGCTTTACATATTCCTGATATACATAAGCTCCCGTATTATAATCACCTTCTGTTTCTTTCAGAAGTGCATGTTCTTCCCATTGACGAATATCAACCACACTTACATTGTGCCCTTCGCGCGAGAAAACTGGTTTCTTACAAAATACTCCTTGCTGTGGACGTGACAAATAACAGGGTAATACATAAGGAGAATCAGGAAACAATTCATACAGTATACTTAAAATAGCCTTGTTCGACATTACCAGCTTCCAAATTGGTTCCAGCCACTCAACCTGAGCCAGACATCCATCCGGGCTTTCATCAATCATCCATTCCCAAGGATAAAGTTTAAAACATTTCTGAATACATTCACCTGAAGGATCATAAAAAAGACCATTTTGCAAATTCATGCTATTAATGTCAAGCACACGTGTAGAATATCCAGCTTCCATAGCAGTACTTGCCAGATATTGTAATGTTCCAGTATCTTCATGATCATCAAGAGCTCCGACAAAGTGTATATTGCTTCCCGCAGGGAATATATCTTTCCACGATTGAACCAAACCTTCATGAATACCGTTATATTGGTCACATTCAGGAAAACATTCTTCTTTCCACTGCCACTGAATGACTGACGCTTCGAGCAGGGATGTAGGCGTATCTGCATTAAATTCCAAAATACGAGGAACACCTTTCTCGTCAAGCAGAAAATCGAAACGCCCATACAAACTCAATTCATCTCGGTTCCAGGACTCACAGATGCGTTCACATACCTCAGCAGGTATCTGCAACATACGCTCCATAAAATCCGGCTTTTCTAAAATAATGTATTCAGCAGCCTCACAATACATACGATAGGCTTCTCTTGTCGCCTCTTCAAGTCGCTCTATTTCTGCGGGAGTAAAACGGTAATAAGCTTCCTCACGCCAATAATCACCATGAAAATCGAACCCAAGAGCTTCAATTTTCTCCCTATAATCAGAGCGAGGGGTCATATTGAATCTTTCCATCTGCTCCTGATTTATCCGTGAATGCTATATGAGCGGCGGGTAGTACCAAATACATTCCCACTCGATTTCGATTTACTTGTACCCGATGGGCTGACTTTCACTCCCGAAGGAGGATTCACCCGAGAACCATTGGCATCGGTCCATGAACCGGACTTCGGATAATAATAATGAGTGGTACTCAAGCCATTAGTCAGAGAAGGCATAAGTGCCCAACGCATCAGCATGGCATTGTAAATCCAGCTATTTCCCTGACTATCTCGGTATTCTTCTTTATCTTTTGGGTTTTCGGGCAATTCTGTTTTCTGTGTACATGCCGCCAACGTCATCAGACACATGGCTGCTACCAGATAATGTCGTTTATTCATTCAACTTTATTTTTTGTGCAATAATTCATTAGCTTTACAAAAATAAGGAAAATCCAATATATAATGAGTTTATATCCAAAAACTTTGCCAGTATAAGAAAAACTTTTTACTTTGCATAGAAATAGAAATACACAACAAAGGAATTATGAAAGGTATAGTTTTAGCAGGAGGTTCAGGTACCCGCCTTTACCCCATCACAAAAGGAGTTTCAAAGCAGCTGCTCCCTATTTTTGATAAGCCTATGATATATTATCCCATTTCGGTACTGATGCTTGCCGGAATCCGGGAAATACTTATTATATCTACTCCACACGATCTTCCGGGATTCCGTCGTCTATTAGGGGATGGAAGCGATTTCGGTGTTCATTTTGAATATGCAGAACAGCCCTCACCCGATGGTCTGGCGCAAGCATTCATTATTGGAGAAAAATTTATCGGTAACGATGCTGCCTGCCTGGTATTGGGTGACAATATCTTTCATGGAAATGGATTCACCGCAATGCTGAAAGAAGCTGTACGAACAGCTGAAGAAGAAGCTAAAGCAACAGTATTTGGTTATTGGGTAAGTGATCCGGAACGTTACGGTGTTGCTGAATTTGATGAGGCTGGAAATTGCCTTTCCATTGAAGAAAAGCCAGAACATCCGAAATCTAATTATGCCGTAACAGGACTTTATTTCTATCCGAACAAAGTAGTGAATGTGGCAAAAAATATAAAACCATCGGCACGTGGTGAGCTGGAAATTACAACAGTAAACCAACGCTTCCTTGCCGACGGAGAACTGAAAGTACAGACGTTAGGCCGCGGGTTTGCATGGCTTGACACAGGTACTCACGATTCACTAGCCGAAGCATCCACCTACATTGAAGTAATAGAGAAACGTCAAGGACTAAAAGTAGCATGTCTGGAAGGCATAGCCTTGCGTCATGGCTGGATCACCGCTGAGAAGATGCGTCAGCTGGCACAACCAATGCTAAAGAACCAATATGGTCAGTACCTGCTGAAAGTTATAGACGAATTGGGACTAAACGATTAAAAAACGATTATACGAAAGATGAACGTTATCAAAACAGCAATCGACGGGGTAGTCATCATTGAGCCTCGTCTGTTTAAGGACGACAGAGGATATTTTTTTGAATCTTTTTCCGAAAGAGATTTCAATGCGCAGGTACGTACCGTACGCTTTGTACAAGACAATGAGAGTAAATCGAGTTATGGTGTTTTACGCGGATTACACTTCCAAAAACCACCTTTTGCACAAAGCAAACTAGTCCGCGTTGTAAAAGGAGCTGTACTTGATGTTGCAGTTGACATCCGAAAAGGTTCTCCAACATTCGGACAGCATGTAGCAGTAGAACTGACAGAAGAAAACCACCGTCAATTTTTTATACCACGTGGTTTTGCACATGGATTCAGCGTGCTGACTGATGAAGTTATTTTCCAGTATAAATGCGATAATTTCTATGCACCTCAAAGTGAAGGAGCTATTGCCTGGGATGATCCTGCTCTTGGCATAGACTGGAAAATTCCTGCCGAGAAAGTAATTCTTTCAGAAAAAGACAAACACCATCCGCTATTGAAAGATGCAGATTGGCTGTTCTCTTACGGCGAAGAACTATACTAAAAACAACCTTTAAAAAAGTGGCATGCTTTCTAATACTATAGAGGAGGCATGCCACTTTAAAATTATCTTCCTTTTTTAATCGTCATCACGATCCATATCAATCAGATTAAATTTCAAGTCAAACTTCAAATCCCAAAAATTCGATAACTTTACTTCGTATTCATAGCGGTCTTTTTCTATTTGCAAGATTTTTGCTTCCGGGTAATTTGTTTTTACATATTTTACAATCTGTGCCGGAACTGCAGTTTCAGGCACCAAACCATGTTTACACTTCATCTCTTTCCAGTTACCCTGCTTGTCAAATTCCAATTTATCACCGTTAACGAACATGACATCATAAGTAACATCAAATATATCTTTATCCATTTTTGAGAAAGCCACATTACGGTCTGCAAAATGTTTTTTTACAAAACTCTGAGCCGCTTGAGGAAGTTGTTCAAAAGTGACAGGCTTATCATTGTCAGCCACTACAACCTGCATTGTAAACAAACACACCAAGAAAAATACTAACTTTTTCATAATCATAAGTTTTTAAAGAGTTATTATTCGTTTTCGTTTAATTTTCTATTGCAAAACTACCTACCGATTCTGAAAAGAATTGGGAATTTCCAAAATTTACTGTTATTTTTTCTTCAACGCCTGATTTTATCGATACACATTTACCTGAGATATCTAAATATTTGGATATTTCACTTATTTTGACGAACTTGCGAAACATAACACTTAACACAAATTTTATTAACTATGAGAACCAGCATTTATGGTCTTCTGCTTGCAGCTTTATTTACAAGTTGTACAGCTACGGAGAATCAGAAAAAACAAGACAAAACCGAACCTGTTCCAACAACAGTTCGCCTGTTGGAAGGCGATATGCCAGATCCATCAGTAGTACGCGTAGGTAACACTTATTACATGGTACATTCGTCATTCATCTACACTCCGGGACTAGTGGTATACAGTTCAAAAAATCTCGCAGACTGGACTCCCTGCTCGGCAGCATTACCCGAATATACAGGTGACATTTGGGCTCCTGATATTTGTGTGTACGACAACCGTTTTTATATCTATTTCCCGACCCGCAATGAAAAAGGAGAAAAAACGAATATGGTTACATGGGCAGACAGCCCTGAAGGTCCATGGAGTAAACCTGTAGATCTGAAAGTAGGAGGAATAGATCCTGAGCATGTAGTGGATGAAAAAGGTAACCGATATCTATTACTCAGCGCAGGCGATTTACATCCATTAAGCGCCGACGGACTATCCATTACAGGTAAGCCTGAAATCATCTATAAAGGTTGGGAGATACCTGAAGAATGGGATATAGAAAGCTTCTCATTAGAAGGCCTGAATGTGAAAAAAATCAATGATTGGTATTATCTACTAGCGGCTGAAGGTGGAACTGCCGGACCTCCTACAGGACACATGGTAGTACAGGCACGTTCAAAAAGCGTACACGGTCCTTGGGAAAATGCGCCAGAGAATCCATTATTACGAACTCAGTCACCACAAGAAACCTGGTGGAGTCAAGGACACGGATCAGTAGTTGATACTCCAGAAGGTAAATTGATGCTTTTTTTTCATGGATATGAGAAAGGATATCTTACGTTAGGAAGACAAACTTTAACACGTGAAGTTGTTATAGGTGATGACGGATGGCTACATCTCACAGACAAACCCGCTCCATTGCCGGAGCCTCAACGTCCGTCATTGCGTACAGCGAAGGATTTTATCTGGCAAGCAGCCGGAGAAAACTTCTCCGCACGCTTCCATGTCACTCCAGAACTCATCACACTGAAAGCAAAAGGTAAAAGTCCCAAAGATGCCTCTCCCCTTCTTGCACGTGCAGGTGATCACCGGTATGAAATCGAAGCATGCCTTGAACTGAATAATGCAGAAGCTTCAGCCGGATTAGTCATCTACTACAATAAAGACATGCATTTGGGGTTAGGATTCCGTCCCGGTGAACTTCTTCGTTATCGCCGTGGAGCCGTACATACCAACCAGCCCAAAACGGAAATAACCGTAAATGATGGAAAATGCCGCTTATGGGTACGCTTACGCAATTATGACAACATTATTTCCGGATGGTACAGCATCGACGGTAAGACATGGCACAAATATCCATGGGGATTTGACATGCAAGGTTACCATCACAATACATTGGGAGAATTCCTCTCTCTCCGTCCTGGCATATATGCAGGAGGTGAAGGTGAAGTGCATGTAACAGATTTTACCTATCGTACTTTATAACTTAATAAAAATAAAGGGAATACACTGGGTACGCAAACAAATAAATCGTAGAGCCATTTGCCGAAAAATCCAATTTCAAGAAGACGTGAATAATATGGAAATAATATAAACCGCACTTGGCAATACAGCTTTTTTGACATATCTTTGTGTTGAGAAATAAAAAAACCAACCTATTCAGTAAAGTTTTATTTATGAGAAAAGTTGCTTTAATAACCGGTATTACCGGACAAGACGGTTCATACCTTGCCGAATTCCTTATAGAAAAAGGATATGAAGTGCATGGTATTTTACGCCGTTCTTCATCGTTCAATACGGGACGTATCGAACACCTTTATTTAGATGAATGGGTGCGCGACATGAAACAGTCACGTTTGGTGAACCTACATTGGGGAGATATGACAGACTCCAGTTCGCTTATCCGAATTATTGGTGATATTCATCCTACAGAAATCTACAATCTAGCAGCACAGAGCCATGTAAAAGTATCATTCGACGTGCCAGAGTACACAGCCGAAGCCGATGCCATAGGCACATTGCGTTTATTGGAAGCTGTACGTATTTGCGGTTTGGAAAAAACCTGTCGCATCTATCAGGCTTCTACCTCAGAACTCTTTGGCAAAGTGCAGGAAGTTCCACAAAAGGAAACCACACCGTTCTATCCCCGTTCGCCTTATGGTGTAGCAAAGCAATATGGTTTCTGGATAACAAAGAACTATCGTGAAAGTTATAATATGTTTGCTGTAAACGGTATCTTGTTCAATCATGAATCAGAACGACGTGGAGAAACTTTTGTTACACGAAAGATCACATTGGCTGCAGCACGCATTAAACAAGGATTTCAGGATAAGTTATATCTAGGTAATCTAGATGCACAACGCGACTGGGGTTATGCTAAGGATTATGTAGAATGCATGTGGCTTATTTTACAGCACAATACCCCTGAAGATTTTGTCATTGCTACAGGAGAAATGCATACCGTACGTGAATTCTGTACACTAGCTTTCCACTATTTAGGTATTGAACTTGAATGGCAAGGTAGTGGAGTAGACGAAAAAGGTATTGACCGTGAAACCGGACGAGTATTAGTTGAAGTAGATCCCAAATACTTCCGCCCATGTGAAGTAGAACAACTATTAGGAGATCCAACGAAAGCCAAGACTCTTTTGGGATGGAATCCTACCAAAACGCCTTTTGCAGAATTAGTCCGTATCATGGTAGAGCATGATATGAAATTCGTAAAAAAATTGCATTATAAATCAATATAGCAGTGTCATTTCCTGCAAAAGACACTACTTTATTTTTACCGATAAATTCATTAAAAATGAATTTGGGGCGCGGACTTAGTGATTAAGTTCGCGTTCCTACTTTAAAAAAGAGAATCACAATGCTAGACAAATCTTCAAAAATATACGTGGCAGGACACCGAGGTCTGGTTGGATCTGCCATCTGGAATAATTTGATGCAACGCGGTTTTACCAATCTGGTAGGACGTACCCATAAAGAGCTTGATTTGTTGGATCCGATAGCAGTACGAGAGTTCTTTGACAAAGAACAGCCTGATGCCGTAGTATTAGCTGCTGCACATGTAGGAGGAATTATGGCCAACCTGCAATACCGCGCTGATTTCATTTACCGCAATTTACAGATTCAGCAGAATGTAATAGGTGAAAGTTTCCGTCACGGGGTAAAGAAATTATTGTTTTTAGGCAGTACATGCATCTACCCTCGTGAAGCGATGCAGCCAATGAAAGAAGAAGCTCTTCTTACTTCTCCGTTAGAATATACTAATGAGCCATACGCCATCGCCAAAATAGCCGGACTGAAAATGTGTGAAAGTTTCAATTTGCAGTATGGCACGAACTACATTGCTGTTATGCCAACCAACCTGTATGGTCCTAATGATAATTTTCATCTGGAAAACAGTCATGTATTGCCAGCAATGATCCGTAAAATCCATCTTGCTAAATGCTTGAATACGAATAACTGGGAAGCTGTACGAAAAGATATCAACCTGCGTCCGGTAGAAGGTGTAGACGGCAACTGCACAGACCAGGAAATTCTTGATAAACTGGCTAAATTCGGCATTACCCCTCAAGCCGTTACTTTATGGGGAACAGGCAAGCCATTACGCGAATTTTTATGGAGTGAGGAAATGGCAGACGCCAGCGTACATGTATTATTAAATGTCGATTTCAAAGATACCTATGCAGAAGGGGCAAAAGAAGTACGCAACTGCCACATCAACGTAGGTACAGGAAAAGAGCTGTCAATCCGTGAAGTTGCAGAAAAAATCATGAAAGAAATAGACTTTAAGGGCAAGCTGCAATGGGATTCATCAAAACCTGATGGCACAATGCGTAAGCTTACCGACGTTTCTAAACTTCATGCCTTAGGCTGGCATCACAAAGTAGAAATTGACGAAGGAATACATCGCCTTTACGAATGGTATCTGAAAGGTATTTGCATCAATCATCAAACGACATAATCCAATATGAAGAAACTTTTATCGCTTCCACCTAATCTGGTGGAATGTTTTCACGATATAGAGCATGCCAACCATCAAGAATGGTTCTGTACATCCGATCCGGTAGGTTCAAAGTTAGGTTCAGGTGGTGGAACTGCATGGCTATTACAAGCATGCAAAAACAGCGAAAGTGACACTACTCCACTCACAGAATGGCTTGCTCACGAAAAACGTATCCTGCTACACGCCGGCGGCCAAAGTCGGAGATTGCCCTCATATGCTCCTTCCGGTAAAATACTTACCCCAATCCCAGTTTTCCGCTGGGGACGTGGTCAAAAGCTTACACAAAACTTATTGTCACTTCAGCTTCCTCTGTATGAGCAAATCATGCAGAAAGCCCCGGAGAAATTGCATACACTTATTGCCAGCGGAGATGTATATATCCGTGCAGAACAAGCCTTACAAGAAATCCCCGATGCAGACGTTGTATGTTACGGACTGTGGGTAGATCCTGAACTGGCAAAGAATCACGGTGTATTTGTTTCATCACGCAATACTCCCGAAAAGCTGGACTTCATGCTTCAAAAGCCGAGTGTAAATGAATTAGGAGCATTGATGCAAAACTATCTGTTTCTGATGGATATTGGCATCTGGCTGCTAAGTGACCGAGCTGTAGAGTTAATGGTAAAACGTTCACTCAAAGAGGATGGATCAATCGGCTTCTACGATATGTATTCTGACTTCGGACCAGCTCTAGGCAGCCATCCTCGTATCAACGATCCTGAAATAAACAAACTTACAGTAGCAATCCTGCCATTGCCGGGTGGTGAATTTCATCACTATGGAACAAGCCGGGAGATGATTTCGTCTACACTGGCAATACAAAATTGCGTAATCGACCAGAGAGCAATTATGCACAAGAAAGTAAAGCCTCATCCGGCTATCTTCGTGCAAAATGCACTGACCGACTATACACTGACATCCGAAAACTCAGAGGTATGGATAGAAAACAGTTGCATAAGTAAAAACTGGACACTCCATAAGCGCAATATCATAACAGGAGTACCTGTCAATCAATGGCACATCAATATTCCTGAGGGAATCTGTATTGACGTCATACCGATGGGAGAAAGTAATTATGTGGCCCGTCCCTATGGATTTAATGACGCTTTTAAAGGCAGTCTGAAAGATGATTCAACCTTATATCAAGGAATACCGGTTCAGAAATGGTTATCAGACCGTGGCCTGACAGCTGATGAAATAGCATGTAACCATGATCTTCAGGCTGCACGCATATTCCCGATATGTACATCTGTCGACGAACTTGGAATTGTCATGCGTTGGATGACAGACGAGCCGAAGTTGAACGAGGGAAAAGATATCTGGATACACGCACAAAAAGTTTCAGCCGATGAGATTTCAGCTTATGCTAATCTGCGCCGTCTGACAGAGCAGCGTGAAGCTTTCCGCAAAAACAGCTGGACTGCCCTGGCTAAAAATTATGAACGCAGTGTATTCTATCAGCTCAATTTGCAAGAAGCAGCCGAAGAATATGCACATCATCAATTAGAATTACCCGCTCCCCTTCCCTCCTCTACACCGTTAATGACCCGTATCAGCGATGCAATGTTCCGTGCACGAACATTACAACTGCGTGATTCAGACGGCCATTTGGCAGAAGAAATAGCACGGGAAGAAGAAAAAGCTTTCAGCCTGATGCGTGAAGGGCTTACTTCAACAGTCGACCATAAACAGCACCCTCGTCTTTCGGTGTATCCGGACCAGATTGTATGGGGACGTAGTCCGGTACGTATAGACTTAGCTGGAGGCTGGACAGATACCCCTCCATACAGTTTGATGGAAGGAGGAAACGTGGTAAACATTGCAATAGAACTAAACGGTCAACCCCCGTTACAAGTCTATGTCAAACCCTGTAATGAATATAAAATCATTCTTCGTTCCATCGACTTGGGCGCAATGGAAGTTATCACTACTTTCGAAGAACTACATACATTCAATAAAGTAGGCTCTCCCTTCTCTATTCCTAAGGCAGCGCTAGTACTGGCAGGTTTTCACCCCGACTTTTCGGCTGAAAGATGTACTTCACTGGAAGAAAAATTACGCTCATTCGGAGCTGGTATAGAAGTAACACTATTGTCTGCTATTCCAGCCGGCTCAGGATTAGGAACAAGCTCTATCCTAGCCTCTACTGTATTAGGAGCAATAAACGATTTTTGTGGCTTAAACTGGGACAAACACGAAATCGGAAGCCGTACACTGATATTAGAACAATTGCTTACAACCGGAGGCGGATGGCAAGATCAATACGGAGGCGTGCTTCAAGGTGTGAAACTCTTGCAGACACAACCCGGATGGAACCAGGAGCCAATGGTACGCTGGTTGCCAGAACACTTGTTTACACACGATGAATATCAAAAATGTCATCTATTATACTATACAGGTATCACACGTACCGCAAAAGGTATTTTGGCAGAAATCGTACGTGGCATGTTCCTCAATTCTACAGAGCACTTGAATTTACTGGGACAAATGAAACAACATGCCATCGATCTATACGATGCAATCCAGCGAAACAGTTTCGAGGAAATGGGAAGATTAATACGCAAAACATGGCAACAGAATCAGGCACTCGATTCAGGAACCAATCCTAACAGTGTAGCGGCCATTACCCAACAGATAGATGATCTTTGTTTGGGTTATAAACTTCCAGGAGCCGGAGGAGGTGGCTATTTATACATGGTTGCCAAAGACCCTGAAGCCGCCTTGCGTATTCGTAAAATACTTACCCAGAACCCGCCAAACGACCGTGCCCGTTTTGTAGAAATGAGCCTTTCCAATAAAGGTCTGGAGGTAAGCCGTAGTTAATAACTATCAAACAAAAACATATGAAACCAAAAATAAGACTGGTGCAAACGGCCGACGGGGTAAATTACCTCGTCCCGTTTGTACTTATCACTACACTATTCTTCTTATGGGGATTTGCACATAGCATTCTGGATGTGCTGAACAAACATTTTCAAGATGCATTAAGTATTTCAAAAACTCATTCAGCACTTATACAAGCGGTAGTTTATGGGGGTTACTTTCTGATGGCCATGCCAGCAGGAGAAATAATCCGTCGCCATGGCTATCGGGCAGGAGTTGTCACTGGGTTATTGCTTTATGGCATCGGTGCACTCATGTTTATCCCCGGAGAACAGATCATGTCTTTCGAATTTTTCTTACTCTCACTGTTTATTATCGGATGTGGATTAACCTGCCTAGAAACAGCAGCCAACCCATATGTAACGGTGTTAGGCGATAAAGACTCCGCCGAAAGACGAATAAATCTGGCACAATCATTCAATGGACTGGGCTGGATCTGCGGGCCACTGGTAGGAGGCTTGTTCCTCTTTTCCGCAGATGGAGGAAGCGGAAGTGTTGCTATTCCCTATGCCATCATCGGCATATTAGTTCTGCTCGTAGCAGTTGTTTTCTCACGCATTCATCTGCCTGAAATTACACTTGCCGAAGAGCCAGTCGAAACTGCAAACAATAAGCAAAGTTCTTTATGGCAGCATCGCAATTTTACCTTCGGACTGATAGCTCTGTTTTTTTATGTTGCAGCTCAAACAGGTATTAACAGTTTCTTTATTAATTATGTGACAGAGCACATCAGTATATCCGCACGTGAGGCAGCCCTCTGGTTGTCATTTGTCGGCATGGGACTTTTTATGGCCGGCAGAATGGGAGGAAGCTGGCTGATGGGATTCATCCGTGCCGAACGTTTATTGACGTATATGACGGCAGGAGCTATTCTAGCTATGATCTTAGTGATGTTAGGTATGGGAGTCATATCGGTAGGAGCATTTTTTCTTTGCTTCCTATGCGAATCTATTATGTTTCCCACCATTTTCGCACTTGCCATACGAGGTGTAGGTGAACATACTAAACGCGCATCTTCCTATCTTATTATGAGCATTGTAGGAGGAGCCATAGCTCCCATAATTATGGGATACATCGCAGATACAATAAGCACAGCTACAGGCTTTATCGTTCCGTTGCTTTGTTTTATTGTCATCTTGGCCTATGCAATCCATTTGCAAAAGAATAACCGCTAAATAAAAAAGCCTGATGCAAAGTTAAACACCATGCATCAGGCTGACAAATAACTCGAAAGGTTATATTCAGAGCGTATAAATCAATTTACATAAACTGTATCAAAATACTTTTCAAATAACGTCCGGGCTTCTTCCAGTTGCTCGGGCGTATTTTGTTTCACACCTTTCAGTTTATACTCCAGCTTCATTGCTTCATATTTATGTACTCCTAAGGTATGATACGGAAGAATTTCCACCCGTTGTATCATGCGATAATCTTTAAAATGCTCTCCTAACGCCTCAATATCTTCCTGAAAGAAGCTATAGCCCTGCACCAGTACATAACGCAGCCAAAATGGTTTTCCATTTTCTTCCAGCCATGCCGCCGTACGAAGTGTTTGCTCATTGCTACGTGAGGTAAGAGTCTTATGACGTTCATTATTGAATTCTTTCACATCAAGCAAAACTAAGTCTGCCAGTGAAAAGAGTTCTTTTACATCTTCATTCCAGATACCCCCGTTAGTATCAACGCAGATATGAATACCTTCCTCCTTTAACATCCGAAACAATGGAATCAGCGCTTTAGCCTGAAAAGTCGGTTCACCTCCACTAAATGTAATTCCCCCTTTCTTTCCGAAAAAAGGTTTCTGACTGACAGCCATCTTCAAAATATCTTCAGGAGCAGTTTCCTTACTCTCTCCCTTTGCATCAATGGTATCAGGGTTGGCACAATACAAACAACGGAAATTACAGCCCTGCAAAAAGACAACAAGGCGAATCCCCGGACCATCGTACGTACCAAGCGATTCATATGAATGTACTCTAATCATCTGTTCAATATTAATTAAAGAAAAAACATTTGCCGCCCAGCTCAGCGAGGAGAACGACAAATGTTTTACATATCAAGTAATGATTACAAAAATCACATACGTTCGTGGAAGCTACGAGAGATAACCTCCAACTGATGCTCGCGGCTCAATTTAATGAAGTTGACAGCATATCCAGATACACGAATCGTAAGTTGCGGATATTTTTCCGGATGCTCCATAGCATCTTCCAGCATCTCACGGTTCAGCACATTTACGTTCAGGTGATGAGCACCCTTGATAAAATAGCCATCCATCATTGTAACAAGATTCTCTACACGATTCTCCATATCTACACCAAGCGATTTCGGAACAATAGAGAACGTATTACTGATACCGTCCTGTGAGTCACGATAACGCAATTTAGCAACCGAGCTCAAAGAAGCGACAGCACCATTCTTATCGCGTCCGTGCATCGGGTTAGCACCTGGAGCAAAAGCAACACCTTTTGCACGTCCATCAGGAGTTGCACCAGTCTTCTTACCATACATCACATTCGAAGTAATAGTAAGAATAGACAATGTTGGTTTTGCATTCTTGTATACCGGAAGCTTCTTCAATTCCTCATCAAAATAATAAATCAAGTCGACAGCCAAATGGTCTACACGGTCATCATCATTACCGAAGCATGGGAATTCACCATCGATATCAAAGCTTTCAGTCAAGCCGATTTCATTACGTTTAGCGGTAACTTTAGCATATTTGATAGCCGAAAGTGAATCGACAGCAATAGACATACCCGCTACACCATACGCCAGATTGATAACCGGATTTGTATCAACAAATGCCATCTGAGCTTTTTCATAATAATATTTATCATGCATGTAGTGAATGATATTCATCGCTTCGTTATACACACGAGCCATTTCTTTCAAGACCTTCTTATAGTTAGCCAGCACCTCTTCGAAGTTCAGTACATCTCCCGTCAGCACAGGAATATCCTTCACCATCAGTGTTCCTGTATTTTCACAGCGTCCACCATTAATAGCCAGCAACAAAGCTTTAGCCAGATTACAACGTGCACCGAAGAACTGAATATGACGACCTATATCCTGATAAGACACACAGCATGCGATACCATAGTCATCCGAATTACGTACCTCACGCATCAAATCATCATTTTCATACTGGATAGATGATGTATCAATCGACACACGAGCACAGAAATCCTTGAATCCTTCCGGCAACTGCGGACTCCACAGAACAGTCAAGTTAGGTTCTGGAGAAGGACCCAGGTTATAAAGAGTCTGAAGAAAACGGAATGAAGTCTTTGTGACTTTCGTACGACCATCATTAAAACGTCCACCAATAGATTCCGTTACCCAAGTCGGGTCACCGGCAAAGATATCCGTATAAGCCTGCATACGAAGATGACGCACCATACGCAACTTAATGACAAACTGGTCAATCAACTCCTGAGCATGCAACTCATCAAGATTTCCGTGAGCCATATCATACTCAATATAAATATCAAGGAATGACGAAACATTACCAAGTGACATTGCAGCACCATCCTGTTCTTTCACAGCAGCCAGGTAAGCCATATATACCCACTGAACAGCTTCCTGTGCAGTAGTAGCCGGACGACTCAAATCGAGTCCGTACTGCTGTCCCATCACTTTTATTTCCTTCAAAGCCTTAATTTGCTCTGCCACTTCTTCACGCAATCTGATTCGCTCATCAGTCATAGGGCCTGTAAGATGACGTAAATCGTCCTGTTTTGCCTCAATCAGACGATCAATACCATACAATGCCAAACGACGGTAATCACCGATTATACGTCCACGCGCATAATTATCAGGTAATCCAGTCAAAAATCCCAAAGAGCGGAACGAACGAATCTCTTCAGTATATGCATCAAATACACCATCGTTATGCGTTTTGCGATAATGGGTAAAAATATCTTTTACCTTACGGTCAACCTCTACTCCGTTTTCGCGGCACGCTTTTTCTACCACCTTAATACCTCCAAAAGGTTTGATGGCACGGCGTAACACTTCATCAGTTTGCAATCCTACAATCACTTCGTTATCCTTGTCAATATATCCAGCTGCAAAAGATGTGATAGTAGAAACTGTAGAAGGATCGAGCGAGCGTACTCCGTTGTTTGCACGTTCTTCAGCCAAAGCTTCCAGACACTTGTTCCATACAGCCTTTGTACGTTCGGTAGGACCAGCCAAAAATGAGGCGTCGCCTTCGTAAGGGGTAATGTTAGTCTTTACGAAATCGGTAACGTTGATTTCATGGTTCCAACGACCTTCTTTAAAATTCATTGCCATAATTGATAATTTAATCTAGTTTTTACTCTATTTGAAAACCGAATGCAAAGATAGTCAATAAAGCCTAATTATACAATACCTAAAATTAGTGATATTATCAATTTGCAACAGTTACAAAAATGAATATAAAAATCTCAACCTTTGAAAAATTAAAATACATCCGCACAAATACAGACAAGCAGTCCGACTTAAAGAAAAAAAATAAAAATCTTAATCAGTTTAGAATCAGAAAACTATCGAAACAATACCATAGAAGGCATAAAAAAAGTATCGCAAAAGTTTGCACAAATCAAAAAATCCCTCTATCTTCGCACCGCGTTTGAGAGAAAACGTAAGCAGAAACAATAAATTTGGAAGTTTGGGTGAGTGGCTGAAACCAGCAGTTTGCTAAACTGCCGTACGGGTAACCGTACCGGGGGTTCGAATCCCCCAGCTTCCGCTTTTAGTTTCTACAGATATGGCGCTTTCGTCTAGTGGCCCAGGACGCGGCCCTCTCACGGCTGAAACACGGGTTCGATTCCCGTATGCGCTACATTTGGAAGTTTGGGTGAGTGGCTGAAACCAGCAGTTTGCTAAACTGCCGTACGGGTAACCGTACCGGGGGTTCGAATCCCCCAGCTTCCGCAACCAATTCGAAAAAGCATCGTAATCGGTTGATTACGGTGCTTTTTTTGTATATTTTTTATCGGTTTTTGAAGTCATCCCCAGCATAATTGAAAATCATACCTTGGTCAAGTTCTGCTACAATTTTGCTACAGAAATTTTCCCGCTGCAAAAACTGTAGCAGAAAACTTAAAATGAATATTATCTTAAATCCTCCCGCAAAAGAAAAAATTATCGAACTCACGTTAAAATAGAAATCAAACTAGAATTTAAGAGCTAATTTCAGTTTCTGACAGTTACTTAACACTTTCATAATCCCCAGTCCCCTATATTCAGAAGAAGTATACAAAGGAACTGGTAAAATTTACCCGTACGCGTGATTTCAGATCGACAGAAAGATCGGTCCTCCAATTAATATACAGAAACAGGGGTACAAGAAACAGTTGTTTATCAATCAGTAAGAAATAAACAGATTAGACAGTTATTTATGCCTAATAAATATAGATCACAAATATAATTAGATATTTATAAATATATTATATTGATAAACAGCAAAATACTCCTTTTAGTAACTATATAACTCAAAAGTAAGTACTTGTACAATAGATTGTTTTACTATACTTTTGCACTCAAAACAACATATAAATTATGAAGCCATTTATTACTTTATCGAATGAAAGGACAATCCCAGTTATTGGATTTGGTACATGGCAGGCACCCAAAGGTCAAATTACTGCAGACGCTGTAAAAACCGCTTTGCAGACCGGATACCGCCATGTGGATGCTGCTGCTATTTATGGAAATGAAACCTTCGTAGGCAAGGCTATAAAAGAATACATTTCAGAGAGCGGTACCAATAGAGAAGATTTGTTTGTAACGAGCAAAGTATGGAATACAGAAAGAGGATATGATAAGACCATTGCTGCATTTCACAAGACATTGAAAGATTTACAATTAGAGTATCTGGATTTGTATTTGATACATTGGCCTGCATCTTGTTCTCAATTTGAGAATTGGGAAGAAATCAACCAGGATACATGGCGTGCACTGGAAACACTTTATTCAGAAGGTCTTGTGAAAGCCATCGGCGTAAGCAACTTTTACGTTTCTCACCTTGAGTCGTTAATAAAACAGACTCAGATACAGCCTATGGTAAACCAGATCGAGATTCATCCCGGTCAGAATCAAAAAGAAGTGGTAGACTTCTGCAGAAAGCATCAAATTGCTGTCGAAGCATGGAGTCCGTTGGGTACAGGAAGGCTACTTCAAAATGAAATCCTTACCGAAATAGCATCCAAATATGGCAAATCTGTTGCTCAGATCTGTATTCGTTGGTCATTACAAAACGGATGGATACCTCTGCCAAAGTCTATAACTCCAGAGCGCATCAAGCAGAATTTTGATGTCTTTGACTTTGAGATATCTCAAAATGATATGAATATCATAGACAATATGCCATATTGCGGAGGATCCGATCTCCATCCTGATAAAGTTAATTTCTAATAACTAGGCTATATGAAAGTTTTACTGATAAATGGAAGTCCAAGAAAGAAGGGTAATACATATATTGCATTATCAGAAATATCAAGACAGTTGGAAAAACACGGTATCGAATCCGAAATTGTATGGATTGGAGTAAAGGCTGTACAGGGTTGTATTGCTTGTTATCAATGTGTTTCTAAAGGACAATGTGCATTTAACGATGTCTTATATCAATCAGTAAGAGAAAAACTTAAGGAATCAGATGCCCTTATTGTTGGTTCGCCTACCTATTATGGAGGCCCCAATGGTTCTTTATGCGCTTTGCTTGACAGATTATTCTTTTCATGCAAACAGGACCTCGTGAATAAGGTCTGGTCATCAGTTGTCGTATGCCGCCGTGGAGGAGCAAGCACAGCATTCCAAAGATTGAACATGTATGCAGACATGAGCAATATGATTCATGCTACTTCTCAATATTGGAACATTACTTATGGATGTACTCCAGAAGAGACTCGTCAGGACATCGAAGGACTCCAGACCATGCGTACTCTTGCCGACAATGTGGCCTGGCTGCTTCAATGCACAAGAGGAAAGATAGTCGAAATCCCTGAAAGAGAAAAATATACCCCGTATAATTTTATTCGTTGATCTAAGATGAACTGCGAAAAACAACTGTTCCGATATAAGGGAAAAGAATACGTCTGTTCACTTGAACTTGCAATGGAAGTGATTGGAGGAAAATGGAAAACCATGATGATATTTCATCTTAAAGATGGAGCATTGCGTTCATCTGAGTTAATGAGAGCATTACATAGCATTTCCAATAAAATGTTTACGCAAACCGCACGCGAACTGGAACACGATGGAATTATCAAAAGACACATATACCCCGTCGTACCGCCGAAAGTTGAATATGAGTTAACAGATCTTGGCAAATCAGTCTTGCCTATAGTTCTTGATATGGCTAAATGGGGAATAGATATATCTGAATCATCAGATCTCCGATATAACTAGAGGAGATTAAGAAAATTGCCATTTTTTACATCTCAACAAGAATTCATCAGAACTTGGGCGTTTACTACAAAATGCGCAGAAAAATACAGGCAAATATATAATGTTTCAAGACAGATACTCAGTCAAGCCCTTATTTAATAAGCAAAAGCACCCCAATTAATTAAGGTGCTTTTGCTTATTCTTTTTACATACGCATGAAAACTATCCCATAAATCGGAGTTCATTTAGTAGCTCTTGGATATCAGTTCAAATTACTACATATAAGGGTACACATTATGCCCATTCACTTATTAATTGCTAACAAATTAGAATGAATAGATCAAACGGGCCTGCACAATATGAACGTTTCTGTCATTGTGATATTTTTCGCGATTTATTCTATTATAGGTATATTCAATCAAAAACTGTGTATATTTTATAAAGGAATAATTAGTGCCAATAGTAAAAGAGTGCATATATCCCCCTCTGATACTGTTCGAAACGATTTCGGTATCTTCCATTCCACCGTCACTGGATGTTGAAGCCATATCACTTCTACGTATGCCACTTTCATTGTTTTTTATACTATTGAGGTTAAGATAGTTGTAACGAGCAACCAGTTCAAATGATTTGCCATCGAACCCTTTAAGCACTCCTTCCTTATTATCATATTTATACCCGTTACCAAAAAGCTGATAGCCCCATTCTATATACCCTCCATGGAAACTGTTCGTGGCATGCCAGTCTCCAGAAGTATTTGATAACGCCTGACTGCTTATTTCTCTTTTTACACATTTGAGCATATATTCTCCACGCAGAAATTGTTTCTTGCAACGATAAAGAGCCTCTATACCAACATTCAATTCATCTTTTGCCCAAGGAAGTTCTATATTTGTAAACTGAAACGGATCCACATAGGTCTGTGTAGAAGAACCAAAATTCAGGCAGGTCTTCTTAACCCCATCTTCCATGACATTAGTCTTTATTAAAGCATAACGAAGCGCAGTTCCTGCATGAAATGTACGGGAGTCAGAATTTACAGGCATGTACAACCATCGTCCGCCTAAGGTAATCCCCTGAGAGCCATATGTCTGATCATTGTATTTATTTTCAGCAAATACACCTTGATAACAGAAGAACCTATCATTGTAATATTTATACGTGATACCCAACTGACGACCAGCAGACAAGGCATTCACAGAAGCTGCACGTGAAATAAAATGAAGACTACCGCGGCTGGTATTATTAGCCATTGTAGAAGGATCGTTATAATAACCAACTTTTAAAAATCCACTTTTGCCATTATTAAAAGCATATTGCAAGAATATGTTCTTCTGACTGAATTTACCCTTTGAAAAATCAAAGTCAGCATAAAAATACCAGTCATTATAGCTCATGGATGTCCGTATACGTGCATCCGTAATGGCAGCGCCTGACTTTAATTGGGTAAAATCCGTATTATAATATGCTGCGTCAGCCATGAAACGAGCTCCAATCGTAAAAAAAGGCCCTTCTTTCTTATCTTTAAACTCCAAAACTGGCTTAGAGTCAAAGTTCTGTGCCCTAACAAATGAAGAGGCAGTTATTAAGCACAATAATGCAGATAAAAACAGTTGTTTCATAGTTTTATATTTTATTAGATAACTTAAAATCAACAAATTAATTTAGATAAAGGGATAGCTGGATATTATTTTAATAGGGTTTATAATCTCAGGATTATTTATAAACTGGTCAGTCAAGATGCCTCAAGAAAGAAAAATATAAACGATTGTAGAATAAGGTATAGGATTATACTAACCCTAAAACCTTATTCCAATCAAATCTAATGAGCATTAAATAAATTTATTACCTATTTTTTTGTTGTTTTACCAGATATAATTCATCTTTGTAAGTAAAGGAAACAAACAAGAAGGATAGTGCACATGCAAAAATCATCATAATGAAATACCAATTCCATCCCAATTTATCAACGACAAAACCCACACATATATTAGCAAGTAATGCGGTTCCAAAAAAGTAACCGAAAAATCCGGTCATACCAGCAGAAGTTCCAGATGCATTTTTTGGAGCCAAATCAAGAGCCTGGACACCAATCAACATTACAGGACCATAAATTAAAAATCCGATAGCAATAAGGCAAATGATGTCAACAGTTTGATAACCTTTAGGATTTAACCAATAAATTATTATAAAAATGGCCACCAACACCATATAGATCATAGTAGTAACAGCACGACGTCCCTTGAAAATTTTATCACTAACCCAACCACAAATGATTGTACCTGGAATTGCAGCGAATTCATAAGCAAAATAAGCCCATCCAATATCTTTTAGATTATAATCTTTTACATTTTGCAAGTATGTAGGAGCCCAGTCAAGACAACCATAGCGTATCATATAAATAAATGCGTTAGCAATTGCGATATACCATAAGGTCTTATTATTTAATACATATTTAAATAAAATGTCTTTAGTTGAAAGCACCTCTTCGCTTTTTACACTATAATTTTTGGGATAATCATTACGATACTTCTCAATTGACGGCAAACCACATGATTGAGGCGTATCACGAATCAGATAATACGCAATGAAAGCTATCACTATTGCAACTACCGCAGGAAAGAAAAATGTTCCTTTTTGCCAGTCTCCAAACCAGATCAGACCATATGCTGCCATCGGTCCTACCAAAGCTCCACCCACATTATGTGCACAATTCCAAATTGACATCTTTGTACCACGCTCCTTTATCGAGAACCAATGCGTCATGACTCTGCCACATGGAGGCCATCCCATACCCTGAAACCAGCCGATACAAAATTGAAGTATAAACATGGATGCAATTGATGAAATACCCACAGATGTACCCATCAGCATAGTAGTAGCAGCAGCAAGAATCAATCCTAAAGGAAGGAATTTGCGTGCATCACTTCTGTCCGAAACACTTCCCATCAAAAACTTTGAAAGCGCATAAGCTATAGCATTCGCAGAAATCGCAAAACCTAATGCCGCATGCTCAAATCCCATGCTTTCCAGTTCTGGCATAGCCATTGTAAAATTCTTACGAACTAGATAATAACCAGCATAACCCACGAAAATACCAATAAAGACTCTCCAGCGTAGCGTTTTATATCTACTGTCAATTTGTTCTTCAGGCAATTCTGCCTTGTACGGAGGGGGAGTTAAAAATGAATTCATAGCATTAAATTTATTTATGTTATTATTATAATTGATTTAGTTCACGTGTAGCTTCAACGTCTAAAGCGTCAGCAATAATAGATATAGGATTCATTACTTTATATATGGTGGACATTTCAATCTGCCATTTACATGTTTCGCAATCAGTCGCAACAAGATCAGGGTTTACTTCTGATATCTGTTTAAACAAAGCCGCACCGATACTTTGAGAAGTAGCGTAATTCTCTTTCTTAAATCCATACGTTCCAGCTATACCACAGCACTGTGAGTCAAGCATGATGAACTCTATTCCTGGTATCATACGTAACAATGAAGTAGAATATATACTCCACCCCAACCTTGCCATATGACAAGGTGTATGATAGGCAATACGTTTGTTGTAATCTTTTTTAAACACTAATCTTAATTTTCCGCTGTCTATCAAACGGAATAAAAAACGAGTGGCCAATTCTATATTGTCATGTACGTCGCTGTTATCTATGTTCAACAGATGAGGATATTCCTCACGCAGTGTAAATATACAACTGGAAGATGTACCCAGAACAGTCAGGTTCTTGTTGACTACAACCTCACGGATAATATCCGTATTATGCTGTCCCTGATGAGTTGCCTGTGTTATCAATCCATTGGAAATCAGCGGAACTCCACAGCATTTTTCATTCTTCAACAATAAAACGCCATACCCTGCCGCATTCATGATCTTAATTAAATCCTTACCGAGCTGAGGATAATTATAATTAACATAGCATCCATGAAAATAGCAAACTTGGTTGGAAAACTTTTTTTGTTCGTCTTGACCATATTTTTTATACCAGGCCTCAAAAGTCTGAGTAGAATAATTTGGAAACATTCGGTGACTGTCTATTTTAAGAACGGAATCCATCAATGACTTTACGACATTCAACTTCAAAGTCCAATTTACAACCGGCGCAATCGGAGACGAAATACTTCCGACCAAATCGGTATTCGCCAACAAAACATCACGTAACTTAGGATATGATTTATTATATTTTATACGGGCCGACTGTATGATATCCCCGATCTTCACTCCCGAAGGACAAGCTATTTCACATCGTTTGCAATTCAGACAGTACTTTAATGACTGGTCATAAAAACCCGGATCTTTCAGACGAAAACGTTCACTGTCAGGTCCTGCATGTTTAGGACCCGGAAAATTTGAATTTATTGGAACAACCGGACAATATACAGTACAAACTGTACATTTAATACATTGCTCAAAATTATTTTCACTGACATTATATTGTTGTAAGTTCATAATACTGTTATTTATTAGTTAACAAAAAATCTGCGACATGCATTGCACTCATGATGGCAACTCCTCCCCCACATTCTTCATATAAAGCATTATATCCTGATAAAACAGATCCAATTACATACAAATTGGAAACAGGCTTTTCTTGGCGCATCGCATGGAAATCACGTGTTGGTATTACCCCAAAGCTCATGTATTTTTGTCGAGCAAAGATATCTTTATCATACCAATTCGAGCGATTTTGGTCATAATAAACATCCAAGTCAAACACAGGTTCGTATACAAGGTTGGGCTGAGCAATAATACCACGACTGAAGAAACTACCCGAAGCTAAAATATAGTTGTTTGCCACCAACTTAATATCAGAGTGATTTGTCGTATAGATTCCCTGCACCTGATTACATTCAACCTCAGCACGATCCACTGTATCTCCAATCATAAATGTACCTCCTTGCCGGATAAAATATTTCACAAGACATTGTTGTACACGAATTCCAGGGACAGAAGGAGGCATGGTAGCTATGGTACAGACATTTTTAGTAATTTTGCTTTTCAGATATTTCAAAGGTTTATCGGAAGAAAGGCCAAAAACAGCAGGAAGTATAACAGCTTCAACATCCTTTATTAAAGGTTCGATTCTTTTCACAAACTCATCAATATTACTTTCATATTCAAAAGTCTTGGCAATATTGGCAGATCTCATCTCCGTTGGATTGGTCCTTATTTGCTCAATAAAAGGTAAGTCTATCGAGAACAGTTTACACTTCAAATTACGCTTTTCCAATTCTTCTGCTATGAATTTTGTATAAAAGTCAAGAAAGCCTGAAAAATTAATAATAGCCACACTTTGCCATGGCAAATTATCAGGATTATTAAAGATTGTATAATCATCTAACGACAGCCAGGTCTTCTTAAATCCACCCATCGGAGTAAAGTGGAAATGATTCTGTGTGACACTGCCCACAAGGTTCACCCCTGCTCTTTTCATCATTTTTATAAAATCGTCTGCATATTCTGATATTGCATCGCGTCCGATATATGAATATGGATGATTACTGTTCAGATTGCCAATGCTATCAATAGGATTATCCACATCCGTTCCATCTTGAAGCTTTCCTAGTAAATCAAATGAGCCAGAAGAAAAATGCAAGGCACTCTGTCCGGCTGAAATAATAGCACATCTTTGTCCATTCTCCTGTAATTTAATACCTGCAACCAGTCCGGAAAGACCTCCACCAATAATTATCGTATCAAACTTCATTGTTTAATCCTCCTCAATCATTTATTTTTTCTCGAATTTAAATTACAAAGACTTCCATAGACCCATGCAGAGAATTGACTCTCACGAAGACTTTCTCCCCACGCCACTGGATACATACCTTTCCAACGCTCATTCAAGAAACTTACTAAATCGGCTTTAGCTCTCTCTGCACAATTATGTGCATGACTCAACAATCCAGCTGCACGGCAAGCACAAAGCTCTCCCTGACATGTTCCCATTCCAATTCTCGTCCTTCTTCTCAAAGATACCAAATCAGAGATCTCAAGTTCCTTAAGAGCATAGTTAACTTCCCCTACACTCACTCCTTCACATTCACAGACTAAACTGTTATCATTTTCATTCTCCAATTGAATACCTTTCGCAAGACTACCATGGCGTCCCTCTGCAGAACGGTACACATTATTAGAAGAACTATGTTGTTTTTTTTCATCTTCTGAATCTTTTACAGAACCTGGCAATGGAATTTCCGCAGTCTGACACGGCAAATTTAATCCCATCTTTTCACAAATCAAATCTGTTGTCCATTCTGCCATCAATCGATAAGTTATAAGTTTACCACCCGTAATGGTAATAAATCCTTCCAAACAATCACGTTTAGCATGATCTAATAAAACAATACCGCGACTGATATTACGTCCCGTAGGATCATCATCGGAAGCAACCAGCGGACGTACTCCCGCATATGCACGTAGGATACGTGTTGTAGCTAACGAAGGAGCCAGTTTCTCTCCTTCACGTAGCAACAAATCAACTTCTTGAGGGGTAACATACATATTATCAATCTCGTCATATGGAATGTGACTTGATGTAGTTCCAATAACGGTTACAGTATCACCAGGAACTAAAATATCGGCATCCGATGCCTTGCGACAACGATTTAATACCACATTGTTTACACGATGACCAAAAATCAGCAACGCACCCTTTGCAGGATACATATTTACTGTAATCCCCGCCATTTTAGCGATGTTATATCCCCATATACCAGCCGCATTTACTACAAATCTCGAATAATACGTTTCAATTTCCTTATTTATATGATTAAGTGTCCGAACTCCTACAATCCTATTCTGTTCTCTTATCAACTGTATCACTTCATGATAGACCTTAGTGGTAGCACCGTGCAGTTTAGCATCTAAGATATTGGCGGACGTAAGCCTGAACGGATCAACAGATCCGTCAGGAACTTTTACCGCACCGATTAAAGAAGGGTTCACCGAAGGTTCCATTCTTATCGCTTCTTCCGGATCAATTGCCTCTGCCAATATACCTGCCTGGTTACACCGTTCTATAAATGTTTTCTGATAAGTGATATCGTCTTCTGGTAATGAGATAAACAAGCCATCAGTTTCCTCCACACAGTGACTAGCAATTCTACGTAATATACGATTTTCCCTAATACACTCTTTCGCCGACTCAATATCGTTCACTGCATACCGTGCCCCACTATGCAGCAAACCATGATTACGTCCTGTTGCTCCATTTGTATAATCAAAACGTTCTAAAAGCAAAACACGCAAACCGCGCATGGCACAATCACGAGCTGTTCCTGCTCCTGTTACACCACCACCAATAACAATTACATCATAATCATTCTCACCATTAATTCTTTTCATAATGTATTCGTGTAAATATACTAGTTTCGTTTTAACTGCATAATTATTTCATCGCGAAACAAAGATAAGCGTTTTATATTTCATTACGAAACTTTATTGTTACTTTTTTATTTCATATAAGTTTCGATCTAGCAAAAACACCATTTAAATAATCAAAATAAATCATTATTAACCAAATAGATAAGTAAAAACAATGTTATATAAATATGTTGTAAAATATAAAATAAAACGAAACATAATAACAAGCTGATTAATCAACATGGAGAAAAATGGAAGACATAAATAATAAATAGATTTTTTTCTTTGCTAATGCCAAAATAATATTTTTCTTTGTAAGACAAAGAGGAAAATACCGCTGTTTTACACTTTCGGGTAATAACAATTTAAGATGATTAGCCTTATGACAAGAGAGGAGCGTCACAACCTTATTTTAGATTTTCTTATGCAGAATGATTCTGTTTTAGTCAGTGAATTATCAGCAAAACTAAACGTTTCATCTGTAACTATCAGAAAAGATTTGACAGAGTTAGAAAAAGAAAAAAAATTATATCGAAATCATGGCAAGGCCATTCTTATCAATCCATACATTACCAATCGTGATGTGAATGAAAAAGAAAAAATTTTCGTTGAAGAAAAAAAGGCTATTGGAACATGTGCTGCAAAATTAATTACTCCTAAAGACTCCATACTAATTGCATCAGGAACAACCTTGCATTATTTTGCAAGACAAATTCGCAACTTGGAGCCTTTAACCGTAATAACTGCTTCACTACAGGTTTCTGAGATTTTATTACAACATCCCAATATAGATATTATACAACTGGGAGGCTTAATACGCCATAGTAGTTTGTCAGTTGTTTCTAAACATGCCGAGGTTATGCTGTCAAATTTTTCATGTAGCAAACTTTTTTTAGGGGTTGATGGAATAGATTTAGACTACGGTATCACAACTACTAATTTAATGGAAGCTAATTTAAATCAGACAATGATACAAACAGCTCAGAAAACAATAGTATTAGCTGATTCTTCAAAATTTGGGAAAAGAGGATTCAGTAAAATATGCAATATGGAAGAGATAGACCAAATAATAACCGATAGCCACGTATCTCCCTCTGTAAAAAAACAAATCGAAGAAATGGGTATAGAATTAACCATAGCGGAAGTATTATAATAGCTATAATATGCGCTTATTATAATACGATTATAGGTAAATGCTGATTAGTCGTTTGATTTAAGTAGATATCTAGTTAAATGTCTTATTTTTGTCATGCTTGGAAAAGAATATTTGAAGTTTTTAATTTGTATTTTACGTTCAAAAAGCATCATTATAAGTAATATAGTAGCTCCAGCAATAAGATAACTGAACATTTCTTTAACAGAAACCATATATACCTGTTGGTTTACTAAAGAAACCAAGTTGTTATAAGGTACCTCAATCGCTTGGAGATTAAGAGAATCTATCTCAGAATTTAAAACAGAAAGATTTTTCCTCTGTAGAAATATCAGCATATTATCTATCAGAGACATGCCTAACGGAGTCCCTAAAGACATTCTCATAAAACCGATTATACACAAAGACTGAAAATTGTGTACAAATGGTACGATATAAGAGATATATAGTGTAAGGATTATGTAAAGCCACAAGAGGGCAAATCCTCTTATGAAAGCCGGAAAATAGAATTTTTCAATATTACATTCAGGATTTATATATAAATACATCATAACAAGATATGCAATAAAAAGGCAATACCCACCTATGATAAGCTCCCTTAATCTTTTTCTTTCTCTGAAAAACATATAACACAGCAAAGCACTGATAAACATACCCGCTAATGAAAAATATGATAGATAAGAAATATTCTGTTGGTCGAATTTGAGCACACTTCCCATATATGGATTTTGGAGCATGCCTGGAGCAGCCTGAATAATGTATATTGCTCCAAAAAGTACAAATATTTTCATTAACTTTGGATATTTCCATGCTGCAGGATTAATATATGGCCGTTTGATGTTTTTAATATTTATGTATTGTAATATTGATGATACCAGTAAAACTGTAATAGCAAAGCGTATATGTATAGAATGAAACCATTCTAAGTATTTACCGTATGTCATAATAAAAAGTAAAGCTGTAAGTATGACTCCCCATAAAATACAACCCAGCCAGTCAATTCCATATAAAGGGATACGTTTTCCTTCTCGGTAATGGCGGATTAATGTCATTATGGATATTATCGTTGTCACCAATGATAATATTACAATCCATTGAAAATGAATCCAGGATGATTTGCACACAATGTCTGTAATGACAGGTGTAAATAACTGCGAACTTCCTTGTACTATTACAAAGACAACAGAGTAAAATACGGCATAATTTCGAGTTGGGGTAACAATAAGCTGAATACAAACCATTGCCTCAAAAACGGCAAGCATTCTAAAAAATCCCGCAATAAGACTTACGCAACATAGTAATGCTACATTGTCAGTAGCAAGCAGACAAATATGGCATAATATTACTACAATAGAAGATACAAGCATGAGTTCTCTTGTAGTAAACCTAAACCGAAGCCTGAACAACATAGGAAAACTGATATTCATCCCGATAAAAGCCATAAACCCAATCATGGTAGTATCTTCCTGAATAAAAGAGAACCTACCCACCTGTACATTCATGGTTGCCATGTGTGATGCTCCCGAAAAAAGAAAAACAAACGACCAAAGAATCATTATCCATAGTCTCATTCTTTCAGGAACAAAATTTCTGAAACATCTAATGCTGTTCTTTTCCATTTTCAATATCTGACAAGACATTCAACATTCATTCCCGCACGGAGCTTTCTGATAAGACCTTTATCAACATCCGACTTATCGAACTCTATGCGTACCGGTATTCTTTGTTCTACCTTCACAAAATTTCCTGTAGAATTATCTTGTGGAACAATGGAAAATGCAGATCCTGTTGCATCCGACAATGATGAAACTGTTCCGGAGAATTTCATGTCTGGAAAGGCGTCAACTTTTATCTCCACAGCCTGTCCTTCAGTAATATGAGCTATCTGTGATTCACGGAAGTTAGCCATAATCCATTTCTCATTACCGTCTACAATATTCAACAATGTTTGTCCATCTTGTACCAACTGACCTTCCTGAATGTTTTTCCTTCCAACAACTCCACTACATGGAGCTGTCAGTATAGTATAAGAGAGATGCAGTTCTGCAAGATTCTTTTTTAGTGACGCCAATTTTATTTCCGATTCAGCCTGCTGTATACATTGTTCCTGCTGTTTCTTTTTAAATATGGCATTTGTCTTTTTTTCTATACTGGTATTGTATTGCGCAAGTTTCACCTGAAAATCGGCTTGCACATTGTCAAATTGCTCTTTAGTCACAGCCTCTTTTTTTATCAGATTTTCATACCGCCTGTACGTAGTCAGAGCATTTTCCTTTTCTGCTTCGTTTTTTTTGATTTCCGATTCTGCTATTGTAATTTCTGATTCTGCCGTATAGAGTAACATTTCTGATTCAATTTTTTTTGTAATCGCTTTTTGATATTCAACTTCTGCTTCATTTAGGGCCAGAACATATTGGTCATCTTCAATTATCAGCAATGTATCTCCTTTCTGCACATTCTGAAATTCACTGAAACATATTTTCCGAATATATCCCTTTACCCGATTATTGACAGGCACAACAAGCTGTCGAACCTGTGCGTTTTCAGTATATTCAACATTTCCAAAATGCAGACAATTATCAGCTATATAGAATCCAGCAAAAGTTAGAAGCATTATAGCAACATAACGAATTATGCGATTTATTTTTTTTCTCTTCTCATTCTTATTTTCCATATTTATAACTCTCCCATTATTTTTTTTATGATACAATACTGATAATATGCCTCAATCTGTGTATTCAAATATTCTATATTTGCTTGTAACAAATTGTTTCGGGCATCCAGCATTTCTGTAAGTATGGCGGTACCCCCGGAATATCTTTCATATGTAAGTTGATATAAATCTTCTGCCAATCGAATCTGTTCGATCCTAATATCGAATTCCTCCAATAGCTCTTTTAACTTTGTTCTTATGGTGAACAATTCTGTTTCAGTTTTTCTATATACCAAATCAGAATGTTCAGCTATAGATTTACTCAAACTTTGAGCAGATTTAATTTTACTTTTATATTTGTATAAATTTCCAATGCTATATGAAAGTTTAATACCCACTCCCCAATTGTTTATATTTTTGTTAAGCGGGGATGTAGATGATGATAAAGGCCCAGTAAGACTATTTTCAAGCCATCCACTTAATTGGGGCCATTTCACTGATCTTACAAATGCTTCATTTGCCAATGATTCTTTGTATTGATTTATACTTTCTATATAAGATAATGAAAATGCAGGTTGTAAATCTATTTCATTTAATTGTTGGGGTAATGAAATTTCTTCATAAGGTATAATTACTGTATCTTCTGGAAAATCTAATATTCTCGCAAACTGAAAATTCAGAATTTTCAGTAAATTATTGTTTTTAATAATATCCAGTTCGCGTTTCTGTAATTCTAGTTTATAGTATGTAACATCACTCCTTAAAGCAGTACCCTGTTCATATCTATAATTGGTTTCTTGTAACAGTTTTTGGATTCTTGCTCTGTCTTTTTCAAGAATATCATTTATATTGTTATATTTTATATACTGCAAAAGCCAGTCAGCCAGCATAAACCTTATATCTTGTTTTTTTAGCTGCAACTGAACATCAAGAACTTTATTTGTTGATTTGCGTAATTCTTTCTCTTTGTTCAGTGTAATATCCAATATAGGCTGATTAATCTGCAAAGAAAGATTATTTGAAAAATGTGGCAAGACAATAGACTCGCTATTAGTAAAATTTCGGCTCATAACAGTTGCGTTTCCCTGATAACCAGCTGTTACAGTCATATTTATATCCGGAGAAAACTGCATCTTGATATGCCCTAATTCATGCAAGGCATTCTCAATTAAGTATTCTGCTTCTTTTATGGAATGGCTCTTACTGTCGGCGATGTCAAAAATTTGCTGCATTGACAGCTTTATTGTATCGCTTTGCGCTATGACATCTGTACTTACAATCGAAATAAATACAGATAAAAATATAATCCTGACAAATTTCATATTGTTTTTTATTTTGCAAAAGTAGATGTTGTACGGTATCCAGTGAAGTTTTACCTTTGCAAAAAATGGTTTTAAATGGATATTGAATATAATTTATATTATTAATTATGGGAGATTTGGCATCATATAATATTATCAATTTATTGAAAGAATCAGAAAAACAGGATATACAAAAATATGCAATAACAGCATTCCAAATAGATAAAGGCTGTTTAAGTGATGACACGATCATAGAGAATCAGTTCTATTTATACATGCTGATTACTGATGGCTGTGGTAAATTTGAAATAAACAAACAACCTTACGATGTTTCTAAAAATGGTTTTCTAATAATCTCTCCCATACATTTATTTAAAATAATAGCAGTAGATGATAATTTTTTTGCAAAGGTGCTACTTACCTATAAATCTATCTTGGATATTACACCTTCAATGGAAAAAGTATTCAAACAGTTAAATAGAAGTTTGAAGATTTACAAGAATCCATTTCTACGACTTAATGATAAAGAATGCCATTGTATATCTGAAAATATGAATAATATAAAAAGAAGGTTGTCTCAGACAAAACATCATCTACACGCAGAGGTTATACAAAATTCTTTTATTACTTTTTCTTTGGATTGGATTGATATATGGAATAACTATCATTCCATATTTGCATATTCAAAAGAGCAGACGCGAGCTGATGAAATATTCTCTTCATTTGTTAAATTATTGAGAATAAATTATAAAGAAGAGCACAATGTAGCCTATTATGCTTCAAAATTGTCATTAACAGAACATCATCTCAATGTAGTCATTAAAGAAATAACCGGACATACTGTTTCTACATTAATATATGAATTATTGTACTGCAAAGCTTGTATATTACTTAATCAATCTACATATTCTGTAGATGAAATTTCAGAGATTCTGCATTTTTCGGACGCTTCATCCTTTTGTAAGTTTTTCAAGAAAAGAGCGAGTATAACTCCTTTGAAATACCGCAAAGAACTAAATAGCTAATGGAAAGAAACGTTTTCATACTGTCAACTATAAATATCTGTTTTTTTACATTATTAGGCATGTTATAAGTTATCAATTTAGGTATGTTCTTTATGTTATCTGTCAATAGATATAAATTTTATAATTTCATTATTATAAAATACGATATGTTATTATTATTTATCTTAAAAAACTAAAACTGCTTTTAGACAGTAATAAGATAAACAGCAAAGGGCTATCCGGATTTGGATAGCCCCATTATATGTGTTCTACAAAAATTAGATCTTTGTGAAATAGGAATAGCAGACACTCAATAAATTTACTCCTGACCTAATGCTTTCAGATATATTGCTTTAGCTATCTGATAATTAATTTTTGCAGAAACGAACTCCGCCCATGACTCTTGCCAGATAGATTGTGTGTCCATATAGTTCACAAGGGTTTCCATCCCTGTTTCATAATTCTTTCTACTTTCACGAAGGCTTTCTGTAGCTTCATTAAAAGCGGACTCCGTAAGTTTAATTTCCAGTTCTGACTCGTCCAGCATATTTAAAGCTTGTGAAACTTCCAACTGCATTTTCTCTGTAAATTCATCTCTTTGAACTATTGCCATCTGCTTTTCTATTTTGACAGATTTGACTTTACGCATACCTTCTCCCCAATGGAATAGAGGAACCTTAACCGAAACCATAACAGCGAACACATCATCAGAAATGAGCTTCGTACCATTTAGCTTAACTCCATTCATGTAATTGTATCCTGCAACAAGTCCAATACGCGGCAGGAAATCACTTCTTACAGCTTTTATTTCCTGATTCTTCAGCTGGATATTTTCTGAAAGTATCTTATATTCCAATCTGTTCTCTACTGAATGGATATTTGTATCTACAGACTTTATGTCAGATAGGTTATTTATTACATCTATATCCTTACTGATAGGCATACCCATCAGATGGCAGAGGCTCATTTTGGCCAGACGAACTGAATTTTCACTTCTTCTAAGAGACAGCTTAGCTTCATTGATTTTTACTTTTACCTTCAATAATTCATTCTGTGATGCCATCCCTGTATTATAAAAATTCTCCACAGTACGGTATAGCTCATCTACAGTTTGCAGAAACTGTTGCGATACTTTCTGCAGTTCTTTGGCCTTGACCACATTCCAGTATGCTTTTTCCGTTTCAAAACGTATATCAGACTCGATTTTTTCCTTATTTAACCCAGCGATTGACAATCCGGTTTGAGCCTTCTTCTTTGCTGCAAAAAGTTTTCCGCCTAAAAACAGTGGTTGTTCTATCTGAACACCACCTGTATAGGTGTTGTTCAGATTAAGTTCGGCAGCCACAGAAGGCATCAGTTCTGCACCAAAGTTTTTGTCGGCATAAAGATAGCCACCTGCAGCTGATAACTTTGGAAGGAAATTGCTGTTCATGTTCTTTAACTGCAATTGGGCTTTTTGTATAGAAAAATCAGCCAGTTTTCCCTGCTTGTTATTTGCTGCTGCAATATCACAGCATTCTTCCAGTGTCAGTTGTTGGGAATATCCCCAAAGAGAACAGAATGAAAATATACAGGTTATTATAATCTTTTTCATAATCAGTCACATTTAATTTTAAAGAATAATGCATAAAATACTGGTATGATCATCAGCGTGATGATGGTACCCACAAGCAGACCTCCCATAATGGCTACTGCCATTGGTCCGAACATGGCATCGGATGTTAGCGGTATCATTCCAAGTATCGTAGTCCCGGATGCCATCATAACGGGGCGAAGGCGTGAGGATGATGCAGCAAGAAGTGCATCTACCGGTTTTGCTCCTGCATTCATCTGAGCTGTAATTTCATCGATTAGTACAACTCCGTTCTTTATCATCATACCGATAAGTCCCAGTGCACCGACGATGGCTACAAAACTGAACGGTTTTCCACTTACCAGAATACCAAACACAATGCCGATATAAGCCAAAGGAAGACACAGGAAAATAATGATGGGTTTCTTGAAATCACGGAACAGATAAATCAGAATACCAAACATCATGATGATGGCTATCGGAAAATTCATGAACAGGTATTTGTTTGAATCAGTACTTGCCTTATATTCACCCAACCATTTCATGGTATATCCTTCGGGAAAATGTATCTGCTCCTTGATTTTCTTTTCCAGTGCCTGCCGTGTATTTTCAGCAGTGTATCCCGACGCATTGTTGCATTGTACCATAATAGCACGCTGTGCATTGTAGCGATATACTACAGGATCTTTCCACACATAACTCAGACTATCAGTTACTGAATTCACAGGTTTGGCATAAGTGAGACCTGTAATAAGATCTTTTTTGTCTGCACCGCTCATCAGTACGTCTTTAACCCGCGATTCGTTTGTAAGAGTGTTGATGTCGGGCATTACATTCCACAACTGGACATTGTCAAGCTGATCATAACCGGATGTTTTAAGCAGTATGTTCTGTGAGATGTTACCATCGTAGAAGCGACCCACTGGAATTCCATCGGTTGCGGACAGTAATGACATGCCAGCATCAGTCCTGCTCAGTCCTGCCCTTCTTCCCAATTGCTGGTCATAATTTATATTGATGTCAAGCACAGGATCATCCCAGTTGTCTGTAACCAATGTTGCTGAAGGCTCCTGACGCATAATATCCTGTATTGAATCTCTTAAATTCTTCAAAACCTGAGGGTCTGGACCAGATATAAGCAGCTCAACGGGGAATTCCATGTACATAATATTATATTTCTTCAAACGGATAAATGAATCGGGATAACGACTGTTTAAATAGGCTTGCCATTTTTTCATACAGGCATCGATATCCTTATTGTCTTTGAAGTCAATAATCAGTTCACCGTAGCGGAGACTCGGATCGGCTACCGAGCGTACAAGGTTATAACGTGCAGGTGTACCACCTAACGACATGGTTACATGGGTTACTTCTTTTTGAGATTTCAGGAAATCCGTTATTTCTGTCAGATCCTTTTCCACTTTTTCAATTCGTGAACCTTCCGGCAGTTTATATTCCATGTAAATCTGATTGTAAGTCAGGTCTGGAAAGAATGTCTGTGGCAACAGCCGGAAGCATGCCATACTGACGAGCAGCAATGCTACAACACATGTGAGTGTGATAAAACGGTGTCTGAGAAATACCATCAGCATGCTGCGGAATTTGCGATACAATGGTGAATTGAACACTTCGTCAGAAGAAACATTATTGTCAAGCTTCAAGTAGCTGTTTGCATGTATCGGCACATGTACAAGGGCCAGTACCCAGCTCAACAGTAAGGATACTGCCAGTACAACAAACAGGTCACGGGCATATTCACCAGCCATATCGGGAGACAATGAGATGGGCATGAAAGCAATGATGGCAATCAAAGTAGCTCCAAGAAGCGGACGAGCCGTGATATTGGCAGTATGCACCAGTGATTCAGGCCTTTTCATACCTCTTTTACTGTCCACAAGAATACCATCCACTACCACTATTGCATTATCAACCAGCATACCCATGGCAATGATAAATGCACCAAGAGATACCCTTTGGATGGTACCGTCAAAATAGTAAAGTCCAACAAAAGAGCCTAAAACCGTGATTACAAGTCCTGTACCTATAATCACACCGCTTCTGAATCCCATTGTAATCATCAGGATTACTATGACAATTACCACTGACTCTATCAGATTTATAATAAAGTTATTGATAGCATCATCTACACGCTCTGGCTGATAAAAAACCTTATGAAATTGAAAACCTGACGGCAGTTCTTTCTGTAATTCTTCCAAACGCGCGGTTACTACTTCACCGACCTTCAGAATATCATAACCGGATTCCATGGCTATTGCTATGCCACAGGCTGTTTGGCCGTCATAGACAATCTTATTACGCTGCGGATTTTCATATGCCTCTCTTACATCAGCTATATCTTTCAGACGGAACATATCTGATTCATGCCCGTGAATCATCAGATTACGGATTTCATCCAAGGAGTGAAACGTGTCTGACACATTTACACGCATTCTTTCCTCACCGCTGTTGAAATAACCAGCATAAACGGTTTTGTCCTGATCCTGAAGGGTTGTAATAATCTCTGCCGGTAAAATTCCAAGACGGGCCATTTTGTCCTTGTCAATAACTATTTCAACAGTGGGTGTAGCAGTACCATAAAGCTGTACATTGCGTATTCCTTCCAGATTTATCAGCTCACGCTGTATGAACTGGGAATAATGCAGCATGTCACGCTCAGAAAAGCCATCGGCAGTAATGGTATAAAACATACCATAAACCGCACTGAAATCGTCTAATACCTGTGGTACAGAAGCACCGGAAGGCAATTGTGATGTACAATCTACAATTTTCTTTCTCAGCAAATCCCATTTCTGTTCCAGATCTTTGCTTGGCACTGTTGTTTTCAGAACTACTTTTATCAATGAAAGGTCATTCATTGATTTCGACTCTATATAATCAATGTCTCCCATTTGTCTGATGGCTTTCTCCAATTTGTCAGAAACTTCGAGTTCTACCTTGTGGGCATCAGCACCCGGATAGACAGTCATTACAAGTGCCTGCTTTACCATCAGCTCCGGATCTTCCATTTTACTCATAGAGTAGAATCCCCACACACCTCCAACTATCAATAAAGCAATAAAAAACTTTATCAGAGCCTTGTTTGTCAATGCATATTCAGAAATACTTCTCATATCATTCCTCCTATATTTGTTTTAGATGGGGCAGACATGATGTTTACGGCTTCCCCTTCTTTAATAGAATGAATACCGCTTATTACAACCTGCTGTCCTTCATTTATTCCGGATACTGTTACCTTGTCATGGTCTATATTCCGTATTTTTATATTTACTTTTTTAGCAATGTTCTGTTTTTCCAAAACCCATACTGATGTTTCGTTGTTCGAGTTCATAATGGCCGAAAGTGGTATGCTTACTGTTTTCTCAATATCAGGTGAAGAGAATGTCAGTCTTACCTGACAGTTTTTTCCGGCGACAATCTTATGCTCTGCTGCATCTTTCGGCTGAATAATAAATTCAGCTTTATAAAGTTGTGCCGCATTGGCTTGTTGACTGATACTGCCAAGTTCTAAGTTTATGTGTTTGCCATTTATCTCCAGCCAACTGCTGGTAAGGCTGTCAATTCTTTCAAAATCTCGGAAAGGCAGGAATACTTCTACCTTCAGGGTATTCTTTGAAATAAAAGAAATGACAGGCATGCCGGCTTGTACAATTTCCCCTTTCTGGTGGTAGATATTTTGTATATAGCCATCAAAAGGGGCTCTAATATTGGTATATTCTAAAGCATCCTTGGCAGCCTGATATTTAGAAAGTACAACTTTATGTGCAGCTTCGGCTTTCTCAAAATCATTGGGTGATATGGTTTTGGACGCATAGAGTTGTTTAATACGATTAAACTCATTATCCGACTGCTGGTATGCGGCCAATGCAGCTTTCTCATTAATTTCATAATCATGGGAATCCAATGTGGCGAGCAAATCACCTTTTCTCACTTCCGTTCCTGATTTGTCCAATAAACTTTCAATTTGTCCGTTTACTCTAAACGAAATAGACAAATCGTCCTGTGGCTTAACAATGCCAGGATAATTATGGCTTTCACTCAGGTTATTTACTGTAGCAGTGGTAGTTTTAACCAAAGGAGCATGGTGTGCTTCTTCTACCTGCTTTTTACAAGAACTAATTGTAGCTATCAAAGCTAAAGCAACTAAACTTAATATTGATTTTGACATAAGACATTTGTTTTTTACGCCGCAAAGTTCTGTATAAAAAGTGGATGATACATAACCGTTTATTCCTGAGTGATGTTCTAAAATCCGCAAAGATTGAAAAGATGTTCTATTATTCAAAAAATGCGTTCCATTATTCTGTTTCATATTGAAAATAAGATAATAACGGATAACTTTGCGAAAAAAACTATGAACGGAACAACAAAATTAATGACATCAATTAATCAGGTTATCAGAGGTGATGTATCCTGTATTGATGATAACTTTATTATTATTGACAGGTTGGATAAAATTAATATTTCTACGTCGAGCTGTCCTATAAGAATTAATGCTGCTACTATAGGTGTATGTTTTTCAGGAGAAATGATTATAGATATAAACGGGGTTGAACACCAGATTAATCCTGGAGAATTAATTATAACACTGTCAAATGACATAATTCAATATAAAAAGATATCAAATGATATCAAAGGAATGTTGCTTATAGTCTCACAAAATTTTCTGGAAGATACATTAGAAAGGGTTGACGAAACTTTGCCGCTGTTTCTCTATATACAAAAATACCCTTGTATGAATCTGTCAATTAAAGAATGCAGTATGATACAAAACTACTATAACTTCTTTGAAATGCAGTTGGACTATAAACATCCTTATCCTTTTCAAAATAAAATTATCCGTTCCATCCTGCAGGCTTTTATTTGTTATATCACAAGTATTTTTGTCATGGAAAAAGACTTGAACAGACATAACAGAAATGAAGAAATTTTCAGACAGTTTATACAGCTTACTATAAGCAATTTCAAGAAAAGAGAAAAGCTTGATTTTTATGCACAGAAACTGTATATATCAACTAAATATTTGTGCGACATAATTAAGAGGACTAGTGGTCATACACCAAGAGAATGGATTGACCATTATACGATTCTTGAAGCAAAGATTTTGTTACAGACTACAGATAAAACAACAGAGCAAATATCCTACGAATTAAATTTTCCTAATCCCTCTTTTTTCTGTAAATTCTTCAAAAAAAATGTGGGAATGACAACAAAAGAATACAGAATGTCATTATTGCGATAAGTATACACTAGCAATACATTACTTTATATCATAATCCGTATTTAGGATATAACCACCGTTAAGAAATCCGTTTTTTAATTGTTGTAGAAAGTTAAATTACAAGGTAACATAACCAATTTCTTTGGTATTGATGTAATTGTTTTTATATTTGCGTCTGACAATAGTGTCAGAGTAATAGTCAAACATATATAAATATATGATTAAGTTAGGTTTAGATGTAGGTTCAACAACTGCAAAAATGGTTGCTATAGATAAAGAAGGTCGTATCATATATTCAAAATACGAAAGGCATAATGCGAAGGCAAAGGATGTGATTATTCTAATGCTTAAAGAACTTAGAACTATAGTAAATAATGAAGATATTGCTATAAGAATAACAGGTTCAGTTGGAATGGGACTTTCAGAAAAATATGGCATTCCGTTTGTACAGGAAGTGGTTACAGCAACAAAGGCTGTTCAGAATAAATATCCACATATAGCATCCATGATAGACATAGGAGGTGAAGATGCCAAAGTTGTTTTCTTTAAGGATTCAGAAGCTGTTGACCTACGTATGAACGGCAACTGTGCCGGAGGTACAGGGGCTTTCATAGACCAGATGGCCATTATTCTTGGTGTCAGTGTGGATGAAATGAATGAGCTGGCAATGAATGCTACACATGTATATCCGATAGCTTCACGCTGTGGCGTTTTCTGTAAGACTGATATACAAAATCTTATAGCCAAGAATGTAAGTCGTGAGGATATTGCAGCTTCCATTTTCCATGCAGTAGCAGTGCAGACGGTTGTAACCCTTGCAAGAGGATATGATATAAAGACTCCGATTCTCTTCTGTGGCGGACCTCTTACTTTCATTCCTGCTCTTAGAAAGGCTTTTATCGAATATCTGTCAGTCAATAACGATGACATTATCTTACCGGAAAACGGAACACAGCTTCCGGCTCTGGGAACAGCACTTGCTCATGTTGAGAAGGAGTATATAGTTTCTTTGTCCTCGCTTATCGCGACTTTAGAGAAACCAGAAGAAACTGCTGTACGTCAAGACGGTCTCAAACCTGTTTTTTCAAACTCTGAAGAATATGATAAGTGGAAAGAAGAAAAACAGAAGAATGTTGTAAAAACAGGAACTCTAAAACCAGGTAAACAGGAAGTCTATATAGGCATAGACTCAGGATCAACAACAACTAAAATCGTTGTGACTGATAAAGATGCAAATCTTATCTATTCATTTTACAGCAACAATGGAGGAGAACCTATTGAAACTGTAGAAAAGGGATTTAGAGGCTTGCTTGATGAATGTAGCAAGACTGGAACTCAGCTTGTCGTAAAAGGAAGCTGCTCTACCGGTTATGGTGAAGACCTGATAAAAGCTGCATTCCAATTGGATTACGGTATCGTTGAAACTATTGCACACTATATGGGTGCACACCATTTTGACAAGGAAGTATCCTTTATTCTGGATATTGGCGGTCAGGATATGAAAGCCATTTTTATAAACAACGGTGTAATAGACAGAATAGAGATAAATGAGGCATGTTCTTCCGGTTGCGGTTCCTTTATAGAGACATTTGCCAAGACACTTGGCTATACAGCACCGGAGTTCTCACAGGCTGCCTGCCGTTCCACCTGTCCGGCTGATCTTGGAACCAGATGCACAGTCTTTATGAACTCAAAAGTAAAACAGGTACTTCGTGAAGGTGCTACGGTGGAAGATATTTCAGCCGGACTTGCTTACTCAGTAGTGAAGAACTGTCTGTATAAAGTTCTTAAACTGAAAGATACTTCCGTTTTGGGAAATCATCTTGTTGTTCAGGGTGGTACAATGAGAAACGATGCTATTGTAAGAGCTTTGGAAATCCATACCGGTATGAAAGTTACAAGATGCAATATACCGGAACTGATGGGTGCATTCGGATGTGCCCTTTATGCCCGTGAACATTCCTGCCGTGAAATTCCTTTTGAGACCATGGTAAGCATGGCCGGATTTACCTCACGCACCTTAAATTGCAAAGGGTGCGACAACCAGTGTTCGGTTATCTGTTATCATTTTGAAAACGGGAAACGCTATTATTCGGGCAATCGGTGTGAGAGAGTTTTCACCAACGGAGAAAAAAACATGAAACGTGGTGAAAATATGTATCAGATAAAGAATGAACTGCTCTTTTCACGTAAGTCAATAGCTGATAATTCAACTCTTACAGTCGGTATTCCGCGTTGCCTGAACATGTATGAGGAATATCCATTCTGGCATACACTGCTGGAGTCATGTAACATCAAGGTCGTGCTGTCCGATGTATCCAATTACACCAGATATGAATGCAATGCCAGAATGGTCATGTCTGATAACATCTGTTTCCCTGCAAAGCTTGTTCACAGCCATATACAGAATCTTATAGACAAGAAAGTTGACAGGATATTCATGCCTTTTGTCATATTCGAGCGTCAGGGCAAGGAACAGAACAGCTATAACTGCCCGATTGTTACCGGTTATTCTGAAGTGATAAAAAGTGTCCAGGGTTCCGGTGCTGTTATAGATTCCCCGGCCATTAACTTTAAAGACAAGAAGCTGCTGTTTAAACAATGCGAAGAATATCTTAAATCCCTTGGTGTTGATTCACGTAAAGTAAAGACCGCTTTTGAAAAGGCATGTCAAGAACAGGACAGATTTATAAATGAACTTATCACCAAAAATGAGACAATATTAAACAAGGCACTCGAGGAAAACAGAATGACGGTTCTGCTTGCCGGACGTCCTTACCACACAGATATGCTGATTCAGCACAAAGTGTCTGACATGCTTGCAGATATGGGTATAAGCATAATTACAGATGATTTTGTGAGAAATAAAGAAACAGACCTGGATGATGTTCATTTTCTCCCTCAATGGTCATACCCAAACAGAATACTTAGAGCTGCAAAATGGGCATGTGCGCAGGATTCAAAGATTCAGTTTGTCGAACTTACTTCATTCGGCTGCGGACCTGATGCCTTTCTTGTTGATGAAGTCAGGGATCTTCTCATTAGAAACGGGAAAGTATTCACTCTTCTGAAACTGGATGATGTCAATAATGTAGGTTCGATGAAGCTCAGGGTCCGTTCATTGGTTGAGAGTATCCGTCTGGCAGAAGAAAACAAACATACAGGACACGTACATCATGATTTCAAGACTGTACCGGTATATGACGATGAGTACCGGAACAGGAAAATCCTTGTACCATTCTTTACGCCGTTTATATCTCCTCTCATACCGGCTGTTATGAAAGTGGCAGGCTACGATGTTGAGAATCTTCCTCTAAGTGACAGTCAGTCATGTGAATGGGGGCTAAAATATGCCAACAATGAGATATGTTATCCTGCAACTCTTGTTGTTGGAGACATCATTAAAGCTTTCAAAAGTGGTAAATACGATCCGGACAATTCTGTAATAGCCATGACGCAGACAGGAGGCCAGTGCCGCGCCAGCAACTATATTGCCATTATCAAAAAAGCCCTGGTAGATGCAGGATATGAAAGCACTCCGGTCGTTTCACTTACCATGTCAGATTCAATTAAGAATGAGCAGCCAGCTTTCAAGATAAACTGGCTTAAAGTATTGCCGGTTGCTTTCCGTGCAGTCCTCTACAGTGACTGTATATCCAAATTCTACTATGCGTCCGTTGTAAGGGAAAGAAACAAAGGTGAAGCAGAAAAACTTAAGGACATGTATCTGAATGCGGCAGACGAGCTGATCCGCAAAAACCGTTCAAAAGAACTCCTGAATTATCTTTCTCTTGCCGCAGCAGACTTTAACAGGATATGTATGGAAAAGGACTGTCCTAAAGTCGGCATTGTCGGAGAAATATATCTGAAATTCAATACTTTTGCACACAGGAATTTACTGTCGTGGCTGTCAGAACGCGGTATTGAGGTAGTACCTCCGGTACTGACCGACTTCTTTATGCAAAGCTTTGTAAACATAAAAGTAAATGTTAAGTCAAATATATGTGGTAAGGATTATCCTGACTTTGTTTATCGATGGATTTATAAAATAATTCGCAGAGAAATCAACAAATTCAATGATGTAGCATGTAAGTTCCGCTATTTTACATGTTTTGAAGATATATTTGAACAGGCAGAAGAAGCACGTAAGGCTATATCATTGAATGCACAGTTCGGTGAAGGTTGGCTTTTACCTGGCGAGATGCTGTCATTAGCCAAAAAAGAAGTGAAAAATGTCATCAGTTTACAGCCTTTTGGCTGTATTGCCAACCATATTGTTTCTAAGGGAATAGAAAAGAGGATAAAAACTTTAGTCCCTGATATTAATATATTATCTTTGGACTTTGACAGCGGTGTCAGTGAAGTGAACATAATTAACCGTATGCTGTTGTTTGTAGATAAACTTGAAAAATAATAATTCAAAATATGGAAAATAATATTCTGGAAGAGAAAATTATAGCTGTAGCTAAAGAAGTCTTTACAGAAAAGGGATTTGACGGTGCAAGTATGAGTGATATTGCAGCAAGAGTTGGTATTAACCGTCCGACCCTTCATTATTACTATCGTACAAAAGACAAGATGTTTCAGGCTGTATTTTTGTCTATTATACAATCATTCATACCCAAAATACAGGATGTGTTCGTAGATGACAATAAACCGTTTTCAGAGAAAATAAGGATTGTGGTAGATACATATCTTGAGGTTGCCAAAAATAATCCGTATCTGCCAATGTTTGTAATGCGTGAAATAAACCGTAATGCAAAAGATTTCATAAAGGCTGTAAAACCTGTATATATGGATAAGTTCCTTAGCCATATAGCAATATATCTGCAATCTGCCATGGAAAAGGGAGAAATAAAAAAGGTTCCTTTGAGAATAGTGTTCAATACATTCTATGGTCTTATGTCATTTCCTTTTTTGAGCAAGGATCTGATATTTATGGAATCAGATAAAGAGTTCAATGATCTGATTGACGAGTGGAAACCATATATGGTAGATCAGATGATACATTTGCTATGTAAATAAACGCGATTAAAAAATAGTATAGTATGAAACAGTTTTTTTCAATTTTAGTTCTGACATTATGTGCCTGTTCTTCCAATAATAACATTAATCTTACTGGCCGTTGGATAGAGATGCTTCCACAGGGAGTATCATATGTACAAGGTATGGACTTAAAAGAAGACGGTTCTGCAGAGTCGATAGGTATGAGGACTTTGCTTTATCATCAGTGGAGTGTATCAGATAATAAACTGATATTGAATGGAGAAAGTATAGGCAACGGACAGACTATCCAGTTCTCCGATACAATGAGAATTGTCAGATGTAATATAGATACGCTTGTCGTAGAAAGAAACAACAGGAATATTGTATTTATCAAGGATAATGCTACTTCAGAAGCTGTGAATAATGGGCCCACAAGAAAAGCATATGATGGCTTTGTATGGAAACAGCTCTCAGGTGCCGGTCTCACACTTTGGGCCCAGGAAAATGAAAATATACGATTAATAGCTGATCTGTCTTTACCGGGTATATCAATGGTAAGAAAAGGAGACAAAATTCCACATAGACTTATACAGATTTTTAATCTACCTAATAAGGATATAAATGATGTTATCAGAACATTGGAAACTTCTTCAAGCTGGGATAAAGGACAGACTTGTAAGTTTGAAGAAATAAAGTCAATGAAACAAGGAGTCAGAAAATTCATTATGGTTCCTGATGGAGATTATGCTACGATAATCAATGAAAAGATGCAGTCAGAACCTGTTCCTGCTCCATGCAACGGATGGGGTGTCGGTAACAGTGGAAAACGATACTTCGAGATACATGACAGTAATCCAGACAAGGCTATTTTCGTTGAAATAGGCCAGGATGCTCCCTTATTCGACGAAAACAGCATTTCATTTTCCGGTTCAACAGTTTCCCAGCATAATGGTGAAATGTCTAAAGATGAATTATATACATTAAAAGGTACATTGACTATTGGTCATGAAGTTCGTTCTTTTAAACCTGAAGGCAGTAGCGAAGAATATTGGATAGTGGATAAAACAGATTCTTTGAATGATATATATGATAAGGCAACTAAAGGACGTAAGAATGGAAAGCCGTTGCAGGCTATTTTGAAAGTGGAATACAACGGGAAATGGAATGATGGCTTTGCTGCGGATTATGCTGGTGTGTTTTTTGTAAGGGAAATTATTTTTGTGAAATAATAGTCGCTGGATAACTTTCTGTTGATTGACGTATATAATTTGGTTATAAACCATAGCAGAAACTCCTTTAGTACAAGGTGCAAGCCTCCTTATATATTAAGGGGCTTGCACCTTGCACTAAAAGTGTAGCAGAAAGCCTTGGAAAATATTTATTATCAACTATTTGGCTTTTAGTTTGAAAAAGATTGTCTTTAAACCATGAATTAGTGAGACGGAGGTTGTCAACAAGGGTTCATTAGAGATTTGGCAGTTTTGCTACAAAAATGCTACAGAAAGAAGTCTTGACAAGTGTAAAACTAATTGATATACAGAGTTGAAGCTGAAAGGTTCGAATCCCCCACCTTCCGCAACGACCTAAGGAATTAGGAGAAAAGAGATAGACAAGTCCCGTAAAATCAATGTTTTACGGGACTTTTTTTATTTATCCAACGGACAATCGAAAGACACTAAAATGCCTACTTCTGACATAGTTCCGTTACTAAATCGTTACTAAAAGCAGAAGCGGTTTTCGGAAGGGAATATATACAAGCCTCAAAACAAAATGTGATTATTTCTCAAAACGAATTGTGATTTTTCTTCTTAAAAATACAAGAAGCTAAGAGGTTAATTTACCCCCTAGCTTTATATATACTTTTTAAATAGTATTTAAATATTACTTAAATACAATGCTATTCTTTTGGGTTAGCATTACATCTGTATAAGTGGAATATAATTCATTCTTGCATTAAATTCCGCTTTATTGACATTCTTAAAAGGATTGCCAATATTAGGATGATTGCTCATCCGCCCTACGCTGTAAAATTAAAAGCTTTCAGCCAAAATTCATATAGGAATATAGCCTTTTCTGCTCCAAGAGATATTACATTTACGCATGCAATTTGTAAGCAAAACACATTACTCATACCCTATTCCACTATATAAAACAATAAAAATACTATTTAACACAATAATATTTGCTTACATAATGTTAGTTTATATCTTTGCGATATAATAATAATAACTAAATATTAATGCCTTATGGAAAATATCAAAAATACAAGAACAGAACATGATTTGCTGGGAACAAGAGAACTTCCGGCAGACGCACTATATGGAATACAGACACTGAGAGGTATTGAAAATTTCTCAATAAGTAAGTTCAAATTGCAGGATTATCCTCTTTTCATTCACGGACTGGCATATACAAAACTTGCTGCTGCAAAAGCTAACAACGCTTTAGGTTTAGTTAGCGACGAACAACTGAAAAGCATCGAAGCTGCATGTAAAGATATTCTCGACGGAAAATATCACGACCAGTTCCAGGTGGATATGATTCAAGGTGGAGCCGGAACAAGTACCAATATGAATGCCAACGAAGTAATTGCTAACATAGCATTATTGCATCTTGGAAAGAAAGCTGGAGAATATGAATTCTGCTCACCTCACGACACAATAAACCGCTCGCAGTCAACCAACGATGCTTACCCAACAGCTATCCACATGGGACTTTACGCAAGCCATCTTAAATTCTTACCGCATCTTGAGGCTCTAATTGAAGCTTTACAGAAAAAAGGTGATGAATTTGCTCACATTATAAAGATGGGACGCACACAGCTGGAAGATGCCGTGCCGATGACACTTGGACAAACTTTCTATGGTTTTGCAAGTATCCTGAGAAATGAAATAAAACATCTTAACGAAGCTGCGGCAGATTTCCTTGTTGTGAATATGGGTTCAACAGCCATTGGTACAGGAATATGTTCCGAACCGGGTTATGCTGAAAAGACTATCGAAGCATTGAAGGAAATAACAGGTTGGGAAGTAAGTCTTGCCGATGATTGGGTAGGCGCGACTTCCGATACTTCATGTATGGTGGGTTATATGTCTGCACTGAAAAGAGTAGCTGTTAAAATTAATAAGATATGTAATGACTTGAGATTGCTTGCCAGCGGTCCGCGTTGCGGATTCGGAGAGATAAATCTTCCTGCACGTCAGCCGGGTTCATCAATCATGCCGGGAAAAGTAAATCCGGTAATACCTGAAGTTATGAGCCAGATTGCTTTTAAAGTCATGGGAAATGAACTTTGTGTAACTATGGCAGGCGAAGCATCACAGATGGAGCTCAACGCTATGGAGCCGATAATGGCACAATGCTGTTTCGAATCTATTGATTTATTGATAAACGGTTTCGATACTTTGCGTACATTGTGTATCGACGGAATCACTGCAAACGAAGAAGCTTGCCGCAATGAAGTTAAGCGCAGTATCGGTGTTGTAACAGCTCTGAATCCGTATATTGGTTATGATCACTCAACTTATATTGCAAAGAAAGCAATGGAAACAGGACGAAGCGTTTACGACCTTGTTCTTGAAGAAGGAATTCTTACTCAGGAAGATTTGGATACAATCCTTGATCCTAAGAATATGATTAAGCCGGTGAAGCTGGATATAAAGGCTAGAAAATGAACTGAAATTAATCCTGACAAGCACGGAAATACTTTGGCTGAAAGCCTTAAATTATATAGTACAGGCCAATGCCCTGTATTTCAGGGCGTATTTGGTATGGGGTATTCAAAACGTAGGGCACTGCCCTACGTTGTAAAATTAAAGGCTTTCAGCCAAAATTCATAATTGAAACATGTAAAGATCCGTCAAAAGAGTGTTTTGAAGGCGGAGATTTTAATAAAGACATAAATGATGAGGTTTATATTATCAGCACTTAAATCCGGGTATGATATTCAAAACATTGTAGTGATTAGTTCTGATAATAACTTATTATTAAAAGCAAGAGAGAATGGTCTGGTATATAGAAAGATGCCAGAAACATACCTTATTAAAGAAGAACTATCAAAAGAAGAGAAAGAAATCAAAGCAGGAATTGGAGCAATATAAAAATAGACAGCCTAAACCTGCTATTAGATTTAGTAATAGTGAATCTCGTATTTTTTATTTTATAGTGCCATTTTGCAATCATCCCCAGCATAATTGAAAATCACATTTTAGTCAAGTTCTGCTACATTTTTGCTACAGAAATTTTCTATCTACAAAAACTGTAGCAGAAAATTTGAAAAGAATAAAATCCTCTCGCAAAAGAAAAAATCTCAGACTCTTGTCGTGAAAATTAAATTACATAATTTTTTAGCTACAAAAACTAGACTCTATCTATAAAATAATCCCCCCAAGTTATCAAACAGTACGCTATATATCAAAAAGGCAACCAAACAACCAATTGAGTATCAAATCTGTCAAATTAATCTATTTTCTCTATCAGCACATTCTGAAGATTTTCGTCAAATAGAACGCAATGTTAATGTCAACTTCGTTTGTAACTATTCATATTGCAATCTAATATTCCCCAACAGTTAAATAAGTGTACTTATATTAAGAAGTAAAAGAATCCAAATACCTTGATATTTCATCAAAAACATCCTGATAAGTTGACAAAAACGTCCTGTTGTTTTATTTAAAACCCCGGCATATTTTATTTTTAAATAGAAATCAAACTAGAATTTAAGATTTCTCAATCTAATTTCAGCTTCAGACAGCCCATTCAAAAACTATCATTATGCTATAAGAAAAATGTTACCTATATCAAACATACTATTATTCACACCACATTTACAGACAGATATTCGTATATAATTAAAAATACCTTTCATCGAAACTTGCTTACATGTATAAGAATAACAAATCTATAATAAATATGATATCCCCTACTGATTTTACGATTGTAGAGAAGTTTAAATTTCATTTTGACAAAAAGTAAATTTTATATCATGACCATTAAAATGTATACCCCCTATTAAAATCACATCATAAGATTAACATTAAAGCCATTTCCTCATCCGAATATCCATTTTGAATATTTCGGAGCAAACTTGTAACACGCAGAAACAAATACCCAGCAAATAACAAAAACAATAACGGCTGTAACAGGAATACGTAAAAATATCGGAATCGCTAAGGTATCAGCTATAGCATATCCAAGCCCTACAATAAAATAATGTATCATATAAATTCCCAGGCCGCATTTTGTAATATTCTCAAGCATAAGAATCATTCTTTTCGACTTTACTCTGACTTTACGTATAACAAGAAAAAATGCTAATGTCATTAAAGCGACATTAGGAGAACAGTATAAAAAGAATAATTCCATTTCCTGCTCCGAACATTCCGGATTAGCTGTCATCGTTTTAAAGCCTATATATGTAGCAATATATCCTATAGCGAACACAGGTAAGCTTAAAATAATTGTCTTACACCATTTCCATTCCTTTACATCATTGACAAGATAATTTCCAAGTAGTAAATACCCGTTGAATCCTGCAAAATAATAAAGTGTACCAAATGTATTCCAAGCACTAACACCTAAAAGGTTGGGCGAAAAAAAAGAATAAGCATAAGGTAAGAAAAGAGAAAAAGACCAAAACATCAAAAAAATCTTTTTCTGCCTAACCGTTGCCTGTTCCACCCAAAAAGAGAAGAACGGCATATATAGATAAAGCCCTATCAACATATATAAATACCACATCGGTACTGTATAAACATTGAATTGGAAAGGAATAAGAGCTATATTTTTGATTGCATCACTGAAAGATTGCGACGCGTCAATTGGTGCGTAAGCAAATACATCGGACATCGTACTTTGCGGCAAGCCTAGAACTCCGGTTAGCCATGGAAAAAGATTATATAAAACAGACCACAAAAGAAATGGAACAGCTATTCTGAGAAGTCTTTTCTTATAAAAGTCTTCAAAAGACATTTTTACAGGCAACAACAGTATACCCGTAATCATGACAAACAATGGCACGCATGGTCTAAGAAAAGAGCCATAAATGCCTCCCCACAAATTAAACTCCGGATTGGAGCGCGCCTCTGGAGAGACATTAAACGGATCAGAACAATGAATACAGATAACCATAAATATGGCACATAGCCTGAGTACATCAAGCCATACTATCCTCGGCTGTTTTGCTGGTAACTTTGGTAACATATCTTTTATAAAACTTCAATAATTTACCACAAAACTATATTTTTGTATGATACGATACAAAATAAGTACCGCTACAACCGACCATTTCTTTAACTACTTAATATTCTTTCTCAATTTCCATAATGTAACTTGAGATATTCCGAGATACGAGGCTATAAAGCTAAGGTTTACACGCTGAAATATTTCAGGGTTTTTGGCATAAAAATCTCTGTAGCGTTCTTCTGCAGACATATATAAACGATATATAAGCCTCCTTTCCATTTCCACAAATGCCTTTTGATGCAGCAACCGAAGCCAGTTAGATATTTCAATATGCTGAAAACAGAGTTCCTCCAGATCGGAAATTTTAATATAGTAAAGCAATGAGTCTTCCAGAATCTGTACCCTTTCATTTTCATATCCTTCTGTTTTTCCGTAAAAGCTATTAGTTGAAAATATCAGTTCACCTTCTTTACTGAACCATGACGTGACCTCTTTTTCATTAATCATTATATAGGAACGAGCTATTCCTTTTTCAATTATATATACATTTTCGTCTGTAATGAGAGGCCTTATTAATATTGTTTTTTTAGGGACAGTCATTGGATGAAGATAACCAAGAAACTTAGTTAGAATTTCGTCATCAATGTTGAGTATATTTGTTATAGAACTGATTATTTTATCCATAATTATTTTTTATTACAAAAGTAGTAATAAAGAGAATAGCGATATCAGAAACAGCTCCAGTATTAGACAACAAAGAAATATTTTTCTGGAAACAGAAAGATAACAAGAAGAATATTTATAATTATATAATTCTCTATATTTGTAGTTACATACCAAACGTTAAAAAACGATATGAACATAAGGTATACAATCTTATGTATAAATTCTGTTCAGCATATATAGTTGTCGTAAGGACAACAAAAAACTGAAGAAGTAGCCCAAAGTTACGACTAACAATTAGAAGGTAAATTTATTATTCAAACGACTCCGAAAAGGTTTATCTGGAGTTAGACAAAAACAATAAGTATATAGAATTATTAAGAACGTATATAACCTTTAACTGATAACATATGAAATTAAAATCATTCTTACTCGCAGCAACAGTTACAGTAACTCTTTTTTCTTGCAGAGATATACGGGAAGGAACTGCCGACTATGCCATTATCCCGTTGCCACAGCATACCGAAGTAACACCACAGACTGAGCCGTTTATTTTGGACAAAGGAACCGTCATTGTTACTCCCGAAAATGACAATGAAATGAAGACCATTGCCGGATTCCTGAACGCTTACATCAACGAATGTACAGGTTATACCCTCGCCACATCGACAGAGGCAACAAAAAATTACATCACGTTAAATATAGACAAAAGCATAAAAAATCCTGAAGGTTACCGGCTCGCCGTAAGCAGCGACGGTATCACCATAACCGGAGGATCGCATGCCGGTGTCTTCTATGGGGTACAGACGCTTCGTAAGGCTTCCCCTGTAGAGGCAAGCGACAAAATTGCTTTCCAACAGACTAACATCGAAGACTATCCCCGCTTGGCATACCGGGGCATGCATCTCGATGTAGGGCGTCACTTTTTCAACGTAGAGCAAGTAAAACAGTATCTCGACCTTATGGCACTGCACAATCTGAATGTATTTCACTGGCATCTTACTGAGGATCAAGGCTGGAGAATAGAAATAAAGAAGTATCCCCTACTCACCGAAATAGGCTCCAAAAGAAAGGAATCACTACGTACAGACGGTGTGAAAGGGACTGACGGAAAACCTTATGGCGGTTTCTATACGCAAAAGGATATTCAGGAAATTGTAAAATATGCAGCCGAAAGATACATAGAAGTTATACCCGAGATAGACCTTCCTGGACATATCAAGTCGGCACTGGCTGCCTATCCGGAACTCGGTTGTACCGGAGGACCCTACGAAACAGCTGTAGAATATGGTGTACACAAGGATGTGTTGTGCGTAGGAAGTGACAAGACTTTGCCGTTTGTGAAAGATGTATTGACAGAAGTCATGCAACTGTTCCCTTCACGCTACATTCACATTGGTGGAGACGAGTGTCCGCGCGACCGTTGGAAGGAATGTCCCAAATGTCAGGCCCTTATCAAGGCTCAAGGATGGAAAGATACCAAGCAGTATGAAGCAGAGGACAAACTGCAAAGCTACTTTATGACCGAAGTGGAAAAATTTGTTGAGGAAAACGGACGGCGCATTATAGGCTGGGATGAGATTCTTGCCGGAGGAGCGACACCCAATGCTACTGTTATGGCATGGAGAAATGCGGAATATGGTGCAGAAGCGGCTAAAAAGGGATACGATGTAATCATGACTCCTTGCGGACAACTTTACTTCAGCGCAATGGATGTGCTCAATCTGCCGGGAGATAATGCCATAAGAAAAGTATATGACTTTAATCCTGTCCTCAGCGATATGACCGAGACTGATGCTGCACACATTAAAGGTATTCAAGCTTGCCTCTGGAGCGAAGACATAGAAACAATGGAGCAGATAGAGTACCGCCTGCTGCCCCGACTTGCCGCACTCGCAGAAATTACATGGAACGGTTTTGACAAGCAGAACAGAGATTATCATGAATTTGCTTTACGTATGTTCAACATCATAAAGCGATATGACAAATATGGTCTGAGCTACCATAAGGGAGCATTCGAAGTAACATCCGACTACGAGAATGATACATTGAACCGTAAACTCAGCATACGACTGAATACTCTTGGAAACAGAAAGATATATTATACCTTGGATGGCAGTGAACCTACAGAAGCATCACAGCTTTATAAGGAACCGTTCACTATAAACAGCAATGCCATACTTAAGGCAAAGGTTATTATGCCGGGAGAAACAGACAACAGTGTAGTGTGTGATACGATCAGTGTAAACAAAGCTACATTCTGCCCTGTAACGCTGGCCGGACAGCCGAGTCCTACCTATACTTACAAAGGAGCTTCCATACTGACCGACGGACTGACTGGAGATACACGTTACAATACTGGCCGCTGGCTGGGCTTCCTCTGCGATCTGAATGCTACAGTAGATTTAGGAAAGGAAACAGAAGTATCAAGTGCAGCATTCCGTACCGATGTAGCAATCGGATCTGCCGTAATGGACATCACAGGTATGGAAGTATGGTGTTCTGCCGACGGAAAGCATTTCACCAAAGTGGCAGAAAGTTCAAAACCTGTGTTAAAGAAAGACGATCCTGACGGTATCTATCGCCATGAACTGACATTCGACACACAACAGGCACGCTATGTCAGGATAGTTGGCAAAATCACTCCTAAACTCCCCTCATGGCACACCTGGCCAGGTGGAGATGCCTTTATTTTTGTGGATGAGATTTATGTAAACTAATGTATTGTCAGCTACTTTTCGTATCTTCGCAAACAAAAGAATAAACAATCGATTATGAGAAAAAAAATGATTAACCTTTCGGCATCTTTGTTGGGAGTTGCAACTGTAGCCTCAACATTGTTTTCTTGCAGTACCCAACAGCAGGAATCTCCTATGAAAGCAAAAGTTGAGGAGTATGCTCAAGTAGAATTGAAATCCGACCTTGTAAACAATCTGAATGACAAGGAAAAAGAGTTGGTAAAAATATTCTTTCAGGTAGGAGAAATCACCGACGATCTTTTCTGGCAGCAGACTTTTGGCGACAAGAGCCAGCTCGATACCATCACCGACAGTTATGCAAAAGAGTTTGCCATGATTCACTATGGGGCTTGGGACCGTCTTGACAATAACAAACCGTTTTTGGCCGGCTATGGCGAGAAACCGGCTGTATGTAACTACTATCCGCATGACATTACAGCAGAGGAGTTCGACGCATTCGAAGACGCTAACAAGAATTCATGGTACACCGTTATCCGCAGAAATGAAGATGGTTCATTAAAAAGTGTCTGGTATCATGAAGCCTATGCCGAAGAAATAGGACGTATCTGTGCTTTACTGGAGAAAGCAGTGACATTGGCAGAAGATCCGGGGCTGAAAAACTATCTTGAGAAGCGTATCGAGGCATTCAAGACAGATGACTATCTGGAAAGCGATCTTGCATGGATGGACATGAAAGACAGCAAAATAGATTTTGTGACAGGTCCTATTGAAAGTTACGACGACAAGTTCCAGGAAACCAAAGCCTCATACGAGTCGTTTATCCTGTTGAAAGACGAAACTAGAAGCAAAGACCTTGCAAAATTTGTAGCCATGCTTCCGGCTCTCCAGAAAGAATTGCCTTGTGCACCAGAATACAAGACATTTGTTCCGGGTACATCGTCCGACCTGAACGTATACGATGCCGTGTATTATGCAGGCGACTGCAACGCCGGCAGTAAGACGATCGCCATCAATCTGCCGAATGACGAAAGAGTACACGCACTGAAAGGTACCCGTCGTCTGCAACTGAGAAACTCCATGAAAGCAAAGTTTGATAAAATCCTTATGCCTATCGGACAACTTATCGTAACACCCGAACAGCAGAAATACCTTAACTTCGACGCATTCTTCTGGAATGTTACTTTCCACGAAGTAGCACACGGACTGGGTGTTAAGCAGACTATTAACACCAACGAAAGTGTGGATGCCGTGATGGGAACCGAAAAGACTTCATGGGAAGAAGCTAAAGCAGATATCTTAGGTCTGTTCATGGTAACCAAACTTATCGAAATGGGCGAAATCACCAATATTACAGCCGAAGATGCTATCGCTACTTATATTGCAGGCATCTTGCGTTCCGTAAGATTTGGAGCAGCTTCATCGCATGGAAAAGCCAACATGATGTGCTTCAACTATATGGAAAAAGCAGGAGCCTTCTCACGTGACGCCAAAGGTCAGTATGTAATAGATTTCGGAAAAGCAAAAGAAGCCATGAACGGCTGGGCTGCGCTAATCCTCCAAACACAGGGAGACGGAAACGTAGAGTTCGCTACGAAGTACAGAGCCGAAAACGGTGGAATCACTCCTGCACTTCAGGCAGACCTCGACAAAATCAATGGTGCAGGCATACCGCGTGATATTACATTTATTCAGGGAGCAGATATTCTTTTGGGAGAAACAAAATAATTAATAAACAAACTATCGAAAAAAGCACCGTATATCTCTGGATAACGGTGCTTTTTTAATAAAACAGATTATCTTTATTCTTAACTTTACGTTACAGCAGAAACCATATTTACAAATCAATATCACTAACTAAAACAGTTATACTATGAAACAGATCATTTCAATCTTTGCCTTAGTCCTATGTGCCTGTTCTTCTAATAACAACATTAATCTGGCAGGACAATGGATAGAGGTTCTTCCAGAGAACGTATCTTATATTCAGGGCATGGATCTAAAAGAAGATGGCTCTGCACAGTCGATAGGTATGAGTACCCTGCTTTATCATCAGTGGAAAGTAACAGACAAAAAATTGATATTGAATGGAGAAAGTATAGGTAATAGCCAAACAATTCACTTTTCCGATACGATGAATATAGTCAGATGTAATAAAGATACTCTTGTTGTAGAAAGAAGAAAAAGGAATATTGTATTTGTAAAGAATAGTAATCATTCAGAAACTGTGAAGAACGAACCAACAAGAAAAGCATACGATGGATTTGTATGGAAGAAAATCTCTGGTGCCGGCCTTACATTATGGGTGCAGGAGAATGAAAATATCCGGCTTATAGCCGACCCGTCTTTACCAGGCATATCGATGGTAAGAAAAGGTGACAAAGCACCGCATATGCTTATTCAGGTTTTTCATCTGCCAAATAAAGATATAAATGATGTCATCAGAACTTTAGAAAAATCGGAGAACTGGGATAAACGACAGACATGTAAATTTGAAGAAATAAAGTCCCAGAGAAAAGGAGTCAGAAAATTTATTATGGTTCCTGATGGCGATTATGCTACAGAAGTTAAAGCACAGATGCAGTCTGAACCCGTTCCAGCTCCTTGTAACGGATGGGGTGTAGGCAACAGTGGACAAAGATATTTTGAAATACACGATAGCAATCCCGATAAAGCGATTTTCATTGAGATAGGTCAAGACGCCCCGCTGTTCGACGAAAACAGCATCATATTTTCTAATGCACAATAAAAAATATTTGCCTAATAATAACACAAGCTATGGAAACCAAAAGACTAATACTGCGTCGATGGAACGAAAATGATGCAGAAGCACTTTACAAATATGCTCAAAACCCGAATATCGGTCCTATAGCAGGATGGCCGCCACACACATCTGTGGAAGATAGCAGAAATGTTATCCGCAACATTCTCTCTGCCCCTGAAACATACGCTGTGGTATTGAAAGATACCAAAGAACCCATAGGAAGTGTGGGTATCATGTTTGGCGACAGTGTACACAGTGCAGACATGCAGGAAGGCGATGCAGAAATAGGCTATTGGATAGGAGTTCCTTATTGGGGAAAAGGTCTGATACCGGAAGCCGTACATCGCCTGTTAGAACATTGTTTTGAAGACTTGGGAATTAAAAGAGTATGGTGCGGATATTACGATGGGAATTTCAAATCGCGCCGGGTAATGGACAAATGCGGATTTAAATTCCATCATACAGAACAAGGAAAACCATCCCCATTAGGAGATGTACGGACAGAACATTTCACACTCTTGACTATAGACGAGTGGAAAAATAGAAAGACATGTAAATAAAAACGACTTCCAGAATTACTGAATCTTCGTTTTATCAGGCCTAATATAAATAAGATATCCAATATATCCTTGTATACAACTGACACATACGCTGGTAATCCCAATTATCAAGTCATCAGACAGATTAAATAATCTCAATACATAAGAAAACAATACATAAATTACAGCACCTGCTAACACAAAAAGAATGAATTTCAGCATATTACATATTATTGCTTAATAATAAATCCAACAAATGCATGAATTACAGCGAGCTGTTACAGTACATACTGCGCCAGTACTCGCTGTATCTCTATAATGTTCGAATCCTTACCAAAGTTCTGTTCCAAAGGTTCTTCACATCCCCTTATCCAGATTTTCATTTCGGCATCCATATCAAATGTACCGGCAGTTTCTATCGAAAAACGTTCTATGGAACGATAGGGTACAGACAAATATTCTCTTTTCTTACCCGTCACTCCCTGAACATCCTGAATGATCAGACGCTTATTGGTAAATACCCACTTGTCCCTTATCAGCTTATAAGCCCTTTCAATACGTTCTCCCTCGCAAAGCAATGCGCCAAACTCTTTTTGTAAACTGGCAATATCCATTTCGGAAACATTTCCGAAAATAGTATTCATGATTCCCATATTAATTTTTATTTTTTGTTTTCAAATCTTATTCAGTCGAAAGATAAACAGAAAAAAGCAGACAACCAACAGTTTTCATACTTAATGGTTTATGAAGCCTTATTTTTTTTATAACTCTTGTTGACAGTCCCTGATACACTTAATACAGGTAAATAAATAAAAATACCAATCACCGACATTACGAGTCCTCCTATAGTTCCAGCTGCCAAAGGGAACCAGAACGGTGTCTTCTCCCCTATCATAAACGGCAAGAAACCAAGGATAGTAGACATTACAGTAAGAAAAATAGGGATCACTTTTGTATTCCAAGCCTTAGTATAAGCCCTTAGTGGTAACAAACCCGGAAAACTCTTTCGAATAGCATTATATTCGTTAAGGATATAGATACTTGCGTTCACTGTAATACCGCAAAGCAGTACAAAAGACGCAAAACCTCCCTGATCGAAATTTAGTCCGAAAAGATAGAAGGTCAGAAACACTCCGATATATGACACCGGTATCACAAAAATGATAGCAAGCGGCTGAATTAATGAATTGAATAAGATAGCCGAGATAAAGAAAATGATAGCAACCACTATCAGCAACAAGAAATACTGACTGTTGTCGTCTTTATTCCAACTCCAGTAAGCATTCTCACTCTCTACGGTATACCCCATCGGCAGCCGTTTCCTGAGAACCTCGATATCTTTATCCAAAAGCTTCTTGCCTTGTTCCGATGAGCCGATATATTCATATTGCAGACAAATTCTATACTGCTGATTCTCCTTAGCTATTTGTTTGGGAGCCTGCCCCTTGGCAAGCATAGCAAGATCGGAAAGCTTATACTGTTTGCCCTTCACCATAAACGGAACCGACATGAACGCCCATACGTCATAGCCACTACTCTGTTTCGATGAAAGCCGCAGATACTCCAAACTATTGTCATAAATAATACTTCCAGCCAACTGATCACGCATAAATACAGGTCGCAACACAGCAAACAACTCGTATGCCGTAAGATTCTCTTCTGCCATTTTACGCTTGTCAAACTCCAGATAAAACTCTGTATAATCGTCCTTCCACCACGAAAATTCCGAATTTACGGTCACTTCTTTAATACGGCGATGAGAAAGAAGCTGCTTCTTCATCTCCTCAGCCCAATGACACAACTCATCATAATTGTAACCATACATCTTCACACGAAAACTCCCAGCCGACTCTCTCACATCATTACTGAATCCCTGATCCTGAAGTCCGTATACACTCCAACTTCCTCCACCGATAGTTAGCGAACGGCTTATCACATTCGACTTCAGTACATATGGGAATCCCGTATGACTATACTCCTTTTTAAAGAATACCTGAATACTCGCCCGACGTGCATCATACACCGAAGTCTGAAATTGACGTATCTCCTTAAACCTGCTCAAATAAGTTTCCATCTTCTTGATAAGCTCATTCATCTGTTCCAGCGTACTACCATTCGGCAATGTAGCATTGATATACAGCACTACCTCACTCTCGTCACGATTGAAATAACTACCGTCGTATACCTTCTCTGCAAAGAGACGGAGAGAACCTCCCAAAACCTTATCTACAACAGGTTTAATATCTTCTTTATAAATAGTGTTATCGAATATTTTATTATACCATTCAGCCCATTTTCCTTTTGCCTCTACATCTTCTATCTTTTCCGGAAGCATGAATACCGGAAGCCCGAAACCAAGCACTAATAATATGAAAGCTACCACTCTATATCGACTCAGCAGCACTATCATATTACGGTAGAAACGAGTAAAATACACTACAGCACGCTTTACCCACATACGGGCATGACGAGGCTTACCTTTTGCCAGCCCAATTTTTTCGATCATAGGAGGTACGAAAAAAAGAGCTACCAGCAACGAAATGCCAAGATTAATAATCACCACAGCCGCAAAATCCTGAAGATTGAGTCGTATCTTCTCGTCAAGGAAGAAAATAATGACCAGCGCACCGATAGTTGTCAGCGTAGCAGCCAAGACCGACATGAAGGCTTTCAGATTATGCTTTCTCAGTATATGATCGGTCATAACTATGATATTATCTATCACCAGATTCAGTGAAATAGTAATACCTGCCAGGGAATAGAGTTGAATTTCCAGTCCGAAAGCATAATACAGAATAAGAGCCACGGCAATGTTCACAGCCAGCCCTGTAACGATAAGAAAAAGATAACGCATATTGCGTGTAATAAGAGCTACAAAGAGCAGCAAAATCAGCACAGTTATTCCGGTACGGAAATAAATAGTATCCAACTCTTTGGAGATGAATTCCGTAGCATCATAACTAGTATGAATCTCATATCCGGGCGGCATTGCAGTTTCAGCCTCAGCTATTACCTTCTTCACTTGTTCAGCCAAAGCTAGCTGATTGGCAGTTTCCAAAGCCGTAATGGAAAGATATACTGAATTAAGTCCGTTAATACGGTAATACGAAGCGGGCTCTTGCTCCGTACGTGTCACTCTGACCAGACGGTCAAGAGGAACCATACTTCCGTCTTTTGCCCTTACAGCAATCTCCGATGGCACGAAACCATCAGCGCTACCCTCAGTGGTACGTACAAGCCTTATCCATTCCGAGTTCCCTTTAGCATTTTCCACTTCACAGATACCCAGAAACTCCCTGCCATACCTTTCTTCTATAGCATTCAGTATATCCTGAACACCTATTCCAAGATTCTCAAGTTGCACATTGTCATACACAATGCGCCACTCCATAGGCGTAGCGCCGCTGAGTTCCACTTTATACACACCGTCCAAAGCCGAAAGCATCGGCTTGATACGTTCCTCACCATATTTCTGAATTACAATCGGAATAGCAGGTGCATTAAGCGTATAAGTCATAAAAGGACGCGATGCATTCTCGTCGCTTCTTTGCGTGGAGATAAGCGGATAACTCACCCCATCGGGAAGCTGCGACCACAACTGCCTTATAAGAGTAGAAACCTCAAAGCGTGCAGCATCAATATCAGCATGACTGTCAAGTTCTATTCGGATATACCCGCTTCCGTTGTCCGAAGTAGAACTTATATTCTTTATTCCGTTTACCCTCGACAGTATACCTTCCAGACGGCTGGTAACCTCCGTTTCCACCACCCTTGCCGAATTACCCGGCATAGAGAACGATACCGAAAGTCCCGGCATATCATGCGATGGCGAAAGTTTCACCGGCAGAAGAGGTACCAGTGCCAGTCCCACCAGCGACAGACAAACGAATGTAACAATCAGCGTAAACGACGACCATACAAGAGGACGTCCTTCTATTTTATCCTTCATACTCATTTCAAAGTCATCTCAGCAGGTTGTCAAAATCAAATCGGTCGGAAAGAGAAATACCCGACTCAAAGTCAAACAACGTAAGTTTACGTATTTTATAGTAATTCAGCCAGTAATTCTGCATAGCCTGTATATAATTCTTCTGAGCCTCCTGCTGACGGTTCAGTGCCAGCGTCAGACTATTAATGTCAGCCTTCCCAATGATAAAACGCTTACGTGTCTGGTCGTATGCCAGCTCCGCAAGGTCGAGAGCCTCTTCCGCACTAGCTATCATATCCTGTTGCACACTGAAGTCGCTCACCGTCATCATCACATCCTCCTCCAGACTGATTTCCTCCTGACGAGCAGCAATCTTCACAACATTAAGGTTATTCTTGGCCATGTTGTACTTACCCTTGCGCACCCCCCAGTCAACAAGCGGTATGGATACAGTAAACGACACAAGATCCTGCTGCAGAAGATTACGATAAGCAGCACTGATATTATCGGCCACTTGATTGAACCCCACACTCGCATTGAAACTGGCATTGAAGCGAGACTCTTTCTTCGTGCGGTCTACCTCACGTTCCGCCTCCAGCACATTCTGGCGCTGCTCCAAAAAAGTAGGATTATTCTCGCGAGCAAGAACAATAGCCCGGTCGGCAGGAATATCGACATGCCGAGGACGAGCCGGAAGATTGATCTCTATATACGAATTACGATCCAGATTCAAAAACGTAGCAAGTGCAGACATAGCACGCTTACGAGCAATCTCAGCATTTCTCAGCGTATTGCGGGCATTCACCTTATCCAATTTCAGCGTAAGCAAGTCAGCCTGTGAGATAGACGCAATTTTCTGCCTCTGCTCCCCTATTGCATACAATGTATCAGAAGTCGCCACATTATCTTGTGCCAGCTCATAGTCGGCCTGAGCCATAGCAAGAGCAAAGAAATAATTCACAGCTTCTTCCGACACACTTTCGGCATTATAAAGATACTGCTTCTTCACTTTATCAAACTTCAACGGTTCTATCTTCCTGTCCCATCTGAAAGCATTGAATCCCAAAAGCTCCTGCTGATAGCCAATACGGAAAGGAACAGTAGAGAACTGGGTAAAATTCGTTTCACCGAAGTTTCGCATATAGTCAAGCTGTGTATCCACATAAAACGTACCACCCAGCAAGTCTAAATTCTGCGCAATGCTCAGCCCCGCACTTGCACTCAGCATCTGCTGTTCACGGTACACATCGACATTCTCCTGCGAGTCGTAACGTTGCGTAATGTAGCGATAATACTGCGCCGGAGTCATATTCAACGTGAGGCTCGGCAGTCGTGCCGCTTTATAGCTTCTGTACTCCCAGTAGCCCGATAAATACATATTTTGGTAACGGAAAGCCGACAGTGAGCTATCGTTTGCCATCGTAATAGTTTCCTTCAGGTCCAATCTGAGTACACTCTGACCCTGTACTCCCATCCCGCAACAAGCAAGCAGGAACAATATACTAAATTTTCTGAGTTTCATGTTTTCTATATATAAACCAGTAAATAAGAGGAATTACAAAAAGACTTACGATAAGCCCAACCATCATTGTACCTATCATAGCAATAGAAAGCGGCCGCTGCATCTCCGAACCTAAATCGGAAGTAAAGAGCAGAGGAACCATCGCAAACACAGTAGTCAAGGTAGTCATGATTATAGCCCTGAGTCTTCTGTGACCTGCCGTATGAATTGCATCCAGCAACGGCATCCCCTCCTTACGCAATTCGTTGATGGAGTCCAGCTTCAGGATAGAGTCATTCACCACAATACCACATGAAACAATGATACCAATAGCCGACATCAGATTCATGGTATGCCCCGTAGCCCACAGCAACACAAGCCCGAAGGCTATATCCATTGGAATTTCAGCCAATACGATAAGCGGCTGAAGGAAACTCTCAAACTGGGCACACAAGATAAAGTACATAAGCAGCACCGATATAAGCAGAATAACAGTCAGTTCCCCCATCATTTTCTTATTAGAGAAGAAACTTCCGCCAAACGATACATCCCAACGGCTGTCACTTCCTACAACATTGCGCACCTCCTCCATCACCTTCGGTACATTATCTACATTATAGAAATTTACGGGGATATACTCACCGTTGCGTCCGGCCGTAATCTCCTTGAGATCCTCATCAGGAACAATCCGTACAAACTCACGAAGAGGAACATAATTCCTTTCGGATGAACCGTCAGTCGTTTTCACTTCAACTAAAGTTTCGGCCAATATACGATTCACGCTCATCTCCCTTCCAGCTATGCCGATAGGCAGATATTGCTGGTACGAGCGCAAGATAGACACCTGATTATCCTTCAGTGCAGTACGAATCATCCTCACCACCTCATCATAATCCACATTGTACAACAGAAGACGGCTACGGTCTACCTCCAAGTTCAGCTGCTTCCGGAACGGCGTATCATCAGGCGTATATCCGGTTTCTCCAGCAATGGCCGCCTCTATAGCTCTCACATCCTCCGCCTCAGGAGTTGAGGTATGATCAGAAGCTCGGAGCTGTGCTACAAGGTCAGGTTCCCCTGTAACGAAAAGCTTTTCGAAAATAGTTACAGGAGGCGAGAATGTAACCGTAGCAGCCGGATACTTCTTACGAATTTCCTGGCCAATAAGTTCTGTCAGCACAGATATACCCGACGGTTCAGCCGTACGGAAATAAAGCTCAGCCTCAGCAGCAGAAAGTTCGTTTTCCGTTCCAAGTAAATAATCCTGCATACCGACATATGCCGTATGTTCCTCTACAAGAGAATCGGTCATGGCCAGTATGGCATTCACCCTGCGGTTGTTCTCGTCCACATGAATATTCTCGTTCCATTCTATGCTCACCACCGTTTCATTCTGGTCAATCTCAGGCATACGCTCCTTGTCAATCAGCATAAACATCAGCACACAGAGCGGAAGCGAAACTATAGCAAATGCCATCGTCATCTTTTTATGTGCAAACACCCATTCTATACCAGCATCATAGAAACGTACAAGCCACTCGTTCTTCAGGAGATTTTTGAAGCTGGCAGTAAACCAGTTGTGCTTCCTTATACCCATACGGTAGAACAATACATACAACACAGGCAACAACATGATACCAGCAAAATAAGAGACCAACAATCCAGATGTGATAGAAAATGCTTCATCCATGAAAATGGCACCGGCTATCCCACTCATGAACACCAACGGTACGAACACCGCAACAGTGGTAAGCGACGAACTAAGCATGGGCGTAATCATTTCCGAAGTTCCCGCCACAGCTGCACGTTTCAGAGAATACCCCTTCTCCCGGTATTGCGATACATTTTCTGTCACAATGATCGCATTATCTATCATCATACCCACCGCCAGTATCATTCCCGAAAGCGAAATTACATTGAGCGATATTTTACAAATATAGAAAAGGGAAAAAGTAATGATTACAGAAGTAATCATGGTAATGCCGATAATCAGTGGCGAACGTACATCCCCGATAAAAAAGAAAGCTACAATAAATATAAACAGAAAACCCAGCGTAAAATTCTGCTGTAAGTTAGAAATCGTATAATCCAATAATTCCGTCTGATTACGTGTAATACTAAATTCAATATCAGGATATATCTTTGTAAAATAATCCGTAGTTTCCTTCAGTTCCTTACGCAAATTATCCATATTTTCTTCTCCCTGCTTGATGATGGCAAGCGTCACCGCCCGCTTCCCTCCTGCCAGCGAGCGTCCCATTTCATTGCGTGTCACCATCTGCACATCACAAATATCCTTCAGCTGCATTACCAGTCCATTGTGGTTAAAGTAAATATTCTCCACATCCTCCGGTGTACGTAATAGCGATGCAATACGAATGTTATATTCATAGTAACCATCGCGTACCAGCATGCTCCCCGGCTCTACATTGTTCGATGAAAGTATACCTTCCAAATCAGATATCCCCATACCTAAACTTTCCATCTTCCCCATATCGGGTACAATGCGCAGCATCTTCTGCGGTACACCGGTCATATCGGCCATTGCCACCTGAGGCAGTTGCTCGATACGGCGTTTCACCACATTCTCAGCCAAGGTACACATTTCGAGAAAAGCATTACCATCAGTTTCCTGATACGGAACCTCATCCTTCAACGTCATGTTCAAATAGAACACAGGAATATCGGTAGCACTCGCTTTGATAGCCTTTGGACGTACCGCATCCCTCGGCAAACTGTTCATTGCGGCATCAATCTTCTCATTCACCTCAATGAAAGCAAGGTCGGTATCCGTACCGAAATCGAACGACAGCCGGATGATGCCCGAACCGTCGCGTGTCTCGCTCCTCATCTCGCTGAGTCCAGACACCTGCATAAGCTGTCTTCTCACGGGAGCCACCATCGTATTCTCCAGCTCACGTGCAGAAGAGTTCTCACCCGTCACCTGTACAGTTATCTGCGGAATATCTATATCGGGCAGCAGCGATACGGGCAGCGAGAAATAAGTCACCAGCCCCACGATGAAGCAAGCAGTGAAAGCCATGAGTACCGCTATCGGTCTTTTAATCAGAAATCTTACCATAGTACGGACATGTTTTAAGGTATCACTTTAACCGGAGCTTCATGCGCAAGGTTCACGTTTCCGGTCACGATGATCTGTGCCCCTTCCTCCATGCCGTCACCTGTCACGGTATATTCGGTCATGTTCTCCAGTCCGGTAGTCACATAGTTCCACATCGCCTTGCCGTCCTTCAAGGTAAATATCACTTGCTTGCCTGTACGCAGTACCACGGCCGTCTTAGGCACCACAAACTGATCGGGAATAGAACGTTTCACGCTCACACGCACATTCATGCCGTCAAATAGCTTCACTCCGCCGTTCACCCTGGCCCTTACGCTCACCAGTCCGTTTTCATCCACCAGCGGGTTGATTTCCGACACCGTACCGCTGCATGCCCCGGCTGTCCCGGCAAACGGAGCCACCTCCACCCGGTCTCCTCGCCTGACAAGCGGCAGTTCACTCTCCAGCACCTTGAAAGCCACTTCCATGCCCCCGCTTCCTATCACACGGCAGAAAGGCTTCGAACCGTCAGGACGGTTGAAGCTGCGCGATTCAAGATTCGCCACAACCCCGTCGAAAGGTGCGGTGATCACTGCCTGTTCAAGCTCGTACCTTGCCAGTTCGTATGCGGCACGGCTCTGTCCGTAACCACTCTTCACCTCGGCAAGCTGTACAATATCTTTGGGGATTTCCTGCATACGGTCGGGCGCATACCCCTGCCCTATCAGCACGTCCTTCATCTCCAGTTCTGACTGGCGCAGGGCTATCTCCGCCTTCTCCAGACTGTTCTTCAGGGTGAAAAGGTCGAGTTCGGCTATCTTCTGGCCTTTCCTTACATGATCGCCGTTCTTCACATAGATGTGTGCCACCGGCTCCGATGTAACGCGGAACGAAAGGTCGGCATACTGTGAGGCCGTCACCTTGCCGTTGCTCACCAGCTCATGGCTGAACGTGGTCTTCTTCAGCGTCATGACCGTCACCTCGTTCGCCTGTGAGGGTAAAACTGTTTCTACTCCTTCCTTTCCAGAAGTATCGTCTTTCTTCTCGCCGCAGCCGACCAACATTCCGGCGGTAAGCAGCACATATATACAACATCTATTCATAACCAAAGATTTTTAATTTAATGTATCCACAAATCAACATATCCAATTCATTACACTATAACTTATACCTTAATATTGTGGGTGGATCTTGCACATTTTTTCTAGAAGCACAATATAGGCAAGAATTACTATGATCTACAGAAATTGAATATACACATATCTGGTGAATTTATAGTCACATAGAAGATGCTAATAATTATCAAAGCTAATTAGCACCCAATAATTATTGACGAACTACTATTTATCAGATTCTAATCTATAAATAGTCATATTATTATCTTCTAAACTAGTAACATATAATAAATTATCTATAACACAAAATGTACTTACCGGAAAAGGTAAATTATATTTTTTTACTTTATTACCATTCCAATCAAAACATAATATTTCATCAAACGTGTAATCATTCAAAGATACTTCTTTTAAACTCAAATGGGAATATCCCAAATAAATAAAATTGTCTGTATTAAATAGTTCCAAAATTCCACCAATACTTTTACTATCATCTATGCCCAATCTACCATCCTGCATTTGCACTACAGGAACTTGATTAAAATCATTTACATATACACGATGTAATCCATTTGCATCCAATTCATAAATTTCAAAAACATCCGAATGTGATACAGAAACAAGCAGACGTTGCCTATATGTATTACATGAGAGAACTAACTGATATGCTGTTCCACGATAAAGCCCTTCTACTTCATAAGGAAAAGGATAATCGGAATATGTTCCTACAATATTATTATTTTCATCAAGTACACCCAAAACTCCCTGTTTAAAAAGTCCTGTTGCTACTTTTCTATTTCCAATAGGGACTATATGCAATGGTCTAAAGTCTGCTGTATATGGATAAATCTCCGTCTTAACCAAAACTTCTTTTGCTCCACGCAATATAGCCGGAATAGACACGTAGTTTATTGACTTCTTCATAGAAGACTGGAACACGAGTAAAGAATCTTGAATAAAAAAATCCGAGCCAAAATCAATGAATTCATTTGGTGCATTTCCTTTTTGTCCCCATCTTGTTATCAACTTTCCTGTTTTGCTATCAATAAAAGAGAATCTATAATCATCTGCATGATGGCAGGTTATTAATATATCTTTCCAGTTCTTCATACTCAAAACTGTCCCCATAGGCAATTCGTTGTCTGAAAACAAGCTATCAGAAACAGACAGATTTATTATATTATCAAATTTGTCTATACTATTTTCTTGTTTTCTATTACAAGAAAATATAAGCAGAAGAAGCATTAAATATATGTAACAATATTTCATAAGATTAATTTATTTAGGCAAAAGGTTACGCCTAAAGATAACCTCTTGATTTATAAATGTTGATCAATCTTTATATTAAAATCAAATTTCACCATCTGGCATTTGGACGTTCTTGATCAAGTGCCGGATCTGTAAACACTTCCCTCGTCATTTGCCAATGCTTCTACATTAGCCATAGCTAAATCTGACATTTAACCTTCTGCTGTGAAGCATATACGCTATAACCGGCTACCATCGTAAATGCAGCTGCTAATAAAGTTTTGAATATAGTCTTTTTCATAAAGTTATATTTTTATTAATGTTTTCAATTTAATACATTAGAGGAAAATAAACCTCTCTCTATTCTCTCAATTCTGATTTTATAATTATCTTTGCATGGGTAGCACCTCCTTTCTTCGATTGGACAGGTTTACCATGGAGTGGAATATGATATTCATTGTTTGCAGACACGTGATTCATGTTTCCACTCTTTTTATCTTTCATTTTTTGACTGTTCCTCAAAAGTCCAAAGTAAAGTACCTCTCGGGAATATTGCCATATATTATCGTTATAGTACGCCAGAAATCACCAGACTCCTCGGCTTTATACTTCACACTCAGAATTGCACTTTCACCGAGCAGTATCTTATCCTATTCGTAATCTCTTGGAAATAACAACTTAAACATTATAAACTTAGATATTCAACAACGAGTCACCCTGTCTATAGTCTTTTGACATACATCTTCAGAACAGCATTATCGCAAGTACAAGTATTCCAACCGAATCACACTATCCAAAGTGTCATCAACCCGTACCCACGTATGATCATTCTTGTAAAACAAAACATAACCTTTCATTTCATCTCCTTCACCCAAATCATTTCTCAGAAATTTTGAAACGGAAACCTTTCCCGTTCTTTTATCGAACAGCACCCATGTGATGTCCTTACTCATCATATCAGACCGATGGAATGTATGGTAGGAAAACAGGATAAAACGATCCGAACAGGCAAACTGGTGAACAATCGAACGACCGTCCAGTTCTTGAGGCGTCAAATCACGCATTCCTTTCACTGAAGGAGGAATTGCCTGTTTTACATCAAAGGTGTACATCGAACGGAGTGTGTCGGCTGTTACAAGGGACAACTCATCCCAGTTCCTGTCATAATAATAAGCGGATGAGTCGTTCCAATTATACATCACGGGAAAATAGTGGAACCTGCAAGCTTCTGTCACATGCGAAGAAAGGCTCTTTTTAAAATGTCCCATATTATCCAGCCAGACACCTTCAGGCTGTTCATGACCGGCATAAACAGGGTAAAAACAAACCAGACTCTCTTTTTCCAACTTCACCATGTCCAGAAAGAAAGATTCCATTGGAAAGGAAGATATGTAATTGCCTGAATAATCATACTCCTTTAACTTCATGTCTCCTTTATCAAAGATGCATATATGTTTCCGATAAGGATCCAAACACCACGCACCAATACGCTTTATCTCTTCCGGTCCGTCACCGAACGCATTTAACCGCGCAAATAACTGTCCACTTTTTTCATCAAAGACAAGAATACCTTCCTGCCCGCTATCCTTGACAAAGAGTTTACCGTCATCAAAATACAGACCTGAAACACCGTTGAGTGGCAAGCTGTCACTTAGTTCAAGTGTAACAAATGCTGTAGAATCTACGAAACTTGAATAATTTATCACAGGTTCCGTCTTTGATAGGTCAACCTGTATCGGCCCTGATAAGCGCTTTTCCTGACATGCAGCCAGAATGAAAATACAACAAAGCAAATAAAAACAATTCTTCATATTCTCACAATTAAATACTTATTTACAAAATGAATTCTGACATTCAATTTATAGTATTTTACTTTAAACAATTACTTTTTATCTTCTGTATTTAAATAAAAGAAAAAGACATCGGTTCCACCTTCGGGATTTAATGCCGTGTATAAAATTCTATCATGATATTGGTCATATACAAAACCCAATGAGTAATGAGGAAGAAGATAAGTTTTTAAATACTTCAAATCCCAGTCAAAAACAACAATTCTGGAAGAAGCATTATCAATCTTCTCAAAATCTTTTTCTCTTATATTCTGTTCCAATACATATACAGCTTTATCTGAGGAGGTTATATCTCTACAGCAGATTATATTATCTCCACTCAGATGATCACCATCAACTACTGTCGGGCTAATTTCTTCATCTCCTAATTGGACTGTCTTCATTAAAGTATTATTCGAGTCATAAAGAAATAGCAGATTATAATATCCCATTGCTGAAACAACTCTATTGGATGTAAAGTTTAGAGTTATACGATTCATATTCATAACTGTGAAATCACCCTGAGGCAACTGTAGGATTTTGGGAAATTCAACCCAATTTATCTTATCCTCATTCGAATCATAAATGAAATACAATCCGCTACCAGAATCAATGTTCCCTATAAAACAAGAATCACTCTTTAAATGTAAATCAGGTGAACCTATAAGCATAGTCGGCATTTTCATTGACATTATTGCATTTGGCTCTTTTTGAAGAATCTTTTTTACATTTATGTCCTTAAAGGCTGCTGCATTAACATCGTAAAGGTTTATAATACCATTATTATCATTTGCCTTCTTCAAAAAAAATGGGAACTGGAAATCTTCAGGTCCATGTCCTATGACTCCACAAGCTCCTTTATAGGTAAAATCCGAAGAGTCATACATATAAAGGATACTATCAGTACCTCTATTTATAAAAACAGATAATGTATCATAAACTCCTATTTTATCAACATTCAATAGCTGCTTTGCTTCAATTCGATGAACCACAGGATTTATAATATTATCCTCTATAACTATCTCTTTTTCTCGGTCAGTTCCATTGCATGAGCCCAAAACTAAAACTATTAAAAGAAAGAAAATATTTTTCATACGCAATTCAGGTTACTGTTTTAATTCTTCTGTTATCATTCATTCACTACCTATAAACATATTCTCTTACAGCTAATTATTTTCAGCGGATTTTCCAAAAACCTTATTCGTTTCCACCTGATAAAGCAAACTCCACCAACAGATTCTCCTCTCTGTTGGCTATCGCATAAACCATATCATCAGAATTGGATACACATATTTGCGACAATGGCAAATCCGTTTCATATTTGATCACAGGATTACCATCCCAATCTATCTGATATATCACGATACACTCTCACTATATAATAGTTACATAACAGCCTTTATTAATTCACTACTTTCCAAAGAATAACTATAAATATATCCACTACATTCATCTACCGCAAACGAGTAAACTGGCTGATTTAAAATATATCGTTTTTCTGGTACTCCACTCCATGAATACACAAAAATTTCATTTCCGTCAGACCAATTCTTTTCCTCTCTTGTACATCCTGAATACAATAAATATATGTGTTTCTCAGTTACATAAGCATTCACAAAAGCCTTTCTAGTCTCCTTTGTCTTACGCATTCCATACGAACCTGGTTGAAATTTTATTTCAAAACAATCAGGACCATGAACTGAATTTTTCAGATTTCCTTCTGAATCATAAATTTCTATTACATCTGTATAGCGATAAGCCAATAATATATCTTTCGTTTTTGGATTGACTTCTATATAACTGTTACATGCATCAATAAATGAAGACATAGGAATATTAGGGTTAACATACGAATATTCACCAGAATATCTTATATCACCGTTCTTAATATTTACAAAAGATATTTTTTTGTTTATGGTAAGATCATTTGAACCAACCATTATAGTATCATTTAACATTGCAATGTCATAATAATACTTTGAAAGTTGATATTGGAACGGTTTTAATCTGTCATTTGATATTTCTAAAAGAGGAAAGCAAACAATATTTGATTTACTCATATCATATAACCACAAATCATCCCCTAAAATATTAATACTACATGATAACATTTCACCAGGTCCCATTCCTTTATTCATTCGAGTTTCAATTATTTCATTTTTTTCTAAAGAATAAAATGAAATAAAATTATCGCCACTCTTATTAAAATCATTAATAATCAAAAAATTATCCCATAATTTCATCTCTGATGGCTCCTCTATAATCTCTTCAGATAAACTAGCAAATAATAAAGAGTCAGTTTCTGCAAAATCTGTAAATTCAACCTGTATATCATTGAGCTTTATATCATCACGTGGAGAACATCCAACACAAAACAAAATAAAAAAAAATGCTATATTTTTCATATTCATATAATTAAATCAGCATCATTGCAATAATAAATAGTATTGCAATGATGCTATAATTAACAATCAAAACCAAGAGTCGTCTTCATCATAATCTTTCACTGGGGTTGAGCCAACCATACATGTATCTCCTTTATCAGGATCACATGTCACAGAACCTTCATCACTTGCTAATGCTTCTACATTAGCCATAGCTAAATCTGACATTTCAAC
>ULSY01027554.1_pt1 | contig 103614 bp, 71 predicted proteins | sample 1957201 | NCBI WGS metagenome assembly ULSY01 (sample SAMEA4835723, study PRJEB28245) | human gut metagenome | biome: gut microbiome; material: fecal sample | place: Denmark | collected 2008
ATCCGTCGGCACCATACTCCAGTCCCTTTATACGATCGTCCAGCGAAGCCTTTGCCGACAAGATAATAACCGGAATATGGCAGACATTATGATTTGTCTTGACAGCATTCAGCAGTTCAATACCATCCATTTCAGGCATCATGACATCACTAACCACTACATCGGGCATTTCTGCCAGAACTTTTTCCAGTCCGATTCGTCCGTTCGGAGCCTCCAGTACACGATATTCTTTCTGAAGGATATGAACAATGAAGTGACGCAGCTCATCATTGTCTTCTACAACCAATATCGTTATATCCTTCTGATCTTCCAGTTCTTCGGGCATCTGAACTTCGGAAGAAACATCTCGGCTGCCGTCATCCAATATAAACTCTACATTCTGGTCATTGCGATAAGCCTCAGCCCTCAAAGGCAATGAAACAGTAAAAGTACTTCCTTGTCCCAACGCCGTATCAACTTCAATCTTGCCGTGCATCATCTCTACCAGATTGTGTACCAGCGAAAGTCCTATTCCTGTAGAAACCGCCGAGCGTTCGCTTCCAAGTGTTTCAAAACGGTCGAACAGCTTGCTCAGCTTTCCGATATCGATGCCTTTTCCCTCATCTTTTACCCGGATCAGTACATTATCCGCCTGCATCTCGACGATAAGCGAAATAGATTTTCCCTTGGGAGTATATTTGAAAGCATTCGAAAGCAGATTGAACACCACCTTCTCTACCTTATCTACATCTGTATAAATCTTGATTTCTTCCTGAGGTGCGACAAAACGGAAATCTATCTCCGACTGATGTGCCATGCCTACGAAATCGGAGTATGCCTTGTGGGCCAAAGATACGATGTTGACTAGCTCTATATAAAGCTTCATCTTATTGTTCTGGATCTTACGGAAGTCGAGCAGCTGATTGATGAGCTGAAGCATACGTTCTGTATTACGCTTGGCCACCTGCATGTTCTCCAGTCCTTCGGGTGAAAGCTTTTCCTGTTCAAGTACTTCTTCAATCGGACCTTCGATAAGCGTAAGCGGAGTACGGAGTTCGTGCGATATATCGGTAAAGAAACGGAGTTTCATATTTGTAAGCTGTTTCTCGAAACCGATTTTTTTACGCAACCCCCATATATACACTACAATACCCGAAACCAGGGCCAGAGCCAGCAGGAACAAGATAACGTACAAGACCCATGCCCAACCTGTTTCCCAGAAAGTAGGTTTCACATGAATATGCAATACCTTGATATTGTCCGACCATACTCCGTCGCTGTTGTTCGATTTCACTTCCAGATCAAAATCTCCTGCCGACAGATTTACAAGGCTTACCGAACGGTTCTTTCCGATATATGTCCATTCATCACTCAAATTCTTTATCCGATAAGCATATTCCAGATAAGCAGGCTTGGTAAAATCGAGTGCAGCAAACGAAACCGTAATGTTACGTTCATCGGGTTCCAGTGTCAACGTATCGTTTACCAGTGAGTTTCTGACTGAGATTCCTCCTCGTTTCTGAATGTTGAAACTTGTAAAGGCTATGTTCGGTGCATAAGCAGTCTTTTTCAACTGTTCCAGATCGATGCGTAACGCTCCTTCATTGCAGCCTACATACATGTTACCCGAACGGTCTACCACCGGAGGTACTTCGGAAAGAATTAAATTGGAGTTGACATTAAAGTGGTCATACACTTCGAAATCAGGCTTTTCCGGAGAGAACTTACAGATAATATTCTCGAACATAATCCACAGTCTGCGTTTGTTATCCTCTACCATGGCAAAAGCTATGTCCGAAGGCAGACCGTTTTTCTTATTGTAATGGAAAAAATCAATCTTGTCGGACAACAGTCCTCCCAGTTCCACCTGACTGATTCCTCCACTGAAGGTAGTAATGTATACTTCTCCGTCGGAAGTTTCCAGTATATGCATCACATCGTTATCACTCAAACTGTTCTCACGGTTCGGTTCACAGTAATTCAAGTAAAAATGAATATCCTCAGGATTGTCAAACTGCGAGGAGAACGAAATCAATCCGTCGGTCGTACCCACAAGTATCACATCATTCGACAACGGACAGACGCTGCGCACACGCATACATTTCCCGGAGGGATAATTTTTTTTCAGCTTGTTGGTAACATTTATAAAGTGCAGATTCTCCGGCTCACCTACGGCAAGATTCAATCCACCCTCATATGTTCCTACCCAGATATGCCCGAAACGGTCTTGTGCTATAGAATAAACCGAATTACAGTTTATCCCGTCCGGATTGTTTTCCTCAATCTGATAGTGTTTAAAGACGTACCCTTCTCCACGAGGTTTGCCAACAAACAATCCGTTACCGCGGCTTCCTATCCAGAAATTACCACGGCTATCTTCAAAGAAAGAATAAATGTTAGCTCCAAACACCACCGAACCGTCTTTTACGATTCTGCCGTCAGGACTCAGGTTTCCGCAATATCCGAAATCTTTATCGTACACCTTCACCATTCCGTCCTTCGATGCCACCCAGATTCTTCCGCGCGAATCGATGTACAAGCCCCTGACCAATGCACTGGACGTGCTGAGATACTCAAAATTTGTATTCAGAAAAGCAATACGGTCAATTCCGCCTTCCTGAGCCATCCATACATTTTTATGATTGTCTATGTAATAAACCCGGTTGATACCTTCGTACATCGTTTTGGTAGCATCGTTCAACATATAGCTCTGTTGAAACACATGCTTTTTAGGATTGTAATACGAGAAAAAGCCATTATTAGAATACGCCCATATATGACCATACTCATCTTCATGGATAAAACAGGCTTCATCTTCACTTGCCTGCCGGCGGGGATAGTCCAGAAACTCAGCTTGCCGGCACTCCGGATCCAGCCTGACTATATGCTTGAGCTTGTTCTGTACCCATATATTCTTTTTCGAATCCTGAAAAATATAAACCGGCTGAAAATCCTCCTGAGTTTCGTCGAGTAACAATGAAACCGACTTTCCGTCTGCCGGATTATAAACCGCAAAGCTTCTCTTCATCAATATACCCAGCAATCCGTCGGAAAGAGGAAAAATCTGCCGGATATTTTCTGCCGGACGAGATAGACGTACGTCAGACAGTCCCTTTTCCGGAAGGTATTCCATCAGCTTGTTTCTACTATCTGCCACGAAAAATCGCTTGCCGACACTAGCGGTATATCGATAAGCATCATTTCCTTTCAGTGCGTTATTGCCATATACAAAATATCCTTTGTCTGTCAGCACCCACTCATTGCCCTGCATATCGAGTGAGACTGTGAACACGTATCGTTTGCGTTCCGCATCCGAATGGGCAGGCAAGAATACCAGCCCTCCCTTGTCTTTATACCTGAAACAATCGATGCGCCACAAATCACCATTCATACCTACAATCCAGACCATTCCGTTTGGAAGGGTGATAATTTTCGAGGCAGCCGTACACAACTTTACCTCCGGATGATAGGCAAATACATCCTCAAAACACTCCCGGCGTATATCGAACAGATACACCCTTCTGTCGTAACTCTGGCACACCAGCATCTGATTACCTCCGAGTTGCAGATTCACCAGACGGTTATACTGAAGCTTGACCTTGTCTGTAGGATATGTCTTATAGTTTTTAAAGGAATAACCATCAAACTTTTCCAGTCCGTTCCATGTAGCCATCCAGATGTAACCCTCATTGTCCTGCAAGACTCCCTGCACCGTATTCTGCGACATACCGTCCTTCACCGAATAGTGCTTCACATTGACAAGTCCTTGCGCTGCCATGTAACACAGGCTGCACACAACATATATCACCGTTAGAAATAAACTTTTCCCCATACAAATTCATATCGTTTTAGATACGGCAAAGATATAAGAAAGTTTATAACTAAAAAAAATCCTGAAAAACGAATTTTCCCATTGCATCACGAAAGCTTTCTTCCGGACAAGTCCGGCAAAATATCAAGATAATGTATGGAAAACTGCCCGACGTTTTTTTAAAACTTCATATAAAAACTTACTGTATTTTCCTGACGTATGATATACTACCTGCCTAAACCTTACCGAAAACCTCGGCAAAGCTATTAAAAAGTGTGAAGTAAACGAGAAAACATCTGCAATCGGCATTTTTCGATGTAACGCACGAAAGGGGGATTGCATTTTTTTATACCTTTGCTTCAGGTAAGTATGAATAATAATAAAAACAAGCATATCTACACAATGAAAAAACTGATTGCATTATTCTGCCTGCTGGCTTTCGTTATCGGAGCACAGGCACAGCGTAAGGTCAGCCTGCAAGATGTGGCACAAGGAACCTACCGTGCACAAAGCATCTACGGCATCAAACCAATGCTGGACGGAGAACATTACACGCAGATGAGTTCTGACAAAAAACGTATCGTGAAATACTCGTTCAAAACAGGCAAGGAAGTAGAAGCGATATTCGATGTTACTACGGCAAGAGATTGCCCCGTGAAGTCGTTCGACGATTATATCATGTCGCCCGACGAAAAGCTGATTCTGATTCAGACAGACACGAAACCCATCTACCGTCATTCGTTCACTGCCGAGTATTACATATACAACGTGAAAAACAACAAGATGGAACCGCTTTCTAAAAACGGTCCTCAGCAGGTTCCACTGTTTTCACCCGACGGCTTCCAGGTTGCTTTTGTACGCAACAACAATATTTTCCTTGTGAAACTGCTTTTCGGCAACAGCGAATCGCAGGTTACAAAGGACGGTGAATACAATAAGGTACTGAACGGTATCCCCGACTGGGTATATGAAGAGGAGTTCTCTTTCAACCGCGCTTTCGACTTCAGTGCCGACAGCAAAATGATTGCCTATATCCGTTTCGACGAGAGTCAGGTTCCCATGTTCAGCTTCCCGTGGTACAAAGGTATGGCCCCCGAAAAGAGCCAGTATGCCACTTATCCGGGAGCTTACGAATACAAGTACCCGAAAGCCGGTGAAATGAATTCGAAAGTCAGTGTGCACACATACGATATCAAGAGCCACGTTACACGTAAAATGGATTTGCCGCTCGACGAAGACGGATACATTCCACGTATCAAGTTTACTTCCGATCCTGAAAAACTTGCCATCATGACACTGAACCGCCACCAGAACCGGTTCGACATCTATATGGCCAATCCGAGAAGCGCACTGTGCAAGCTTACTATACGCGACGAAGCCGAACAGTACATCAAGGAACAGGCTTATTCTGACATTGTTTTCTATCCGGAAAATATCGTAATGATGAGTGAACGCGACGGATACAATCACTTGTACTTGTATACTATCGGAGGAAACCTGATCAAACAAGTTACCAAAGGTAAATTCGAAGTGAAGGATTTTCTGGGATGGGATAAGCCAACCAATACGTTCTACTATACCAGCAACGAGGAAAGTCCGTTGCGTACGGCTGTCTACAAGACCGATTCCAAAGGAAAGACTATCAAACTTTCTACCCGCACCGGAACCAACTCGGCAATATTCAGTACCAACCTGTCGTATTATATCAATAATTTCTCTAATATCGACACTCCTACACTGATAACGATAAACAATAACAAGGGTAAGGAACTGACTACACTATTGGACAACTCGAAACTGAAATCGGAAGTTGCTACACTGAACATGCCGAAAAAAGAGTTTTTCAGTTTCCGTACAACCGAAGGTGTAGAGCTGAACGGCTGGATGATGAAACCTGCCAACTTCGATCCAAGCAAGAAATATCCGGTCATCATGCACCAGTACAGCGGACCGGGTTCGCAGCAGGTACTCGACAGATGGGGCATCGGAAGCTTCAGTGATGGAGGCATGTTCGAAGCTTACATGTGCGACAAAGGTTTTGTCATGGTATGTGTCGACGGACGTGGTACAGGCGGACGCGGTGTGGACTTTGAAAAATGTACATACTGCTTCCTGGGAGTTAAAGAATCGCACGACCAGGTAGAAGCTGCCAAATATCTGTCCTCACTGCCTTACATCGACGGAAACCGCATCGGTATCTGGGGATGGAGCTTCGGAGGTTACAATACACTGATGTCGATGAGTGAAGGTACACCTGTATTCAAAGCTGGTGTGGCGATTGCAGCTCCAAGCGACTGGCGCTTCTACGATACAGTATATACTGAACGCTTCATGCGTACACCGAAGGAAAACGGCGACGGTTACAATGCCGGTTCGGCTATCCTCCGTGCTCCGAAACTGCATGGCGACCTGCTTCTGATACACGGAACAGCCGATGACAACGTGCACTACCAGAACTGCGCCGAATACAGTGAAGCACTGGTACAGGCAGGCATACAGTTCGACATGCAGGTATATACCAACCGCAATCACAGCATCTTCGGCGGCAACACACGCAATCATCTGATGAACCGTGTAGCCAACTTCTTTATCGAAAAGCTGAAATAAACATTATAATCATACATTGAGAGTTATGAGGAATTAAAAATTCTACTGCCGATACAAGGCGGCGGTTTTTAATTCCTCATTTCTCATTCTTAGACCAATATACTATGGAACACGTAAAAAAGCCTGAATGGCTGAAAATAACTATCGGAACCAATGCACGCTATACCGATACAAAACGCATTGTCGATACGCATAAACTGCATACGATATGCAGCAGCGGCCGTTGTCCGAATCTGGGCGAATGCTGGGGAAAAGGAACAGCTACTTTCATGATAGGTGGTGCTATCTGTACCCGCTCATGCAAATTCTGTAACACCCTCAGCGGGAAACCGCTTCCGCTCGACGCTCAGGAGCCTGAACGGGTAGCCGAATCGGTCCGTCTGATGAAACTGGATCATGCCGTTGTCACCTCGGTAGACCGCGACGACCTGCCTGATCTGGGAGCTGCTCACTGGGCTGCCACAATCAAAGCGATAAAAGAAGTCAATCCGAATACAACACTGGAAACACTCATCCCCGACTTTCAAGGCAGGGAAGAACTGATCCGCATGGTAACCGACGCCCGTCCTGATATTATTTCACACAACATGGAAACCGTACGCCGCATCAGCCCGCTGGTAAGAAGCGTGGCAACCTACGACCGAAGTCTGGAAGTTATCCGCCAGATAGCCGAAAGTGGAATAACGGCCAAGTCGGGCATCATGGTAGGACTGGGAGAAACTCCTGAAGAAGTAGAACAGACTATGGACGACCTGCTGGCAAACGGCTGCCGCATTCTCACCATCGGACAATATCTCCAGCCGAGCCGGAAACATTATCCCGTTCACGAGTATGTCACACCCGAACAATTTGCCCGCTACAAGGAAACCGGAGAAAAGAAAGGATTTGCCACAGTAGAAAGCGGTCCGCTGGTACGTTCTTCCTATCATGCCGAAAAACACATCCGCTATAAGTGAACAATTCGGAAAAGAACCTTGTTACACCTATAAAAAAGACCACGGCAGATGATGAAACTTATATTAAAATACAGAAACAAGATAGTATCGCTCGGACTGTTGCCTATCATAGCAACACTGATATGTTTGCATTTTTTTCAAAATACAATAGTGCTGGGAATAGGTTTTATAGTCTGCCTCGGTCTGCTATTATACGGCATTGTACGCCTGAAGGATCTGAATTTTTTCCTTCTGCTAGGTAGTATAGGCATAGGTTCCTGCTTCGTACTTCGCCTGTTTACAGGCTACAAATTTATTCCATACGGAAGCATTACTCCCATACTGGAGCTGTTGCTGCTCATTGTGGCATTCATCCATATCACAGCTCCCGAAATCTACAAGGAACTGCAAGAACGGCTGCACCTGAGAAACTGTTTTTCTTTTGTTCTGGAAGCAAAAACCATTGTAATACTTTCATCACTGCATCTTACTATCCTGCTTTTTGTAGACCATATCGAACATCTGTTTTCGGAAGACGGTTCTTTCTTCCTGATGTACGGCATACCGGTTATTATCTATGTACTGTGCCTGGTCATCAATGTAGTAGGAATCCATCTCGCACTTCAGGAAAACTTCCGTTATAGTCTGGTGCGCATTGCAGTAGTACACGACGGAAAAATCTACCTGAAACAACGTACCGGATGTCCTGACGAAAAATACGAAAACGCTCCCATGTGGGATATTGCTGTAGAAAGTCCTTTTGAGGGACCAATCGAAAAGAGCACCGAATACGCCGCACGCATCGCCAAAAAGATATGTGCTTCGAAAAATACTACCCCAAGGCTTATATTGAAATATACAACTACATCATGCGATGCCGACAACCAGCAACGCGTATCGTTGTACATTCTCCCTCTCCAGAACGAAACAGACCTGCAGAAAATAACCGGAGGCAGATTCTTTTCTTTCGACGAAATAAGCGAAACCGCTGCACGCAGATACAGTCCTTCCCTGCTTTCAGAACTGGATACACTTCAGATGGCAGCAGAAATGTGGAAGGCATTCGGTGCTTCCGAATAGTATTTTTATTTATAAATCAAAAATATGCACGGTATCTTTGAAAGGTCGGGCAAATGACCTTTCCATTCCTGAACAGTCTTGGTTTTGATATATTCCCCCTCACAGGTAATATTGGCAGCCACACAAAGTTTGGTTTGCGGACGGCAGGCTTTCAAGATATCCTCCAGCATCTTGTTGTTACGGTAAGGTGTTTCGATGAAAAGCTGTGTCTGATGTTCACTGTATACCCGCTGTTCCAGTTCCTTCAATCTTTTCTGACGTTCTCCCGGTTCGATAGGCAGATAACCGTGGAAAGCGAAACTTTGTCCGTTGAAGCCCGAGCCCATGACCGACAGGATAATAGACGACGGTCCCACCAAAGGAACCACCTTCAGATTCTTGCGCTGTGCGATAGCTACAACGTCTGCTCCCGGATCGGCAACGGCCGGACAACCTGCTTCCGAGATTACTCCCATGGAGTTTCCTTCCTGCAACGGTTTCAGATAACCCGAGATAGCTTCGGGCGACGTATGTTTGTTCAACGGATAAAACGTCAGTTCGTCGATATTGATATCCCGATCCACTTTTTTCAGGAAACGGCGTGCCGAGCGCACATCCTCTACGATAAAATGACGAATCTGCAGAATGATTTCTCTATTGTACGAAGGAAGGACTTTTTCTACCGGAGTATCACCAAGAGTCACCGGCAGCAAGTATAATGCTGTATCCATGATTGTCTATAATCTATATTTTTGTAGCTCAGTCTAAAGTCAGATTGCCGAAATCAGTACGTTCCAGCAGTGTGGCAATACTCACGTCAGAGTGTTGCTTCATGTATTTTTCTACAAGCTGCATTCCCAGCCATAAGCCTATTACCGGCGGAATCTTCTCACCGTTGAGTACCATGCTCGGATCGGAATGTGTATATGCACGAATCAGCATCGGGTCTGTACTCGTGAGATGTCCCCTTTCTTTCATCCATTTCCACATTTCCTTCTCATGTTCCTTGCACCAGTCTTCTTCTTCGCTGCTATATCCCAGCATTGCTCCGTTCGATTTCATCTTAAGTACCTTACGCACTACCCAGTGTATTTTTCCCTGGTGCATGATGACATCGTATAGCGAACGGTGTCCCGGACGCCACTCAAACGGATATAAGCTAAGCAGATAGAAGGTAAAACAGTCGGGAAGTATCCGGTCCGGATTCATCGAGCGGCGCTGATAGTCGTAATAATACCGGCGATAAAGCGGATAGTCTTCACCCATGTACTTGTCAATGCTGAAGCCCAGCAGGCTGTCGCCCACCACTACCGACTGGTTGAGTGCTGAGATTTGCGAATAGACTGCCGGTATGGGAAATGAAGGTATCTCTTCCCGCAAACGGTGAAAACCTTCGGTAAATCCCTTTTCAAGGGAAGTCATATCTTTGAACTTCTCGGTTGCATCCTGCATCAGCCGGAGCAAAATAGTGTCCGAGTAATACTCACACAAGCGTTCGTTGATAGCCGGCTCGTCTACTGTACCCAGCATAAGCACATCTTCTATCAGAATCTTGGTAGCACGCGGACAGTCGAGGCTCATTTTCTGCAATGCCGAGAAGCTGTTCATTGCAGTGGCCTCAAATTGCAGACGGTCGTAACGGAAAACCTTTATATTCTTATTAAGCAAAACATCGCCGTCTTGCTCTCCTGTATGGCAGGAAACAAGTACGACGATGCTTAGTAATATGAATATAAATTTTCTCATGTAAACAGTTTATCCGTCAGATATTATCCGTAGATAATATTTCCGTTTTCGTCTTTGTATTCATCCAGACCCTTTTCGTAAGTAGCCATAGCACGAAGACTCATACCTACGCTAGAGAAACCTCCATCGTGGAACAGGTTCTGCATAGTAACTTTACGAGTAAGGTCAGAGAACATTACGATACAATAGTCAGCACATTCGTCAGCCGAAGCATTGCCCAGAGGCGACATGCGGTTGGCGAAGTCGAACAGTTTATCCATACCTTTTACTCCCGATCCGGCAGTAGTCATGGTAGGCGACTGTGAAATGGTATTGATACGTACGTGATGTTCGCGTCCGTAAATGTAACCGAAGCTACGTGCGATAGATTCAAGCAAAGCTTTCGCATCTGCCATATCGTTGTAACCGTAGAATGTACGCTGTGCAGCTACATAGCTCAGTGCAACGATAGAACCGTATTCGTTGATAGCATTCAGTTTTTTAGCCGACTGAATCATCTTATGGAATGAAACGGCTGAAATATCCAGCGTTTTGTTCAACATATCATAGTCAAGGTCATCGTAAGTACGTTTCTTACGTACGTTAGGTGACATACCTATAGAGTGCAGTACAAAGTCGATTTTACCTCCCAATACCTCCATTGAACGCTTGAAAACGTTTTCCAAATCTTCTACGCTTGTAGCGTCTGCCGGAATCACTTCGCAATTCAGCTTTTCTGCCAATGCAGAAACTTCTCCCATACGGACAGCAACAGGAGTATTGGACAAAGTGATCACTGCTCCTTCTTCAACAGCTTTTTCTGCAACTTTCCATGCAATAGACTGTTCATTCAGAGCACCAAAAACAATACCTCTTTTTCCTTTCAGTAAATTATAACTCATACTTTTTTTATTATAAATTTGGGGCAAAGATACAAACAATTCTGTTAATCCTGACATTTTCAGGCATGAATCTATGAAAAATGAACAATATTCCCCCCTGCATACCAAAGAATGCATCTTTTGTCAATTTTTCATATATAAAAACACAAGATTGCACATTTTTTTCACCTATTGAATCAAAATGTTCACATCGTTTTCATGCGAACCTGCTAATTTTGTAAACATCAACAAGAGGTTTTTCATAATATTTATTAAGGTTAGAAATTAGGTTAAAAAAAGGTCTTTATTATCCTGCCTGTCAACCTTCTGTGAAAGAACGTTGCCGGGCGCTAAGGATAATAAGTACATTCAAGAAAACCTCACCTTTATTTAATAGAGTAAAAGAAGAACAAGATAAACATAAATATTAGCGCTCATGATTACATTTAGCAACTTAAGACAATGGGCTTTATCAGTATGCATCGCAGCTTTTGCACTGGGCTACACAAACAGTGTAACGGCAAAAAATGCAACAGAAGCCGATAACATCTACAGTGAACTGCCATTTCAGATGAATAAGGTTCAGCTACCGGTATTTCCCGATTATTCGCGTTCTATTACTGAATTCGGTGCTGTAGCCGACGGTATTACGCTCAATACAGAAGCTTTCGACAAAGCTATCAAGGCTGTAGCCGAAAAGGGTGGCGGTAAGGTTATCGTACCTGCGGGACTGTGGCTTACCGGTCCTATCGTACTGCAAAGCAACATCAATTTATATCTGGAAGAAAACGCACTGGTTCTGTTTACAGCCGACCACACACAGTATCCTATCGTCAAAACTTCATTCGAAGGACTGGAAACACGCCGCTGCCAGTCACCGATATCAGCTCTCAACGCTGAAAACGTTGCCATCACCGGAAAAGGTGTGATGGACGGAAACGGTGATACATGGCGTCCGGTAAAGAAAGACAAAATGACTGCCAACCAATGGAAAAAGCTGGTGGCTTCGGGTGGTGTACTCGACGAATCAGGACGTATCTGGTATCCGAGCGAAGGCTCTATCAAAGGAGCTATGGCATGCAAGAACTTCAATGTGCCTGAAGGAATCAATACCGATGAAGAATGGAACAGCATACGCGACTGGCTGCGTCCGGTTCTGCTGAGCTTTATCAAGTGTAAAAAGGTGTTGCTGGAAGGCGTAACCTTCAAGAACTCTCCAAGCTGGTGTCTGCATCCGCTTTCTTGCGAAGACATTACCATCAACAATATCAGCGTATCTAACCCCTGGTACTCACAGAATGGTGATGCACTCGACCTGGAGTCTTGCAACCGTGCACTGATTCAGAACAGCAGCTTCGATGCCGGCGACGATGGTATCTGTATCAAGTCGGGTAAGGACGAAGACGGTCGCCGTCGTGGTGAACCTTGCCAGAATGTCATCATCCGCAACAACGTAGTTCTGCACGGACATGGAGGTTTCGTTGTAGGTAGCGAAATGTCAGGTGGTGTAAAGAACATCTACGTAGACAACTGTACATTCCTGGGAACTGATGTCGGCTTGCGTTTCAAGAGTACCCGCGGACGTGGTGGTGTAGTAGAAAACATCCATATCAACAACATCAACATGATCAACATCCCGAACGAAGGATTGATTTTCGACTTGTTCTATGGCGGAAATGCTCCGGGTGAAGGCGACGGTTACAACAACCCGACAGAACAAAAGATTCCTGCCGTAACAGAAGAAACTCCTGCTTTCCGCGACATTTTCATCAAGAACGTTACAGCAAAGAACGTAGGACGTGCTATCTTGTTCAACGGTTTGCCGGAAATGCCTATCAAGAATATCCACATCGAAAACGTAACCATGTCGGATGCTAAAGACGGCGTAATACTGAACCGTGCAGATGGTGCTACACTGAAAAACGTGAAAGTCATTACTACTAAAGGTGGAAACAACCTGAAAATGCAGAATGTAACAAACGTTGCTGTAGGCGACAAACAATATAAAAAGGTAGGAAACCAGGCAGAATCGTATAAATTCTAACCCGAATCCTTCCGTTATCAGAAATAAGAACGACGAAGGGTCTGTAAACATCCGGTTCAAGTCACGCAAGCTTGGTTCTCATGTTTACAGATCCTTTCTTCCTTTTCGGAACTTCCGATTATAAAATCATATACTACTCCGACAAGTTCTTTGATATCCGGAGCTTATCGGATACCGATAAAATGCTGAATATATTATGAAAACATTCTCTGCAATCTGTCTGGCACTGCTGGCAGGAGGACTGAGTGCATCGGCACAAGGTCAGGAAAAGAAAATAGAAGTCATCGTTGAAAATCCGTGGAACGCTGAAAAGGTGGACGAGCCTGTCGTTATCGATCTCAGTTCCCTTGGAGCAGGATTTACTGTCAAGTCGGCTACTGTTTTCGACGGGACAAACGAAATTCCCTCACAGCTCGACGACATGAACGGTGACACCCGTGCCGACGAACTGGCTTTTGTCATCAACCTGCCGGCTTCGGGCAAGAAGACACTCAACGTCACACTATCCAGTCTAAAAAGCGACAAAACATATCCGGCACGTGTGTATGCCGAAATGTTGTTCCGCACTTCCAAGAAAAACAAATATGCCAAAGGATATGCCATCTATGCCGACGGTGCTTCGGACACTTACAACGTACAGCATCACCACGGAGCGGCTTTCGAAAGTGAGCTGGTAGCATACCGCATTTATTTCAATGAGAAACAGACCACCGACCTGTACGGTAAGTTCCACAAAGGTCTGGAGCTGGAAGAAAGTCAGTTCTACCCTACCGACGAACAGTTGAAGCGCGGCTTCGGCGATGATGTCATCAAGGTAAACAGCAGCTGCGGAGCCGGAACACTGAGAGGATGGGACGGTACACAGTCTACACTTATCAAACCGGTTGCCGTACGCGGACAGCGTATCCTGGCTTCAGGACCGGTACGTACCATTGTCGATGCAGAGGTAAAGGGCTGGCAGTATCAGAACAAGGAACTGAACATGATAAACCGCTATACACTGTATGCCGGACACCGCGATGCTCAGGTAGATGTACTGTTCGATGCTCCGCTGGATAAGGAAGTATTCTGTACCGGTGTGCAGAACATTACAGGACACGCCGACATGTTTTCCGACCATAACGGACTGGTTGCAAGCTGGGGTACAGACTGGCCGGTAAACGATACAGTGAAATATAAAAAAGAAACCGTAGGACTGGCTACTTATATTCCCAAGAAGTATGTGGTAAAAGAAACATCCGACAAGGAAAACTTCCTTTATACCATCAGCGCTCCCGGAAAAAGTTCGTTCCGCTACTATACATCATTCACCTCGTGCAAGGAAACCTTCGGTTATCCCGACAAGGAAAAATGGTTTGCCTACGTACAGGAATGGAAAAAGGCGTTGGAACAGCCGGTCAAAATTACAGTCGTCAAGAAATAGTCACAACATAAACACCACATCGGGACACAGAAGTTAAAAAAGACAAAGCGAATGGAGGTTTCAGGCACTCCGGACGTATTTTATAAAAGTCAGACGATGTGAATAACACACAAATGCGAACAAAATAATTTATTAACTAAATAACCATAATCCATGAAATCAATCGTATTCTCAATCTTACTGGGAAGCTGCCTCGTACCCTCGGTACAGGCACAAAACTATGTATCGAAGGTATGGGTTGCCGACCAGGGTGACGGAACATACAAGAATCCGGTACTATATGCCGATTACTCCGATCCCGATGTTTGCCGTGTAGGCGATGACTTCTACATGACCTCATCCAGCTTCGGATGTCTGCCGGCTTTGCAGATTCTCCACTCCAAAGATCTGGTAAACTGGAGTATCGTGAGCGCAGCCGTTCCGGCTTCACTTCCACCTCATACAGATGTGACACCTCAGCATGGCAACCGTGTATGGGCTCCGTGTATCCGTCATCACAACGGTGAATTCTATATATTCTGGGGAGATCCTGATCAGGGTATCTTCATGACAAAGGCTAAAGACGTAAAAGGTCCGTGGTGCGAACCGGTACTGGTAAAGGCTGCCAAAGGTATCATTGATACTACTCCGCTATGGGACGAAGACGGACGGGTATATCTGGCACACGCATATGCCGGAAGCCGTGCCGGACTGAAGAGTGTGATCGCCGTATGCGAACTGAGTGCTGATGCTACCCGTACCATCAGTCCGTCACGTATCGTTTTCGACGGTCATGAGGCACATGAAACTTGCGAAGGACCGAAGTTCTACAAGCGCAACGGATATTATTATATCTTCCATCCGGCTGGTGGTGTTCCTACAGGCTGGCAGGTCGTACTGCGTTCGAAAAACGTATACGGACCGTATGAATGGAAAACCGTGCTGGCTCAAGGCAACAGCCCTGTCAACGGACCTCATCAGGGAGGCTGGGTAGATACCCCAAGCGGAGAAGACTGGTTCCTGCACTTCCAGGATGTGGGTGCAGCCGGACGTCTGGTTCACCTGCAACCGGTAAAATGGGTAAACGATTGGCCTGTAATCGGTGAAGACAAGGATGGCGACGGTTGTGGCGAACCTGTACTGACTTACAAAAAACCGAACGTAGGAAAGACATATCCTATCTGTACCCCGCAGGAAAGCGATGAGTTCAATACAAACGAACTGGGCCTGCAATGGCAATGGAATGCCAATATCAACGACAAATGGTACTTTGCCGATCAGGAACATGGAGTATTGCGCCTCTATTCTTATCCGGTTCCCGAAAACTACAAGAGCCTGTGGGATGTGCCCAACATGCTGCTGCAAAAAATCCCTGCTCCAAGCTTCAGCGCTACCATGAAGATGAAGTTCTCTCCTATCGCCAAGTACAAAGGCGAACGTACAGGACTGGTAGTTATGGGTATGGACTATGCAGGTATCGTGCTCGAAAATACCGAAAACGGACTGGTTCTCTCTCAGGTAGAATGCAAGAAAGCCGATCGTGGCGGCCAGGAAACCGTAAATGAAACCCTTCCGCTGAAAGGTAATGAAGTTTACCTGCGTGCCGAAATCACTACTACGGGTGAAAAGATCGGCAAGAGCGAAGGCGGACACGACCTGGTGGTAAAATGTCAGTTGAGCTACAGCACCAACGGAAAGAAATTCCACAAGTTCGGAAAAGAATTCCAGGTGAAAGAAGGCAAATGGATTGGTGCCAAAGTAGGTACATTCTGCACACGTCCGGCCATCAAGACCAACGACGGCGGCTGGGTAGATGTTGACTGGTTCAGAATCGACAAGTAAAAACGTACAAAAAATAAAAAACTTGCCCACGTTTATCACAAAACATGGGCAAGTTTTTTTATACATATCAGCATAAAAAAAGCCCGGAAATCTCACGACTTCCGGACCCCAAATATGCTAAAATACAAAATATTCTATCTTATGATTCTCTTACTTCCCATCCCAAAGCACTAGCTCCCAGTACGGCAGCATCAGCATCTTTCAACTGAGAAAGAAGCAATTTTGTTTTTCCTTTATAGATATTCAATACATTTTCTTCCAATGCTTTCTGGATAGGCTTCATGATATAGTCACCCGATTTAGCCAGACCACCGAAGAGAATGATTGCTTCAGGGCTAGAGAATGCAACGAAGTTAGCCAATGCAGTACCCAAAACTTTACCGGTAAATTCGAAAATTTCCAAAGCCAGCTTATCGCCTTTTACAGCTGCATCGTAAACATCTTTAGACTGGATTTCTTCTGACGGGATGTTTCTCAACAAGCTTGGTTCAGAACGTGCAACAAGGAATTCGCGAGCTGTACGTGCCACACCTGTAGCCGAGCAGTAAGTTTCCAGACAGCCTTTACGTCCGCATCCGCACTGACGTCCTGCCGGATCAACAACAACATGGCCAAGTTCACCAGCAAAACCATCGTGACCGTAAACCAGCTGACCGTTGATAACGATACCGCTACCTACACCAGTACCCAATGTAATCATGATGAAATCTTTCAGACCGCGTGCTGCACCGTATGTCATTTCACCGATAGCTGCCGCATTTGCATCGTTTGTAAGTGCTGTAGGAATACCCAGACGTTCTTCGAACATAGCAGCCAAAGGAATAACTCCCTTCCATGGCAAGTTCGGAGCAAATTCGATTGTTCCACTATAATAGTTACCGTTAGGAGCACCTACTCCCATACCTTTAATCTTTTCTGCACCGCCAAACTGCTGGAGCAACGGAAGAAGCTTCTTGCATACAGCGTCTACATATTCGTTTACTTCAGCGTACTGCTGTGTTTTTACAGAATCGGAAGCCAATACATTACCACGAGAATCTACTACTCCGAAAACAGTATTAGTACCACCGATGTCCATTCCCACTACGTAGGGTTTTTCCATATTTATTGTCATGACATTAAATTGTTAAAGGTTAGTTATATGTGGCAAATGTACGCAATCGGAGAAAACCGAACAAATTTTTTTATAAGTTTATTCAACCCTCGTGTAACTTTTTATATCTTAGCCGCGTCTAACGACACGTAACCTGACACAAATCAATCTTAATCATGATACGCTTACAAGGCATCAACAAGACATATCACAACGGAGCACCGCTACACGTGCTGAAAGGCATAGATCTCCGCATCGAGAAAGGTGAATTCGTTTCTATTATGGGGGCCTCCGGATCGGGAAAGTCTACCTTACTAAATATATTAGGAATTCTCGACAACTACGATTCGGGCGAGTATTACCTGAACGATGTGTTAATAAAAAATCTGAACGAAACCCGTGCGGCGGAATACCGGAACCGCATGATCGGATTCATCTTTCAGTCGTTCAACCTGATTTCGTTTAAGAACGCCATGGAAAATGTGGCACTGCCGCTGTTTTATCAGGGAGTGGGCAGAAAGAAACGAAACGAACTGGCTATGGAGTATCTCGACAAGCTGGGACTGAAGGAATGGGCACACCACCTGCCCAACGAGCTTTCGGGCGGACAGAAGCAGCGTGTGGCCATAGCCCGGGCACTGATATCGAAGCCTCAGATTATCCTTGCCGACGAACCTACGGGTGCACTCGACAGCAAGACGTCGGTGGAGGTAATGAACATCCTGAAGGAGCTGCACGACAAGGAAGGGCTGACCATCGTGGTTGTGACGCACGAAAGCGGAGTAGCCAACCAGACCAACAAAATCATCCACATCAAAGACGGAGTGATAGAGCGGATAGAAGACAACATCGACCACAATGCATCTCCTTTCGGCAAGAACGGATTTATGAAATAAACGCACACAGAACCAGCCATGACCGACTTGATACAGGAAATATACGGAACCATCATGCGCAACAAGCTGCGCACCATACTGACGGGATTTTCCGTAGCATGGGGAATTTTCATGCTGATTGTATTGCTGGGGGCAGGAAACGGACTTATCCATGCTTTCGAGGGACAATCGCAGAACATGAAAATGAACTCTATCAAAATTTATCCGGGATATACATCGAAACCGTTCAACGGACTGAAAGAAGGCCGAAGACTCTCGCTGAACGAAAGCGATCTTCAGCTTACCGCAGAGGCTTTTCCCGATAAAGTCATCAACACCGGAGCCAGCATCAGCAAGAGCGACGCCATCCTCACCTTCGGCAAGGAACATGTTTCCATTTCGCTGGAGGGCGTCTTTCCCAACTATACGGAACTGGAAGCTGTAAAACTGAAACAGGGACGTTTCATCAATGACCGCGACATGAAGGAACGCCGGAAGATGATCGTACTGCACGAAAAGACTGTCAAGATGCTGTTTCCACGTACCCAGGCGATAGGAAAGTATATCGATGTACAAGGAGTGGCCTATCAGGTAATAGGTATCTACACCGACCAGAACAGTTTCTCGCCCTCGGCACTTGTTCCCTTCACGACACTTCAGCTTGTATACGGCAAGGGCGACAGTATAGACAACCTGACATTCACTACGCAAGGGCTGACAGACGAAGTCACCAATGAGAAATTCGAGCAGAGCTACCGCCGTGCCATGGGGCTCCACAAAAACTTCGATCCTACCGACCAGAGTGCCATCTGGATGTGGAACCGCTTCACTCAATATCTCCAGCAAGAATCGGCAGCCCGTATGCTGCACATAGCTATCTGGGTAATCGGTATATTCACCCTGCTGAGCGGCATCGTAGGGGTAAGCAATATCATGCTTATCACCGTACGCGAACGTACCCACGAGTTCGGCATCCGGAAAGCTCTGGGAGCCAAACCGATGTCTATCCTGTGGCTCATTATCTCGGAGAGTGTGGCCATCACTACTTTTTTCGGCTATATCGGCATGGTGGCAGGCATTGCCGTCACAGAATATATGAATCAGATAGCAGGCAGACAGACCGTCGATGCGGGTGTGTTCAGCGTAACGGTTTTCGAAAACCCGACAGTAGACCTCAGCATAGCTGTTCAGGCCACACTCACACTGATAATTGCCGGTACGCTTGCAGGACTCTTTCCGGCACGTAAGGCAGCCCGTATCCGTCCTATTGAAGCATTAAGAGCAGACTGACATGAGAAGAGTAGATTTTGACACCTGGGAGGAAATCCTCCTTACCATTACACGTAACAAGACACGAAGCGTGCTTACTGCCTTCGGTATCTTTTGGGGAATATTCATGCTGGTTGCCCTCATGGGCGGAGCTCAGGGTATGCAGGACATGCTTTCACGCCAGTTTCAGGGATTCGCCACCAATTCCGGCTTTATGGCGACAAACAAGACTTCGAAAGCCTACAAGGGTTTTCAGCAGGGAAGGTGGTGGAACATGGAAAATCAGGATGTAGAACGCATACGCAACTCTGTGCCAGGCATCGATGTGGTGACTGCCACCATCGCACAATGGGGAGTAAATATCGTACGTGAGGAATACACGCTGTCGGGAACCCTGAAAGGACTTTATCCGGAATACGACAAGATAGAAGAACCGATTATCCGTATGGGACGTTCGCTGAACGAAACCGACATACGCGACCGCCGGAAGGTATGTGTCATCGGGAAGCGTATCTACGAAACGCTCTTTCCCAAGAAAGACAATCCGTGCGGACAATTCATCGAGATAAATGGCATCTATTACCGTGTAGTAGGCGTAAACGAGGCTACAGGCAACATGTCGGTCAACGGACAGTCGGAAACCTCGGTGGTTATCCCGTTCACCACCATGCAGCAGAACTATAACCGTGGCAAGCAAATAGACATGCTGGGATATACAGCCAAGAAAGGATATTCCATCAGTCAGGTGGAAAAGGATGTGGAACGTACCATCAAGCTGGCACACGCCATTCATCCCGACGACGAACAGGCAGTCATCCGTGTAAATGCGGAAGCTATGTTCAGCATGATGGACAACCTGTTTACGGGCATCCGGATGCTGGGATGGCTCGTAGGACTGGGTACACTGCTTGCCGGAGCCATCGGAGTCAGCAATATCATGATGATAACCGTCAAAGAACGGACAACTGAAATCGGTATCCGCCGCGCCATCGGTGCACGTCCCGACGACATTCTGCAACAGATTCTGCTGGAGAGTATGGTACTTACTACGCTGGCCGGTATGGCGGGCATATCGTTTGCCGTCTTCCTGCTCAACATCGTAGAAACGGCCACTTCGGAACCGGGACTTCCAGCACATTTCCTTATCAGTTTCTGGCAGGCTGTCGGAGCTTGCATCCTGCTCGTTGTTCTGGGACTGCTTGCAGGACTGATTCCTGCTTACCGCGCCATGGCTATCAAACCGATAGAGGCGATACGCGACGAATAAACGCTTACCTGCTGTTAGTAATGAAGAAATAAAAACATAAACCAATTTATATGAAGAAGTATATCAAAATAGGCATATTGGTGCTCATCGCACTGATATTTATAGGAACATTCGTTTTCCTGTATCAGAAGTCACAGCCTAAAGACACGAAGTACGACATTCAGAAAGTAGAAACCACCAATCTGGTACAGACTACCGTAGCAACGGGAAAGATTGAACCGCGCGACGAGGTACAGATCAAGCCACAGATTTCGGGTATCATTGCCGAAGTATACAAAGAAGCGGGCGAGAAAGTAAAGAAAGGTGAAGTCATAGCCAAAGTAAAGGTTATCCCCGAACTGGGACAACTGAACTCTGCCGAAAGCCGTGTCCGCCTGGCAGAAATGAACGGACGTCAGGCAGAAACCGACCTGACACGTATGGAAAAGCTTTACAACGATAAGCTGGTAAGCAACGAGGAATACGAAAAGACACTGCTGGCTGCCCGTCAGGCACGTGAAGAGATTCAGGCAGCTAAAGATAATCTGGAGATTGTAAAAGAAGGTATCACCAAAAACAGTGCTTCGTTCAGCAGCACTCTTATCCGTTCTACCATCGACGGTCTGATACTGGACGTACCTATCAAGGTGGGAAACTCGGTTATCATGAGTAACACATTCAATGACGGTACGACCATCGCCACCGTAGCCGATATGAGCGACCTGATTTTCCGTGGCAACGTAGACGAAACGGAAGTAGGACATATCCGTGAGGGAATCCCCGTAAAAATCACTCTGGGAGCCTTGCAGAACATGAAATTCGATGCCATACTGGAATATATCTCGCCCAAGAGCGTAGAAAACAACGGAGCCAACCAGTTTGAAATCAAGGCAGCCATTACCGTTCCCGACAGTGTCACCATCCGTTCGGGCTACAGTGCCAATGCCGAAATGGAGCTTCAGCGTGCAGATAATGTGTTGGCTGTACCGGAAAGCACACTGGAATTTTCGGGAGATTCTGCCTTTGTCTACGTACTGACCGACAGTGTTCCGCAACAGAAGTTCGTACGCCGTGCTGTCAAGACCGGTATCAGCGACGGAATCAAAATGGAAATCAAACAAGGTGTCAGTGCCGGCGAACTTGTCCGCGGACTGAAACACGAAGACTAATCTTTATGCAATCATGAAACTGAAACAATTATTTATCATAGCTTCCGTTGTCACAATGCCGGCTTATGCCCAGCAGAAATGGGACTTGAAGCAATGTATCGACCATGCCATTGCAAACAATCTGACCATCAAGCTACAGGAGGCCCAGCGCGAGCAAAGTAAAGTAGAGTTGAGCACAGCCAAAAACAGCTTCCTGCCCGACCTGAACGGAAGCGCATCGCACTCATTCAATTTCGGCCGGAGTCTTCAGGCAGACAATACCTATCAGAGCCTCAACACCCAAAATACGGGACTGAACCTGAGTACCAGCATTCCACTGTTCAGCGGACTTCAGAAAATAAACAACGTAGCACTCTCGAAACTGAATCTGCAAGCGGCTATGGAAGACCTGAACAAAGCCAAAGAAGATATCAGCATACAGGTCGCTTCGGCCTACCTGCAAGTGCTTTTCAATGAAGAACTGGTGAAAGTAGCCAACGAACAGCTTGCGCTGAGCAAGGAAATGCTGGAGCAGAAAACAGCTTTCTACAAAAACGGAAAGGCTTCGCAAGCCGAGTGGTATGAAGCCAAGGCTCGTGTGGCACAAGACGAACTATCAGCCGTACAGGCGGAAAACAACCGGCGTCTTTCGCTGCTCGACCTGAGCCAGCTACTGGAGCTTCCCTCTCCCGATGATTTCGCTATCGTATCACCAGCTACCGACTCCATTGCCGGCCTCAAGATACAGACATCACCGGCCGAGGTATATGCCGAAGCGGTTCTGACCAAACCTTCCGTCAAAGCAGCACAGTACCGGCTGGAGGGAGCAGAAAAGAGCATCCGCATGGCTAAGGGAGCCTATTATCCGCAACTCAGCTTCGGAGCAGGTATCAGTACCAATTTCTATAATGTCTCGGGCATGGAGAACGGTAATTTCGGTTCACAGTTGCGCGACAACTTCAGCCAGTATATCGGTTTCTCGCTCAGCGTTCCTATCTTCAACCGTTTTGAAACCCGTAACCGCGTACGCAGCGCCCGTATCCAGCAACATACATACTACTGGCAACTGGAGGAAAGTAAAAAGACCCTCTATAAAGAAATACAGCAGGCGTACTACAATGCCGTAAACGCCGAAACCCAGTATCACAGCAGCCTTACAGCCGACGAAGCGGCACAGGCTTCCTTCCTGCTGATGAAAGAGAAGTACACCAACGGCAAGGCAAACGCTACGGAGTACAACGAATCGCGTACGGCCTGGATGAAAGCCGTTTCCGACCGTCTTCAGGCCAAATACGACTACCTGTTCCGCACCAAGATACTCGATTTCTACCGGGGTATTCCACTTACGCTGTAATACAACCCGAAACGATATACGTCTATATAAAAAGAGAGCCGCAGGCGATACTCCACGTACGACCTGCGACATTTTTGTTGTGTATATTTCGGAAACTCGATATCGTGCCTACTATTTTGACGATACAAAAATAGGGATGTCATGTTACATCCCTATTTCTTGTGTGTGATAATATTATTTAGAATCGGTTACAATCGGAGCAATCCATGCTTCCGCCATTACTTTCCTGCCACCAGAGCAGCAGCTTCCAAAGGTTGGTTGGTCGTGATATAATCCACATTCAGGTCTATCATCTTTTTCATGTCTTTCTCATTGTTCACAGTCCAGACATTAACCTTCATGCCCAGTTCGTGAGCCTCTTTCACCCATTCCGGATGTTTTTCGAATACTTTATAATGATAATCAATACCATTTGCTCCTTTTTCCTTTACTTCTTTTGGAGCCAGATCCCCATTCAGGTAAGCTATTTCCGATTTGGGAATAAGACGAGCAAGCTGCTCACAGATATTCATGCTGAATGAGATATATTCCACCTGCTTTTCCAATCCGTATTCCTTTACCATTTTTACAGTAGTTTCTGCAATCTGGTCTTCCTGTGCCTTTGTTTTATGAGGCTTGATTTCCAGAATCAGCTGTACATCCGGCAATTTCTTTCCGGCTTCCAGATAATCGGCAAGCGTAGGAAGTTTCTCACCGTTCTTCAGTTTCAGGTCCTTCAGCTTATCGTAAGCCGTTTCACCGATAACCAGTCCGTCTATCGCATCATCGTGGTTTACTACCACCACTCCGTCGGCTGTGAGCTGTACGTCAAATTCAGAACCATATACTTTAGCTTCGGCAGCTTTTTTCAATCCTGCAATAGAATTCTGTGCCGAACCTTCTGCTTTCCAGAATCCGCGGTGAGCGATCACCTGTGTCTGAGCCTGACCTGCCAGTGTAAAGAGTGCACAGGCACAAGCCATCAGTAAATTTCTTGTTTTCATAATCATCGTTATTTATTTTCAGTTTGTTTATCAGAACGCATATCTCAACCCGATCTGAACCTGATAAGGAGTACCGTTCAGACTTTTTTCTCCTTATCGAAGCCCTTGATGGTATAAATCTTCTGAGCTCCCCAATTATGTCCTGCACCCCAGTCCTTGTTCAGCATATTCAGTACGTTGAATATATCGACCGAGAGTTCCAGACTGTATTTCTTGTAGAACTGGAATTTCTCAGCCAGATGTTGCAAACGTAAAAATAAGACATTACATCTACATTACCAACATATGAAAAAGTTATGTGATTAATAAAAAAGAACGTTCCGCCAAGCTTTATAAGCCTGACGGAACGTTTTCCTTATCTTTTCTTATGAACTTTGTCCAGAAACATTCCGGACAAAGCCATGCAAGCAATATCCCAAAAGATTATTTTTTCATTGATTTAACCTTAGAAATACCTTCCAGAGAAACCTTCAAAGAATAAGCAGATTTCTTATCCATATATTCTTTCATCTTAGAAGCATATTCACTCATACTGAACTTACCAGCATTCTTAAGCAGTACTTTAGAAGAGCTTGATGGTAAATATTTATCAATTTCTTCAACCGGTGAATAATTAGACTCAACTACATCAATCGCAGAAATGCCAAACTTATAGTTTTCCTGAGCTTCATCTGTAGCCATGCAAAGCACTTCATAAGAGCCTTGTTCATTCATCATCCACAATGACTGCTTATTGTATGAACAATAATCTGCAACTTGGCTAAACATAAACATATAGAAGGTTTCTTCGCTTTCACCAGGATACATTGAATCAAACATTGCTTTTAGTTCACTCAATTCCCCTTTAGCAAACGGATATGTAGCGGTATATATTCCGTTAGTTTCAATATTGTTAAACAGAATCGGATATCCTGCTATAGAAGGTTCTCCAAGATGTTCAGCCAATTTATCACCATCGAATGCCAGTGAAGTAAGATCCATCGTCAAATCAGTAATAACCTGACCACGTTCAACAGTGAATCGCTCAACAACTAACCCTGTAGTTGCTGTATTACCAGCACGTCCGATAGCAGCAATAGCATATTCCTTACCTACTTCCAATTTAGAAGTAACTGATACATTTTCCAATGGACCAGCGTAAATTTGAGCTCCATCCCCCATCAAAGCACTTTCAATTTCAGCATCGCTTGCACTACCTTCAAAAATATTCATTGCATATGCATCGAAAGTTGTAACATTTACATTGAAAGTAACAGATGTAGCAACTTTACTTATCATTTCAATACTAAGCTTATTGTCTACCGGACCAGCAGGAAGCGTAGCAGCGTTAACCTTTGATATAGGGGCAACCAGTTTACCGTTTTCTACTCCGTAGCAATAGATACAATATTCAGTAGACGGTGACAATTTTGTAAATAGATAATCTTCCATCGGACCGCTTACAAGGACTCCTATTGCCATCAATACATCATTTAGAGACATTCCATACTGATCTGCCATTTCCTGATAGTAGCTCATATCTGAATTGAACAAAGCCTCATCACTGACAAATCCTTCCATTTCTTCAGCCGGACGAATGTTAAGGAAGTATTGAGCTGACTGGTCTTTTGGCTGGATTTCGAACGGAATCCATGTAGAACCGCTTTCTCCAGGAATTGTAATAGTGAACTTTTCTTCTGCCTTAGCTCCCTGTGTAACAGTCAATTCGGCAGATGCAGCATTTTTCTCATCATCAGAATAAGTCAATGTTACTTTAGCTGTACGGTCTGCAGTTTCAGTATTTGCAGCAACAGACATGGTAACCTTACCGTCGGCAGCCTGAATGTCTGTAATCCAGTCCTGATCAGAAGTTCCGCTTATTTTCGGGTTTGTACCTGCATTTTTCAGCGTATAAGTAACTTCAGCAGAACCTCCGGCAGCTTCTACCTCAATACTTTCATAACCCAACTGAATGCTGACCTTTGCTCCGGGAGTTTCTGTTCCGGGTTCTTCCGGTGTTGTAGGTTCGTTATCATCACTACATGCAGCAAACATAAACATACTACCCAATATCATCATAGATATCGGCATCCATTTCATAAACTTTTTCATAAGCAATTTTTAATTAATAACATTTTCTCATTTCATTATAGTCATAGGTAAATCAAGCTTTCCGATACTTCTCGACTTGGTTTCATTCGTTCTGTTTTTAGGACCGGGAACGAATACACCTTTTTCAAGAATATAACGTATGCGTTCAGCCTGATCGGACGTAAACTTATTGGAGTACGAAATAGAGTAATCCATAATATTGTCCGATACGAATACGCTACCGTCGGTGCAACTCTCTCTCTGTATCAGCTCATCCAAATAATCTTTAAAGTTGGAAGTGCCCAAATAGGTAGCTACCAGCTTTTCGTAAGCAGATCTGTCGTAGGTAGGAGTATCATCGCAGTAATCAGTATCACGGCATCCCCAAAGAGATTCAGAAAAGACATGACGCAATCCCAAATAATGTCCCAGTTCGTGCGCTATGGTCATAGCTACACATCCATCGTCACCATCAGGTGTTTCAGGTGTCAGCGATACCATGTTGTATACATAGTCACTATTCACTGATATGCACTGCGGACGATTCAGGTTTTCCTGAGAGAGCGCTCCTCCTGTCCAGATTTCACAACCTTCCAAATAATCTGGAGCCAGCAGGAAGGGGAACTGTGCAATACCGGCAATGGCACTATTACTGAATTTATACAACATAATATTCATATACTCATCCGGATTCCATATCAGGTCGAGATATTTATCATCTGAACTAGACATGAACTTTTCACAATCAATAGGAATAGAAGCCCAAGGTATACGGTCCACTCCCGGTTCTTCCATCAGATTACCATCCGGATCGACTGTTGCCATGACAAATTCCAGTTTCAGATCCTGACTGCACTCGCTATACAGTTTATTCACCTCATCGAGCACTGTCTGCAAGTGTCCTTCACGAACATACTGTGTAGGCATGTTCCGGTTGGAATACAATACATGAAACACCACGGGAATCTTGTAAGTTCCTCCTGCAACAAACTCCTGTCCTTTCTGAAGCACAGTTACCTCACTGGTATGAGATCCGTCCGTAGCAGAATAAGTAAAACTGAGTGTAGCCTGACGAGAATTTTGCGACAAGTTCTCCTCGACATCCAAATTGAGTGTCTGATTGCCTGTCAATGCATCTCCGGCAGTCACCTTGCACCAATACTGGTTGCTCGTCACTTCCCAGTCAACATTACTTTTTACCGTAAGTGTCAGCTTACCTCCCTCGGAGGAGATTTCCTCTCCCCCCGATGGAGTTATTTCCAGAAACGGTTCCTGTACAGTCGGTTCATCATTGCTGTCACTACAAGAAGCCATTACACAGAGAACAAACAACAAGAGCTGTATTTTAAAAAACAGATATCGCATACAGCTTATTATTTGTACTCAAATCCAACCTTATCATTAAGCGGACACATCACTACATTGTCTACAGCAAACACGCCACCTTCCGGAGCTGTAACCATGATAACCACACGGCAGTTATCCATCTTTTCGGATGACAGTGTAAAACTGCATGAATAGTCTTCAGTGGAACCTGCCGGAAGTGAATCACCCAGCTTATCACCGAAAGCAAGCGATGCGCTTGACTGACGCAATACATTATTGTGTGTATAAAAATCACCCTCCAGGCCGAGATAGTTTTCCTGAGTATTATCATATATGCCATCTTCAAGCAACCAGGCAGCCACACGGTAACTGCCACCTTCGGCTATCTTTATCTTAGCTTCAACTTCTACTTTATTAGAAGCCTTATCAGCACGTACCACAGCCGCAATAGCACTTTTGGCATCCTTTGCTGTATATTCTTCTACTGCCTGTCTGATAAGTCCGGCATTCTGTTCACCCACATTTCCTTCAGAAACATAAGAAATAGTTGTACCCGGTATCAGGTTAACATTTAATGTCGGGAATCCAGATACGCTCAACCAGTTGATAACCTTATTGCTGAAATCATTAGACATTCCATCACCGTTATGAGCAGCCGCAAAGACAGCCAGTCCGTCTGAATAAGTGTCACTGTATGTCTTGATTCCACTCATTACAAGCGGACAATATCCACACCAGGTACCTGTAGCTTGCAATAACAGTACACGTTTCACAAATCCTTCATAACGCTCCGGTTCCGGATCGGCAGGCATAACGAGATTTTCCGATTTGGTAGCACGTACTACAATTTCAGCAGAAGTTTCACCGTTATAGCGAGCTGAGAATTTATATTCACCTTCAGTATCTGTATAGAAGCGAGTTCCAGAAAAAACCTTTCCATCCTGCAAGATTTCTGCAGCAGCAGTTACATCCTGATTTCCTTTTGTTACAGTAAATTCTGTTACATCTGCTCCATCCGCTTCAATCAGGAGTGAAGTAGCGTTCAAGACCAGCATTTCTGACTCGGGTTCATCAGAAGAATTACCAGAACATCCATACATTACCAAAACCAGCAAAAATGCCACAACAGAGGACAATGCCTTTCTGCAATTGTCTTTCCAATTAATCCATATACGTTCCATAATCGCAAACCATTTTTATTGTTTCCACAAATATAAATAGATATTTTTATTTTAAACTAATTTTATATAAAAAATATTCATCTAAATAAACATTTTTACACCATGTAAGCACAATACTTAGAAATAAATATACAAATAATAGCATTTATAAATCATAATGTAAGCAACAACGACCTCTTCACATAACTTTAGAACTAGCAAGAAGAAAGTAAACAACAGTTATATTTTACATTTTTTAAACACATATTGCATAAAAAGTACAAAATAAGGTGTTCATGCTGACACATTGTATTTTCACCTTCCGATCCATAAAAAAAGCGGAATAATATCTCGCCCAAGATGAAAAAAAATTCCCCTCACCATCCGGTCGGCATGGCAAGGGGAATCTTATAAAGTATTTATTTCGACTTTAATACAAGTTATTCTTGGTGCATTAAGAATCAACGTTCGTATTGCGGCATATCCGGATTAAAATCGAGAACAGTCTGCGGAACTGGCATAATGTAGCGCAAATCGTTGGCTGGCAATGTCCAGGTCTCACCGTCAGCAGTGTGAACAATATCTTTACGGAACCAGTCTTCACGGTTCAGACGCTTCAAGTCTATCAGACGGGGAGCACCCAGCATAGCAAACTCACGACGACGTTCGTCGATTACCAGACGAAGAGCTTCCGTACGATTAGGAGCATCTGTTTCTTCTACATAATGCACATTGTTTTTAATACGAGCATCACGCAAATCGTCAAGCAACTGCAAAGCCCGACTTACCGAACCTATACGTGCCTCACACTCTGCTGCAATCAGATAGATTTCAGGAGTAGTAAAGCCAGCATTCTGAGTAATATAAGGAGCGTAGGTACTGTAACCCTTAAACTGCTCGGGAGCAGCAGACGGATTCATGGAAAAGTTTCCTTCATCGGTCACAAAGAACAGACGCAGACGCATATCTTCACCATCAGGAGCCAGATGACGCTTGAATGTTTCAAGCAAATCTTCGCTGGCCACAACCTCACGATAGTAACCAGAACCTGCTCCGTTTAAGTTACGCATAAAGATATTCTCTACGTTATCTACATCTTCCGGGAAAGTTTCATCCGGATTAGACTCCAATACGATACGGCCAAATGTGCTGTACGTAGTAGTATAAGGTTTCATATCCAGCAACTGGTCGTTCAGCTTCAGTGCTTCGTTAGCATTGATAAGCGCATTTTCGTAGTCACCCATGTACAGGTACATACGTGCCTGGAACGCATAACCGATAGTCTGGCTGGGATGGTATACATTGGTTGCTACTTCAGGCAAGAGCGGAGTTGCAGTCCGAAGGTCTGAAATAATCTGCTCATATACTTCTGCCACCGTATTGCGAACATAAGTAGCTCCCTCCCCTACTACTTCACTAAGCAAGATAGGTACTCCGTAATCAGTGCTTGCAGTTTTAGGATCATAATGATTACCGAAAATATTGACCAGGTTCAGATATTCGAATGCACGTCCTACCAGCGCTTCGGCATACTTTGCCTCTCTCTGTTCTTTAGTACCGTCAGGAACATTCAGAATATTGTTGGCCACCGCATTGTAGACATAAATGTTTTCGTAGGCGTCATTCCACAAAGGATCAGAATTTCCGGCAGTCATAACCTGTCCGTGCTTGAACGTATAAAGATTACGTTCCTGGTCATCACATCCGGAAAAATTGAACTTGGTATATTCAATCATTTCTCCATTTGCGTTCTCATTCATGATTTCTCCTTTCGAAGTACGGTAAATATCGTCTGTCAAATAAGAAAGTACCGTATTCGACGAGCTCATCAGGTAACTGCTGTTCAACAGTTTGGAGTAGTCTTCGAATTTTTCAGGAATCGTATATCCTTTCGGCTTGTTTCCCAGAAAATCGTCACAACTATGCAAAGACAAGACACCAAGTCCAATCAACAAGTATTTAGATAGATTCATATTATATCTTAAATTCATGGTTATACATTAAAAATCGAGTGCCACACCAAAGGTGTAAGTAGCCGGGATATGCTGTCCTCTGGATGAAGGAGTTGCAACTTCCGGATCGAGGTTCTTCTTATTGGCAGCCCAATAGAAGGCATTCTGAATCTGAAGATTCAAACGCAATCCCTGAATACGTGCCCCACTCAACCATTGTCTGGGGAATGTGTAGCCCAATGTAATATCACGCAACTTGATGTAATCTCCCCGTTCGATATGCTTGTCCGCATATTGCCACAATCCGCTACAGGTCTTACCATTCTGGTACTGGAATGCCGGATTCATATCCGGATCGAGTTCGTCACCCGGTTTCTGCCAGAACTTCAGACGGTCGCGGTCCATATTGCTGGCATAGTTCAATACCGGATACATGGTAAACTGATAGCTGGATGCTACGTCACGCATCACATTTCCTCCATAATATACAAACATCATGCTCAGGTCGAAGTTCTTATAAGCGAACCGTGCTGTAAGCGATGATGAATAAGGAGCATTGGTAGTTCCTTTGTAAACCAGATCTTCAGCTTCCAGATCATTTACCGAATTGACAACCGTTCCGTCGGCTTTATAAGCTGTCGGATTACCTTCGCTGTCGAGTCCGGCATATCTGATGGCAAAGATAGAGCTCATAGGATAGCCTTCACGGTTCTGGTAAGAAGAATACCAGCTAGAGGCAGAAGTTCCGGAGTTGTCGATCTGTGTCAGCTTGTTCTTGTTGTAGCTGAAAAGGAAATCGATGCCGAAACTGAAGTCGCGGGTACGCACAATCTCACTCTGCAAAGAAAATTCCACACCACGGTTCACCATCGAGCCATAGTTCAGCAGCAGCGAAGTCCATCCGAAAGTTGAGTCAATCAGGCGATTACCCAGCAAATCGCTGGTTGCCTTGTTATAAAACTCCAGGCTTCCGTTCAGGCGATTACCAAACAAGTTAAAATCAACTCCCACATTTGCCAGCTTGGTTTTTTCCCAGCGCAATGTAGGGTTAGGAGCACTTTTCACATATGCCTGATACTCATTGGTATAATAGTTAGTACCATTATCAGCCACAATCATATACGGACCTGTATCCTTGGCTACGTTACCATTGATACCATAAGTCAGACGTCCAGCCAGACGATCCAGAACACCTCTATTTTCCAGTATGATGTGCTGTAAACCTACCGACCACAACGGCTTGTACTGATACTTAGGGTCGGTTCCGAAAAGGTTTGACTGGTCGATACGGATACTTCCGGTCAGTGTCGTACGTCGGTCGTATGTGTACGATGCATTGCCATAGAATGACACATAGCGATTGTCTTCGTATTCAAATTCATCAGTACCCAGACGATAAGAACTGAAATAGAAGTTTCCGCTGGTAGACTGAGTACCGCGGATACCTTGTCCCAAAGCCAGTTCGTCGATAGCTTTCCATGAAAGCGAATTATCATCATAACCATATTTAAAGAGCTTGCTGGTCTGATTCACCACTTTACGGCGTTCTGCACCGGCGATTATCTGAATATCATGCTTCTTCTGGAAACTACGGCTGAAGTTAAGCTGCGCACGCAATGTGTATGAATTGTCCTTACCCCAATATTCACTCAGGTTTCCTCCTTCCGGAATATAATGAGTACGTGTACCATCGTTATTGATAGCCGTAGCATCGTTAATCATTTTTTTCACACTGTAATGATCGACCGAGTTATACTGTTTGGTATAAGCGTTAGTCATTTCAGTCTGATAGCGCAGGTCGAAACTCAATCCTTCGATAATCTTGAACGTTGCACCTACGTTAATATTCCAATACTGATTTTTATTCTGATAGTGAGCCGTATTCAGAGCCTCTGTGGGATAGAACGTTTCATCGTACAGCCCCAGTCCCTTCAGACGGTCGATTTCACGCTGTGACTTACCAGTCATATACCATTGTGCAGGCGATCCATCCTCGTTACGGATCATACGGTACGACGGTCCACTGTATAAATAACTGTATCCGGAGAAACCATTATCATAATCCTGCGATACAGTACTGTTCAAGATTCCCAAGTCGATGCGCAGCCACTTGAAGAAATCAAACTGGTTCTTGAAGTTGAAACCGTAGCGGTTAGTCTTCTGTTCCTTAGCATGAGGCAGATTCTGCTGGAAATTGGCAGAAAGCGCATACTTATAGATATCCGAACCACCCGAAATAGAAAGGTTGTGCTGGTGAGTAGTATTCGAACGGCGTACAAACTCATCTTTAATCTGGTCGTAACGGTCACGGTTGCGATATACATCCAGTTCCTTTTCCAGTTCAGCATCAGTCAGTTCTCCTGCTTCGTGGCGATACATCAAGTCGTAGACCTCATTGGTAAAGCTCGAACTAGTAGGATCATACGTATTATGATAGCAGTTGAACAACACTTTCTGTAAGTCTACCAGCTCTGCACTCGACATCAGGTTCATATAGTCACGGTCGGGCAGCGGCTCAAACTTGATGCTACCGTTATAGCGGACTTTCGGCTTACCCACTTCTCCGTTGCGGGTAGTGATAACAATGACACCATTAGCCGAGCGAGCACCGTAAATAGAAGCAGCCGAAGCATCCTTCAGCACGGTTACATTGACGATATCAGACGGATTGATAGCATCCAGACTACCTTCATAAGGAATACCGTCTACTACATAAAGCGGAGTTTCGGTAGCATTCAGTGTAGAGATACCACGGATTTCCGGTGTTGTTCCATTCACCTTCATACCAGCTACAAGACCTTCCATACGGTCGATGATATTGGTTTGCAGCTTATCGGACAGATCTTTCTGGTTGACAATGGCAAACGAACCAGCAGCACGTTCTTTCGATATTGTCTGATAACCGGTCACAATTACTTCGTCTATAAGGTGAGTATCCGGTTCCAGACTGACTTTATACTGGCTTTTCCCGCTCACAGTAATTTCATGGCTTACATATCCGAGAAACGAGATAACGATAGTCTGACCGTTACGTACGTTCAGCGAGAAATTACCGTCTATATCTGTAACAGTTCCGTAGGTTGTACCTTTGATAATGACATTGGCTCCCAAAACAGGTTCGCCATTTTCGTCCACAACATTTCCTTTAATTTTATGTTGAGCAGCCTGCTGTTCGGTTGAAATGCCAGCGATCATCTTTCCGTTACTTTCCGCCTGCATAGAAGCAGTACCGCAACACGCAGCCAAGGCCAAAAACAATCCGTTTTTCAGTGTTTGTTTTTTATTCATTTTCATACTGCTAAATTGATATTATTACTTTGTTTTTGGTTTTGCCTTTGGTTTCGGCTTCAAAGCGTCAGGACGCATAGAATATGTTTTCTTTCCGTATTTCGGAGTAGAAAGAACACCTGCCGGGATATGTGACTTGTCAGTCTGGCGGCGCAATACTTCTTCCAGTGCGGCAGCATAGCTCTGATGAATGAAAGGATCATCACGGTCTGTCTGATTATAAGCAATATATTGCAGATATTCTACACACTTGTTAAACCAGAATTCCGGCATTCTGGATGCGCTGTACGGGTTAATCCGTGCAATAAACTTCAAACGTTCGATAACCTGTTGCTGATCAACGGTGCTGTCGGCTATCACAGCATCGATCTGTGCAGCAGCTTCTTCGTATTTCTGCTGGTTGAGAGCCTGATTGATTAGGATAAAGGTACGGTTAAATGACTTTCCTTTGAAATCGCACATAGCATCGAAGGCAGCCAGATCGCCGTATGTAGTTTCTTTAAACAGCTTGGCATCTACCTGTTCTTTGCCAAACAGCGTGCAAAACTGGCTATAATTGTCGGATACCTCTTTAATATATTTGTTGTCCATTCCACTGATGGTACGGTTATACAAGTCCCAGATATCAGGTTCTGTCAGTTTTGCTCCCCCTGCAATCAGTTCATCAAAAGCAGTCACAACGGCACGGCTCTGATATACAGACGAATTATAATCAATATAGTCTTTCAGCAATTCTCTGCTACGGTTACCCTTCTGATACTCGTCGAACAGATAGAACGAACGGCGGGTAGGAGTCATAGCATTCTTTCCTGTAGTAATAAACTGTTCCACGCTCTGGCGGCTGCTGCTACGGTGAACAGCTTCTTCGGTAGCCGGATCGACAAAAATATAAGAAGGATATGCACGCACCTGATACTTCTTGGCAAGTTCGCGTCCCTCGCCGTTTTCGGCATCAATCTTGGCATTTACGAAATTCTTGTTATAGAATTCTCCAACTTCCGACTGACTGAAAACTGTTTGTGCCATGTTCAGGCAAGGACCACACCATTGTGTGTAAAAATCGATAAAAATAAGCTTGTTTTCAGCTTTTGCCTTACTGACAATTTCCGCCCAACTCCCATGATTAAATTCTATTCCAGATGCCCTTAATGTAAGGTTAGCACTTCCCATGCATACAAGCAGAAGAAATACAAATAGTTGTTTTAAATTCATAATAACGCTTCGATAAAATTTTACCTATTAAAATAAAAATTAAACAATTAAATCTGCTAAATATCAATAATATACACAAAAGCTCATCGAAATATGATCAAAAAAACAAATCATTAAGCAATCAAATTCATTCAAGAAGAAAATTAGAATTATAATATTGAAAAGATGCAGGAAAGCACTGCACACTCTATCTTTATTTTCCCTTTTAAACAGCCTGTTAAAACAAAAATCTTTTACTTAAATACTTAACCATTTATATACACATGCCTATATGCCTAAACGATTTTTTGCGACTCCAAGATACCCCAGCCTCACAAATTCTGACAAGATTTCCTAAGAGCTTATTTTCATACTACCAGCTTCTTCTCAAGCTGGGTGATTTTTAATAAATAATTAATAACTACAACCCATTTTTATTTGCGGCACAAATATAAATAGATATTTTTATTTAATACTAATTTTGTTTAAAAAACACATAAAAAGAAATCAAAAAAACGTATAACACTAAATCAAAACAGGCCAAAAAAGCAATAATTAAGAAGATTATGTCGCATAAAACTATTACAATGTAAGATTTAGGCTTATATCATACAAAAAGATTCCCCTCACCATCCGGTCGGCATGGCAAGGGGAATATCGAAAAACTCAGGAATTACAATTCAGTCGAGCACATGTTCGGGCATACTGTGTGTTTGGACCATAAAATAGCAGTCGGCACCGGTTTCAGTATCTGTAGCGTGCATGACAATAGGCGACACTTCCCGAGTGACTGCCCCACCGTTCATATACTCTCTCCAGTCCCATCCCAACAACGACTTTATTACAGCAAACATCTGCTGGTTTGTCAAAGATATATCGTACAGACGGATCTTTTTCCCGTCCGTACCCTTTGCAAACGTCAGTTCCAGGAAAGGAGTTTCACCGTCGACATAAAACTTATAACTGCCACTATCACGTAGCTGCCAGTTTTCGTCGTACAAATAGAAATCTCTGTCCTCATTATTTATCAGGAAAAGTTCATCACCCTGAGCGTAAGGTTCATGTACCGGATTGGCTACCAAAAGATTCAGATAAGCATCTACTATCTTTATTTCCAGACTAACGGTTTCATGGGTAACATTATCTTTCACCGTAACCATTGTTTTCCCTTTTTGTCTGGGAGCTATACGCAGGCTGCCCATCCCGACCGGACTTGACAAATCGACTGTTACCTCCACTATTTCAGGATTCGCCACTTCCACGTCATAATCTCTGTTTCCCCCTCGTACCATGATACTCTTGGTCCCTATCAAAGGACATTCGTAATAATCTTTCTCGAACGAGAGATGGTAAACTTCAGTTGCCGGTTCGTCTGTGTCACTGCTGCACCCGTTCAAACCGAGCAGGCATAACAAGAAAATACATACACTCCATAAAAACGTTGTCTTCATATCCCAATAAATAAAATCAATATATAATAATTTGCCGTTTATTAATATAAAGTAAACTCATCACCAAATATACAATTATGATTATAAAATAATCTTTTTTTCTATAATATTTTGTTTTAAGCATCATTGTTTCAATCTCACACTCAAACAGAGGAAAAAGATATCTCATACAATAATCCCGTTTTTAAACACATTAGCATCAAAAGAATCATTTTCAATTTGTTTTATAGTATATTTGTTTCGTCACATAAAAACATATATATCAATACGCAAAAAGTCTCATGACTATACGAGTTTCTTTACAGAAATTCAAATTCAGACACAGAACTATAAATCAAAGTAATATGAAGACAAAAAAATTATGGGGAATACTGATGTTATTCCTGTGCACACTCAATCTCACCAGCTGCAACAATGAAGATGAAGAAGGCACACAAATTACAGACTACAAGGAATATCTCCTGACGGTAGCTTCTCAACAGATACCGGGTGTCGGCTGGTCTGACGGATTCAATTACCTGACGGATGTATATGCTGTAAAGAAAGAACAGTCTGCCGAATGGGAAAGTCTGAGTTCTATCAAAGGGTTCGAGTTTGAAGAAGGGTACGAATATGAAATCAGAATCAGCGAAACGAGTTATCTGGATCATCGTATGAGTCAGCCTGCATGGACGGAATACCAACTGTTGGAAATTCTATCTAAAGAGAAAAAGGATTCGGAAGACCTTCCCGGAAATTTCATCCCTGCATGGTACTACAAGGACAAGTTTATTCCCGAATACAGCTATGCGATAGATGCCGACGATAAAGAGACGATTGAAAAAAATCTGAAATCGAATCCCGTTATGCCGCTGGACAACCATTACCTGATTTATTTTTATGGGGAAGGTCTTTCGAAATGGGTTATCATAGACAATACGGAACAGATGCAGGGAAAAGGTATCCTGAAGCAGGTCAACAAAAATCCCGAAGAGTTTCCCGAATCTTACAAACTTCTGCCGTTATCTGGCAAGGGAAGCATATCAGGATATATGGAATGGACGTTCCTGGATGAATCAGGAAATGAAACATCCTATCCTCCATTCGACGTCTTTATCGTCAGAGGAGCACAGACAAAATCCGAAAACACAACGCTTATCACTCCGTATCTGTATCTCGACCTTACGGAATATTATCAAAAACAATACCCACAGGCCGGTGTAAGAACAGTAGTAGTTTCTTACGCTATACCGATGACGTACTGAAATACTGTATTCAAACCCATGCCATCCATATGATACATCATTCAAAAAAAAATTGCTGCAAGCGTATAGTTTTTAAGCCGGTTTACGGTCTAACAAATAGAAACAAGAAATAAAATGGATACGAAAGAACAGCAATTTACGGAAATCATCCGAATGTATGAACGGACTATTTACACCGTCTGCCACATGTTTTCAGACAATACAGACGAGGTGAACGATCTGTACCAGGAAATTCTGGTCAGACTGTGGAAGGGCTTTGATGCCTTTAAGGGAAAAAGTGACATAAAAACCTGGATCTATCGTGTCAGCCTGAACTACTGTATCAACTTCCACAACAAACAGAAGAAAGAACAGGAACGGCTGACTTTAGGTATCGACCTCCACACTAGCAGCAATCTTGAAAAAAATCTGCAAATAAAGCAACTTTATGCACGAATCAACGCATTGGGACTGGTTGACAGAAGCGTTGTCCTGTTGTGGCTCGAAGGCCTGAGTTACGACGAGATTGGCGCTATCCTAGGTATTTCTGTCAAAAACGTCTCATTCAAGTTGGTCCGCATCAAGGAGCTGTTGAAAAAAATGTCTAACATCTAAAAAAAGAATCGTATGGAAATTGATATTGAACAAGAACTTCAGATTCTGAAATCGGAATATAACACACTCAAGAAGGAGCTGAAAAAACAGGATACCCTGAATGAAAAGTTTTTCAAATCTATCAGAAAGCAGCCTGCACTGGCTGTCAGCAAGGAAATCAAAAGCAGAATGTGGCTCGATATACTGACTATACCTGCGGTTATGATTATCTGTCTGAATACGAATTTTCCGATACTGTTCGGAATACTGGTATCGCTATGGGCACTGGCCGACCTGGGAATCAGCCTGTGGGTCAGCCGGAAACTGGGAATGGACGATCTGCTGAACGACGATGTACGGACGGTGACGAAAAAAATTGCCGGCTATCGCAAGTTCTATGACTGGGCGCTCATCGGAAGCATTATTCCTCTGATCGTGATGCTTACCTATATCTTTATGCATCTGTATGCCCGTGCAGACAACCCCGCTGCCGTTCAGCTCATCACCGTATCGGGTATTGTTTTCGTCATTCTCGCCATTGTAAACACGCTGTTTCAGTATAAAAAGCATGTACAAAGGTGCAAGGAGCTGTTGAAACAATTCGAAGAGTAATACTGAAGCAAGTACGTCACAGTAGTAATATAGAAGACTGGCAAGACTGCTGAAACCGTTAAAAAATAACGCCCAAGCGAGTCTGCCACAATATTAATGCACAGGACTAGCGAGCTGCTGAACAACCAGAAGCGTAAAGCTTGCACAGTAACTCTGTAAAAGCACCTGCCCCTTCTGCAACTGGACAAACAAAAAGTAACCAGTTACTCTGTTTCGTACACATTTAATAAAATGACACTGAAGATTTATAAAAACAGCAAACTCTTCCTGTGAACAAACCTAAAATTGACAGGAAGAGTTTGCATTATCTTAACTTACTAAATATCCATTGTTTCATTATTTTTCACCCACTTCTTATTACAAGTATCACAATAATATATATCTCCATTATTGGTAAGCAATGTACCACATGAAGGACAAAAATACATATTCTTATCATTATGACCTTTTCCCCTCATTGCAAGCCATTTAGATGATTTTTTATATAATAAATCTCTTTGAATTAATCTTTCTATCAAATTATCATCACAACATGATAAACATGATGGGCACACATACCAATGATTATCACATTGTGCCGTATCTCTTGAGTCAATCAATCCTTTCTTACATTTATAGCAATAATTTAAATATACTTCTTTCCTATATTCAGAACATAAACTATTAATACATTCGTATTTTGTATGCTGATTATATGAACCTTCCTTATAAATAAATAATAAATGACCACACTCTCGACATTTTAGTCTATTAAATTTTTTTACAGACTTCATAATCTGTGCTATATAATTTCTAACTATCACCATAGATTCGTAGCCCCCTGGTTTTGTCGTTATAAGTTTATAACCTAATATTTCTGCTATATGTAACAATGTATAATCTTTATAGTCATAACATTTTTCAATATTTTGATAATCTAAATTATTTTTAAAGCATTCTTTACCTCTACACCAAAAATAATTCAATTCAGTAGCCTTATGAATAGTACCTGCATATTTGGGAGCACATAAGTTATAGAACTTACTATTATTTCGGCATGTAAAGAAATCATTATCATTACTAGAGGCATTATAATAATAAATCTTTGACAGATAATCCAACTTATCAGGGCCTACTTCAAAATAGGTTCCGCAAATAGGTTCTGTTTTAAGCTCTTCTTTCAAAGTTTTTAAAGTTATATCCGACATCCATTTTTTTTGTTCCAACAAATTTTCTTTGTCTAAAGATATGTTAAGACTATTGATATATTGTATTTTATTAATATTATATTGCTTAGACACTAAAACAGCATCCTTATTAGGATATATCTTATAACATTTTAATTCGTAAAACTCATTTAATAATTCTTGCCTTGATTCATTTATGTCAATAAATGAATATCCACTTTTGTTTTTTATTCCATATTTTTGAGGTAAAGAACGTATTATATTAATTAGCTTTTCATAGTTAACTTGCTTTTCCTCAAAATATTTAATATTATCACCATCTATATCATCAATAAATAATCTACAAAGATCTTTAGCATTATTATTGACCATATTCCATCTATCATCATATACATGCTTTTTTAAGCAATTAGCTTCACCTTTGAATAAGTTGAGACATTTTGCTAATTGTATATCTCCATTTATAGCATAACTACAAAAATATTCCTCATATCTACTTGTAAATCTATCAATTAAATTTCTCGCATGTTTTTTTATATTTTCCTTTTCTATAGTTTCAGGCTTTAATACATATTCCTTTTCTATTTTTATAAATCCAGAAAAACTTGCATTGACAATTGCGCCGCCATTACATATTGGTAATATTTCATTAACCTTAAAATCTATCTTAGGTTGTACAACATCACATTTTTTTATCGCTATATCAAGTAGACCATTTATATCTTGAAATTTTCGTCCATTACTTTTTTTAAATATTCTTACAGAGTTACATAATAATTCTATGCTTAAAGGATAGGCCTCTTTGGGAGATTTCAAACAATGTCTAAAAATCTGAAATTTATTATATTTATTATTCTCAAATTGTTCTATTATATTCTCATCGTATTCGATATATTTATTCCTAATATCATGAAAATACCTTTTTACTATATACAATCTAATATAATGAGACATGAATGAATACCATTTAGTAACAATATTATAATTACTTATTTTATATTCATCATTTTCCAACCAATTATATATTTCTATAATTTCATTATCTCTATCTAGTTCTTTTAATATATCAAATTCAATATTCTGATATTTTATAAATCTAAATATAATGTCGAACTTATCAAATATAGTAAGATTATCAAAATTCTTTTGTTGAGGATTTATACGAAATAATGCTTCCGTTACACAAGTCGGATTATATATTTTCCCACTTCCTAAAAGAGAGATCAATAAATTTTGTTTTTGTATTGATAAACAAGGAGATATTTCTCTTAATATACTTAACAGTTTTTCTTTCTTAGGATGTTTATTTATAGATGCCCTAAGTAAATTAGGGCTTATATCACCATAATTTAAGCACCACATTAAATAACAATAATTAAATTTTTCATTTAATATATTTAGTTCTCCACCAATTGCATAGTTGAGCATTATGTCTAAATCTGATTCCTCAGGCTGATTTACTACAGAGATTTGATAAATATCACTTTTATTATTAGTCGTTTCACGTGAATTAACATTATTAGTTATCTTAACCACTTTACCCAATAAGACCTCACTATCCTTATATTCATCACCGAATTCTTCTTCTTTAAATGTATCATTAATATTATCATCTTCAACTTTCCAATAATAGACTAATTCATTCTGATAATCTTTATAGACACATTTTTTTAGAAACAAAAATGGACATGTCTCAATTGCTTTTTCATAGCCATAAGGTATATATATTTTCGCCATAGTACCATTAATAAAATTTTAAGATCTCAACTCTCTATTAATATAAAATTATATCATTTATATCAGATACTCTTATATAACTTAGGATTTTCTTCTTTCAAACTCCAATTATAATCTTTCATCAGATATTCAATAATTATATATATAGGCTCTTAGATATTTTCATTAGTATAATCTAATATAAGATACAATATTATTGAAATTAAATAAGATAGCAATAAAGGTATAACTTTACAGACCTATCCCAATCATAATATTAAAATAAATTCAACCATCATTATTTTCAAAGTTAATGCTATTTATTATATTGAGAATTATCTTACATAAAATTTATACAAAACAAAGAAACTATGGATGAGAATAAAAATACTTCAATCCTCGACATGTTCAATTTAACAAGTTTATGCTGAAACAATACACAATTATACTTTCCCTATCTGAAGTCTTTTCATCTTAAATATTATCAATAAAAATTCCTGCCCACCTTTCCCCTAAAAAACATCAGCACATTTTAGGAAAAACATGGGCAGGAATTATTCTTTTTTGTACAGATTTCAGCGAAAGATCATCATCTTTTGCTGACGGTTTCAGAGTGTGACTCCACGTTTCAGCTCATCTTCCACCACCGCCATCATACCTTCTACCTGAGCCAGGGCAAACATACGTCCGTGGAACGAGTAACCGGCGTTGTAGCCCTTGTCCTCGTCGCCCAACATCATGCGGCCGTGGTCCACACGCATGGGGAGTCCCGGATTTTCCTGCTCAAAGATACGGATCAGGTCGATGAGGTGACCACGTCCCGACAGGTGCGAACTCTCGATGAAGTTGCCTCCCGGCATGGCAGCAGTACTGCGCAGGTGTACGAAGTGAGTACGCTTGGCAAACTTCTTTGCCAGCTCGCGCGTATCGTTATGCTCGCCTGCGCTGAGCGAACCCGCACAGAAGGTCAGACCGTTATGCGGATTGTCTACCGCACGGAGGAACCAATCGATATCTTCTTCGTTGGTTACGATACGCGGCAGTCCCAGAATCTGGAAAGGAGGATCGTCTGGATGCACACACATGTTTACGCCATACTCCTCGCACACCGGCATGATAGCCGAAAGGAAGTAGCGCATGTTTTCGCGCAGTGCATCACGGTCGATGCCGTCGTAGAGCGAGAGCAGACGCTTGAAGATAGCTACCGGATTCTTGTCGCCCTCACGGATATTGCCGTTCACGAAGCCCTGTGTCTTCACGATGATGGCATCTACCAGTTCATCCTTTTCTGCTTCGGTAATTACCTTGTCCAGCTCTGCCACCTTGCGCAGTTCTTCTTCCGTATAGTCCTTCTCGGCTCCCTCACGTTGCAGGATGCGTGCATCGAAGTAAGCAAAGCGCACACGGTCGTAGTACAGCGAGCTGCTGCCGTCGGGCCAAGGATGCTGCAAATCGGTGCGTACCCAGTCTATTACCGGCATGAAGTTGTAGCACACGGTCTTTACACCGCACTTGCCCAGATTGGCAAGGCTCACCTTATAGTTTTCTATCAGCAGGTCGCGCTCCGGTCCTGCGTATTTGATAGCCTCGCATACCGGAAGACTTTCTACTACCGACCAGCGCATGCCGTACGATTCAATGTACTGCTTCAGGTCGTTTATCGCTTCCACCGTCCAGATTTCTCCGTTCGGCACATCGTGAAGGGCGGTTACGATACCCTCCACTCCTATCTGTCGGAGCATGGAAAGCGTGATTTTATCTTTCTTTCCAAACCATCTCCATGTTTTTTCCATCATAATGCTCTGTATGTTTATCGTTGCTGCCGGAGTAGCCTGCACTGCCCGCCTTCGCAAGGGGTGGACACGAACTGCTCCGGCGTGAACACTCTTATTATCTTTTTATTTTATACTCGCCCGAAGCATCAGTGCTGTAACGAATGTTTTAGCTTTTACTTTCGGTTACAATAATTTTAACCGACCCGAAACATCAATGCCGCAACGAGTGTTTTAGCTTTTACTTTCGGTTACAATAATTTTAACCGACCCGAAACATCAATGCTGCAACGAGTGTTTTAGCTTTTACTTTCGATTACAATAATTTAAACCGACCCGAAACATCAATGCTGCAACGAGTGTTTCTGACCTCTTATTTTCTATCTCCTTATCTTATACACCACTAAAAGCACTGAATCCACCGTCTACTGCCAGTACGGCTCCGGTAATGAAGCTTGCCGCATCACTGCAAAGGAACTGCACTGCTCCGTTCAGTTCGGAGATATCGCCGAAGCGCTTCATCGGAGTCTTGGCAATCACCTTCTGGCTGCGTTCAGTCAGCGAGCCGTCGGGATTGATCAGGATAGCACGATTCTGGTTGCCGATGAAGAATCCCGGCGCGATGGCGTTCACACGAATCTTTTCGCTGAACTTGATAGCCATTTCCTGCGCCATCCAGCGGGTGAAGTTCTCTACCGCACTCTTCGCCATCGAATAGCCCGGCACACGGGTAATCGACTCGTAGGCTGCCATCGACGATACGTTGACGATGGCTCCGTACTGCTGGCGTGCCATGATTTCACCGAATACCAGACAAGGGTATACCGTACCGTTCAGGTTCAGGTCGACCACCTTGTCGAGATCTTCCACCTTCATGTCGAAAATGTTCTGGTCGACGGTGAGTGTACCTCCGGGAATGTTTCCTCCGGCTGCGTTTACCAGGATGTCGATGCGTCCCCACTGCGAAAGCACCTGCTCTTTCACTGCTTGCAGACTTTTGATATCAAGCACATTACATACCGTACCCGCGACCTCACTGCTCACCGTACGAAGGCGTTCGAGTGCCGCATCCACACGGTCCTGATGTGCTCCGATGATAATGACTTTGGCTCCTGCACGCAGGAAACCTTCGGCTATGTTGCTGCCCAATACGCCGGAGCCGCCTGTTACTACGGCTACCTTTCCGGCTATGCTAAACTGTTCGTTCATATCCTAACTGTTCAATTGTTTATACATTGCAAATGTAATGCGAAATAACAGACCGATTTTAGCGTATTTTTGCAAGAATTTTGCGTATTTTTGCAGAGAATCCTTTACAGACTGCCATGAGAAAGATACTGAACGAACGCATTGCCATCTCCAGCTCAAATCCGATACGGGCACGCTTTTACAACTATCGCGGATTTACATATCCGTGGCACTTCCACAGCGAGTACGAACTGATGTACGTAGAGCAAGGTTACGGCAGGTGTCTGGTGGGCGACAGTATCATCGACTACCAGGCGGGCGACCTGATTTTCTTCGGATCGGGACTTCCTCACTGCATGCAGAACTGTCCCGAATCGGACGAAAACGAAAAATACCGCGTATTCGGAGTAAATGTTCAGCTGGAAAAAGATTTCATGCAGTATTCGTTCTCGCACTACACACAGTTTGCCTCCATCCGTTCGCTGCTGGAGAAGGCACACCGCGGTATCCGCTTCCCGCTTGCCGGAAAAAGCGAAATAACCGACTGCCTGAAGCGTATTCCCGTATCGCACGGAGTGGAGCAGATTATCCAGATTCTTACGCTGCTGCAAGCTCTCTCGGCTTTCCCCCGCAAGCAGTTTGTAGCCTCTCCCAACTATATCCCCGACCCGTCGGTGTTCGGCGACAAGAAGATAGAGAAAATCATCGCTTACCTGAACAAGCGTTACACACAGCCTGTCAGCCTGAGCGAAATTGCCTCGTACACGGCTATGAACGAGGCGGCTTTCTGCCGGTACTTCAAGTAGGAAACCGGCAAGACATTCAAGCAGTACATCCTCGACATGCGTATCGGCTATGCCTGCAAACTCATTGCTGCCGAACGGATGAATATCTCGCAAATTAGCCTGGAATGCGGATTCGAATCGACGGCTCACTTCAACCGCATCTTCAAGCGTACCACCGGCATGTCGCCTACCGAATACAAGGAGAGTATCTTGTAAACAAACCTTACATAAGAGTTAAAGGCTCTTAAAAATCGAGGTATATAAGGTTACAAGTTATTGGTCGTTTTTCTACCTTTGCCGGCGAAATTCAACAACAAGGGACACAACAATATGAAAGCTATCATTCTTGTCAATACAGTTCGCTACATCAATAAAATCCACGATTTCCATGCGTGGGGAGCAGCTGCATTGATTTGATTCTACCCCTCCCGCGCTTTATCCCGTTATTTGTATCAATTCAGTAAAAATCCAATAAACATTTTATTTGTATGAGCAAAAAAAGCAGGCTCATAGTGCTGTGTGGTGCAGTGCTATGCAGCCAGTATCTGTGTGCCCAGTCGCGTACGATGGGCATCGAAGAAATGTTTCGTCTTGCCGACGAGAACAGTAAGAGTATCCAGACGTTCCGCACCGGAAAGGAAGTTGCCGACGAGAACCTGAAAGCTGCCAAGGCACAGCGGTTGCCCGACATCAGCGCGTCGCTTTCGGGCAGCTACTGGGGAAACGGAAAGCTATGGGACCGTGATTTCAGCAACGCTACCAAGATAGAGATGCCGCACTGGGGAAACAATTTCGCCCTCGAAGCACAGCTGGCGGTCTATGCCGGAGGAGCCATCAGCAGCGGTATCGAACTGGCGGAGCTGGAGAAGCAACTGGCGGAGATGGACTGGCAGAAGAATCGTCAGGATATCCGCTTCCTGCTCGTGGGACATTACCTCAACCTGTATAAGCTGAACAACCAGATCGAGGTGCTGCATAAGAATCTGGAACTGACCGACCAGATAATCGCCAACATGCAGGCACGGTTGGAACAGGGTACGGCACTGCAAAATGATATCACACGCTATGAGCTGCAACGGGAAACGCTCCGCCTGCAACTTGCCAAGGTGGAGGATGCCTGCAAGATAGCCAACCATCAGCTGGTCACTACCCTGCACTTGCCCGAAGGAACGGTGGTACAGCCGGACACTACGCTGAACGACAGTCAGATTCAGACGCTGAGCGAGGCTAGCTGGCAGGAGCTGGCGGCACAGAACAACCTCAACTTGCAGCAGGCTGAAACGGGCATCAAAATCAACCGTCAGCGGGAGAAGCTGGAGCGTTCGGAACGGTTGCCGAAAATCTCGCTCATGGCTGCCGAACACCTGGACGGACCGATTACCATCGAGGTTCCTGTGCTCGACAATAATTTCAACTACTGGTTTGTGGGTGTGGGCGTGAAGTACAACATCTCTTCACTCTTCAAGAACAACCGCAAGCTGAAGGCGGCCCGCCTCAACGTGCGGAAGGCACAGGAAACCTACGAGCTGGCTCAGGAGCAGACCAATCATGCGGTACAGGAAAGTTACGTCAATTTCCTCACATCGTTTACCGACTTGCGCACACAGCAGAAGAGCGTGGAGCTTGCCGACGAGAATTACAGCGTGACGAGCAACCGCTACCAGAACGATCTGGCTCTGCTGACGGATATGCTGGATGCCAGCAACATGAAGCTCAGTGCCGACATGGGACTGGTAAATGCACGTATCAACCTGATTTTCAATTATTATAAGATGAAATACATTACCCACACGTTGTAATTCTCACACCTGCTGCAAAGTTCCTGCACAATGTAAGGCTTACACCAGCTGTAAGTTTTACATACTCTGCAAAGCTCTTACACGATAAAAAGCTTGTACCAGCTGTAAGTTTTACACACGTTATCAAGCATTGCAGGCTGATAGAGAAAAATTACAGAAACAGAGGTTGAAAGTCATCCTATTTATACATTACACATACTACACTTTATAACAAACATACCATTATGGCTACAAGAAAAGTTCAAAAACTCATTTACAATACCGTTATCATCTGCCTGCTGGCAGTGGCACTTATCTACGTATGCTCACGCTTCGTTCATCCGGGTGTGGAATATACCGACAATGCTCAGGTGAAACAGCATATCACTCCGGTGAATACTCGTGTACAGGGTTTCATCAAGCAGATTTGTTTCGAAGAGTATCAGCCGGTACACAAGGGCGATACGCTGGTCATCATCGAGGATGCCGAATTCAAGCTGCGTCTGGCTCAGGCGGAAGCCGACCTTGCCAACGCACTGTCGGGTCAGCAGGCTACCAGCATGGGTATCGCTACCACACAGAATAACCTGCGGGTGAGTGATGCCGGCATCGAGGAGGCACGCGTACAGATGGAAAATGCCAAACGCGACTACGAGCGTTACCAGAAACTTTTGCAGCAGAAAGCGGTCACCCGTCAGCAGTACGACAATGTAAAGACAGCCTACGAAGCCAGTCAGGCACGCTACGAACAGGTGCTCCGTGCCAAACATTCTACCTCGCTGGTGAAAAGTGAACAGACTCACCATCTGGGACAGAACGAAGCGGCTGTCCGTCTGGCACAGGCTGCCGTCGAACTGGCACAGCTCAACCTCAGCTATACGGTCATCGTAGCTACCTGCGACGGCGTGACGGGCAAGAAGGACATCCACGAGGGACAACTGGTGCAGCCGGGACAGACGATGGTAGATATCGTCGACGGAAGCGACCTCTGGGTAATCGCCAACTACCGTGAAACTCAGCTTCCCAACATCAAAGAGGGATACAAAGTGACACTTACGGCCGATGCCGTACCGGGTGTGACCTACACGGGAGTAGTAGAATCGATTTCCGATGCTACCGGAGCGGCTTTCTCCCTCATCCCGCAAGACAATGCTACAGGCAACTTCGTAAAGGTGGAGCAGCGTGTACCCGTACGTATCAGCCTGAAAGAGAACAGTACCGACAAGCTGAAGCTGCTGCGTGCCGGATTCAATGTAGAATGTAAAGTGAAATACTGATATGGGAGCACCTGTACTGAACGGACCGTTTACGATGCCGATGTTCCGCAACTTCGTGCCTCGTAAGCTACAGCCGTGGCTGTATATCTTCATCGCCGTCACCTTCCAGCTCTCGGGCGGACTCTACATGGCCAACCTGAGTCACATGGTAGGCGAAACTTCCCTGATGCGCGAAGACCTCCAGATGTGCCTTTACTGCAACCTGGCGGGAATGGCTGTGTACTTTCCTCTGCTCTTCCGCATGAAGTTCCGCTTCACCAACAAGACGCTGCTCACGGCGGCTTCGCTGGGAGTGATTGTGTGCAACCTCATCGCACCGTATACGACCTTCCTGCCGCTACTCTGGACGCTTTGCTTCATCGAGGGTATCTGCAAGATTCAGGGAACCTTCGAGGCGATGTCTAACATCCAGCTGTGGATGACACCCAAGCGCGACTTTACCGTGTTCTTCCCCCTGCTGCACATCATCATTCTGGGTAGCATGCAGGTATCGAGCATCATCGCCACCCATCTGGGATATTACCTGCACTGGAGCTATATGCACTGGTTCATAGCAGGACTGATGCTGGTCGATTTACTTATCGTGCAAGGCTGTACACGCCATTTCCGCATCGTCAAGAAGTTCCCGCTGTTCGGTATCGACTGGCTGGGAGCGGTTCTCTGGGCAATCTTACTGCTTGAAGTCGCCTACTTCTTCGACTACGGTGAGTTCTACGACTGGTGGAACAGTCCGGTGATACAGGGACTCGCCGTCGCTATCGTCATCACCCTGGGATTCTGCATCGGACGTATGCTGCACATCCGCCATCCGTACATCGAACCGGAGATGTGGAGCTACCGCCACCTGCTGCCCATTCTGATTCTCATTACGCTGGTGGAAGCCTTCCTTGCCACCGAACACGTACTCGAAGGCGTATTCCACGGCAGCGTGATGCACTACGAAGAGATGGTAGCCATGCAGCTCGACTGGCCCATGCTGGCAGGTGTAGTGGCAGGCAGCCTGTTCGCCTACTGGTGGATGCACGTACGCGGATTCAGCTACCTGCGCCTCATCACCGTAGGTATCGCCTCACTGGCATGCTACCTGCTCACGTTCTATTTCGTCCTTTCGGCAGACATTCACATCTCGCAACTCTTCTTGCCTACGCTGTGCCGAGGTTTCGCCTATGCCATCCTGAGTGCCACGTTCATGGTATGTCTGGAAGAGATTATGACCTTCCGCCACTTCTTTCAGGCACTGAGCGTATTCAACATGCTGCACATGGTAGTGGGCGGTGTCATGGGAGGCGCCCTGTACGGCCGCTGGCTGTCGTACGCCGTATCCGACAACATGGCACACTACGGAGCCGCTGTCGACCGCGTGTCGTTCAGCAGCCAACCTTTCGCCTTCGACCGCTTCATCGAGAGTTTCGTTCCCCAGATGATGGAAGTCAGCATCCGCCAGATTTACGGCTGGACCATCTACGCCTGCCTCTTCCTGCTGTTGCTCTTCCTGCTCTACGATGCCCCCGTACGCCGTGAGCTGAAGCTCATGCCCAGCTGGAGAAGCCTGCGCAAGGAAGCTGCCATGATGTTCGGGAAAAACAGACCAAGAGAAAACAGAGTTCCGACAAAGAAAGAAGTCTAAACTTATCAGTATCCGGCACGTTCCTTTTGCAAAATTTCATACATAATTAGCAGCATATCAATATACGGCTGATGACCTGCCGATTTTATCGGACAACAACGGTTTAGAAAACATATGCCGGAGTTTTTAAAAAACATCCCGACGTTTTATTCAAAACTTCACGAGAAATTGAATAAAACATCGGGATATCTTTTTTTTATTTTCCAGTCGTAGTATTCGGCGTGGTACTGTTGCCGGTTTCATTGTACGCTCCAGTCATCCATACCCTGCCGTTATCCACTTCCGGCAGAAAAGATCTGGTTCCGGGAGTCATATACTGATACATCCTGCTGTAATAATCCCTCGGATGCTCCGTAAAATGATACACCCAGTCGTAAAACTGATAAGTCTGGGCGATGTCGTATATCGGCTCTCCCGCCGGCAGATGACTCTTCGATGTATGCAGATACATTGCATTGTCGCGCTTCGATACCGGATACATCACGCTTTCTTTCCGCGAGATGAACAGATGGTCGTCCCTGACGTTGGGTGAAGGAAGTGCTCTGGACTGCAACAGCTTGATCAGGTCCGGATGACAGGCAGAAAAGAGCCAGTCCACCGCCTCGTATCCGGTCGCGCCTGCCTTCTTTTTCACCAGTACCATGACGTGATTGAAGCCATGCTGCATCACACCGCTGTTAGCACCGGAAGCATAGTCTATGGCAGTAATACCATTGTCGAGCGCTGCCACATACTGGCAATGCCCTGTCTTTACAGCATTGGCAAGATAGGGTGTATTGTACATCAGAGAACCTGTAGGCCAGTAGTACTGCTCCTTCAGATACGCATTAGCCAGACGTTCCCGAATCTGTCCTGCCACTAGTACAACCGTATGTCCGGGCTGAAGCATGTAACGCCTTGCATCCTTATCGATATGTGTACCGTACATGTCGTAGTAACGGTTCCTGCCCTGATACGAAGCAGCAGCCAGCTGTCCGTCGTACCGATATACCGGCTGGTTGAAATCGGTAACGAACAAGTCTTGCACCAGTGCGTTTCCCAGAGGTTGTGCTACATTGACTCCCTCTCCTATGACGACAGGCAGCCCCCCGTCCCACTTCTGAATTCTGCACAGCCCGTAGTTCCGGATATCAATCTCGTGGCTGGTAGGATTATAGATTTCGATAACAGAAAAATTATATCCTGAGGGATTGTGATGCAGCATTTCCGTAATCATCAGATCCGATTCCTTCAGAGGTGCATTCACACTGTAATAAAACCCCGATTTCATCTGTACCGGATTGGGCGACTTGTCAAGCATCACACTGTCGGCTTCCGAGGCTGAATAAGACGGACCGATAGAATAAACCAGTTCTATCTGATTCTGCACATAGTCGGAAGCAACCGGAATACACCACAAGTACAGGTTATCGGAAAGCTCTATCCGTGCCGGACTGACGTTCCATACACAGACTTCACCGGCTGGCCACAATACCCCGTCGGAAGTACCCGTACCGCCTGAAGCCTGCGTGCCGAAGTCGAATTTCAGCATGCCGTTTTCTTCCACACCCAGCACAACATTCGCATTGCCTGCCTTGATGGCAGGGTTTCTGATTTTCACTTTGTTCACGTAAATAGGGACAGCAAGTGTATTCTGTACGTTTACGCGTATGATGGTTCCCAGCGGTTCGAAATTCAGATTTACGGTGACTCTTCTTTCCTGCGTCGACACCGGAGCATACTTGCTGTACAACGGCGTAGTCAGCTGTGAGAGATTCTTCGAGAGGAAACTTCCTCCGGCAGCAAAATAGCTGTCTGTATTCACCTTCGAGCTGTATCGGTTCGTTCCGAAGAAACGCTGTCCCTCCGTCCGTTCAGCCGTTTCCAGCAAGGCACATGCTTTCCAGTCCGTTCCCGTCAGCCTGCCTTTCTTCAGCCGGATATACGGATCGGGAATCTCTACCGAATACCTTCCGGAAGCATCTTTTACAATATGCCCTTCCAGCGTGGCATAGCTGCGCGACTGTACATCGTCGCCGTTCTGCAGACATACATGTATAAATACATCCCGCATATTTTCATAGTCGAAATGTACCGTTCCCAGCTCGTCTTCCAGCAGGCTTCTGGAACCTGTCTTTGCCTCGGCATTCACCACACTGGCATACTGTGGCAGAGAGATACGGAAACCGGCATCGAGCACCTCTCCCGTATAATCATCCACCGACATTTCATGCAGTGCATCCTCTGCAAGATTGTCTGCGGGCATCTCGTCGCTGCAAGCAGTAGTGCCCATCACAAGCATCACACACAGCGATAAAACTTCTATTATTGAGTATTTCATATATCTTTATTATCTTGTTTGCGTTTGCTTTCCCTTCCGGTTCTAACAGTTACAGTGAACCGCCGTCCTGCCAGTCGCCCAGACTCTCTGCCACTACCAGAATATTGTTGCTTATCTTGAGCCTGTAGTTTGCTACCTTTCCCATCTCCCAGTCGGCAGTCCCCTTCAGGGCGGTAGTATATTCCGTTTCCGCTCCGTCGTCGGTTCTCATCCGCACGGTAAGCGTCGCCGGATCTTCCATCGCCTGCGGTATCATGAAGAAATATTCTCCCTCAGGATTGATAACCGTATCCGATTCGGGAACGGAAGATGTCCGGTAATTCAGTTCCACGGTAAAGTCGCGCCGGATTTCCCTTCCGCTCCACACCTCAGCCCAGTCTGTTCCAAGGGTAAGATTCGCTTTCGAATACACCCCACCCAGCGTAATGCTTGTTACCACTCCTTCCGGCAAGTCGCGGTCAATAAAACGGATGGCTGTAAGGGCATGCCGGAACTTCAGGTCTACCGGCAAATCATAGTCGCCGGCATACGCTCCGGTCCATGCTATCAGCAAATCCTGCTGACTGGTGATATCTGCCGGAACGGTATATACCAACTTCGGATTTCCCGTCACACGATCTGGCAAGGAAAGAGCAGGCAATGCATACGGTGCATAGGCAAAAAAACGTACCATCCTGCCGGCTCCCGGCCAGTACGCATGCGTATCGTAGCCTTCCGCTTTCTTTATCTCACGGTGATACATCAGATTCATCGGCGAACTGTCGCCCCACTGTCCGTCGGCACCGTAAAATCCCGCCCAGCAACCGAAGCTATCGTACAGAGCCGACACCAGCGTTCCTCTGGTATATCTGTCTGCATCAGCATGTCCGCCATCCTGCCTGCGGCTGTCTATCCATCCCTCACGGTCAAGCTCCGAACGAAGACAGATTGCCCCAGGCGTACCAGCTGCCGGCTCGTTGCGCTGACATGATGCTGCACACCCCAACGTTAGTGCCAGTAATACGATGTATATCAAACCATTTCTTTCCATATTCATTATACCTGTTTAAATAATATACTGCGACGAGCCGGCACAAGAGGAAAAAAGCTCCTCCTGTACCACCCGTCCAGCCGGTTATAAGTCAAGATTCTGTGCCGGTGCATCCACCCAGTCTTCTACGGTAACCGTAAACTTGATAGGATTGCCCAGTACGGGATCGCCTCCGGTACTTCCCGGTTTCGGATCCGGATCTACAGTAGGATCGGTTGTGTCCGGATTCGGGTCTACCTGTCCGGCACCACCTCCGTCGCCACAGAAATTAAGTGTATAGATGTATTTCTTTCCAGCCTCCCAGTTGGTATCGACCGGTACGATAATCGAACCGAACTTGTCAGAGTTTCCTCCGTCTGGTGTCAGTTCCGGATAGAGCTGCGTCTTGTTGTCTCCATCCTTGCTGCTGATGCGGCACAATACGGCAATATATGCTCCGGTAGTAACAGTCTTCTCCCACTTGATAAGTTGCTGCGGGATAAGCATGAAGTTGTTTGCACTGGAGTTGATGGAAGTCGCCTGTTCTGTCAGTGTCACCTCATGACCGGCTGCAAACGATACCTTGTAGTCGGCAGGACCGGCTGCTTCGGCACCCGGATTCCAACAGCCGTTCAGGTTGTTGCCCGTAGAAGTTACAGCGGCTGGGAATGTAAAATCTCCCGTAGTCTTTGCGTTTACGATGCTTACCGCCTTTACAACGATTTCAATGTGAGGATTCGAACATTTTGCCATTACGTCAATCTGCGAGAGTGCATGTTTGAAGTTCAGGTTCACACCCGACAGCTCGTTGTCCGTTCTGTTTCCCGTATTGTATGCCACGAGCAGGTCCACCTGCTTGTCGATGCTCTTATCAGGAGTAAAAGCCGAGATCTTCTTTCCGTCCTTGTTGATGCTCACCCCACCGATATCCGTCGGAGCATAAGCATAGAATCCGAGGGCATAGCTGGGCCAGTAGTAAGTGGCCGATGTGTTCCAGCTGCCCGACGAAGTCTTCTCCACCAACATGTCAGTAAAATAATTCGCCTGTCCGTCAATCGTTGCAGTCACCTTAAACGATTGCAGCTTGGTCAGATTGGTCACATTCGCATCTCCAGAGCGGGCAAGTGCTTTATCGATAGAAGCTCTGAAAGCCATTTCATGACCTTTGTTATGGTCTACCACTTCGTCTTTCATACATGATGTCATTGCCACCAGCATGGCAGCAACAGCTATTAAAGTTGTTTTCATTTTTTGATGATGTTTTTTTTAATAAATAGAACATACTTTTCTTTATATATAAAATTGCAATTTATATCCCTACTGATAAACATCCTGTCCATCCGGTTACATATCCAGGTCTATATCTACATCCTCCCAGTCATCCAGCGAAGGCTTGAATCCTCCTTTAATATCGTCTTCTCTTTCATAATCATGGGTTTCCGGAATCATCATACCGTCCAGCAGAATAAACACATCGTGCGGATCGGGAGCTTCATGTACCTGCTGGGTGACATCAAATACATAACATTTTTCTTTTCCGTTTTGCAGCCGTACGTGGATAGCGACCTTGTGTTCATCATCGTATTTCGATTGCCCGAGTGCAAAGAAGCTGGCAGTCAGCGTCGAACTGCCTTCTTTTTTCATACCGAAAGGAACAATGGCACGGTCGTTGTCCATTACGTTCCGCCCCACATAAAACACTTTCGAAAGCCCCGATATTCCTCCGGTCACGCTACCCGGATAAACATGTTGCAGATTGGGCACATTGATTACTTTAACCCGGTAGCGGCAGAACGCCATTTCCGGATAAAACACAATGCGTTGCTCTCCAACAGCCCGGATATGCACACTGCTCAGATTGTCCGAGTAAAAATCGTCGGGCGGAAGCTGAACAGAAAAAGCAGTGGCTTTCTTCTTCAGCTGCAAGGCAGAAACCACCATACTGTTTACAAGTCCTGCCGGCGTGGAAACCATAAACTCGTCGTAGGCGTGAATATTTTTATAAAGCAGCGACTCCGTATCCGAGTTGATACAGATGGCACGATAATTACCTTCAGGCAACATAACCGGACCTCCCTGCATGTTGGCAAACTCGTAAGTCATCACCTCTCCTCCATTGTCTGGATACAGAAACACCCTCATCGAAGCAACCTTTGCCCGGGGAGCTCTGCTCCAGTCGAAAACCACCTCAACCTGCGATGCGACTGCCTCCTCATAACACAAATCTTTATGCCTGCACGAGAACAGTATCAGTACAGTTCCCGCTATCAGGCTTATAAATCCCAAATACTTTCTTCTTGCATTCATGCTTCTTAAATTCCTTATTTCTTATTGAAAGCACCTTTTCCAACAATCCATGCCAGTGTTACCTCCAGTCTGGTAGGACCTATCCAGCAGAAATTCCGTGTTCTGTCCCATACATACCCATCGCCCGAAGGCTTGTATTCGTAACAAGTTCCCCAGAAAACACCTGCTCCGATACCGAAATCCATGTTCAGCCTGTTGCCTATGGGAAGCGAGTAGCCGTATGCTATGCCTGCTCCCTTGCCGGCCTTGTCCCAAAGAGTTCCTCCCGGTTTGCCTCCCATGTATCCTCTTCCGCCCAGCTCGAAATCGTAAGTAAGGTACTGCAAGTACGCTCCTACGTGATGACCGGTAAACGGACGTCCGGCAGCGGCTCTGCCCATGTACTTTCTCACATCTATCTCTCCTCCGTATATGCGCCAGTAGCGGTTGCGACTATCGTTTTTCCACCACGCATACATCCATCCGGCTCCTATTGTCCAGTTATCCTTCAGGTAGAACTCAGCCGATACATTGGGGATCAGGGCTGCGTCGTACAACAGGTTCGTCTTGACTGCCAGGAAAAAGGAGCGTCTGTCTGCTGCCTGAACCGGCAGGTCACTTCCCGACCGTACAGCGACAAGTTCCGGATTTGCTTCTGGCACTATCAGCCTGCTTGCCGGCACTTCCGGCTGCAACATGGAAGGGGTATCAAAAAATAAGACCAGTCTGCCTGCCCTCAACGTAGGGAAAAACAGCCTGGTCATCTCTTTCCATGCACATCCGCCGGTAATCTTCATTAGGGATATACATCGCTCCTTGTAATGAGAATGCGTTTCAAGCAACTCATTCACCTGCTTTTTATATCCTACATCCGATTCGTTTACCAGCCTGGAAAGCCTATGCCAGTCTATTCCTGTCGATGACAGTTCACATAAAGAGTCTGCAACTTCTACCTGCGAACTGATATATCCATACAAACGCCAGAGTCTTTTCTGCGACAATCGTCTATTCAGTTCCAATCCTCCCTCGGGCGAAGTACCGGCAGAGAAATGCAGCTTGTGCAACATACCTTCACGCTGCAGACGGTTTATCTCGAAAACTATCCTGCCCAACGTGAAGGCGTTGCCACAAAAGTCCCTCTCTATATCCGCCTTTCCAACTTTAAAGTAAAGCGTAAAATCGAGGCTGTCCTTCTGCTGCGAAGCGAGTGTTATCCTGTATGTAAACAAACAGATTGATACCAACAGAAAAAATCTCATATAAGTCATTTTAAATTCTTTTTATCAAATTCTAAAAAAATAATGAAAAATATTTTCAAGAGTATACGCTATAAAACGTTTTATTTTTTCATTTGTTCAAATAAAAGGGAATATATTTTTAAAATCTTAAATAAATACCCGTTTTCTTAAAAAAGAACCAAAATAAAGTATCAAAACGGGAATATAAAAAAGTGAGGGCTACCCCTATCACTAGGAATAGCCCTCTAATGATTCTTTAAGAGAGAAATTAATAGAGAAAATTATTATTATTCATGATAACCAAACGGAGTTTCCTGATTGGTTACAACGATTACATTCCGTTCATTGCCAACTTCAGTCATCGTAATCTTGGTCGGATTTTCAATATCATCCGGTTCTACTTTAAATGTAACAGGATCAAAATAAGCAAACGGCATCACTACATACAATAAACCAGCATCTGCAAATTCTACACCTTTTGAGTCTCCCATACCAGTTAAAGTAAGACTTATGGTATTTTCATCAACTGTAGTAGTATTCAATTCCAGCAAACCTCGTTCACCTCCAAAAACCAAACTTACAGCTCCTGATCCCGGTGCAATAGTCAGATATTCCAAAGTCTTATTTGGATAAGCAGTAGCTGCCATTTCCATTGCTTTATCTGCATAAACTTTTCCAAAATCACCCATGTTGTCATAAGTCAGATACCACGGACCTTCACCTTGGAATACAGAGGCAGGTGTAATATAAGGAACCAGCTCAACTCCGTCAGCTTTCCACACATTAGCAGTTTCATCATAAGACAGTTCTGAAACAGAACCTCCACCTAATGTTATTGGAGTATAAAACTTAAGTCCAGTCGGTGTTTGAATATATGAAAACATTTCAGTAACTTTCTCACCATCTTTAACGTAGCTGAATGATAATGTTCTATAAGATTTTGTTCCTACAAATTCTTCACCATTCACTTTGTATTTAAACTGGCTATACTTAACCAAAGCTTCAGCCTCAGCAATAGAAGTCAGATAAGCTTCCCATGTTATATTTTCCTGTAAAGGAGTCATACGAATATAGTTACCAGTTTTCTTGCCCTTTAATACAACTTCTTCATTAGAAGCAGACATCACAACAAACTCATAATCACCTCCCATACCAGTTCCGGTAGCTCCTATTCCAGAATTAGGTTCTGCAAAAAAATGAAAGATTTCATTATATGTATCGAACGTCAATATAGGTCCTGCTTGTTCTTTCAGTTTATAAAAGCTAGTAGCCTTTTGAGAAGCATCCACAATATCAGCAGAAATTGTAACATTTCCATCCTCTGTAAAAGAGGCTAAAACATTATATCCTCCATAAAGTTGCTGTGAGGAAGGATAATATTCCATCAACCATCCATTAGGAGCTGAAACCAATGCTTCTTTAGCTACCTCCAAATCCTTTTCTATACGGTCCGCAGAGGTTCCTTCAAATAAATTTTCCGTTTCAGGTGTGCAACTAGCCAACCCGAATGAACAGATTAGTACAACTAAATATATAAATTTCTTCATAATTTATCTAGATTTAATTATTTTAAAGTAGTCCAATCCATCTCTGTTACATGAGATGCACGTTCTTGTACCAAATCATGCAATGCCTCAATATCTATTCCCCATGAATCAGTCAAATAAGTAGTGATCAAATCCAATTTTTGAAGAATCAGAGAGCTACCGGTTTCTCCAGCATCTTTCAACAAATCCTGCCATTGATCGTCAGGATAAACTACATAAGTAGCCAGTGTTTCTACAAAATCCTCATCCGGATCCTTTGCCGCATATCCTCTTACGAATCCTCTCTGGCGGATTTTAAGAAGAGCATCACCATTCTCCCAGTTTACCCAGTCTTCGCCGACATACTTTCCTGCTGTAATTTCGTTGAAATCAGTAGAATAGTTCTTAGTCTGGTGTAAGATATGAGCAAACTCATGATGCATAGTTTTAAAATACCATTGATTCAATACATCTATGTCTGGATTTTCCACATCCAATGAATTAACATTGAACAGTGTAATTTTCATACCACCTTCAGCTGTACCAAGTACTACAGAACCATTAGATTCATATTCACCCGAACCAACGAAATGCATTACTTTCGGACAATACGTAGGCAGAAACTCCGGATATGTCAGTTCATCATAAACATCTAGCCAAAGATATTTCACCAACTGTGCCAATGCTATAGACTTATTATAATCTGCCGGAGTCACATTATAGTTCAAGTCCGATTCAATATCAGAAAAACGATATTTCAAATCAACATTATACGGAGCCACATAATTTTCCAAAATCCAGTTATCAAACTCATTACGCTCCGGTGCTTCTGTATTAAAAATACTGTTAGGATCTAACTCATCTTCGCTACATGATACCATAGCCAATGCAGCGGCAAATATCCAGCATAAATATTTTATCTTTTTCATAATAAATTCCTTTCTTATTTGTTATCTAGGGTTAGCTTCTATTCCTGCTGCAATTACATCCTGCGGCAACTGGAATGCGCGACGTGGATCATCTTTTGACAAAACAACCGGATCCATTCCATCACGTACATGAGAAATCTCAATGCCATAACGCTTGATATCCATCCAACGTGAACCATCATGAATCAATTCCATACGACGCATCTGAAGCACACAGTGAATAAAGTTTTCCTGCTTGGTGTTGACAAAAGCAAAAGGAGGATTCAGGTGTTTCTTTACCGTACTCTTAGTAACATCTGTCAGAGGTAGCGGAGAGTAATTGATATTAGCATAGAAACTATTCACACTACTTTCTGTCAGTGATTTAGGAAGACCGCTAGCACCATCTCCTTTCTGAGAATTCACCCAATAATTCATATATTCAACAGCTTTTGCATAATCAGGCTGTTGTTTCAAAATATTAGCTTCAATACAACAAAGCAACGTTTCATTTGTACTAAATGGTACAATTACCGCATGACGATAGCCAATACCATTTACCTTATCTGTATATTCAAAGTACATACGGTATTTGAAGAAACACAATTTCTGATTAAAACCATACAAACTACCAAAATACAAAGTAGAGGCACTTCCCCACGGACCACCAGCCCATAATGTTTCGGCACGTGTCAGATTTTCATTCATACCATATCTTCTAGACATGTCATATGGGCCATAGATATAAGGCCATGATGAATATACTGGTGTAATCAACAAATTAGCTTTTGAAGAAGCAGATATATATGCATCAGCTTTTTCTTCCAACTCTGTAATTGCTCCCAAATCGCTCTGGATATAACGCAAGTTACTAGCCGGATTGTTTCCTAATACCTGAGCACCATATTCCAAAACCTTTTCATAATTCGATTTATCAGGTTGTACATAGAACAAATAGAAACGTGCAGCGAAGGCATATGCAGCTTTCTTGTTAAAATGATATTTAGGAACTGAATAAACATTGTCTTCTATAAGAGGAAGACCTTCAAGCAAATCGGCTTCAATTTTCTGATATGTTTCTGCAAGCGTTCCACGTTCATAAGAAACCGTAACAGTAGTTTCGGGTTCAGTTACGTAAGGAACACCCAATTTAGTTACAGCTGTTGCCGGATCATAGGCTTCACAGAAAATATTAGCCAAAAGGAAATGTGCATAAGCACGACACAGCAGTGCTTCTCCCTTTTGTGGATTCAAAGAAGCCGGATTTCCCATTTTTTCTATTGACTTCAAGGCCTGATTGGCAGCAGCAGCAGCAGCATAACATTTTTCCCATAAGCCTGTCGGAGAATCAGAATCTACATCACTTTTAATATCATTCCACAAATAAGCATCTTCCTCCATCTGATATTCGAAACCATACATCGAACCATTATCAGTTGTATTATCCGAAGCTTTTTCGAAAATCAGCAATGGATAAGTCTGTGGATAAGCAGAAACCAAAAGGCTTGCCACCTGTGATTCCGTATTAATTTCCGCACGGTTATCAGGCACTGTATCAAGGAAATCGCTACACGAAGCGAAAGCCCACGCCATCAATAAAGCAGCACTGTATGTTTTTATATTTTTCATCATAATTTTCTCTTTTAAATCAAATTAAATACCCAATCTCAAAGTCAAAGTAAACTGCTTAGGAACAGGAGCAGCCACACCACCGGTGTTGAAGAATTCCGGATCCTGACCGTTCAGCTTCTTGTCAGCATAAATCAGGAACAAGTTAGTTGCCTGAAGTTTCAGCGACAAGTTACTCAGTTTCATACGGCTAGCCAACGATTTCGGGAAATCATAGTTCAGTGAAACTTCCTTCATGCGGATAAAATCACCTTTGGCGATACGTTCTGTAGAATAGTTGTATGCATTGTATGCACGGTTCAACTGAGAATCCTGACGGTTCATACGAGTATCGGCGATAACCGGTATGTTTGTAATATTTTCATCACCCGGCTTAGTCCAACGATTAATAAATTCTTTTGGAGTAGCATCCAAGTCACTATATCTATTACTAAATACAGGATCCAGACGAATTACATTTCCGAATGAGTAAGTGATAAATACATTCAACTTAAAGTTCTTGTAAGTAAATACGTTACCGAAACTACCAGTGATTGTCGGATCAGTCGGACCCTCGTAAACCAGATGATCTTTCACATCTGTTTCCTGGAAGTTGATATTACTTACTGTTACTTGACCATATTCATTGATGAAAGTAGGAAGACCATTCTCATTCAATCCCTGGAAGTTCATAGAGAACAATGAACGTACCGGATAACCTTGCAAAGCGAAACCAGTACCCGAAATCATATCAATTACTCGTGAATTGGCATCCAGTTCGGTAACTTCATTCTTAGCGTTAGAGAAGATAAAGTCGGTATTCCATTTGAAGTCGCGTGTTACAATGTTTCTTGTAGACAATGTAAATTCCACACCGTGTGACTTCATACTGGCAACATTGGCATATTTTGCTATTTCACCTCCTACACCTTGAGTATTTACAATACCAATCAAGTCGTAGTTGTTACGCTTGTACCAGTCCATAGCCAGATTGATGCGGTTATCCAGGAAACCGATTTCAGCACCGATATTCAACTCATGTTTCTTTTCGTAAGTCAGCTCATCATTTTCCAGCTGAGTAATCTGCATACCCGATTCTGTTACATTTGCAGAAGGACGATATGGATTATAACTGTTGATGATAGCCAAAGAGTTAGAAACTTCAGCCGGACCTCTATCTGCTGTCAGTGAGTAAGAAGCCTTCAAAGTTAAGTTAGACAAGGCCGGTCTCAGGTTTTCGAACCAACTTTCTTCGTGCGCGTTCCATGCACCCGAAACGTTCCATGTAGGAAGCCAGCGTGCCGAACGGCTCTTACCCAGCTTGTTAGAACCTTCATAACGGATTGTACCATTGATGGTATATTTACCCTGCCATGAATAAGTAGCAGTACCGAAGAAAGCCACATCACGTGAACGAGTTGTAGAAACTGTATAATAAGCAGTATTTTCTTCCTGTCCTTGCTTGAAGTACAGATAATCGTAAGAAGGAAGCATACCCATATCATACTGCAAACCTACACCCTGGAACCATGTCTGAGTACGGTCGGTAGCGTTCAGCTCCATACCACCGAAGAAGTTGAAGATATGGTTTTCGTTGAATACGTCATTGTAGCTGGCAGTAGCACGGAAGTCGTAGCTGTTCATGCCATATTTAGTTTCACGGTAGAAACCTCCCACTGGAAGAACCGATACCGGCAATGCATTCGATACATCCGGGTCAGTATACAACCACGGGTTAGCGTCACGCATTGTTGCATCATCCATTGCTCGGTAAGCCCATGCCTGGTTAGAATAGTCAGTAATCTTGTGAGCCTGAGTAGTAGTAGAATACTTGTAAGCACCCAGCACACTCAGTTCTACCTTATTAATAGGTTTGTATTTAAACTCACCCTGGAATTTCATATCTACTACATCCAGGTCCATATAGTTATTGTCCAGTTCATGCAAGATGTTGAACGGCGCATAGTTACGCACGTAGTATTCATTCGGGTCGAGTGCACGTGAAGTATTCAGCGCGTAAGAATACGGGTTGATATCGAAGTCACGTTTTACCTCACCACTCAAAGGGTCCAGATTCGAGCTCAACGAACCCGGTGCACGCTGTTTACGGTAAGAAGCGTTACCAATCAGATTCAATGAAACTTTCTTCGAAATATTATACAAAGCGTTCAGGTTGGCAGTATAACGCTGTACCTTGCTCTGTTTGGTCCATCCCGGGTCGTTCATCACACTCAGTGAAGTATAGTACGAAGCCTTTTCAGTACCACTTGTCATACTGATTGCATGGTTCTGCGAAATACTGTTATTGAACAAGATATCAAACCAGTCTGTATTTCTGTATTCAGCCTCGCGCAGATAAGCATTTCTTGCTTCCGGAGTGTTCGCCAGTCCGAATCCTGTGTTTGCGTTGTAACTGTTGATCAAATGATACATCTTACCATATACACCACTGTTGGAAGCACGGTATACATCCGAGAAGTTCAGGTAACCATTGCTTTCCAGTGTCTTGTATACGTCCATCTGTTCCTGAGAGTTCATGATGTTGAAGTTACGGTAGTTCGGTTTCAGACGCATGGTGAATTCACCTGTATAGCTGATCTTGTTAGAACCTGCCTTACCTTTCTTGGTAGTAACGACAATCACACCTGCCATGGCACGAGCACCATAGATAGAAGTAGCCGAACCATCCTTCAGGATCTGGAAGCTTTCGATATCGTCAGCATTCAAACCAGAGATAGCCGAACTGATCAGTGTAACGGCATCACCCGAAGACAAATCGTCAGCACCTACTTCCGTTACATCCTCCATGATGACACCATCTACTACCCACAACGGTTTAGAGCTACCGTAGATAGATGTGGCACCACGTACACGGATTTTCGGAGCTGTACCGAAAGTACCTGATACGTTCTGAACCGATACACCGGCTGCACGTCCTTCCAGGGCACGGCTGATTTCCGGCACACCGTCAAGTTTAGAGTCTTCGGCAGATATTTTTGTTGACGCACCTGTAAATAATCGCTTGTCCATACGCTGCATACCGGTAACTACGACTTCATCCAGTACCTCTGTATCCGATTCCAGTACCACCTTCATATTATTCTTGGCAGCTACTGTCTGCGATTTCATACCGATATAGCTGATTTCAAGTTTAGCCCCTTTGTTAACTTTCAGCGTAAACTTTCCGTCGATATCCGTAATTGTACCATTAGAAGTTCCCTTAACCAAAATAGAAGCTCCCACGACAGGCATGTCATCCTCCGCAGACACCACGACACCTGTCACTTGTACAGCCTGAGCTATCGCCAGACTTATGCCTATTAACAAAAAGGCACAAAAAAGTGTAATTCGCTTTTCCATATTCTAATAAAATTTTAATAACGGACGCAAATATACATATCATTTCATTAAAAAACAAAAAATTAAAGCAAAATACATAAATATTCTTGCATATTCTATAAATTATCAAATAGACAGTTTCGGCTTTATTTTTTACTATAAATAGCAATATTTTACTAACACATTGAACATTTTTACACCCTCTTCGAGAATCTATGGATAAAACCATATAAAAATAAACAATAACAAATATTTAAAAAACAAGGGACTCCTTAAAAGAGCCCCTTAATATAAATCACTATAAACCAAATATTTGCATAAATGTTAAAATTTAATAATGCATATATTTATTTTACATATTACATTTTGACAGCTTTTTAACATAAAAACATATCATTGTAACACTATACATAAATTTTCTTATAATTCCGTCCCAACATCAAAGCAGGGACACACCTTTGTCCACTCTTCCGGTTCTATCACCCCGTCACCGTCCAGGTCCGGACTCAGGTCGCGATGTCCTACTATCCGGCGTGTCTGGAAATCCATGGCAAGCACTCTCACCAGCACCCTGAGCGAACGCTTCTGAAGTTCCGTACGTGTGTCGGCAGGACGTCCCTGCTCGTCCAGTCCTCCTTCGTAGCACACACCGATACTGTGCTGGTTGTATCCTTTGGCATGCGCTCCGGGGCGGTCTACCGGACGCATCGTACATATTTCTCCGTCGCGCCTTACATAATAATGATATCCGCATCCGTCGAACCCGCGCTTCCGGTGCATTTCCTCCAATTGACGGGGCGAGAGCGGAACATCCGCTCTCGTTGCCGAACAATGAATGACAATCATGTCAATCTTTCTCATCACATCCTCCTTTCTTTCCGGTCAGTATGCAATACAGACACTTGATTATCCTGATCAGAATCCATTTTACCTTTCCAGTCATACATTCCTCCATATTACATTAAAGTCCCGGTACTTACTCTTCATTCTTTGTCTTTACCGGCACACGTTCATAACTCAGCGAAGTCAGAATGTCCGACAGATCGGCTCCCGGACGGAAGTTGATATGCGCCTTCTTTATCAGTCCGGTGTGATATTCTTCCTCCGTGGCACTACCCTCACCGTTCAGACCGATCTGAAACGAACCCAGGTCGCCCAGACGCACGATTTCTCCGGCACACAGACCGTCACGCATCACCGTACCCAGCGAAATCAGCACCGCCATCGTATCGGCACGTGTCACCGTACACATCTGCTGAATACGGTCCGCCATTTCACGGATTCCCATCTCGCCGCGTGCCTGTGCCAGGGCATAATATTTGGCACTACCTTCCAGATCATTAGGTTTCTTTCTTGCTACTACCGAATAAGTCACTGCTCTTTCCATAATCTTTTTACTTTTTAAATGATTAAAACGAATACCTGTTGAAAGCTTTCAATCTCTTTTCTGTATCACAAAGATACATAGCCAGTTCCGGGCAGTGTCCGTCACCGTCCGCCTACAGGATTGCATTGTTACGATAAAAATAAAAAAACACAGGCCGTACAGCTCGACGCCTGCCGGTGGAAACCGTCTGCGTAAATGCTGTACAGCCTGTGGCCGGAAAACCAGTTTTATCTTATTCAGAAGGAAACAGATTCTTCCGTAGCTCCTACCTTAATAATTACATCATCATCGGCTACCAGAGATTTTCCAAATGAATACTCACCCATCATGTCATCAAACTGAGCCGGATATATCGTTACATTTTCTCCGATCTTCACACCTACATAATACATATCCCAGTTATAATTGATGACCGTTACATAAAATGTCTTTCCCTTCACAATCTCAAAGCCTTTTTTGAAGTCCCAGTCGTAGTTTGTGGTACTGCGTACATCATATACATCCGAATCATAGTAACCTATTACAGACACCATTTCACCTTCATCCAGCGATTCATATTCTACCGCCACCTCTACATCGGCTGCCGGCATCACAAACGATGCATAAGGCAGACTCATGGCTACATCCAGTTTTTCTCCGCCGGCTGCTGTAGCAGTCACATTCTTTACTTTCATTCCTTCAGGTACATGTATAGCAACCGATACTGTTTCTCCTTCAGCGTAAACATTTCCGGCACCGAACACTACATTTTCATCTCCCGATACCTTATATCCGGTTACAGTTTCCACACTTACATCCACACTCTGTGCATCTTCCGGAATCAGGATTTCCGACATATAAGTACCCGGCATATAATACGTAAATCCGAAGGTTTCACCAGTAGCAAGTTTCGCCTTCGCCGGCTTGAACCCGTCTGCTACCGAAGCAAACAGATAAACTTTTTCACCAGGCACACCCTTTGTCACCGGAACACCATAATACATATCATCAGCATTATAGAACTCCGCTTTTGTAATGTTTGCACTTGCGGCATAGTTCAACGGCAGTTTTTCTGCTATATCCAGCGTAACTGTCAAATCCTGTGAAGGCATCGTAAATTTCAGATAAGATCCCCAGTCGATATTCATTTCAACCCCCTCAACCGAAGCTGACGCCGACTTCAGATAATAATCCGGTTTCACATTGATTTCGGCTGTCACCTTTTCTCCCTCTACAGCCGAAGCAGGAAGTACGGACGAAGCCAGATCCAGGTATTTTTCATCCGCATTTTCCCATTTTATATCGTACCGGCCGAACTGTTCTCCTTCCACTCTGAGCAGTACATCTCCCGTAACATCCTCATAGTCCGGTCTTATCGTTATATTATACAGATTTTCAGTTCCGTTATACGCTGGAGAGAAAGCACAGCCTGTAACGTCGTTTACGTTCTGCCATTCTCCGTCCCCCACTTTAAACTGCACTTCCGATATCACGTAAGCATCCGGCGCAAACAAGTAGCAGTCAAAGTATTTGTATTTTTCCGTTTCAGATACCCCCAAAAGCCTTACCGGTCCGTCTCCCTCAAGCTTCATCGTATGTCCGGTTTCCGACAACTGCTGTTGTACACTGTAGCAGGCCATCACTTCAAAATCTTCCAAAGGAACCTCTATTTCGACCGACAACTCCTCAGCAGAGGTACTGCCGGTTTCTGTAAAAGCCGGCATATAAACCTTGTCATTCACATGAATATAAATATGCTCCATATGAATATCTGTAAAACTCTGATCCAGATATTCACCGGGAGTCAAGGTTAAGGTTACAGTCGAACCAGGAGTGTAATCTACCCCCTCTTCAACGCCCGAAAGAGTAAAATATTCAGGACTCAAATTCAAGACACGTGTACTTTTACTAAAAGGATGTTCAACCTGTTGTGAACCCGGATCTTCTGTCGAACAAGCCGCAACCAAAAGCATAATTGCAACAATAACGACAGAAAAGAAAGATTTTTGCTTCAAAACTCTCATTTTTCCCATTTTTATTCTAAAAACCAACCATTATTAATAACTTTTCGCGAAAATATAAAAAAAGAAAGAAAAGAACAAAAAATGATAAAAAACATTTCGAAAGGATAAATTTTGTCTACAAATATCGGAACACACAGGATTGCATTGTTACGATAAAAATAAAAAAGCCACAGGCCGTACAGCTCGACGCCTGCCGGTGAAAACCGTCTGCGTAGATGCTGTACAGCCTGTGGCACCTCTCTGCTACCGCACCTGTCAGTTGGCGCGGCTCAGTTTGATATTGTCGATAAACCAGCGGCGATAGACACTGCTGCCCGAAGTAGCGGCAGTTTCACCCCATGCATCCGACTTGATGGTGATGCGTGTATCTTTCGTGATGGAAACACCCTCCAGCACCACATCGGCATGCAGCCATTCCAGTTTATCTACCTCATTCACAAAGTTATGTCCTATCGGATCCAGTTCGACTGTCTCGCTGCCGTTGGTCACGGTGATGATCAGCTGTACCGGGTCGAACTTTCTCGTACCGCCCACCATCGGTGCCCAGTCGAACGAAAGCATTACCTTCTCGCCTGACGGTATGCCGTCTACAGCCGGCAGTGTCAGCCCTGCCTGATAGTCTGTCTTACCGAACTTCAGGTAACATTTCTGCAGGTAGATAGAAGCACCGCGACTTTCTTCCAGTCCGTATCCGTGAGCCAGCAACGCTTCGGCAGCCGTCTGTCCCTCGTCGTTCTTCGCACTGTAAATCTGCGGAGCAGTACCCGATCCGTCGTTTTCCACTGTCTGTCCGGCACCGCTGTTCTCTGCCCAGGGCAACAGCCACTCAAAGTCTTCCGAGAAATAGATCACCTCTACCACACCCTTGTCTTCGATGCGTGCAGCCTGTATGCGCAGTGCAGGAGCAGCCACTCCGTCGAAGTAGCCGTACACCGTCACCTTGTGACCGTTCAGGGCAGCCAGATTCAAGCTTTCGGGTGCGTCGATGATAGACACCGAGTTCACCGCACCGTCTATCGTCACATTGTTACCGCTCAGCACACCGCTTGCCGAAATCCATTCACGGCTATCCGATGTGTAGCTGTCCACTTCGGCAGTCACGTCGTGAGCTTCCGGATAATCGATATTATTGCCTTCCGATACCACACGTACCTCGTCGCATACCACGTAAGGCAACGCGTGTGCATCCGTTCCTTTCGAACCTTTCACCGCTACCTTGTCGCCCACGTTCACGGCAGTTGCAGTTTGCAGGAACATGTTTACACCATACTGTGCGTCGGTTACGATGCAGCCCGAAGTCGTCACCGCCGTAACCAGTGCTTCCGGAACCGAAACCACTGTTTCATCTTCCAGTGCCGGCAGTTCGTCCACTGTATACTCCTGACAGTCGCGGTACTTGTCGCCATCCTGCGAAACCACTACCTCCGCACGGCTTGCCAGCGTACACCCCTTGAACACGATTGTCGCCTTGCGCGGATTATCCTCCGCCCCGTCGCGCATGTTGTCAGTTACCGATACCGTCACATCCGTCGTACCGTTTCCTGTGGCAGGAGTCACCGTAATCCATTCGGGCAAGTCCTCCATCACCCAGTCGGCATCCGCATACACGGTAATCGTTTTCGGCTGTGCCCCTTCAGCCTCAAAGTCCAGAACACTGGCACTTGCCAGTACAGCTTTCGAAAGCGTATTCTCCTCTTCGCTGCAACTGCCCAGAAGCGTTGCCGAGAGAAACAGCACCGAAGCCATAATATAATTGATCAGTTTCATATGTTTTACAGAGTTAATTTGTTTGTTTTGAAGTTTAGAAACCCAGTCCGTCGCTCCATCCCGGATTCTGTGTCAGATTCGGGTTCAGCGAACGTTCGTTGATAGGAATCGGGTACAGATAGTCGCGCTCCTCATTGAAACCGTTGCGCACGATATTCTTGTGAGAGTACACATACCCGCTGTTATTTCCGGTCAGCAGAATATCCTTGCCGATTTCGTACACCAGCACCCCGCTGCCGGCTTCCGGTTTCGCAGTACCTTTAGTATATAAGATCACATCCGCCTTACCGTCGCCGCTCAGGTCGTATTCACCCGCACCGGCGAAATACATACCGTAGATATCCTGATCGATGCAGGCTCCGGCTTTCCAGCGCACCAGGTCGTCGAAGCGGAAACCTTCCTGATTCAATTCGACGGCACGTTCGCGGCGGATTTCCAGAATCACACCCTTGTTGCTTCCCGAAACGTTGGGATAACCCGTTTCCTTAGCCGACAGATAACGGTCCGGATTGGCATTGGCAGCAGCCATGTTCAGGTGCGCGTCGTTCATACCTACACGGTCACGCAGCAGGTTCACAGAGATATCCAGATCCTCCTGAGTCAGCGTACCCAGTTCCGCCTTTGCCTCGGCATAGTTCAGCAGCACTTCAGCATAGCGGTACACAGGCAAGTCGTTCGTATTGCGGTCGTTGCGGTCTACCTGTCCGCCGGAAGCAGTCGGTTCCTGCACGAACTTAATCGGCTGGTAGCCAGTCACAGTAACCGAGAGATCGGGAGGAAGCACCGTTGTTTCCCCGATACGGGTATATCCCGGTGTACGGATGCTCTGAGCCAGACGCGGGTCGCGGTCCTTTGTTTCCTCCAGGAAGCTCATTTCCTGCCATCCCGGCTGGTCGGTAAAGCGGCTTCCGTCCTTCATCAGATACATATTCACCATCTTGCGTGTCAGTCCCGGACGTCCCTGAGTAGGAACCAGCGTATGTCCGTTGGCATTGTGATGGATAGCCAGACTGTAGTCGAACTTGATAGCCAGGATATATTCATCCGGATTCGCATCCTCGGCAGCGAAGAGATTCAGGTAGTCCGATTCCGGATGTCCGGTAGAGTACAGCTTGTACGGACCATCATTGATAATCTCGCCGGCAGCTTTGGCAGCCAGATCCAGGTAATACGTATAATCGTTGCCCTCCAGCTTCAGGTCGTGATACTTGCGGTACGTACCTTCGTACAGACAGAACTGTGCCTTCAGCGCCAGTGCCGCCCAGCGGTTCACACGATACGGACTGCTCGGTTCTTCCTCACGTGTAGGAAGATTATCGATGGCATAGTCGATATCCTCTATCATCTTGGTCATCACCAGCTCGCGCGAGTCACGCGGCTTGTACAGTGCCTCGTCGGCAGAACCCAGTTCCACTTCGTACCAGGGCACATCGCCGAAGCGTTTGATTTTCTCGAAATAGAAGAACGCACGGAAGAAGCGGGTCAGTGCCGTATATTTCACCACCGCATTCTCGTCGCTGCACTGATGCACATACGCCAGCAGGGTATTCATCTTGCGCAGGTCGGTCCATGTCCATCCCCCGCCCGAAGCAGGCACGGTACGGTTGTTTCCGCCCAGCATCTCGTCAGAAAGATTCTGCTGCACGTACAGGTCACTCTGGTCGTCGAAAGGGCTCTTGTCCAGCAGGTTGTTGTAAAACGAGTTACTGAAAAGCTGCAAGTCGCTCTCTGTCTTGAAATAGTCGCTCTGCGATATCTGGCTTTTAGGACTCAGGTCGAGCAAACCGTCACACGAAGTCAACCCCATTGTCAGTACCAGTGCTGTAAATATATATTTTTTCATACGAATCTGTTCTTGGTTGTTTTATTCAATGAATTTTCGTTTAGAAAGTGATGTCTACACCAAACAGCAGCGTCTTCTGCCACGGATAGAAACTTTCGTTGTACGTATCGTTGCTGCGGCTGATGGCTCCTTCCGGATCCACGTATTTGGTAATCTTCTTCAGCGGCGACCAGTAGCAGAGGTTCTCGCCCGAGAAGTAGAAACGTGCCTGCTCGATACCGATTTTCTTTGTCAGGTTCACCGGAATGGTATATCCTACGGTCAGGTTCTTCAGACGCATGTAGCGTACATTCTGCAGATAGCGGTCGTTCACCTTGCTCAGCGGACCGGAAGTCGACGAGTATGCCATCGGACGCGGGAAGTAAGCATCCGTATTGTCTTCGGCCCACACCTTGTCCATGAAATTCTTCTGCAGGAAGGTCTGGTAAGGATAAGAGAACGGACCCCAGAACGACATCATGTGTCCGTGAGGATACCAGTAGTGGTTACCTGTTCCCTGGAAGAACACCGATACATCGAATCCGCACCAGCGTACACTGGCATTGATACCATACGACAGGCTGGGCAGTGAGTTACCCAATACCTTGCGGTCGCCCGGATCGGCTACATTGTTGCTGCCTATATCCACCATACCGTCACCGTCGAGGTCGACAAACTTCACGTCGCCGGCCTTCCAGCCTCCGGTCAGTCCGTCTACCATGTAACTCAGGTCTACCTCCTTGGCATACGCCTGTGCCTCCTCGTCGGTAGCAAACAGACCGTCTGTCACAAATCCCCAGATTTCTCCGATACGCATGCCTTCGTAGTAATCCTTGGCAAATGTCTTGTCTTTATTGTCATACTTGGTAATGTAGCTTTTGTAGTTGCTCACGTTGAATCCCAGACTGTATTCCAGCGGACGTCCGGCCAGTTCGAACTGGTCTCTCCACGACATTGTCACTTCGTATCCCTTTGTCTGCAAGTCGGCTGTATTCATATCCGGTACACTGGCTCCATACACAGCCGGCAGTTCCACACCGTCGGTCAGCATGTTCAGTGTGTTGCGCACATATCCGTCTACGGTAATGTTCAGGCGGTTCTTCAGCATGGTCAGGTCGAAACCGAAGTCCCACTGTTCCGAAGTTTCCCAAGTCAGGTCCGATGCCACCGGCGCACCCAGTGTAGCATATTTCGCCATCGAGCTACCCTCGCCGAACGTGAAGCCGGCAAAGTCGCTTACCGAAATCAGACGCATGTATGTATAGTAAGAAGAAACATTCTGGTTACCCAGGCTACCGAACGAAGCACGCAGTTTCAGGTTGTCTACATATCCGCTCAGCGGCTTGAAGAACGGTTCTTCTGAGATACGCCATCCCACAGAACCCGAAGGGAAGAATCCCCAGCGGCTTCCGGCAGCAAAACGCGATGTACCGTCGTAACGTCCGCTCGCCTCAAACAGGTAGCGTCCCTTGTAGTCGTAGTTCACACGGCCGAAGAAACCAGCCAGCGCATATTCACTCTGTCCGCCGCCCACTTCGGTCAGCACTTCACCCTCGGCATTCTGTCCCACCAGGTCGAGGTCGTCCAGCGAAGTAGAAGTCAGGTTCTGTCCCGCAGCCGAAACATTCTTCAGATACATGCGTTCGTAGTTGAACCCGACCACTCCCGTCACGTGATGTGCTTCGCCGAATGTATCTTCGTAATTGGCAAAAACATTTGCCGAATAATAGTTGCGTGTGTTCACCGATTCACTCAGCTTGTTCAGACCGGCTCCGGTAGCATACGACAGCAGCGGTCCGTCCGGATATTCGCGGTAGAACAGGTTGTTCGAACGGTGTGTATTGCGTGTCTGGTACAGACGGTAGGTAAAGTCACCCGTCAGACTCAGCTGTTTGATCGGTGTGATGACCAGTCGTGTAGTATTCGAGAAATCGTTCGTGCGGTTCACGTTGCGGTGCGATCCCTCACCCAGCATGATATGACGTCCGTTGCCCACCTTATAGTTCAGGTAAGGAGTACCGTACAGCCATGAGCCGTCAGGGTTCTTCATCGGGAAGCATGCCAGCGCGTGACGTCCGCTGTAACCGATGGTATCGTCGATGCTTCCGTTACCCTGGAAAGTATACTGCGAGCCATAGAACGAAGTATTGTTGCTCAGCGTAGCATAGCGGTTGATGGTAAAGTCAATCTTCGAACGCAGGTTATACTTGCGATAGATATCCGGATTCATGTTCAGGATACCTTTCTGGTAATCGTATGCCCCGCTCACCAGGTATTTCACATCCTTCGTACCCCCGCTCAGCGAGATGCTGTGCTGCTGGGTAGGACGACGGTCGTTGTACATCATGTGCCACCAGTCGTAGTTGCCGTAGTACACCCACTGACGGCGACCGTTTCTTGTATCTTCCACTACCCACGGGCGGTCGGGATTCTCCGTCTTGTCGTTCACACGAGCCAGCAGCTGCTGCATGTCGTAGTCGGTATAGTCCACGTAGTTCGTACCGTTCTTCGCACGCCAGAAGGTGTTTACCGTATATACCGACCAGTAACCAGTTGTTTCGTAATCGGTAGTCGTGGTAGGAGCCTGCCATCCCAGACGGCCGCTGTAACGCACGGTAGCCTTTCCGTCCTGTGCCGATCCCGACTTGGTTGTAACCAGAATCACACCGAATGCCGCACGCGCACCGTATACTGCCGCAGCCGACGCATCCTTGATGACCGAGATAGACTCCACGTCGTTCGGGTTCACACGGTCCAGTTCACCCACCGCACCGTCTATCAGCACCAGCGGATCGGCACTGTTGATAGAAGTCGTACCACGCACGTTGATGCTGGGCGAGCTGCCCGGCACACCCGACGAGGTAGTGACATTCAGACCGGCTACCGAACCTTGCAGCATGTTTGCCAGCGACTGAGTCGCACGGTTTTCCAGCTTCTCGCTGCCCACCGTAGCCACGGCTCCCGTCAGATTCACCTTCTTCTGCGTACCGTAACCGATAACCACCGCCTCATCCAGCATGATGGCATCTTCCTGCATATATACCACAATATTTTTCTGTCCCGGTTTCACCTTTACCTTTTCGGTAAGATAACCCACATAAGAGAAATTCAGAGTAGCCCCACCGGCAGGTATCTGAAGCTCGAAGGCTCCGTCTACATCAGTAATGCTTCCCTGGGTAGTTCCATCGATGACGATAGACACCCCGATAAGCGGTTCCTGCAAGGCATCCAGTACCTTACCCGATACTGTTCTGTTCTGCGCCGACAGCGTAGAGACACTGCCCGTCAGCAACAGCAACAGCAAAAAAACATACGAATTGAAAACTTTCATAAATAAATATTTTGTTTTGGAATAGTAAACGTGTCAATTAAAAACTGAACTGATAGTCAAGACTTTTTCCCGGTTTCACCACCATGTTGGTCACTTCAAAATTTACCTTGCCCGATGTAACCCCACCGTTCAGTTTCACCGTGATGGTGTGTTTCGATTTTGGTTCGATGGTATATTCTCTGAAATATATCAGATTTGCGTCATGCTCTCCCTTTTTCAGCGAGAATGTCAGGTCCGAGTTGTTATAAACCACAAACTGCACGCGCTTCTCATTCTTGTCTATCTTTTCGATGGTTACCGCCTTGCCGAACAGCTCTCTCAGCCACTGTTCCTCACCGATAATCTGATTCTTGAAGAAGACAGCCGTTCTACGGTTTTCGAGCGCCTCGCGGATACCTTCCGCCGTGCGTTCTTTGGCAAATACCAGCGTCATGGTGCGGTGTTCACCCTTGTCGAAGTCGATATCAGTCTGTATCGGCTGATGAATGTCCGATGTACCCAGCATGGTCAGCTTCTTGTCCAGACACCACTGCAATGCCTCAGGATAATAAAAGTCACCGTTGGCTACCTCTATTCCCTGCATACATCCGTTTTCATACAAGTATGTATGTTCGTCCCACCATTTGGTTTCTTCCGGCTGCTGTGAGTCCCATCCCGGATGATTCCAGAAGATGAATGCTCCCTGCGACTTGGCAGCACGGAAAGCATCCTTATATTCTTTGGTGTCCAGCGGATTGCTGTCCGAAATAAAGATGGCGTTATGATGTCCCGGCGCCATGGAGCGGGTTATCTCACTACCCTTGATTACAATCACGCCCTTATCTTTGGCATACTTCTTCATGATCTCGTACGAACGGTTGTGGTCCGCCTGAATGTCCGCCTTGTGCGGTCTGTATTCGAGATGTTCCGTAATGGCAATGGCATCCAGCCCCTCAGCATACGCCTCGTCCACTCTCACCGTCGGCCATACCAGTCCGTCGGAGAACACGGTATGCATATGAAAATCACATTTCAGAGTCTGATAATTGTCCAGATCAGGTATATCCACACTCTTGTCGACCGCCTGTCCGAATCCCATCTGCATGATTCCGCTCAAGGCAAGAACCAGATAAAATTTCTTCATAGTTTTCAGTTTGATAAATAGTATATAGTTTCAATAAGAAAATGTTATGGAATCTTGTAAGCATCCGTCGAGAACGCCTTCGGACGTTGCATCTGCTCGGTCCATTCGTGTCCGAACTCATCGCGCACGGTGATGGTCAGATCCACGTCGGCATCCGCCGCCTTCACCTTGAAGAAATGCGTAAAGTTTTCGGTAATGAAGCTCGGTGTAGAGCTCAGTGTCGACGAGTTGAAACGCTTCACGCTCAGCGCTGCCACATGCAGCGGATCGTAAGCCCATACCTCCTCAGGAGTAAGCTTGTTGCCCTTCTCGTCGGTCACCGTCAGCGTCCAGCGCGGATTCCAGTTCCAGATGTTTATCAGCACCTCGTTGTCCTTGTTCACCGGATAAGCATCCACATAGCGCTGGAATTTCGCCTTGACCGAAGCCGGTACACTGGCCGGCATCTGCGGCACATCCGCCATCGAGAAATGCACATTGTTCAGGTCGTAGCTGCGGAACTGGTAATCCTCCGTCCATCCCGTAGCCTTGTATATCCATTCGATGTCCGTTCCGTTCACATCCCATACCGAGTATCCGCCCGGTGTTCCGTCGGGACTGATGTGCACACCCGGAGTAAGGTAGCCCGACCACCACCACGAAGCGCATATCGCACCCGCGTTATGTTCGTACACCTCGCGTCCGCCCGTTACGTCATCCTCCGGAGTCACGTTGAAACTCAGGTGCGTATGTCCGGTCACGAAATGCACCTTGTAGCCGTCCAGCACGTCCAGCAGCTGCGTAGTGTTCAGCACATCATGGTCTATCTTGAAACCTTCCGTCTGCGACGGGTAGAACAGCTGTGCGTGCATCACCACTATCAGCGGTGTCGACTTGTCGACATATGCCAGATCCTTCGACAGCCAGCTCAGCTGTTCGGCCGACACACGCTTCTCGTAGTCGCGCGAGGTAGTGCCGTCGTAGTTGCTGCAATCGATGTCATCCAGCACCACGTAGTGCACCTTTCCGATGTTGAACGAATAATATGTCGGAGCGATATAATCCATGAAACGGCTTCCCGCCTCCTCGTCGCTCATAGCCTTATAATCATAGTCATGATTTCCGATAGTATGGAAAATCTGAAGTCCCTTCACCTGATTGTTGATGGTATTCAGGTACTCAGGCAACGCATAACTGTTCGAATACCAGTACAGGTCCCAGGTCATGTCGCCCAGCGTAATGGCATACATCTTTTCGTGCTGATGCAAGGCACGGTAGCTGTTCAGATCCTCGGTAAAGTCCATAAACTGTCCCAGGTCGCCCGTGCGGTTGGCCAGATGCATATCGCCCAGCATAAACACCTTATAGCTATCCTGTCCTTCCACCTCAGTCAGCGAGAAATCCACACGCTCCGTTGTAGCGGCGTCCCCCTTCATCATCTGGTAGAACTGAGGCAAGACTCCCTCGGCAGGAACTTCATATCCCGAAGGAACGGAGATAAACACATACCCCCATTTCTTTTCCGACTGAAGCTGGTAGATACCCCGTTCGTCGGTCACGCTCACCTCTACACCGTCCGATACCACAACACCCTGCACCGGACCGTCGGCTGTCGATACCACCCCGTACACCGTCGTTCCGGCATCCGGTGTGAAATCAATTCCCTCTACTATATTAATATAGGTAGTACCAATCTGTTTCTTGCGGTCACCACGCTTGATGAACACCCGGTACGTACCGCTTTCGCATCCGTCGGCAAGCTTTATGGTAAAACTGTTTTCCGAAACACTCACCAGCACACACGTATACGAGATTCCCCCTGTCGATTCCAGAATAATCACATCCGATTCCGCCGGCTTGTTACTCCCAGTCACCTGGAACGTATATTCCCCTCCCTTAGCCACTTCTATCAGCGAAGGGCATTCAAACTGTACATCAAAGCTGTCCGCTACAGCTTCCGTCATTCCATCGTTGCTGCACGCCATCAGTGGCAAGACAGCAATCAGCAAAAACCAAAGTAAATACGCTGCAAATTTTTTCATTTTATTTTTAAATTGTAAATTTCCCCAACCTGTTCCTTACCTTTTCATTACCAGCTATCTACATGACAACCAGCATTTTTCAAGCAATTAAAATTCCTTAATTTTCATTGCGCAAAATTAAAGGCAGCGTATTTCAAAACAGAAACGCGCATGTGGCAATCCTGTTTCAAAACGGTTAAGTTTCCGATGCAGCATACACACAAAAAAAACGGGGTGTGAACCACGCCGCGATACCGCAAACGTGAGGTTCACACCCCGTGCAAGTCAGATATTATATAATGATTTCTTTATTCCTCCCACCACAGTTTGGGATACTCAGTCTTTCCGTTTGTACCGAGATTCTTCCACCATTTAGAATTTGTTCCATCCGTACTAACTCCCCAGTTTTTGTTTTGTGACTCATCAGGCCATCCTGCTGTTGCCCCCTGAGGAACGGTAGTACCATCGCTAAAGTAATACACTTCCATAGGCACTTCCTGAGTAACAGCCACAGCCTTCAGTTCGCTGCCCGACCAATAGCTTGCCAGGACACCACATTCACCGCTCATTTCAGCCATGACACCGCAAATAGCAGCCACATTGCTGTTTCCGCTCACTGCTCCTACAGAGAAGGAAGCTTCTATCAGACCCGACTGACGCATTTCTCCTACCAGACCGCCGACATTTTCCGTACCCTCCACTTCGCCGTAGTTGGCACATGCCAGCACATATCCGTATGCAGCCATACCACCGGTTATACCTCCGGTAACGCTTGTACCGGTAACTTTTGCATTATTGCGTGAAGCAGAGATCGTACCATACGATGAACCGGCAATACCTCCTACAAAACCGTCAGTACCGGTAACACTACCATTGTTCAGAGCAAAACGGACTTTGCCATAGCCTTCTTCGTTGAAGCCGACAACTCCACCCACAAAGTTCTTACCTGCAACAGCAGCTTCGTTGGTGCACGAAAAGACATTACCAGCATTAAATCCTGCAATACCACCTGTATTTTCACCGTTGCTGCTGATATCGTCCAGGTTGATACAGTCGGACACTTCTGCGTTACGAATATATCCGGCTATACCACCTACCGACTGAGTCGTACCTGCTTCAATGGTTGCTTCAGGTTCATTTACACACGCTTTTACGTATCCACCCTGAGACACAAGACCAACAATTCCACCTATCATCTTAACATTGACCAGATTTCCTTCCTCATCAGTTTGCGGCTCTGCAATTACTTTACCTTTGTTGCTGCACTCACTCAACGTAGCTCCCATACCTACACTTCCGGCAATTCCACCTCCACCGTTTATGCTAATTGTCACTTCACCATTGTTTACACATTTGCTCAGCTGCATGTTGTAACCGCTTGCCTGAGCTGCTATGCCACCTATTGAAGTAGAACCTTTCACTTCACCTTCATTGCTACATTCCACAATCATACCCTGGCTGTTAGCCACAATACCACCTGCACCACCTGATGTGCAGACGATATCACCATAATTGATACAATTACTGATACCAGTATCACCATTGTAGCTAGAAGCAATACCGCCAACGGAACTTCTACCGCTGATATCTCCATAGTTGGTACAGTCTGCTATCTTAACGCCACCCATAGCCGATGCCACAACACCTCCGGTTTCTGTTTCATCTCCCGTCACACTGGCATAATTATGGCAGTTTATCACCTCACTCTTATTGCTTTGCACACGGGCAGCTATAGCAGCTGTATAGCGATATCCATGTATTTCGCCGGATGCGATTGTTATATTTTTCAATATCGCATCGCGTGTAATACCGAACAGTCCGGTATACTCTACCACTCCTGTTTCCGGAGTTTCCGGAGCCAGATTAAAGTTGTATATCTTAAATTCTCCTCCGTCGAATGTTCCTGTGAAAGGCATTGAATAACTTGGACCTATCGGCAACCAGTCGGTCACTCCGTCAAAGTACAGGTCAGCTTCCTGTGTGTAACTCTTGGCAAGCATGTCCGGATCCGGATTTCCGTCTGCCATGATAGCAGCAAACTCATCTACGATACCCACCTTTACAGTACCGTCGGCATCTTCACGCTGTCCTACTTCTCCGTTTTCGTACTCAAATACAATGGGAGTACCTGCCTGTCTGCCTATGCGTATATTTTTATCTCCAACTTTCAAGATGGTATATATCGGCAACTCCCCTTCTGCTGCCGGCTGAGTTTCAATTTTGGCATTTCCTTCCGCATCAAACACCACCTCATTCTTCGTTCCGTCTGTCGCCTCCATGGTTGCAGTCTGACCTGCCAAACCAGCAACTGTCAGTTCTGTTGTTACCATTACCGGCTCTGGAACTTCTGCCGGAGCCTTCTCGTCTTCGCTGCATGACACTGTCAATAAAAGTGTCAGAAACATTCCTGCGTAAACATTACATCTTCCCATAAAAATAACTTTAATTTTTAAAATAGAAATAAAATTTCAAACTTAATAAATTGTCTATAACGTTTTTCAAAATCGCCTATATAGTTACAAAATCATCAAATTACCCATAAAATGCCTACTATTCTTCTAAAATCAACGCATAAATGTAACGATTGGCAAAACTAGTGTTTTTCTTTAGCCTGTCAACTTTATTCACATTTTTTAACTTTATCAAATTATTAGTCCGTCTTATTCCGAATCAATCCGGGTTCGATTTCTCTACATTTATTACATCCGTCAGCATTTGTCAAATTAAATAACATTATATACCTTTATGGCCCATACAGATACAACTCAACCTTTCACAAATCTTCTTTAATTCAGGCGGTATCAAGAAATCGCCTGCAGGATGGGGAGGAAGTAAAAACAAGACTAACGTCCTAAAGAGAAAATTTACTTATACACCTTAAACACATAGAAAACGATGAAATATTCTAGCTTAATCCTGAATTGCCTGACTGCGGTTATTCTCAGTGCCTGCTCACTGCAGAGCCAGAAACAAGACATTATAGAAAGCCGGGTAGAAGAATTGTTAGGCCAAATGACTCTTCAGGAAAAAATCGGACAGATGAATCAGTTAACTTCAACAGGTAATGTTGATGAAATGGTAACAATGGCGAAAGAAGGAAAGATAGGCTCTTTCCTGAATATAACCGATGCAAAAGTCGTAGACCGGATACAAAAAGCTGCGGTAGAAGAGTCACGTCTGGGCATACCAGTCCTGATGGCGCGCGATGTCATTCACGGCTACAAGACTATCTTTCCGATTCCTCTGGGACAAGCAGCCACCTTCAATCCTCAACTGGTGGAAGAAGGAGCGCGCATTGCCGCCATTGAAGCCTCATCCGACGGAATCCGGTGGACGTTTGCTCCCATGATTGATGTATCGCGCGATGCCCGCTGGGGACGCATAGCTGAAAGTTGCGGAGAAGACCCTTACCTGAATGCGGTAATGGGCGTAGCAATGGTTAAAGGATTCCAAGGAGACTCTCTGAACAGTCCTACTTCGATAGCGGCTTGTGCCAAACATTTTGCTGGCTATGGAGCTTCCGAAGCCGGAAGAGACTACAACTCTACCTTCATCCCCGAACGCCTGTTACGTAACGTCTATCTTCCACCTTTCGAAGCAGCAGCAAAAGCAGGATGTGCCACGTTTATGACTTCGTTTAACGATAACGACGGAGTGCCCTCAACCGGTAACAGCTTTATATTAAAAGACATACTCCGCAACGAATGGAAATTTGACGGCATGGTAGTGACCGACTGGACTTCAACCACCGAAATGATAGCTCACGGATTCTGTAAGGATCGCAAAGAGGCAGCCATGAAAGCGGTCAATGCAGGTGTAGATATGGAAATGGGAAGTGCTTCGTTTATTGAACATCTGGAAGCACTGGTCGAGGAAGGAAAAGTGAGCGAAGCCAGCATCGACAATGCGGTGCGCAACATTCTGCGACTGAAATTCCGTCTGGGCCTGTTCGAACATCCTTATGTGACGACCGACCAATCGGTGAAGTACTCCCCCGAACATCTGGCCAAAGCAAAAGAAGCAGCCGGACAATCGGCCATTTTGCTGAAGAATACTGACGGAGTATTGCCTTTTGGTAAAAACGTACACACGCTGGCAGTCATAGGCCCTATGGCAGACGCACCTCACGACCAGCTGGGTACTTGGGTGTTCGATGGAGAAAAGTCGCACACACAAACTCCTCTGACAGCATTGCGTGAGATGTACGGCAAGCAAGTACAGATTATTTACGAACCCGGTCTGGCATATAGCCGCGACAAGCGTACAGAAGGAATCTCCAAAGCAGTGGCAACCGCTCGTCGTGCCGATGCGGTGGTAGCTTTTGTCGGTGAAGAATCCTTCCTTTCGGGAGAAGCACGCTCACTCGCCGACCTGGATCTGCGTGGAGCGCAAAAACAGCTCATCGCGGCTCTGGCACAAACCGGAAAACCGTTGGTCATGGTTGTAATGGCCGGACGACCGCTGACCATTGCCAATGAAGTGAAAGCATCCAATGCCGTTCTTTACTCCTTTCATCCGGGAACGATGGGAGGACCGGCACTAGCCGACATCTTGTTCGGAAAAACAGTGCCCGGCGGAAAACTCCCGGTTTCTCTTCCCAAAATGGTAGGCCAACTCCCCATTTACTATGCACACAACCATACCGGACGCGCTCCCAACGGCAACGAAACGTTAATTGACGACATTCCTCTTGAAGTGGGACAAGTAACCTTAGGAAGCACCTCATTTTATATGGATGCCGGATTTGGTCCCTTGTTTCCTTTCGGCTATGGATTGTCTTACACTACTTTTAAATACAGCAACCTGCACCTTTCTTCCCATACTTTCAGGCAGGGCGAAACTCTGACAGCCTCGGTCGAACTGACCAACAGCGGCCAACGGGAAGGAACAGAAGTTGTTCAAATGTATGTCCGCGATAAAGTGGGTTCAGTAACCCGCCCCGTAAAAGAACTGAAAGGCTTCCGCCGTGTCACACTGCAACCCGGAGAACGTACAACCGTATCGTTCCAACTGCCGATATCCGATTTAGCTTTCTGGAACATCGATATGAAAAGAGTCGTAGAGCCGGGAGAGTTTACGCTTTGGCTAGGAACCAACAGCGATGAAGGACTTTCTGCCGACTTCGAAGTTATCGACGAGAAAGCCCGCCGTTAAGTTTCCGATGCAGCATACACACAAAAAACAGAATTTACCATACAGCCTCATGCCTGCATTCCTCCATGATGGCAAAAATGATATTAAAATTAATATCAAAAAGTTTGCAAATGATATTAATATTCGTATCTTTGCATTGTGACACATCGTGTATTATATATTTATAACTCTTTAAAAAGAAAGGAGGCTGGAATGAAATACAACGAACTCGAAAGGCTGTTAAAAAAGTCAGGTTGTAAACTAATGGATGACAGTGGAAGGCATCCTACATGGTACAGTCCGAAAACAGGAAAATATTTTCAGACAAGCCACCATAAATCAGAAGAGGTAAAACCAGGTACATTGAAAAGTATCAAAAGGGATGCGGGGATTGATTAATCCCCCCATCCCACACCATATATTATATTTTTATATTATTTCTTGATAAATTAATTATCAAGACAAAAGACATTATTATGGCAAATAAAAAAATCAACGTCGTTATTGAACGAGGGGTTGACGGCACCTATTCAGCCTTCATTGCTGACAACAACTGCGAATTCGGTTGCATCGGAGAAGGAAAAAGCGTTGAAGAAACAAAGAGCGATTTTCTGGAAGCCGTTGACGAAATGAAGAAAGTGTATGACATGAACGGAAAAAAGTTTCCTGATGTCGAGTTCAATTTTATTTATGATGTAGCATCTTTTCTTAATTATTATGCCTATGCCTTCTCGCTGGCAGGTCTGGCACGCATTACAGGCGTCAATCAAGGGCAGTTAAGTCACTACGTCACAGGCAGAAGGAAACCTTCAAAAACTACCGTCGAAAAAATTGAAAAATCTCTGCATGCGTTTGCAAACGAGATTAGTGAAATTAAATTCGTATAAACCTGAAAATAAGACAGAAAATCCCGCTCTTTAGCGGGATTTTTTATTCTATACGATCAAAGCCTCCCACGTAACGGTAACACACTCTATCTCTCAACACGATCATCTTCATCTTCGACTTCAAAAAAAATCTGCGATACTTGTCGTATCACTCTAATGCCGCCACTCCCTTGCGAATGGACAGGCAGCGGTACATATTCTTGACAAATATCTTGTCTATTTTAAATCAGGCTTATATTGAACAAGGAGCCAGTACATTGATTTACAAGTACAGGCTCCTTTATTCTATATAAATTTCAATATATATTTTCACATTGTATCATAGTTTCTTTATCTTACGGCTCCCCCAGTCCCCGCACGATCACCTCCACCTCCGGCTTGAGGAAAAACTTGCGGTGCTTATCGTGGCCCAGTGCCGCCAGCCCCTCGCGGATGGACGGACAGCGATACATCCACCGGTACAGATTGCGCCGTGCCGTTTCCGGCGAACGGTCGGGAAAATATAGACAAGCCAGCTCCGACTTGCCGTAGATACGCAGACGGAATTCCCCGTCGCCATGTTCATTCTCTTTCATACCGCATCCCCTTTCCGGCACGTCCGGCTTCCTTGCGCGGCGATACCCGTTCGAAAGCCGCCCCGTCCAGCATCCCTTTCAGCACCATGCCTGGACGGAAACGCACCCATATCTTGTTTATCATCGATTCGTGGAAGTCAGCCTCCAGCCGCACTCCCTCACTTTTCACTCCCACCTGAAGCGAACCCAGCTCACCCAGACGGACAATCTCGCCGTTGCACAGCCCGCGGCAGACCTCCTCTTCCAGCGCTACAAGCACCGCCAGCGTATCGGCACGTGTCACCGTACACCGCCGCTGAATACGGCGCGCCATGTCGCCCAGCGTCACCTCTCCCCGCGCCTGTGCACGGGCATAATACGTCATCTCTGCCGAGATATCACGCGGATCAACCCGCGGAACCACCGAATAAGTCACTGCTCTTTCTTTCATCCTCCTTACGCTTTAAATTGTTTGCCGGCGCAGTCACAGGCGTACCCGCGAACTCGCCGATTTTCGTCATGCTGGGATTATACCCGTAATATACCTTTCCCGTCGCCCCGTTGCGGTGCTTGGCTACCGTAGCGATGCCCATGCCCCGCGTAGACCACCCCGTATCGGGATCCACCCGGATATGATAACGCTCCGGACGGTGCAGCAGAATCACCAGGTCGGCATCCTGCTCGATGGCCCCACTCTCACGCAAGTGACGCAGCTCCGGACTCCCCGCCCGGTCTTCCGCCTGACGGTTGAGCTGGCTCGACACGATGACCGGACAGCCCAGCGAACGCGCCAGCCCCTTCAGCTTGCGGCTGCACTCCGCCACCTCCTGTTCACGCGTACGCCCCGGATTCACCGTGGCAAGCAGTTGCAGATAGTCGACGATAAGCAAGCCCAGCAACCCCTTTGCCCGCAGCGACTTGGCGATGACACACAACTGGTCGACGTTGATGTACGGCGTATCGTCGACATGCACCGGCAGCGCGCTCATCCGTTCCGCCGTACGATGCACATCCTCCACCTCCTCCGGCGAGAGCCTGCCCTGACGGATACGCAGCGGATCGGCCGAACTCTCCGCCAGTACCATACGCTCGCCCAGTTCCGAAGCCGTCATCTCCAGCGTGAAGAACACCACCGGTACACCCGCCATCGCCGCCTGACGCGCAAAGAACAAGTCGAGTGCCGTCTTTCCGTCGGCCGGACGCGCCGCCGTAAAAATCAGGTTGCCCGGCTGCCATCCCCCTGTCATCTCGTTCAGCCGCTGCAAGCCCGTAGGCACACCCGTCAGCCCGTTCACAGCCAGTTCCTGCCGGCGGTCCACCAGTGCCACCGTATCATCCATCACCTCCGGCATGGGGTGCAAGTGATTTTCCAGCGGCGAATCCTCGAGCAGTGCCCCCAGTTCCCGCTGCGTATCAATCAGCACATCATACACATCACACGTCATATCGTTTGCCGCCGCCAGCTCCCGTGTCAGCACCTCCACCAGCTTCCGCCTCAGGTAATACTGAAACAAGATGCTGCAATGATACTCCAGGTGAGCCGACGTAGCCACCCCCGCCGCCAGTTTCGCCACGGCAAACGGACCGCCCGCATCGTCCAGCCGTCCCTGAGCACGCAGCTCCTCAGTCACCGTCAGCATATCCACCGCCGCTCCCCGGGCATACAGCGCGTTTATCGCCTCGAACACCACCCGGTGCGCCGTCAGGTAAAACATCTCGGCACGCAGACTTTTCAGCACCACCGCCTGAGCCGAACGCTCCAGCAGGCACGCCCCTAGTACCGCCCCTTCTATTTCTTCCGCATAAACCATCCCCATAATCCTAAAAATATGACTGCTGTCCGATACAGCTTTTTACATTACTGAAAATCCGATTGCCTTTACGGATAATCCCTCCTGTTAATCGCCTCTTATTTCTATGTATATCAATAAGTTAGTGAAAAATCAAAACATTTTGCCGGATAACACAGATAAACATATTATCAGTGCCCGATAAACATATCCTACAGGTTGATTGTCTGTATTGTTTCCATGGATAAGCCCTCCTGTTAAAATTATTGCTTAATTCTTATATATCAACAAGTTATTGAGGGTTTGAAAAGTTTTATCGGACAGCAATGATTGACAATTTAAAAAGTTTCATCAGACAACACTGATAAAAATATAATCAATTGAGTACAAAACTCTTCATCTGCAAATACTTCAGTGCCGTACGAGCCCGGTCGATAGACGGCAGCATGCAGAGATACATCTCGATGTTTCCCACCGCCTCCTCGCGCTCGGCCAGCGTCAGCTTCCCCCACGCCTTGCGTGCCGCCTCGATGTCGAGGGCAGGCTGCTGCGTCATGTCGTGATACTGTTCCCAAAACACCTCGAACATCTCGTCGCCCGCGCTCCTGCGCCTTCCGTCCGCACCGTTTTTCACCCGCATGCGGCACAGCGTATCGTAGTGCAGCAGACGCAGCTTCGAACAGTTCTGCACCTTCATCACCTCCACCACACCATTCTGCTCCAACTCTCCGATAAAGTGGTTCACATGCCTCCGGCTCCAGGCGAAGCGCAGACTCAGCTCCCTTCCTGAGAAAAACAGCTCGCCCCGTTTCAGGCATCCAGGGGTATCACCCTGATCGGTAAAGCACGCCGCCATGAGCAGATACACATACGCCTGCGAGTCGGAATGCCACTTTCCGTACATTTCGGCAAACATCTGGGTAAGCAGTCGCCTCGAAAGTACCAGAAAGCCCAGATTGCCAGGATTTTTCATAGTTGTTATCACCTCCATAATTCTTCATTTTTTTACGCAACCCGAAAGGGCGGGCCACCATCGTCACCAAAGTGTAGCATAGCAAACCCTCAGAGTTACAAGTTATTACAATGTCCGGCGGGCCACAAGAGCACCACCAGTGTTGCCACCCTTTCCTATTATATATTAAAAGAAAGAGTAAAAGCAAGGGAAGTTTTTCTCGCAAAGAAAAACGTTCAGCCACGATTTTTCCGTTATCTTTGTGTCATCAACAGAACCTGACAGGTAAACTTCCGTTCTTGTCTTTCATCGGTAAAAATACCGATTGGCAGAGTATTAATTACTGCCCTATACGGCAGAGATAAACCCCGAGAGACAAGACTAATGAAATATTTCGAAAAATTATATGCTTCGTGCGAGCCTACGAAGCAACAAATAGACGAGTGGCTCAAAGAATTAAGAAAGTTCATCGATACACTGTACGCCCTGTCGCACGTATCGAAGTCGGAAATCCAGCGCATCACGGGCATCGGCACGCATACGTGTTTCGACACCGTCCGCAACTTCCGTTTCAAGACGCTGGCCACCTTCTTCAAGGCAGCCGAACAGGTGTGCGAAATCGATTTCGACGTAACCACCCTGAGGCTGATCATAGAGAGCTGCATCATGCACAAGACGAACCTGATAGTACGCGAGGCCGATCCCGACGAGGAGCCGGGAGAAAACGAGTTCAGGATTCTGAAGCAGCTTTCCGTGGGCACGGACTCCCGAAAAGGCAGTCCGACGGGAAAAAAAGCTGAAAAGTTGAAGTAAACATCAGGAAGTTTACCCGGATATTCGTACAAAAGCTCCGGCTTTTCGTACGAATATTCAAAAAATCTCCGGACATTGTCTGCCCATCGCATCCGTTTCCAAAATATCTTTACACGTCAGAATCAGACCGAAAGACCAGCAGCAACACTCGTCCGGCCCGCAATCCGTACCAATCGACAAAATTCGGACAAATCGACAAATCGGGCGACCGTTTGCGCAAACATGCTGAAACGTCAATAACATATCACAAAAAAGCTCAACAAACGCAAGTTAAAGCCCTTCTGAGTGAACCATTCTGCCCATTATTTGTTATCTTTGTAGCGAAGAACGACTTCCTATGCGGCTGTGGGAGCGACTCCTAGACAGAAGCACGATGTGCGTCATCTTCCGTATTTGGAGATAACAAACTGATTCATAGTGTTTTTCAGACGCTAGGAAGGAGAGAGAGGTATATCCGTACCTCAACAAACATTCAATCAAGAAAAAAGGGAACAAAAAAATCAGAAGGACAAACATCCACAGACATGGAAAAAGAACAGGTATGGCTGCCCCTGCAGACGGTGTACAACAAAGAGCTGCTTGTAGCCGACTATCTCAAAGAGCAGGGCATTGAGCATTACATCCCCATGACATACGAACTTCGCGACACCGGACACGAGGGTGAATGCACCCACATACTCGTACCCGCCATCCACAACCTGATTTTCATCCACCGTCCCTACGACGCCAACTGGTGCCGGCAGTTCGCCTCCGAAGCCCCGCTGCCCGTCTATTTCCTGAAGAAGGAACGCAACGGCAACGACTACTGCACGGTGAGCGAACGCGACATGCAAAACTTCATGCATGCCACCAACCCCGACATTCAGGGCACGCGGTTCATCGATTCCGAAAAGCTTCGCGGCAAGCGCAGCGTCCCCGTCCGGGTAGTACGCCGCGGTCCGCTCTACGGTGTGACCGGCAAGTTCCTCCGCTACGGAGGCCGCCACTACATCGCCATCGAAATGCCCCAAAGCACCGCCCTGCTCAAAGTGAGCTACACCTGGTGCGAAACCATCGAAGAGTAAATTCAAAAAAACAATATAAAATCACTAACAGACAAGCATGAAACTAAAAGCTTTATCACTTGTTATTTTTATGGCATGTTCGCCCCTGCTCATGGCGCAGTCGGGCATGACCGACCAGCAAGTGCTGGAATATGCTAAAGATGGAGTTAAACAAGGCAAAGACCAGCGTACCATAGCTACCGAGCTGGCACGCCGAGGCGTAACCCGCGAACAGGCGGAACGCGTGAAGAAAATGTACGAACAGCAGACAAACACCGGCTCGGAAGACCTGAGCGGAACTGCCAAGGCAGAAGCACGTCTGCGCCAGCAAGTGCAGGAAGACAATTCTACCCTGCTCGACGAACAGCCACAGGCACAGGAAGTGGCACAGCAGGACGCCGTATTCGGCCGCAACATCTTCAATACCCGCAACCTTACGTTCGAACCGAACGTCAACATAGCCACCCCGCCCAACTACCGTCTCGGTCCGGGCGATGAAGTGGTAATCGATATCTGGGGAGCCAGCCAGAACACCATCCGCCAGCAGATCTCGCCCGACGGAACCATCAACCTCGAACAGCTCGGCCCTGTATTCCTGAGCGGCATGAGCATCGAGCGCGCACAGCAGTACCTCACCGGCGAGCTCCGCAAGATCTATTCCGACCAGAGCAACCAGATACGCGTTACACTGGGCAACACCCGCACCATCCAGATCAACGTGATGGGCGAAGTGATACAGCCTGGCACCTACGCCCTCTCGGCCTTCTCTACCGTATTCCACGCCCTCTACCGTGCAGGCGGTGTGAGCGACATCGGTAGCCTCCGTAACGTGAAAGTATCGCGCGGCGGACAGACCGTAGCTACGGTAGACGTCTACCAGTTCATCATGCAGGGCAAGACCCGCGACGACATCCGCCTGGAAGAAGGCGACGTGATTATCGTTCCTGCCTACGAAGAACTGGTACAGATTACAGGCAACGTGAAACGCCCCATGCGCTACGAAATGAAGAAAGGCGAAACCCTTTCTACCCTGCTGAAATATGCCGGCGGATTTACCAGCGACGCCTATACCAAGAGCCTGCGCATCGTGCGCCAGAACGGTAAGGAATATCAGGTAAACACCGTGGATGACACCGACTACAGCGTATGCAAGCTGCACGACGGCGACGTAATCACCGCCGAAGCCATTCTGGACCGCTTCACCAACAAGCTGGAAGTACGCGGCGCCGTATACCGTCCGGGCATCTACGAGCTGGGCGGCAAGCTGAACACCGTACGCGAACTGGTAGAGAAAGCCGACGGACTGATGGCCGACGCCTTTACCGGCCGTGCCGTACTGTACCGCGAACGTGAAAACAAGACCCGCGAAGTGAAGCAGATAGACATCCGCGCTATCATGGACGGCAGCCAGCCCGACATCCCGTTGCAGAAAAACGACGTACTCTACATCCCCAGCATCCACGACCTAGAAGACCTGGGCAACGTACAGATATTCGGCGAAGTAGCTCATCCGGGAGACTATCCGTATGCCGACAACATGACACTCGAAGACCTCGTGATCACCGCAGGCGGTCTGCGTGAATCGGCTTCCGTAGTACGTGTCGACGTGGCACGCCGCGTAAAAGATCCGAAGAGCACCGAAAGCCCCGCTACCATCGGACAGAACTTCTCTTTCGGCCTGAAAGACGGCTTTGTGGTAGACGGAGAACCGGGATTCACTCTCCAGCCTTACGACCAGGTATTCGTACGCCGCAGCCCGGGCTACAGCGCACAGCAGAACGTGGTAGTAGACGGTGAAGTGCTTTACGGCGGAACCTATGCTCTGAGCAGCAAGAACGAACGCATCAGCAGCATCATCGCCAAGGCAGGAGGCGCCACTCAGTTTGCCTACGTAAAGGGAGCCAAGCTTACCCGTGTAGCAAACGACGACGAGAAACGCCGCATGCAGGATGTAGTGAACATGATGCGTAAGGAAATGGGTAACGGAGCAGTAGACTCACTCGGTCTGAAAGTACTCGACACCTTTACCGTAGGTATCAACCTGGAAGAAGCCCTTGCCAATCCGGGCAGCGATGCCGACATCGTATTGCGTGCAGGCGACGTGATCAGCGTGCCCGAATACGTGAACACCGTGAAAATCAGTGGTGCAGTGATGATGAGCAACACCGTATCTTACAAGCAGGGCGAAGGTGTGAAATACTACCTGAGCCAGGCAGGAGGCTACAGCCAGAACGCCAAGAAGAGCAAGAAGTTCATTGTCTACATGAACGGCCAGATAGCCGAAGTGAAAGGCAGCGGCAAGAAGCAGATCGAACCGGGCTGCGAAATCATCGTACCCAACAAACGCCACAAGCCGAACCAGTTAAGCAGCATACTGGGCTATGCCACTTCGTTCGCTTCACTGGGAACCATGGCCGCATCCATTGCTAACTTGATAAAATAATATAGATTTCTCATAAGCCACAGGGAAACATCCTGTGGCATTTTCCTCTTTGTAAAACCTATGACCGAAAACAAAAACTACCAAAATCCGGACGTACAGGAACCGGAAAACGATGAACTCGAAATAGACTGGATGGATATTTTACGCCGTATTTACGCCATTCGCAAGACCCTCTACAAGGCAGCCGGTGTAGGTGTTGTGCTGGGTATTATCATAGCCCTGAGTATTCCCAAGCAATATACCGTAACTGTTACTCTATCTCCTGAAATGGGTGGAGATAAAGCAACAGGTGGACTTGCCAGCCTAGCTTCTTCCTTCTTAGGCGGAGGAGCGACTAGTGGCACCAATGATGCATTGAATGTAACTCTCGCACCGGATATCGTAGCCTCTACCCCATTCGTACTTGAACTTTTCAATACCCGTGTACAGACACTTGATGGGGAACTGGATACAACTTTAATAGCTTATCTAGGTGAACAAAAACAACCCTGGTGGGGATATATCAAGGCAGCCCCCGGTATGGCAATCGGAGCTATCAAATCACTTTTTGCAGAAGAAGCTGATACAACAGCAACATTAAATCCTTTCCAACTGACAGAAAAAGAAGCAGCAAAAGTAAAAGGACTAAGACAATCAATTCTTGCGGAGGTTGATAAAAAAACAGCCAAGACTACCATCAGTGTCACTCTGCAAGATCCGAAAGTAACAGCCATTGTAGCCGACAGCGTAGTAGCTAAACTCCAGCAATATATTATCGATTACCGCATCAAGAAAGCTAAAGAAGACTGTGCGTATCTGGAAGAACTGTATAAAGAACGCCAGCAAGAGTATTACGAAGCACAAAGCAAGTATGCCCACTATTTTGATACCAACCGCAATATTGCATTTCAGAGTGTACGTGCCGAACAAGAACGTTTGCAAAACGATATGAATCTTGCTTATCAGGTATATAGTCAAGTTGCACAACAGTTGCAAGTAGCGCGTGCCAAAATACAGGAAGAAAAACCGGTATTTGCAGTAGTGGAACCAGCAAGTATTCCTTTAGAACCTTCTGGAACAAGTAGAAAAATGATTTTAATTGGAATTGTATTTTTCGTGATATGTGTTACGGGAACTTGGAAATTATTAGGCACTATCTATTGGCAAAAAATTAAAGAGCAATTAAAATAGCTTTCATTGTTTCCATCGTTCATAAAGACAACCAAGAACAAATATTCCGAATAGCAGCTGTCCATTAATGACATCGACATGAGTAAGCGTAAGAACAGCTATGGCTACGGTGTCAAGTATGGTTACAGCAAGGGCTATGGATATGAAGTTGGAAGAAAAAAGAAATAACATCAAAATAATCCCCAAAAAATAAATTCAAAATTATCCATATAAACCATTTTGAATATATAAATCATGAATAATACAGCGATAAATAATAAACGTATCGCCCAAAATACATTATTTCTTTATTGTAGGCAACTTGTTACAATGGGGGTATCTTTGTATACAGTCCGTGTGATATTAGATGTATTGGGAGCGGAAGATTATGGAATTTACAATGTGATTGGAGGCATTGTGTCATTATTCAGTTTTCTAAGTGGCACTATGGCCTCTGCCACACAAAGGTTTCTTTCATTTGAGATGGGTAAACAGGAAAACGGATCCCTAACAAAAGTATTTTCCATTTCTATGTACGCTTATCTATTATTGGTCGGCATTATCCTGTTATTGTCTGAGACAATCGGATTATGGTTTGTCAATAATCAATTGACTATACCTACAGAACGTTTAATTGCAGCTAACTTTGTCTATCAAAGTTCTATCTTATCATTTATTGTCACGTTACTATGCATCCCCTATAACGCTTCCATTATAGCAATGGAGCGCATGAACGTATTTGCCTATTCAAGCATTGTCGATGCTGCTCTAAAACTGATTATTGCTTGGATGTTGCCTTATCTCACAATAGATCACCTGAAAGTATATGCCATATTAATGTTCATTGCAATAACTTCTGTTCAACTTTATTATGTTTGGTATTGCCGCCGATTTTTTGATTTTTGCCTGTATAGCCATTATAAAGACCCAAAGCTGTTCCGGAATATGCTTTCGTTTGCAGGATTGAACATGATTGGAGCATTAGCCAATATATTACGGAGTCAAGGCTTGAATATCCTGATAAATTTATTTTTCAATCCTATATTGAACGCCGCATACGGTATAGCACTTCAAGTAAACAATGCCATCACTAATTTCACTAATAATTTTTATACTGCTGTCCGTCCGCAATTGGTAAAGCTTTACGCCGGAGGTAATAAGAAAGAAATGCTGAATTTAGGATACCAAAGTTCCAGATTAGCATTCTACTTAATGCTGATTATCACTGTTCCTATTATACTGAATACGAAAGAGATCTTATCCATTTGGTTAAAAGAGGTACCTGAACGTACAGTCGTATTTTTGAGAATTATAATGCTGTCATCACTAATTGAAGTGTTATCTATTCCTCTAGCTAATATGTTACAGGCTTCAGGTAAAATAAAAATATATCAATTGACAGTATCAATACTGTTTCTTTTGAATATTCCTATATCATATATATTCCTCCGTTTAGGTTATAGTCCTGAAACTACCTTATGGATAAATATGGCAATAATCCTTTTGTCAATGTTTCCACGATTATATATCTGTAAAAATATTTTAAGCCTATCTATAAAAGACTATATAAAGAAAGTTATCATGAGGATAAGCATTCCACTTATCTTTCTTGTTCTACTATTTTATACTCTAATGCCCATTATTTCAACAATGGACATTATTGCAACCATAACTGTTCAAATGAGTCTATCTGGCATTCTAATTTTTATAACAGGATTCACACATATTGAAAAATCATTCATTTTAAAACAACTAAAACAACGTATCTAATGAGAATTATAAAAAAAATTTTAAGAAAAATCTATAAATTGATTATTGGTAACAAAGTGCCATATATTTCACAATATCCCTTCGTTTCTGATTACGGTATTATCGCAACTCACATTTCGGCGTATGGAAATGGCAATATGGGAGATACTTATCTACCTATTGCATTAAAAAATCTCTTCAATTTACAGATTGGCGTAAAAAAATGGATAAATCGGTCTGTATACAAAAAAGTAACAAATTCGGATATATCAGTTTATAACAAATCAGATTTAGTAGTGATAGGAGGTGGAGGATTATTTTTAAAGGATACAAATCCAAATGATTTATCTGGTTGGCAATGGAGTTGCAGTTTAGATATGTTAGATAAAATAGAATCTCCATTAATAGCTTTTGCTATCGGATATAATAGATTTAGAGGACAAGATGATTTTGAGCCCATATTCACAGAACATTTAAACAAATTTATTGAAAAAGCACAATTCGTTGGAATTAGGAATCACGGAAGCATTGAGCATCTTAAAAGATATTTAAAGACTGAAACTTTAAAAAATAAATTAGTTTTTCAGCCATGCATGACAACCTTAACATCTTTACTATATCCTCACCTGCATGTTTATGATCATAAAGAGGATTTTATTGCCTTAAATTGTGCATTTGACCGTCAGTCAATGAGAAAATCTAATGATGAGATTTTAAAAGGGATAGCAAGAGTAATCAGTAAATTGTCAGAAATTACAAATATAAAAATATATGCACACTTACCAGCTGACGGAAAGATTTGTCCTTATTTAGATGAATTGTCTATAAACTATGAATATATAGAATTTAGAAAAACAGAACAAATGCTTGCCGCCTATTCTAGGCCCAAATTGGTAATAGGTATGCGTGGACACGCACAAATGATTCCATTTGGATGCAACACACCTATTCTTTCTATTATTTCCCATGATAAGATGCAATGGTTCTTAGATGATATACACCATCCGGAATGGGGAGTGGATGTATTGAATCCATCATTTGAAACTGAATTATTAGAAAAAGCAAAAGAATTATACAATTCAACGGATACATTGATCCCTATTCTTAAAGAAGAACAGCAAATTTTATGGAATATCACAATGCAAAACATGAATTTTATAAAATCTATAATCAAAAACAAATGAAAGCCCCTAAAATTATCGCAGAAATAGGTTGCAATCACAAGGGTGATATGGCAATTGCAAAAGAAATGATCATGACTGCAGCAACATACTGTAAGGCAGACGTTGTCAAATTCCAAAAAAGATGCAACAAAGAGTTATTGACCCCAGAAGAATATAATGCCCCACATCCTAACCCACAAAACTCCTACGGAAAAACGTATGGAGAACATCGTGAGTTTTTAGAGTTTAATTTGGATCAACACCGTCAATTGCAAGAATGGTGTAATGAATTTGGTATCGAATATTCAACTTCAGTTTGGGATATTACTTCTGCCAAAGAAATTTGTACTTTGAAACCCAATTTGATAAAAGTACCTTCTGCATGTAACCTAAACAAAGGCTTGCTGACTTATCTATGTGACAACTTTGGAGGAGAAATCCATCTTTCTTTTGGTATGACCACCCGTGAAGAAGAAGAACAGATTATTCAATTCTTTGAATCAAAAGGAAGAAACAAAGACCTAGTTATTTATGACTGTACTTCAGGCTACCCTGTTCCTTTTGAAGATATTTGTTTGTTAGAAATTACTCGCTTGCGTGAATTATACGCAGACAGAGTAAAAGCAATAGGTTTTTCCGGCCATCATTTAGGTATAGCCGTAGACTCGGCAGCAGTTGCTCTTGGTGCAGAATGGATAGAACGCCATTATACACTTGACCGTACCTGGAAAGGGACTGACCATGCAGCCTCACTTGAGCCCGACGGTGTTCGTAAACTGGCACGTGACTGCCGTGCAGTAGCTAAAGCGTTGACATATAAGAAAGAAGATATTCTTGATATTGAAAAAGTACAACGTGACAAATTGAAAAAAAATCAAGTAAAATGGTAATAAACAAATGAAAACAATTGCATTTATACCAGTCAGAGGGGGAAGTAAATCTATTCCCCTCAAAAATATAAAACCGTTTTGTGGAAAGCCTTTGGTTTGCTGGAACATTGAAGCATTGGAAGGTTGTGATTTAATAGACGAAATCATTGTCGCTACAGACTCAAACAAAATAGAAGAAACAGTATTAGCACAATCATATAAGAAGACTAAAATATATCGCCGTTCTGCAGAAAATGCTTGCGATACAGCCAGTACCGAAAGCGTAATGCTGGAATATATTAATTATGCTCACTTGCCACAAGAAGATATTTTCATGCTGGTACAGGCTACCTCTCCTTTAACGGAAACTCAACATTTTACAGAAGCTTTAGGCATTTATCTGAAAGGGCAATACGATTCTATGTTGACGTGTGTAAGAAACTATCGCTTCTTCTGGAATGAAGATGGAACAAGCAAAAACTATGACTACATGAACCGCCCTCGGCGCCAAAATTTCAAGGGCGAATTAATGGAAAACGGAGCTTTTTACATTAATACGGTCAACAATATTTTAAAATCAGGTAACCGATTAAGCGGAAAAATTGGCATATATGAAATGCCTGAATATACCGCGACAGAAATAGACGAACCGGACGATTGGATTATTCTTGAAAACCTGATGCGCAAGCATGTATTATTCAAACGTACCTCTCAACCACAAATCAAGTTATTCTTGTCGGATGTGGATGGAACTTTAACCGATGGAGGAATGTACTATTCCGAAAAAGGTGATGAACTCAAGAAATTCAATACTCGTGATGGCATGGGGTTTCAGCTACTTCGTGAAGCAGGAATTAAGACAGGTATCATAACTTCAGAGAATACTGAGATAGTTGCAAATAGAGCTAAAAAATTAAAAATCGATTTTCTCGTACAAGGAAAGCGAAATGGCGGTAAACTTGCAGCTGCACAAGAGATATGTGATCAGTTAGGGATAACATTAAATGAAGTTGCCTATATTGGTGATGATATTAACTGCCGTGAACTTCTTGAAGCTGTAGGACTTGCTGCATGTCCGGCTGATGCTAATACCATTATAAAAAACATTACTTCCATTAAAGTGATGAATCGTAACGGCGGAAAAGGATGTGTAAGAGAATTTATCGAATTCCTATCAAATTTACTTTAGTACTATTTTATGTCTAAACTTATATATATATCCCACGAACCCCTTACTAAGTTCTTATATAAATTATTTTATTTAGAAGAAGTACAATCAGCAGGCATTGAAGTTGAATATTGGGACTGCTCTAATATATCATGGAAAGGAATATTACTACCCGACATGATATCAGCTCCTTATATAAAAAAAATAAAAGACGTTCAAAATTTTTATAAAGAAATCAGCCAAACTAATCTCAATAATACAATATTTTCTGTAGAATTACGACGAGACAAAACAAATCTGGAGCTATTTAAAATCCTATCAAATTTTAATTGTTATATGATAAGATTTAAACTCTTTGAAAATGCTGTATTACCTATTACATTAAAAGAAATTTTTAGAAGTATACAAAGTGGAAAAATAATTAAAGATATCATTAATAGATTTCGACGTAATTATGAAATTAAAATAATAAATAATCTGTATAAAAAAAATAATATCAAAGACTATGACATACAATTTTCGCCTTCATATAATAGCGGAAATGTACTAATTAATCATCCTGATTATGACGAATATCTAAAACACAAAAATCCTATTACAGGAAAGAAACATATAGTATATATAGATAATTATTTTCCATTCCATCCTGATATAAAGACATTCAATAAAAATATTAATCAAGTTAATATAACTCAACATTATAAGGAAATGAATGTCATCTTTAACAAATTAGAAGAAAAATATAATATAGAAGTTATTATAGCAGCTCATCCTAAATCAAATTATCAAAATAATGAGTTCCAAGGAAGAAAAATAATAAAATATAAAACACAAGAATTAATATCTAATGCAAATTTAGTCATATTACATTCAAGTAACGCAATAGCCTTTGCTGTTGCCTATAATATACCATTTATGTTTATATCTACAAGCCAATATAAATTAATAAAAACTGAATACTACCGAATGCGACGTCTTTCTAGTTATTTTAAGGCACCTATAATAACAATTAACAATATTGATAAAGAAATACAAAAACCTTATCACATTCCCGAAAAATATATCCAAAAATATAAATACACATTTCTTACAAAACCCAATATAGAGAATCAATTAAACAAAGATATTATTATTTCTACATTAAAAAACAGTTTTAAAAGAATTGAAAGCGACAAAAATGACGTATTTCTCCCCCTAAAAAAATGACTTGCACTACTGTAGTCCAAAAATAAAAAATTATGTGTAGTAATATAATTTTAAATGTTCATTCATCCGTTACAAATTAGAAGTATTAGAAGTCATACTACAATGCGGTTCATACTGGATTTCTGTTAGAAATACAAAGTATACTATAATTTCTCGTATTAAATGGTATAGAATACATAAAATCCAATCGTACTAGTACCGATCTAAAGATGATGTTAACACCTCGTCTTAAAGATTAAAAAACAGTAATTATAATGCTACTAAAAAAGGTTATCCGGAATAGATTAGATTACACAAAGAAGCAAGTTGGATGTGCTTACTACTAAAATCATCCGCAAAGGAGAGAACCGATGGAAAAAGCTATTAACTATTTGAACAACTTTTTAGAAGCAATTTTTCTAAGAAGGGAAAAACTCGCTATTCTTCGTATCCAACGTATCAGCCACATGATATCAACCAACAAAATAAGAAAATATCAAATTTCATTATAAAATTTTTCTGAAAAATTTCTCATTACCAAGAGATTTTTAAAATCTCTTGGTAATGACCATCAATATAACACTAACAATATAAAAAACAACTCTAATTTTTGATTTTATATAATATAGAGAAATGCTGAAAAGCGACTATCCCTATAGGAGTAGTCAAAATTAGACACTAACAAAATTATTACAATGACTGACTCTTATAAACTCTCATTAATTATTCCAATGTATAATGTCGAATTATATATTGAGAGATGCATAAATAGTTGTATTAATCAAAATTTACTTCCTAATGAATATGAAATTATAGTAGTAAATGATGGTTCTAAAGATAACAGTTTATCTATTGCAGAAACAATTGCTCAAAAATATACTAATATTAATATACATATTATAAGTCAAATAAATGGAGGATTAAGTTCAGCAAGGAACACAGGCCTTAAAAATGCGAGAGGCAAATATATCTGGTTTATAGACTCTGATGATTGGATTGAGCCTAATGTTTTAAAAACGCTTTATAATACAGCTTTTCAAAACGATGTAGATATATTACGTTTTGCGTGGAATGTTGTAGATGAAAAGAACAATATACATTCTGATTCATCTGACGCAATACACATGCCTATTTATAATGAATGCCTATCAGGAACAGAATACACTAAGAAAGTTTTAGGAACAGTACTATATGCCCATACTTTCCTATATCGAAGAGAATATCTTTTAAAACACTCATTTTACTTCAAGCAAGGCATTACTTACGAAGATATAGAATTTAATACTAAAGTTATTCCTCAAGCATTACGAATAATGTCAATTCCACAAATATGTTACAATTATTGTCAACGTAATAATTCTATTACTAAACAAATTTCAAAAAAAACAATAGAAGATTTATCATTTATATTAACTAGTCTAATAGAAAGAAGAAAAACTTTTTCTGAGTGTAAGAATTATTTTGACTGGTTAATAGATGGATTTATATGTTGGGGAATAATATTATGTAGTGAAGGTAATATAGAAACACAAAGGTTATTTTTAAATACGTTAAGAAATAACAACATAAGAAAAATCAGGAAAGTAAGCAGTTTAAAAAATAAAGTCACAAGCCTATTTTTTAATATCAATCCATGGCTCGCATTAGTATCTATTAAATACCTACGTAGAAGTTATAAACTCATCAAATACAAATTATGATAGAAACAGGGTTTAAGTTTGATTTTCTTCTATCTTTTATCATATTATTTATTACCCTTATTGTATATGGAGGCTATGTTTCCAAAAATAAAAGACTAAATCTCACAAAAAGAAAGATATATTGGAAATATAGTTTATTCCCTTTAATTCTATATACATTAATAGAAGGATTAAGATATGGAAGAGGGCGCGATTATTTATGGTATAAATACCAATATGAAAACATACTCTCTCCCGTTGTAAACCAAGAATATCTTTTTACTCTAATCAGTAAAACTTTCCACTTTATGGGATTTCCATATTGGGTACTTTTTATGTTATATGCTTTTACATGGATATATTGTTCATCTTTTTTATTCTCAAAAATTCCACATTACGCAAAATGGGGAATACCACTATTTTTTTTAGCAACTGTTGGTGGAATGGAAACGCTAATAAGACAATTCTTCGCACTAGCTTTTCTTTTACCTACACTATATTACATTCCCCAAAAAAAATGGATACCATGTATTATACTAATTCTTATAAGTATTTCTATACACACGGCAAGTCTAATTACATTTATTTTATTCATAGGAGTCTTTCTTATATTCAAAAGTGAAATAAAATTATGGATTTCCATACCAATATACCTCTTCTTTTGTTATATTTGGGATGTTTCAAATATAGGATTTATTGCAGACATACTATCTCTAGTAAATTTAGGGGGAAATAAACTCGCTAGTTATACAGAAAATGCTGATCTTTGGTTCTCAGCAGATGCCGTAAATACAGAAGAATTTGCGAGAGGAGCTTTTGCTAAATTTGCAGCAACTTGTTTTGAATTATCAATCTTCATATTAGGATATTTAAGTATAAAAAAAGACAAAGACAAAAATATTCAAGCCATTTTCTTTTATAATCTATTTGTAATTGGAGCTATTAGTTATCAAGCTGTATTTACTCTTGAAATATTAAGACGTATATTTGATCCATTATTTATAATTTGGGGAATAGTTGTAGCCCATATTTTTACAAAATACCGTTTAAATTCTAAATATCCACTATATATAAAGGGTATGCAAATTATGATTATATTTTATATAATCTCATATTTCATCCTAAAAAACAGATTGCTTATTCCAAGTCAAATGTTTATTTGGGATATTGGAAATTACACAAAAATAATTTAATGACATATTATGAATATCTTATTTTTTATTGAAAGCGGATTAGGTAATTCTTCTTTATTAGTAGATCAAATTACAGCATTATACCAAAAGCATAAATCTGTTCATGCTATTCTCAGTGACTATGACCAAGAAAAAGGATTAACAGACAAAATAAAAGAAATGTCTATACCTTATACTATTTTACCAGGTTTATATAAGCACCATTCTTTTAGAAAAGAAGCGCAAATTTTAAAAGAATTAATAGAAAGCAAAGGAATAGATATCGTTCATGTACAAACTAACTGGGAATTAGCTATAATTAGCCATATTAAATATATTCTGAAAAGTAAGAAAAAATTCAAAACATTATATACAATTCATGGATATAGAAATAATTATAAATACAAAAAGTATATTGCCCTTTTTTTGTTAACGATTTTATTATGGCTATTCACAGATAAAATAATATGTACTTGCTCTTCTTTAAAAAAGAAATTTAATATATTGTCTTATAAAATCATTTTATTACCTTTAGGTATTGATAAAAATTTTTTTATTTCCAAACGCCCTACACCACAAAACAATAATTTAAGACTCATTTATCCGGCACAATTTCGTATAGGAAAAAATCAAGACACGATAATAAAGGCCTTTGCACAATATGTACAAACAACACATGACACAAATTCCATCCTATACTTACCAGGTAGCGGAGAACTTTTGATTGAAATGAAAAATTTAACAGCATCTTTAAATTTGAATAAACAAATAGTTTTCCCAGGTCGTATCTCTAAAAATGAAATTCTTAACTTGTACAAACAATGTAATACTGCTATTATTGCAAGTTCTAATGAGACTTTCGGACAATGTATCGTAGAGCCATATGTATTAGGATTAAATATCATAACAACTAATGTTGGAGTCGCTCCAGATATTATAACGGATCAAATTAATGGGCGTTTTTTTACAACTCAAGAAGACTTAACAAACATTTTACTTGACTTCCATGACAATCCAAATAAAATCAAGCTATTTGGGAATTATAATTATGAAAGAAGAGATGCTTTTACATGGGATACTATCACTAATAAATATTTGAAATATTTATCTCAATTATCATGAAACCTAAAATACTATTCATTCTCCACCTCCCACCTCCCGTCCATGGAGCAGCAATGGTAGGGAAAAACATCCACGATAGCCAACTTATCAATAATACATTTGACTGCCAATATATAAATTTAGCCCTTGCAAAAGATTTAGCTGACATAGGTAAAGGGGGGATAACAAAACTAATAAATTTTATTCGAAAGCTCATATTAATACAACGAACCGTTAAAAAATTCAAACCAGACCTTTGCTACGTAACTCCTAATGCAAAAGGAGGGGCTTTCTATAAAGATTTTGTAGTAGTGCAATTATTAAAGTTAATGGAATGTAAAGTAATTGTGCATTATCACAATAAAGGAGTTTCAACAAAACAAGATTATTGGATTGATAACCTGTTATACACACATTTTTTTAAAAACTTAAAAGTAATCTTATTAGCAAAATCATTATATCCTGATTTTAGTAAATACGTACAACCTAGCAATTTATACATTTGTCCAAACGGAATACCTCAGACAAGAATTTTATCTCCTATACAACATAAACGATTTAATATTTTATTTTTATCGAATATGATGAAGGAGAAAGGTGTTTGGACTTTATTAAAAGCATGTAAAAATTTAAAAGAGAATAACCGTATTTTTGAATGTCACTTTGTA
>ULSY01041838.1_pt1 | contig 95786 bp, 79 predicted proteins | sample 1957201 | NCBI WGS metagenome assembly ULSY01 (sample SAMEA4835723, study PRJEB28245) | human gut metagenome | biome: gut microbiome; material: fecal sample | place: Denmark | collected 2008
GACATAGAGAAAGTGAACACAATGGTGGAACACATCGAAAAAACACGTTCCAACCGATATCCCCGTACAGGTGACAGCCTGTTCTTTATTTCTGGATACGGTGAACGTTCCCGGCCGTTCTTCGTAGATGCCGTGTATGGAGATAACATTGTGCTCCGGAATTTCTCCCGTGTCCCATTCGTGTCCCGGGATAAGAAGGGCATCAAATGCGATATGCATGGCGGCGAGTGCGTGCTGGTAAAAACCGGTGATGTAAGGTTCAAGACTTGGACTACCGGCCGTTTCAAGCACTGGGGACATTACGGGGCATGTGAAAACGGGGAAGTTTACTACGATGCGAAAGTAGCCCTGTGGGAATGTGGCGCACCTGAACAGCCGAAAAGTCAGGAATGGTTCAAAATCCATATCCGCAAAAACACCCGGTCGGGCGGGGATATGTACACCGGAGAAATATCCTGTAAGGATGAGGATGGACTCAAGCAGTTTGTCAATGACCATGAAGGTTTCATATTCGCAGAAGAGGATTCCCAGGAGATGGTCATACTATGTTTCAGGCATTCCGACATGAGGATTTCCCCGGAAGAGTGGGAAAAGATGAACTGTCCGGTATCCGTGCGTGAAATATACGGACAGATGCAGAAAGTAAAGATTGTAAAAGACCATAAAACACATCTGACCACATTCTACTATTAACACAGTATCGCCACATTAAAAATCACCCTGCATCCTGCCACATGCGGCAGGATGGAAATAAGGATATATCATTAAACAGTCTTTTCAATTATTATATATGGAGCTGATTGTTTTTCCCGCGCAGATATTCATTCAGGTCCTTATATCCGGAATATTCATGCGAGAGATCGCATATACGAATTCCGTATTTGTCCTTTAATGCCTGCACCGCATTTTTTCCGGCGGTATCATTGTCCAGACAGCAACAGATGCCGTCATATCGTGAAAGGAAAGAAAAAGCCTTCTGTAAGTTACTGACAGAATTCAACACTATATAATCCCCCTCTTCCAAAGATGGAAAAGCCGGCCTGAAAGACAGAAAATCTATAAACCCCTCAAAAATATAGCAAATCCTGCTCTCCGGCGTGCTAATGATACAGGTGATGTCCTTGGGAGCGATACAAGCCTTGAAATACCTGTTCCGTATCTCGTACCCTCCAGAAATATTAGGGAAAGCGATGGCAAAATAATTCTTCCCGTTCCGTTTAAAATAGGCTTCCCTGCATACTTTTCGGGCAGTTTCCAAATCAATGCACCGTTCCTTCAGATAGGCAAGCAGTATCCGGTTGGCAAGAGGAGTGATTTTCAAGTCCTGAAAGGTGGGATATGCCTTTTCAAATGGACAGGAAAGAATAACCGGTTTCAAAGCCGCTCTTTTATCCTCAATACATCGTAACACATGGCTTATGTCCTGCGTCCGATAAATCTCCTTGGCTAACGTTATAATGTCACCACCCTTTCCCAGTCCGAAGTCATACCACACTTCCTTATGAAGGTCAACCTTAAAGGAAGCCTCCTTTTCCGTCCTGAAGGGCGATTTGTACCATACACTGTTTCCACGCTGTATTACCGGTTCATGTCCGAATCCGGCTAAAAAATCAACAAGCCTGATATTCTTTGCTTCTTGTATGTTCATAACGTCTCATTTATATGGATTTGGGCAAAGAACCGCTTTATATCTGAAACATGAAAAGCAATGGCATCAGATGGCATCAAAAGTCATCAGATGACACCCCGTTTTATTAATCAAGGCATGGACATGGCAATAGATATCACTCCTCCATTTCCATCTTCTTACGTGGATGCTTGGAGGATAAAATTTTCTTTTGTTTATTCATGTTGACATGGGTATATATCTGCGTGGTGGTTATACTGCTATGCCCCAACAAATTCTGGATGTATTTGATATCCACATCCTCTTCCAGCAACAATGTGGCAAAAGTGTGGCGGAAAGTACGCGGAGTGATTTTTTTCCCAATCCCTGTTTCTTCCCGGCATCGCTTGATTAACAGCCTGACGGATTGTGAGGACAGCCTGTTTCCTAACCTATTTATAAAAAACATTCGGAAGGAGCAAACAGACGTTGATATTGCCTGAGTATTTTTAACACCTCCACCGAACAAATCTGTATGATCCGTTCCTTGCTGCCTTTTCCAAAAACTTTAATAGTTGCCTGCTTTAAGTCAACGGCATCACATGACAACTCGCACAATTCGGAAACGCGTATACCGGTGGCAAATAAAAGTTCTACAACCGCAATATCCCTTGTCCGTGCCTTATAGGCATAATCGCCCGTATCAGGATTATCCGCCCTTAATTTGTAAAGATATTTAAGTATCTCTTTCACCTCATTGCACGTCATTATCATCGGAAGAACATAAGGCTCTTTAAAGTGAATACTCAATTTTCTGAAAGGGTTCAGAAAGTCATCGTGCTCAAAATCATAGTAGTTAAACAGAGCCTTCAGGGATGCCAGTTTTCTCTTCACCGTTTTAGGCTTGTAAGTCGATATATGTTGCAGGTACGTTTTCAGCATATCTTTTGACACCTGCTCAAATACAACCGAAGGATACAACTCATGAATATACCTTTTAAACATATACAAGTCAGAACGATAAGCATAAATTGTCTTTTCATTCAAGTTCTTTTCATATTGACAATGGAAAAGAAAATCTGAAATAACCTGGTCTACAGCTGTCTTCCGGCAATAACTCATATCCGATTTCATCATAATTTTATGGATTATAGTTTTTCCTGCGAAGAAACTACATTTCAAATTCAATTACCTATAAATGAATATCAGAAACCAAGTAAACCAACATCAATATTTAGACAATGATACGTAAAGCTATGTTGAAGAAGTGTAATGAAATCTGAAACATAAAGCTCTTAAACTTGATTCTCTGATGGTTATCACCTCACGAAGATTACATTATTGAATCCTTTGTTTTCTAATTTTTTATCTCTATATTTGCAATAGTACTCCAAAAACATGAAATTTTATGTTGTATCAAAAACTCTCTATAGACAATTTCTTGTGTTTCGACCATTTCGATATACAGTTTGCACCTAGTGTGTCCATTATTATCGGACGCAATGGTGCTGGAAAGACCACACTCATTAGAGCTATGGTTTACTCGCTTTATTTTATGTTTACGAATGACCGTTCAATGGGGGATGACTTCTTGTCGGCAGGAAATCCTGATTTAAAAATGAAATCCATCAAATATGATGAATTTCATAGAAGAAAAGATTCAGAGGATGTAACTGCTGATGCCAATTTTCATGGACAAATAACTTTTCAAGGAGAAAATATAGAATGGGATATGTATCGCCGTTCAACTAGTGGATCTTCACTTAATCCATCACGCTATAGGCCTGCTTATCAACATCTGATGCAATTGTATAGGAAATACGATGAATTGCCATTACTCGCATATTTTTCGGATTCTTTTCCGCATACACTCACAAATATATCCTCCTTTGCCAAGCAACAAATGGCTGCAAATGGAAAAACATTACGCAACTTTGGCTATTACCAATGGGATAATGAAACAGCATGTGTGGAAATATGGCAACGACGACTATTAAATTCAATGGCTAAACTAAAACAGCTAGATGATGATACAGACACATTCACACGTAATGAAGTTGCATTTGTTACTAAAAAGTTGACGCAGTTTTCTCTAGTACTTAATCATGATATATGCGATACTGCTTTTGAGATAGATCGCCTTTTCTATTTATTTGATGAAGAACAAAAACCAGAACTGTGGCTTCGTTTAAAATCAGAAAAGGAAATCAAATTTGACAGACTTCCAGCCGGATATAAACGGTTATATTCCATTGTCTTAGATCTGGCATACCGGGCTTATTTGTTAAACAGGCGAGTAGATGTAGAACCTACAGGATTAGTTATGATAGACGAAATTGATTTGCACTTACACCCTTCGTTAGAAACAGAAATTGTAAAACGGTTTACACAGACATTCCCAAAATTACAATTCATAATGACTTCCCACTCTCCATTAATAGTAAGCAACTTGTCAGCGGACGAGAAACAAAATAAAATATTCAGACTTGTAGCTGGAGAGAAGCAACCGCATGAATTGCCAGACCTTTTTGGTATTGATTACGATGATGTATTACTGGATTGGATGGGAGGAGCTCCTAGAAACGAGGAGATGGAATTTCTACAAATGGCAATAAAAAGAGCTATGCAAATGGAAAATACACAACTACTCAACATGAGACGCAAGGAATTAGAAAAAATGTTGGGAGAAAAAAAAGCATTGCAATTAATCAATAAATGGAAGGAAGAATAACCTCGCATCATTAGATATATGTTTTGGATTGATAAGCATAATAAAGGAAGGCGGCGTAAAGGTCATCAAATTGTAAATCGTTTCCTATGTGAATCGTGGAATGAACAAGATGGACAATATGTAAATTGTACTTATGCTTCATTTAAGAGAAATCATAAAATGGAGAAATTGCTTTACTGGGAACAGAATGGATTCTGCTGTTATTGCATGAGGCATATGGAAGTAAATCAACACATTTCCTTAGAACATGTGATGCCTCATAACTCTGTAACCAAACAAAACAAGATAGATTTTAAGAAGATTAATTATTATAAACGGTTTAATAAGAATTTTAAACAAAATGTCGTTTACAAACATCTAAACGGTACAAGGCGAAAATGGCGCAGCGGACCACCATATCCTCATTTTTGCGCTTATGAAAACCTAGTATTGTCATGCGATGGTAGTCTTTTCATTGATGAAGACAAGGAGAAAAAATTATATCCTTCTAAAATGCATTTATGCTGTAATGAGCATAGAGGAAATAAATTGATTGTCCCATTATTTTTCATTCCTAATATAAACGATTTAATTATATACAATAAAAATGGAACTATTGGCATATCGAAAATAGTCAAGTCCTCCCAGCGTCAGATTGAATTATCTAATACTATTGAGGACTTAGCATTGGAGCATGAGCGCTTGAGAATCATTCGGCAAGCTTGGTATCATATAGCTACAAGTCGCATATATAATATAGAAGAAGTAAAGGCTGCTATTAGTGATGAACCTTTACGGCAAAATATTATGATGGATAGTGGCATTCCTCTTGATATCGTAAATCGGATTAAACATCCTATATACTGGTCCTTACTGTGTGAATATTTTTGGTTCTATAAACACTTCACACCATAAATATAAATATGCAATTTCCTCTCAAGATTCCTTTAAGGGGTATAGATGTAATCTTGATGGGTACAAAATTACTAATTCTAAGCTATGATATCAATCAATAATAAACAGTTGGACGGACTCTGTTATGACTTTGAATATCAAGTAACAGACAAGGATGAGTTAGCAAATAAAATTTGCCAACTCATCCTTGGAAATTGTGGTCATGTATCAAAAGTTATTAATGGATTAGCTTCAAATCCAAGAGAGGTGGACAAGAAAGCTGTTGATTTTTTGATTAAAGAGTTAGAAAAGAGAAATGTAACCAAAGAAGATATGTATAAGATTGATGGATGGTTATTTCAAATGATCTCTTGGTTACAATTAGCCAACCAGAATAAAGGTAATATTTTTTTTCAACAATCACCTCATTCACAGCCTTCCATGCACGGATTTGATGGTTTTGCTATAAAACTCACACCTGATAATATGATAGAGCGAATTGTGATAACAGAGGATAAATGTACAAATGATGCTCGCACAACAATTCGAGATAAAGTATGGCCAGAGTTTTCTGAAATGGAGAATGGAGTGAAAAATAATGCAATCTTCCAGCAAACAGAAGCGCTGATTGGGCATAGGTTAGGAGAACAATTTGAACACATTCAAAATGATATTGTAAATGAAAAATATCGTCAGTATCACGTCAGCATAACCCGTCAGAAAATTCACAATTCTGATGAAGGACGGAAAAGACTGTTCAAAGATTATGATACAGTAATTTCAGGAGGCGATGTTCACAGAAGATCGGCAGCAACAATCTGCTTAGATGACAAGGAACGGGAGTGGATGAGCGATTTGCAACAGAGAGTTTTAGCGAAACTGAAATCATACATCTAACACTATGTACAATTTCGTAACTGAAGAATTGATAAAAAAAATTCCTCATGTGGAAGGCTTTACTGAAGAGTTACTACCCGTAACTCTAACAAAGATTTATGCTCAAATAATTAGCCTTAGCGCAAAATATGAGGATGGTGAGATTCCTTTTGATTTGGAAGTGCTTAAAAGTGATGGGAAAAAACTTAATATACTATCTAACACCCTAGAACTGTATCTTTTTGCAAATTCCCAGACTGATAAACGAAAATCAATGGCTTTTGTTGCAGCAACTGCCCGAAAACTCTTGTTCAAAATAAAAGAAGTACACGAGGATGAGGTATTGGATTTGAATTATATTCCATCCGACCTTTATGCATCTCTCTTATATGTTATAAGTGGTAATTTTGCTGATGCACAAGAGGTTGCGGAGGGTTTCTGTGTACGCAGAGAGGCTGACCAATATGTGAAGAAATTATATAACTCTATCAAACTTCTGGTGAGCGGCAATTTACATGAACTACAAAGTTTGACGATCAATGAACCAAAGGAATATAATGATTTACAACAATATACGGAATGGCTACTTTGGAAAGAACTAGTGACGGGAATAAAGCAGTTTTCAATTTCGCTATTGGGTAAAAAAGCGTATACAATCAATTCTTTTTTAAAAGTCAGAGAACTGTCTGTTTATGAGGATAAGCTCATTGCTCTCAGAGACGTATATGTGGCTCCATATATATTGTCAACTCTGTTTATACTATCGTGTGAGGAGATGTGGAGTCATGCTGTGATTAATGTATCTACTCCCATAGGAGTGAAAAAGAAAAGTTGGCAAGAGGCATTAAAAAAGCAAGCGGTAGTAAGACCTTTTTTATGGGAGAACCATTTGGATGCAATCAGTAAGGGGATATTGAATGTTGGTGTGTCGTCAGTGATTACTTACCCTACAGGTGCAGGAAAAACAACTCTTTCTGAATTGAAAATAGCCTCTTGTTTGCTGGCAGATAAGCGGGTTATATATCTTGTTCCTACTCATGCATTAGAAAATCAAGTTAACAACAGTTTGAATAAGTTGACTGAAAGAATGAATATGTCAATTCGGAATAGAGATGCAGAGTTCTCTTGGTTTGAAGAGGAGGAGGAAGATAGTACTATAATGGTGATGACACCTGAGCGTTGTCTTGCGTTATTACGCCTGAACCCAGAAAAATTGAATAATGTGGGATTGGTTGTTTTTGATGAGTTTCATTTGGTTAATGGCAATTTTGATGACAAACGTGCGAATGATGCTATGACGCTTGTTGTGGAGCTGCTCGACATTATACCTAAAGCAGATTATTTTTTCGTTTCTGCAATGGTACGGAATGGAGCTGATGTGGCTGGTTGGATTAAGTCGGTGACTGGTCGCGAGTGTGTGTTACTTGATAACCCATGGAAGCCTACTTGTCAGTTGCAGGGATGCTTGGTCTATAATGAGGAAGAAATCAATAGATTAAGGAAAATTATTACTGTATCAAAGAGTAAAAATAAGAGTAAAAATCCGACAGTAGCACTACAAAGAATGCTGAAGGTAAATCCCCACTGCATATTCAGTTTGAAATCAACATGGGATGATGTAAACAAAGCAAATTATTGCTTGGTGGAGTTAACAGGCAGAGATATTCATCTGAAGGCAAATAGTGAGTGGAAACTTTCAGCAAACTACAACTATGTGGCTGCAGAGGTGGCAAGTCGTTATGCAGCTATTCATTACAAGACAATAATCTTTGCGACCAAACCTGTTGATGCCAATTCAATACGTAACCATATAAATGAACTTTTGAAATGGAAAAATGTTGACTGGATAAAGCGCTACGAAAGTGAAAAGTATAATGCTATAACAATGGAATTAGGCGGTGAAAAGTATTCGTATCTTTTTGAATCAAATTCAGCTACTGTACATCATGGTAATCTGTTGCCAGAAGAGCGTATTATCTCGGAGCATTATTTCAAAAGCAAGGACGGCGTGAATGTGTTGGTGGCTACACCTACCTTGGCTCAAGGTATCAATTTACCAGCTGATATAGTTCTCATTGCTGGCGACAAAAGATTTGATGGAAATAGCATGGAGCAAATCAAGGCTCACGAGATATTGAATGCAGCAGGAAGGGCTGGTCGAGCAGGTTTCCGTTCGCACGGAACGGCTATTCTGATACCATCCATCATTGCGACCTATCTGGATAATGTGGTAAAAGGTAATTGGATGACGGTGCGTGATGAGATTTTTTCTAAAGGCGATCGCTGTCTAGATATAAAGGATCCTCTTGCAGATTACTTTAATGCCGAGATAAATGTGGATAGTGATTTAATATTGAATCATTTTAAGTCAGATGTGGCTGATGTGAAACGTAAGTATGGAAAGACATTCTATGCATATCAAATGAGCGTGAAAGGTAGGGCAACAGAGTTTAATACCCATTTGGATGCTATGGTTGGCAATTGGGTAGAAAATGTAGAGCAGCCCAAGTGGCTGTCTGTGTTGTCTGCAAAGACCAGTGTTGATCAGGATTTGTTAATGGTATTCTATGAATCCATCAACGTGCCCTTCATAGCTAACCTGGACAGTCAAAATGTTCTGTATATACTAGGACATTTGCTGTCTGTGATGAAAGAAAATATGGAATTGATGGATAAATTCTTTTCAAGTTCGATAAATGCTGAAAATGCTAGAAAATTTGTACTCTCTAAAGATATTAACATTTGGACGGAAAGTGGAATCAAAAAGTTCTTTACGCTTGTTGAAATGTACGTAAAAGGTCTGTCTTTATTGGAGATTGAACAGACCATGGAATGCAAACAAGATAAAAAGCTGTTACATGCGAGACAATTTGTACTCAAAATTATTCCAGATGTAAGTTATACTTGCGGTGCTTTTGTTCAGGTGCTTATAGAAAAACTGAATTTACATGAAGAAAACTCCGATTTACCTACTGATATAAAAGTTTTTGCCTCATGTATCAAAGAAGGAGTGTTAACCTATGAAATGCTCAAAGAGAAATATAATAAAAAGTATATGAGAGTAGAATGTCATTATAAATGTCGGAAAACAAAAACATAGAAGTGATTTAGAGCCCGTTTAAATTTTCTTCAATAATAATTTAAACAGGCTCTAAAATGATAAAAAAGCTATTTATATTTGCAGAAATCGAACTTTTTACCTACCTTTGTATCGTCAAAAAGATAATGATTGTCGAATTGATAAAGAAAAGCGATGAATTTAGTGTAAAGCTAATTCGATGGTTTTTATAAGATATAAAGCAAAAAGAGGATGTAAATCAAGGAATTAGAATAAGTCTAATCAAAAGGTTCGATTCCTGGTGGCACCACTTTTTAAGAAGGCAAAACGATGTAAATCCCTAACTTTCAAAGAAGTTTAGGGATTTTTCATTTTCAAGAATAGGTAAAATAAGTGGGACTAAAGTAAACTATACATCCTTATTCGGGGGATAGTTTTAGAAAGCCTAAAATGTTACACAGCACAAGTGCTACTTCGTTTTTTTACAGCACATTGATCTATTTTACATAACCGGGTTCTCGGTTCGATTTCCTAATTTTGTATCATTAAAAATTGAGCCGTATGGAAAGAGAAATATTCAGCGTGTTGTTCTTCATCAAGCGTAGTAAACCGTTAAAAACGGGAAAGTACCTTTGCGTGTGAAATTCTATCAGATTTACCAAGACTTGGAATTGGAGGAAAAGATTGTCTCCGCACGTGCCATAGTAAACCGCTATCAGGAAAAGGACGAAACTTTCAAAACATTATACAATGTGTTCAAGGAGTATAACGACAACTTGGAAACTCCAATGAAACAGATCCCCAATATCCAACTTAAATTGACCCCCGATTTATTTTTCCTAAAATACAAAAAAATATCACATAATCAGTTTATTAGTTTTCGATTTGTGCTGGGTTTATAATTTTTATTTACTGCCAATATAATCATTCATTTCTTCCCGCAAATTTTGCGTATGGACTCTCCGTGCAGCTCAATTCTTGCGGCTTGGTGAGTTATTCTGTACATGACTGCGCCGGCTATTGTCTCCTTGCCGATGACATCATACTTGTCTTTGACCGGCAATTGTGATGCAATCAGTGTTGATTTCTTACCATATCGGTCTTCGATGATGTCCATCAGATGCATTCTGCTTCCGTTGTCCAACGGTTGCAAGCCGAAATCATCCTGTATAAGCATATCCGTCCTTTCTATCTTTTTCAGCTCCTACAGGATGCTACCTTTTACCTTGGTGGCCTTCAACTGCCCTAAAAGTCTGGAAGTATTGGCATACAGCACTTTCAATCCTTTCTGGCAGACTCTGTATCCCAAGGCTGTGGTAATGTAGCTCTTTCCTGTACCGGAGCTTCCCATGACAAACAAGTCGCACGCCTCCTTGACAAATCTTGTTCATGCTGATTGATCTATTGGGAATACTATCTGTTTTGTCTATTTAATAGATTAATGTAGAATTATGAACTGATTCTGTAACTCTTTTAATGTTTTTTGGGTGGGGCAATTTAAATTGGATTTTGGGGAACTCTTTAGATAGGACAATGGGGGGACAGTTTATACCAAATTTTCCACCTGTCAATACACAGAAGAATTTTCATTGTTTATTACCGAAAAATAGAAGCAGTCTCTACAAAAAAAGACTGCTTCTGCTTCATTTCTAGAACAAATCAAAAAACAAATATGCTCAACTATTAATCTTAATTTTCTTTTAAGAAACGGATGATAACACAGGTTTGTCTGATACGGAAAACAAGTGTTCACTAAGCGCCTTCAAAGCATGCACTTTATCTTCCGCTTTCATCACCAACGATACATTACTACTACTTCCGCCGTATGAAATCATCCGTACGGGAATATCTTTCAATGCATTGATGATGCGTGCCTCAAAACCGACATTTTGCCATTCCAGGTCACCAACAACACAAACAATCACCATATTCTTTTCGACTGTAATCGTTGCGTATTTCCGTAATACACCCACAATCTCGTCTATATGCTTGTCATCATCAATCGTTACGGAAACCCCGATATCGGAAGTGGTCACCATGTCCACCGGCGTATTGTAATTATAGAACGTATCAAACACGATGCTCAGAAAATGAGGTGTCGGTATCGTATGGAGCGACTTGATCTTGACATACGTGATGTTGTCTTTGGCGGCAACAGCTTTGATCGCACCCTTTTCCGCCGTGTTCGAGATCAATGTACCCGACGCACTTGGCTGCAATGCGTTCAAGAGACGTACCGGTATGTTCTTTTCCTTGGCAGGCAGGATGCAAGTCGGATGTAGTATCTTGGCACCGAAATGTGCCAACTTAGCGGCTTCGTCGAAGTTCAACTGCCTAACAGGAGCGGTGTCATTGACAAACCGTGGATCGTTGTTGTGCATCCCGTCAATATCCGTCCATATCTGTATCTCTTCTGCTTGGATAGCCGCCCCAATTAGAGAGGCGGTGTAATCGCTTCCTCCTCTTTCCAAGTTGTCAATGCTGCCGTAAGCATTCCGGCAGATGAAACCTTGCGTAATATATATTTCTGCCTCTTTGTTTTGCTCCAAAAGTGTATTTAGGTGTTTAGCGATATATTCCATGTCCGGTTCATTGTCCATTGTAATCCGCATGAAGTTTAACGCAGGCAATAAAACTACCTTCACTCCTTGTTCTTCCAGATAGCAGGTCATCAGAAAGGTTGATATTAGCTCACCCTGTACCAAGATTTCCTTTTCATCGAACATGCTGAAAGGCATATTAGAGAAAGACCAGACATGTTGAGACCGTTCAAGCATGTATTGCATGGCCCTTTCTTTGTAGGTATCGCTTTGGTATAATTCTTCTATATGATTGACATAAGCTTGTTCCAAAGCAGAAAGGATCGCATTGGCTTTTCCCGGATCTTTCTTATGGAAACACTCAGATATCTCCACTAAAGAGTTTGTTGTCCCTGCCATGGCAGAGAGTACTACTATTTTCTGTTCCTGATCGCAAATGATTGATGCGACATTCTTGATCCGCTGGGCAGAACCGACTGAAGTACCACCAAATTTTAATACTTTCATTAGACTATCTGATTTTTGATTTTACTTTTTATACATTGAATCTGATCACGAACGTGCTACCTTTACCGACTTCGCTTTCGATACGGATCGTACCACCATGAGCTTCCACAAAGTCCTTGCTGATGGCAAGTCCCAAACCGCTACCTTGTACTTTTGTTCCCGGCACACGGAAATAGTGGTCGAAAATACTTTCGTGGTAACGCGAGTCAATGCCCTTTCCAAAGTCCTTGACATAGATCTCGACGGCTTTGTCGATCTGTCGTGCACCGATGATAATCCGTCCGTTCTCCGACGAATAACGGATGGCGTTCGATAACAGGTTGGTCACAACCCAAGCAATTTTCTCGCTGTCGACAAACAATTTGGTGATCTTTTCAGGATACTCCACTTCAATCTGACAGTTAAAACGCTCGGCCTGTACCCGGTTCGCCTTGATGGCATAGTCGATCAGTTCGATCGGTTTGGTAATCTTCGGATTCAGGTAGAGCTTACCGCTTTCTACCTGTGACATCTTCAACAATTCGCCAGTGATCTCCAACAAACGGTTGCTATTTTCCTTTATGTTCTTGGAAAGGCTCTCCTGTTCTGTATTCAGTTTTCCGATCCGATTATCTTCCAGCAGTTCCAAGCTCATCATGATAGCCGATATCGGTGTCTTCAGTTCATGAGAGATCGTTGAAATAAAGGTTGTCTTTGCGATATCTTTTTCTTTAAATTCGGTCACGTTCTTCAACAGGATCACATCCCCGACATACTTACCCTCCAGTCCAGTCTGCCTGTTAACGTTGATCGGGATGTATTTTACTTGAAAATAGCTTTCCTTGTTGTCCGCATAGATTTTCAACGGATCCTTATTGTCATCGGGATGTACCAACTGGCGGATCAAACGGCGCAGCAGATCATTTTTTAACGCCACTTCGGGAGCCGGTTTGTCGATAATGTTTTCCCGTGTCAAATTCAAAACAGTCAAAGCCTCGTCATTGACAAACAAAATCTTCCGTTCCTTACTCAAGCCTATGATAGGTTCTGCAATGCTGTTGATAATTGTTTCTATATATTTTTTCCCTTGCAGGATATCTTCCAGCGAACTGTTCCTGTATTCGGCCAAGCGCTCGGCCATCTCGTTGAACAACGTGGCTATTTCCTTAAACTCCGGTTCATTGCCCAAATTGAGCCGTTTGCTGTAATTGGCATTGGTGATTTCCTTGATGCCATCCGTCAATTTCCGGATCTGTACGCTGACCGAGCGTGGCAGGCGAGCCAGAAAGAGGAAGGCGATCACGATACAAGCAATCCCTACCGTCCAGATCCAAAAGAGAGACCTTTCCGCCGTGTGGACAGCCACTTCATTCTTCTCATAAATGGCAGACATATTGACTGCCATAATGGTATAAATCGTCTGGCGTATCTGCCGAATCGATTCATCATCCATGTCATCCAACGCCTTTTCACAGTTCGAACTTAATCGGTTAGTCAGTATGTCTTCATCCTTCTCTGTCAGATTTTTTTTCTGAGCTTCCAACCCGGCCTCAAACTCTTTTCGGGCATTCGGATTTTCCCGAATGGCATCCAGTGACTCGAGCATCTGACGGGAATAAAGGAGTGAATTATAATTATCCGCTAGGATATTCTGCGTGTCATCCGATACATTATGAATGTTTTTTATAGCCAATCCACCTAATAAAGTGATCAGGACAAATAAAAGTCCTATCCCATAAGTCAACTTTGTTTTTATATTCATATTCATGGAAGGATTTTTATGCTAATATTATTAAATCAATGCCTAATTGAGCCAACTCTTCTAACATGTTCCGATAGTGAACCATCGCAAGGATAGCGGAAGGATATTTTAAAGCTGGTCGTCCGATACATAGCGTACTGATTTGCTTTTCTTTACAAACCTGTACGATCGCATCCGTTATATGTGGGGATTGCACTTGAATGATTTCTCCTCCAAGTTCCGTTGCCAACTTGAAATGGTTAAGCAAATGCCTTTGACTTGCCAACGGAATCCTGTCGGAACTTTCTCTTGGGGTTTGTACATACAGTACAAAAAACTTGGAATTATATCGGGTTGCCAACCGTGCGACTTTCCGTATGATCTTACGGGGAGTTTTCTCATTACTGCTGATGCAGGCCATAAACCTTTCGTGGCGTACACCGAGATTCTCTGGAATGGTATTCTCCACTTTTTTTTCTACCCGCAAAGCTACCTCTTTCAATGCCAACTCCCTAAGCTGAAGAATATGTTCAGCCTTAAAGAAATTATTTAATGCTGTTTGTATCTTATCGGGTTTGTATATTTTTCCGGCTTTTAACCGAGCCAGCAATTCGTCAGCGGTAAGGTCTATGTTGACCACTTCATCAGCCTGCTCCAGTACGATATCAGGAATACGTTCCTTGACCTCAATGCCAACCACGTCCTGCACCATCTCGTTAAGTCCTTCTATATGCTGAATATTGACCGCCGTGATCACACTGATACCGGCATCCAGTATATCCATGACATCCTGCCAACGCTTTTCGTTCTTACTGCCTTCGACATTGGTATGAGCCAATTCGTCAACGATGACAACTTCAGGATGGATACTGAGAATCGACTGCAAGTCCATCTCTTCGATCTCTTTTCCTTTATAAAATATCTTGCGGCGGGGGATGATAGGCAATCCTTCCACCAATGCCTCCGTCTCGACTCGCCCATGTGTTTCTATATAACCGATCTTGACATCGATACCGCTTTCCAGTAATTGGTGGGCATCTGATAGCATCCGATACGATTTACCTACACCGGCAATCATGCCGATGTAGATTTTAAAATTGCCACGACGAGACTTTTTCAACAAATCTAAAAAATGTTGTACACTTTGTTCTCGGTCCATGCGTATTATTATATCAAGGTCTTAAAGAAATTCCCAAGACAAGATGGGCATCCTCCATACGAGGGTTCCAAATTGCCTGTGTAAAAATAGGTAATGAGAAAGAATCCGTGATTTTGATATCTTTCGTTGCTTTCAATGCAACATTCGTTACTGCAAATCCACTATTTACATCACCTCCATACGTAGTTATTCCCGCATCATACGGAAGAACACCACAAGTTGCATTCAGATCGACGCCCTTCACTGTGAATGGAAAATTCAACTCCACATAAGAAGAATAGTTTTGGTTTCCATTTTCATCTTTGTCTTGACCGGCAAACATGAAATTCCAAGTGATAGACAAAGGTAACTTCTCAATAGGCAAAGTGTAAGCCAAACCTGCTTCAAAATGGTGATCTGTTTCATGGCTTTTGAAGTTAAAATAACGGCAAGAGCCTTGCCCTGCCCACCATAAGCTAGCGACAGACAATGTAGGACCAGCTGATCCGAATGTATACGCTGCCGTTAAATCTATCTCTTTAGCAGCAGGCATAGATGTAGAGTTTGCTCCCTGAAAATCGGTAGATCCCCAGGCTGTCAAAGAGAAATTACCTACCCCCAGTGATAGTGTCGGCTGGAAGCTAGCACCAGTTTGGTAGAAACCACGCCAAATATAGGAACTTACCAAATCTCCCTGTACAGAAAAACTTACTTTACCATCCTCTTCCTGTGCATTAGCCAACGTAGAAGATGCCATTGAGAATACAACTGCCAAGGCTGCTACTTTTTTTACGAATGATTTCATAACCTAAATCTAATTGACTTATTAAAAATTTGTTATTTGTTATTTGATGCTTGATCAAGCGCAACATTTAATTTCAATACATTTACTTTCTCCGTTCCGAACATACCCAATAACGGTTTCTCAACATGAGAATTGACGATACCCATTACCTTTTCTTCCGACCATCCACGAGCGTCTGCTACACGTTTGGCCTGTGCATAAGCGGCTTTCGGTGAGATATGGGGATCCAAACCGGAACTGCTGGCCGTGATGATTTCAGCCGGAACTTTTTCACGGGTTAGGTAAGGATGATGAACCAAGAATGTATCAATACGTTCTTCCAACAAAGCTAAATGTTCTTCATTGGAAGGTCCCTTGTTACTACCTGCCGAACTGGATGCATCGTAACCGTCACCGGCATGGGAAGGACGTCCCCAGAAATAAATATCTTGCGTGAAATTCTGACCAATATTGGCGGCCCCCACTACTTTTCCATTCAATGTAACCAGTTCGGCATTACCCTTATTCGGTCCTGCCACTTGGGCAAACAACCACAAAACGAAAATGTAGAAAACACTGAAGAACAAACAAAATGCAATTGTCAGTCTTAATGATTTAAAAAGATTTGATATCATAATGAATTATTGTTTTATTTTCTTAACCTTCCTCCTATCTTCATACAGAGGGAGGAAGGTTTTTAATATTGATTTTACTTTTACATGAATAAACTTACAATCATATCTATCAACTTGATACCAATGAACGGGGCAATTACACCGCCCAAACCGTAGATCAGCAAGTTGCGACGAAGCAATGCGGAAGCACCAATCGGTTTATAAGCCACACCACGTAATGCCAGAGGGATCAGAATCGGGATGATGATCGCATTAAAGATGATCGCACTTAGGATCGCTGATTCCGGACTGTGCAGGTGCATGATGTTCATCGGGGCCAATGCCGGGATCGTAACCATGAACAGAGCTGGTACGATAGCGAAATACTTGGCCACGTCGTTAGCGATACTGAAAGTAGTCAGCGTACCGCGAGTCATCAGCAACTGTTTACCGATTTCGACAATCTCGATCAGTTTCGTTGGGTCGTTGTCCAAATCAACCATATTACCAGCTTCCTTGGCAGCCTGCGTACCACTGTTCATTGCGACACCAACGTTTGCCTGAGCCAAGGCCGGGGCATCGTTCGTACCGTCCCCCATCATGGCGACCAGCTTACCGTTTTCCTGTTCCTTACGGATATAGTTCATCTTGTCTTCCGGTTTGGCTTCGGCGATATAATCGTCTACACCAGCTTTTTCAGCGATATATTTTGCGGTCAACGGGTTATCACCGGTTACCATTACCGTCTTCACACCCATCTTACGCAAACGTTCAAAACGTTCTTGAATCCCCGGTTTGATGATATCCTGTAATTCGATCACACCGATGATGAAATCATCCTGTGAAACAACCAGCGGAGTACCGCCGTTACTCGTGATCTTCTGAACCAAATCGGCCACCTCTTTCGGATATTTGTTGCCGGCAGCCTCACTCATCTTACGAATAGCATCAAAAGCTCCTTTACGGATGCGAGTACCGTTTGCCAAATCCACTCCTGAACATTTAGTTTCTGCCGTAAACTTGATCATCTTTGATCCGGATGTATTCAGATCATGTACACGTACACCTTTTTCACGTCCCAATTCCACGATTGACTTACCTTCGGGTGTATCGTCTGAAAGAGAGGACAGTAGACAAGCTTGTACAAAAGAGTGTTCGTCAATGCCGGATACCGGATAGAACTGGGTTGCTTTACGGTTACCGATCGTGATCGTACCGGTCTTGTCGAGCAGCAAAGTATCAATGTCACCGGCTGTTTCAACCGCCTTACCGGATTTGGTGATCACATTAGCAGACAACGCACGATCCATACCGGCAATACCGATGGCAGATAACAAACCACCGATCGTAGTCGGGATCAAACAAACGAACAAAGAGATAAAGGCCGCGATCGTAATCGTCGTGTTGGAATAATCAGCAAACGGTTTCAAGGTACCGCAAACAACAACGAATACCAATGTAAAACCTGCCAGCAAGATTGTCAAGGCGATTTCGTTCGGAGTTTTCTGGCGAGAAGCGCCTTCCACCAAGGCGATCATCTTATCCAAGAAACTTTCACCCGGTTCGGTCGTCACTTTCACCTTGATCTGGTCGGACAATACTTTCGTACCGCCTGTTACAGAACTCTTGTCTCCACCCGCTTCACGGATCACCGGAGCAGATTCACCTGTGATGGCGCTTTCATCGATAGAAGCCAGACCTTCGATAATTTCACCATCGGAAGGAATCGTGTCGCCGGCTTCACAAATAAAGATGTCGCCTTTCTTCAACTGAGAAGAACTGACCGTTTCGATCTTGTTACCGACACACAATTTGGCAGGAGTTTCTTCCCGGGTCTTACGCAAACTGTCGGCCTGTGCCTTGCCTCGTGCCTCTGCAATCGCCTCTGCGAAGTTGGCGAAAAGCAACGTGGCGAACAATACAATAAACACTAAGATATTGTAACCGAAAGATCCTTGTGTCGTATCACCGGTGGTAGCCGCCCAAATCGTAACAAACAACATGACGAATGTCACCACCTCCACGATAAACATGATCGGGTTACGGAACATCATCCGCGGATTCAACTTAATGAATGATTGCTTCAAACTTTCTATAACGAGCTTCTTTGGAAATAAAGAAGCAGTTTTGTTATTTCTCATCTTCTTAATCTGTCAATTAGTAAATACTAAAATATTCGGCGATCGGGCCTAATGTTTGTGCCGGGAAGAATGACAAGGCAGCAACGATGACGATTACGAAGAATGTCATCACACCGAATGTAACCGTATCAGTCTTTAATGTACCCGCACTCTCCGGAGTGTACTTCTTGTTTGCCAAAAGACCTGCAATAGCTACCTGTCCGACAATTGGCAAATAACGTGAAATGATCAGTGCCAAACCGCAAGTGTAGTTCCAGAAATAGGTATTGTCGCCTAATCCTTCAAAACCGGAACCGTTGTTAGCAGAAGAAGAAGTATATTCATATAACATTTCACTGAAACCATGGAAACCAGGGTTGTTCAACCAGCCACCCTCGCTCTCTACGAATTCAGGGGCATATACCCATACGTAGGAAGAGATAGCCGTAAAGATCAAAATCACGAATGGGTGAGCCAACGAAACGATCGTTGCAATCTTCATTTCTCGGGCTTCTACCTTTTTACCTAAGAATTCCGGCGTACGTCCGACCATCAAACCGCTGATGAATACGGCTATAATCAAGAATGCATAGTAGTTCATGAAACCTACGCCGACACCACCAAACCATGTATTGATCTGCATGTTCAACATCTCCACCATACCAGAAAGAGGCATTGTACTGTCGTGCATACCGTTAACGGAACCATTAGAGGTGACGGTCGTAGTCACAGACCACAAAGCGGTTGCGCCCGGACCCAGACGGGTTTCCTTACCTTCCATAGCACCGCAAGACTGGTCAATACCCATCTCGTCGATTTTCGGGTTACCTGCCATCTCATAGTGAACGTTACAGAATACCCCCAAAAGATAAGCAAACAGCATCACACCATAGATCACATAACCTAACTTTTTACGTTTCAGATAAAATCCCAAAGCAAATACCAATGCCATCGGAATGATCAGAATAGACCAACATTCTACAATATTGGTCAGGTAAGTCGGGTTTTCCAATGGGTGAGAAGAGTTTACTCCGAAGTAACCACCACCATTCGTACCTAACTGTTTAATCGGAACGATTGCAGCTGTAGGACCTTGTGAAACAGTTTGTTCAGCTCCTTCCAATGTCGGGATTGTCATTTTGGAGTCAAAGCCCATCGGCGTACCTTGTATGATCAGGATGAAACCCACGATCAGAGACATCGGGAAAAGGATACGTGTACAGCTGATCACTAAATAGTGCCAGAAGTTGCCGATTGTTTTAGTTGTTTTGGCGGCCATCGACTTCATAATTCCAGCCATGGCAGCCATACCTGTTGCAGCAGTGATGAACTGGAACAACATGATGACGAACAACTGTGTAAAATAAGTCAAACCGCTTTCTCCGCTATAGTGCTGCAAGTTACAGTTAACCATGAAACTAATACACGTGTTGAACGCCAAATCTGGACTTTGTCCGCTGTTCCCATCAGGATTCAAAGGAAGATATCCTTGCGATACCAACAGGATCATACCCCAGAAGAACCAAAATACGTTTATAATAAGCAGAGATTTCAAGAATGCCTTCCAATCCATCTCTTCATTGGGGTTGATACCCGCCAGCTTGTAAATAAATCTTTCAATTGGAGCCATGAAACGCATGCAGTCGTTTCCCTCCTTATACACCTTGGCGATATGCTTTCCCAGCGGGTAACTGATAACCAGCAGCAGCAATATCTGCAATGCTACACCTAAAATTTCTGTATTCATCTTTTCACTTAAAAAAACTAATTACCATTAAAACTTTTCGGGCTTAATTAGGACATACATCAAATACCCGAAGATCAATAAGCAAAGTATAAACAGTGCTAAAAACATAATTTAATTCTCCTTTCTTACATTAAATTTTCTCAAACCAGTCCACACACTTGAAGAAAAACCAATAGCATGCTACACCGGTAGCACACAAGAACAAAAATGATAACGTATCTTCCATACTTGTCTTTTTTAATTGTTAATACTATTTATTTGTTTTCCACCCTACTATATGCCAAAGCTGTGCCAAAAAATCGAGTTCTTGCACAATGCATTGTTTATCAGTTATATAATCAAAAAATAATATTATTATGTAATATGCTCAATCCTTTTCAAAAGGAAAAAGATATTTTCATTTTGAAAAGGTATATAAAAAAGGCAAGCTGCCTGTTTTAGGTAAACCTACCGGGTATGCAAGAACAAAGTGTTCCACATTATAGTCCATAGGCTTCCATCTTCCTATAAAGTGTGGTTAAGGCTATCCCAAGAGGACGAGCAGCTTCGGGTTTGTATCCGTTAGTATGTTGGAGAACTTTCTGAATGTGGTGCTTTTCAACGCTGACTAGGTCCAATTCAATATTATTCCCCGTATTTTCAGATAATTGACATTTCCTTTCCATGGACATCGTTTTATGGCTGCCATATATTTTTTATGATCACTTTAAATCTCACCAAAATCTTTAGATATCTGCCCTGCACAGGCAGGCTTCCAACAATCGAAATTTCTCTTTTTAGCTAAAATCATGTTATTGATTATAGGCAATTCGCAACTTTCGCTGATATATAAAATAGCATGTCCTTGAGCTGTTGTTTTCAATTGTTTTCTTAATGTGTTCCAAGCTTCTGTATCAGAAATAAAATATTGCGATGCGGTAGACTCCGTTTCATACACCAGTTTGTATTCATTCAGCACCAATTCATTTTCCTGATTTGTCTTCTTTTGAGGATAGCATAAATAGGCAATTCCTGTCAAAAGGATGATTCCTGTAAAAGTATTCAGCAGATATTTAAAATAATAATCATTTTCGAAGACATAGAATTCATTGATGCTACCACATATACATACGCTAGCCACTAACAGTAATATTACCGTTATCCGTTGCTTTAAAAATTTCATCCGCATATTCTTTTCCATTTGTATCCTAATTTTTGAAATCAAATCCTTTAAATAAGCCGTGAATAAATTATATCCACGGCTCAAAAAGAAAAAAACAATTCAAATCTTTACAGAATGAATGGAGAAAAAGATTTTGGTACACATAAAACAACTTTAATTGCAATAATATATAATATGAAACTCATATCCTTCTATGAGCAACCAAGTACTTCTTGCAAGGCCACCATTTTTCAATCCTGTTTTTCAAAATGAAAAAATACCCCAAAACACCAATCCAGCTTGTTACTAGTAACAGAACGATAATCTTGTTTTTGATCCTTTGAGGAACATCTTTTTTTATTAAATTGCTGATTGCCCATACAGAGGCAAGCGAGCCTAACTGATAAATAAAAAATACCATTTTGTTTCTTTGTTGTTCTACATTGTTTCTTATAGCAGACAACCGAAGATGAATATTAATGATACTTTCTTCGGAAATCTAAACTGATAAAGATAATGCCAAAATCAGACCAATTAGAAAACAACAAACATAAATCACTATATATCAATTGATTAAAAATATTAATTCTAAATTGAAAGTAAAAAAAACAACTAAAATGAAAAAGTGTTTTTCATTTTGGTAATATTACTTAGGCTTCCCTATTTGCAAACATCTGTTTATCAATGACAAATACAAATTGGTATGGATTTTGCTTTGTGTTGTATATAATATTTCAAATATGAGATTATTTATCATTTCGAATAGGTTGCCTGTAAAAGTTACACGTTCCTCCGATGGAAAATTTGTTTTTTCACGGAGCGAAGGAGGGCTGGCTACAGGTTTGAAGTCATTGGACGTTGATTGTGAAAAACATTGGATTGGTTGGCCTGGCGTCTGCGTAGAACAAAAGACGGAAAAAGATGACATTTGCAGTCAATTGGAAAAAAATAATTATCATCCGGTATTCTTATCCGACAGGCAGTATGAAAATTACTACGAAGGATATAGCAACAGTACCCTATGGCCCCTCTGTCATTACTTTTTTGCTTATACGTTATATAAAAAGAACTTTTGGGAATCATATAGGGAAGTCAATGCTGTTTTTTGTGAAGAGATATCTCGGATAGTTGAACCTAATGATTGGGTTTGGGTACAGGACTATCAGTTAATGCTGTTGCCGGGCATGCTCCGTGAGAAGTTTCCCAACCTTCATATCGGGTATTTCCACCATATTCCGTTCCCTTCACATGAACTTTTCCGGATTCTGCCCGAAAGGGTCGAGATCCTGAACGGACTTTTGGGAGCCGACTTTGTCGCTTTTCACATTCACGATTATATGCGTCATTTCATCAGTGCGACGGAACGCATCCTTCATAAGAATTTCAATCTGGATGAAGTTCAAATGAATGATCGTGTAACCCGTGTGGATGCATTACCGATGGGGATAAACTATGATCTTTATCACAATGTGATAGCTGATGACAAAGTCCACCACGCAGTAGAGAAAACACAACTTCTATTTGGAGATCATAAGTTAATCATATCGGTAGACCGACTGGATTACAGCAAAGGAATATTGCACCGTCTTTACGGATTCGCCTCTTTTTTGAAAAATCATCCGGAATATCACGGGAAAGTGACATTGGCGATGGTTATCGTCCCCTCTCGCGACCATGTAGGCAGTTATGCCGAATTGAAAACCAAAATAGACGAGGAGATCGGTTCTATCAATGGAACTTACTCTACCATGAATTGGACTCCGGTATGTTATTTTTATCACGGTTTCTCTTTTGAGGAATTGGTAGCGATGTATTATGTTGCCGATATAGCCTTGGTAACCCCTTTGCGCGATGGTATGAATCTTGTGGCAAAAGAGTATGTCGCTACCAAACAAGATAATCCGGGGGTACTCATTTTAAGTGAAATGGCCGGTGCTTCGGTTGAATTGTCTGATGCTTTATTGATTAATCCAAACGACACGGACCAGATCGAACAAGCCATTTGCCGTGCATTGAAAATGCCATTGGAGGAACAAAGAGAAAGGCTTCAGCGAATGCAAGCCATCCTTTCGGTTCAAACCGTAAACAAATGGGCTGCGGATTTCATGAGAGAATGGCGGCAGGCCGCAGAGAAAAACAAACGATTACAAAAGAAAAAGATCTCCGCACAAGACCAGAACGAAATCAAAACATTATATGACCAAGCGAAAAAGCGCTTGATTTTGCTGGATTACGACGGAACATTAACTGCATTCAAAAATCATCCGGAAGATGCAGCTCCAACACCTGCATTACGAGACCTGTTACAGCGTTTTTGTTCCGACTCTCGGAATCATGTAACCATTAATAGCGGGCGGGACCACTATACATTGGAGAAATGGCTGGGAGATCTTCCTCTGTCTTTTGCCGCCGAGCATGGTGCATTTTACAAGGAAAAAGGCGCATGGCATAAAAACATAGGCAATCGAGAGTGGGATTCGGAGCTATTGTTTATTCTAAATTTGTTTGTAAGCAAAACCCCGTACTCTCATCTTGAGACAAAAGAAGCTGCTCTTGCCTGGCATTATAGAGAATCGGACGCCTGGCTGGGAGAGCTGAGAGCGCAACAGCTAACAAAGGCTATAATGCCTGTTTGCCTGAGAAAGGGATTACAAATCATGCAGGGCAACAAAGTCGTGGAAATAAAATCTCCAGAATACACAAAAGGTTCGGAAGTAGATCGCCTATTATTGGCTTCCCGCTATGATTTTATACTAGCAATGGGAGATGACACGACGGATGAGGATATGTTCCGGGCTCTTCCAGTATCCGCCATAACAGTTAAAGTTGGAATTGTATCTGAAAAAGCCAAATACAATCTGTCCTCGCAGGAAGAAGTATTGCCTTTTTTGGAAGAACTGTCGGGTGAAGGTGTTAGTTACGGAACGACTTCCAGAAGCATAAAAGGTCAACTGAAAGCCACCGTTGATTTTTTTAAAGGATTGTGGACAAATAAAAAATAATTTTTATGGACAAGTTAAATTACGGAGTAATAGGAAATTGCTGCACAGCGGCTTTGATTTCGGATAAAGGCAGTATAGATTGGTTATGTTTCCCTAACTTCGACTCACCTTCCATCTTTGCGTCATTGCTCGATCGGGAGAAAGGGGGATATTTCGGCTTCGAGGTTTCTCCGGATTATCAAATATCGCAATCGTATGTTCCTCATACAAATATTCTTTCGACCAACTTCGTATCAGAAGAAAATGAATTTGCCGTTGTAGATTTCATGCCTTGTTACCATCTGAGCGATGCGAGCAATTGTTATCGTCCGGCAGAGATCTACCGATATATCCGCAGAATCAAAGGTACTCCCCGTTTTAAAATCAACTATGAGCCGGCTCCGGACTATGCCCGTGGAAAGACAATTTTCAACACGACCTCGGAATATATAGAGACCTACTCTACTTCTAACAGCAAAGATATGAAATATCTCTGGAAAAATCTAACGAATGAGGGGAAATAATGATGGTGGCACTGGTGTTCAATGACTTATGAGGACTTTTGATGAAAGCCTCTCCAATGCCAAAGTGCAAGGAAATGAAAGGTAATGCGTGCGGACGGTTTTCAAATCATTACCTGATAAAGAGGCAAGTTTATAGGTCATTGGAGTTTATTTCTACTCTCTGCCATATTCTGCATAACAATGTGCAACTCGCTGATAACTAATTTTGTAACCAAAAAGAATTAGATTATGCGAAGTACATTTAAGGTGCTGTTCTACGTGAACGGAAGCAAGGAGAAAAACGGTTTTGTCCCGATTATGGGACGAGTGACAATTAACGGTTCTGTGGCTCAATTCAGTTGCAAACTGACCATCGCAAAAACAATGTGGGATGCCAAAAGTAATCGGGCAAAGGGTAAGAGCAAAGAATCAAGAGACATCAATTTGGCTTTGGATAACATCAAGGCTCAAATCATCAAGCATTATCAACGCATCTCGGATAGAGAAGCCTATGTAACTGCCGAAATGGTACGCAATGCCTATCAAGGTATCGGAACAGAGTATGAAACGTTGCTCGGTGCATTTGACAAGGACAACGAGAGTTTCAAGAAGCGTATCGGCATAGACCGTGCAGCAAGTTCCTACAAGGTGCGTGTAAGGTCTAGAAATCATTTGGCTGCATTCATCAAGAAATGCTACAAGCGTAGTGATGTTTCTATGCTTGAACTCGCTCCCGACTTCATAAAGGAGTATGAAATCTATCTCTCTACCGATGCAGGACTGCACAATGGCAGTGTGTGGTCGCATTGTATGTGGTTGAAAACAATAGTGTCAAAGGCTCATTACAATGGACTGACACCAAGAAATCCGTTTGCTCAGTATCGAGTAAATCAAAATATTAAGGAGAGGCAATATCTTACAGAAGATGAAATCAAGGCTGTAATGACACACGAATTTGCGGATAAGAAGTTGGCTTATATCCGAGACTTGTTCGTATTTGCAAGTTTTACAGCCTTGTCATTCGTGGATATAAAGGAACTGACTACCGATGATATTGTAGAAATAAACGGTGAGAAGTGGATTCTATCCAAGCGACACAAAACAAAGGTCAATTTCCAAGTGAAGTTGTTGGATATTCCATTACAGATAATCAAGCGATATGAGAGATTCCAAGAGAATAAGTTGGTATTCCCAAATCTCAACTACTGGAATATCTGTAAACCATTGAAAAAGATGATAAAAGAGTGTGGTATATCAAAGGATATTTCCTTCCATTGCACACGTCATGGGTTTGCAACATTGGCTCTGAGCAAGGGTGTTCCTATTGAGAGTGTAAGTCGAGTGTTGGGACATACGAACATAACCACGACACAAAAGTATGCAAAGATTACCACCGAGAAAATTGACAAGGATTTGACGATGTTTGGCAATAGACTTAATCAATCGTTTAGTGAAATCTCAATAGCAATGTAACTATGGAACGAGCAATTATAACAATCAGTGAAAGAGGCAATGTAAATATCCCAAGCGGTAATGTTTGGATGTCTGAAATGGAGTTGGTGGAGTTGTTCGGGGTGATAGCCCCGACACTCCGAACTGCCATTAGAGCGATATACAAGAGTGGAACGCTTAATCCAACAACTACCCAACAATATGATTTGGCTACGCCCCAAAGTTGGGCTATATTCTACAACCTTGAAGTGGTTATTGCACTGGCGTTTCGATTGAGCACCTATGAAGCGAGTAGAATAAGACAGAAGGTATTGGAGGGTTTTAGCCAGCGGAAAGAGAGTGGAATAGACTTTTTGATATTATTAGGGGATAATTCCTATTTATATTACAACTAAATACTAATGTAAACCCCAATAATCTTATTGTTTAAGGTTATTTGTATTCATATTACAAATTGTACAAAGCGATATTATATGAGTCAACAGAATAAAATTTTTGGCAATTCATCATTTATTTGAATCCTTTTCGTATCTTTGCATTTGAAAAATCATCAAAATTTCAAAGGTGATATGACTAATGAATATTCAATCGATAGTACAACTCTTAGGCAACGCATAGAAACGATGCCAGAGGATTGTATACTGTTTCGTTCAGACTTTCCTGAATACCACACGGAGTTTGTGGGAAGCATTTTGTCTGAGTTAACGACAGATGGTATGCTTGTTAAAATTGCACATGGGATATATGCCAAACCGAGAAGAAGCAAATTCGGTGTTGTACTGCCCTCAGTTGATAAGGTGGTACAGGCAATTGCTACTAGAGATAACGCGAAGGTATTGCCATCAGGTATGACAGCTCTGAATGCACTAGGATTATCAACACAAGTGCCAATGAATTACACATACTTAACTACCGGAAGTGAAAGAACTGTAAACCTATCCAATAGAAAAGTCGTGTTAAAGCGAGGTGTACCCAAGAATTTCTGTTATGGTACTCGTCTCATCTCTTTACTTGTTCAGGCACTCAAAGCTCTGAAAAAAGAGAATGTAGGAGAAGAAGAACTGAATATAATCCAACAATTGGTAACGAAAGAAACTAACAAGGAGACACTTGCTAAAGATATAGATATGATGCCTGCGTGGATGAAACGAATTATAAAACCAATGCTAACCGCTTAAAATAGAATTCGATTATGAGAAAACTGTGGTTAAATAATGAGATAGTGGACCGTTTAGCTATGTTGCAGCAAACGGAGGTTGGACATCCTGGCGTTAATCAGGTAGCCATAGAAAAGGATTGGTGGGTAACAGTTACGCTGAAGGCATTATTCCAAACAGATTGTCGTGATTCTTTGATATTCAAAGGCGGAACATCGTTGTCAAAAGGTTTTGGCATCATAGAACGTTTTTCTGAAGACATTGACTTGGCAATCAGTCATTCATTCTTTGGTATTGAGAAGACTGGTAAAAGTCAGCGTGAGAAATTACGCAAGATGTCACGAGCTTATATTCATGAGACCCTTTCGGCTCAATTAGATGCCCGTTTGAAAGAAATGGGAGTCTCTGGTTACAGTATAGAGAATATATCTCAAGTACAAGATAAAGATGGAGAATGGAGACCGATAGATTCAGACAAAGATCCTACGGTAATTATATTACACTATTCGTCGATTATTGAAGATACTATCAATTATATTCCACCACGAGTGAAGATTGAGATTAGTTGCCTTTCAATGGATGAACCCACGGAATTACGACCAATTCGTTCTTTGATAGGTGAAAGTTTTGATGGCGAAGATACTGATGCAGAAAGTCTTGTTAGAACAGTAATTCCTACTCGCACGTTCCTTGAGAAACTTTTTCTCTTGGCGGAAGAATTCCAAAAAGAAAAGCCCAGAAGTATACGAATGTCACGACATCTGTATGACATGGAAAAACTGATGGATACGGAGTATGGAAAAGAAGCTTTGTCGAATCGCAAACTTTATGACTCCATTGTTGAGCATCGTAAGGCTTATTATGCTTTGAAGTATGTAAACTATGATTTACATTCCCCATCAACTATTAGCTTTACAATACCAGAATCGGCTATGGAGGCGTGGCAAGATGACTATGCCGATATGAGACGGTTCTTCATCTATGGTGAATCTTTAGAGTTTGATGCCCTTATGCACAGAATAGAGGAACTACAAAAACGAGTGGGGAATATATAACAGAAATGTTGTGTCAGATGGTTTATTTATTAAATAGATAAGATTGAAAAAGTTTATAATATGTAAATGAATCAATCTGAAACAATAATTTAGAGATAAGATTAATATATGTTAAGTTAAATAAAACATTATACAAAAATGGCATTATCATTATCAGCAGAACAAAAGAATTTGAGATCATTATTCATAAATGATGACAGGTATATCGTTCCTTCTTTTCAAAGGCCATATAGGTGGACTAAAAAAGAAACTAAACAGTTATTTGATGATATTACTCAAGCATTTAATTCTAATGAAGACTATTTCGTTGGTAATATAGTAATTGCTCGTGGAAATGACGATAAGGCTAGGCCACAAATTATAGATGGGCAGCAACGCATTTTAACTTTATGGATGTACTTAAAAGTGCTTGCTATTCTTACAAATGTATCTAGACTTGAGGAAATGTTATCAATCAGAGATTGGGAAGATGACAAAGTCCTTTCTAAAATAGATTCATTGGTTTTTGAAGAAGCAGATCAGTCAGGAATTGAAGATTTGTTAACCTGGAAACAAGATGATTTTAAATCAAAAACTAAAGAAATTTCGAAACTTGGACTAATTCAATCAAATGCCGTATATATATATAAATGGCTGCAAGAATATTTTAATAGAATTGATAATACAAGCCAAACGGCCTTTTGGAAATATTTTATTGATAGAGTATATTTACTGCCTATAGTTTTGGACGGAAAAGATATGGCTGAAGCAACTACTCGTGCATTGACTATCTTTGAAACAATAAATAACAGAGGATTGGATTTAGCAGATGCCGATATCTTAAAGGCCAAACTTTATGAAATGGCTAGTAGTATTAAAGAGGGGGATGATTTTATTTCTCAATGGAAAGATTTAGGTCAAAAGTGTGTTGAATTAAATGTTTCTGTCAATGATGTATTTAGATACTATCTGAGAATTTTAAGAGCCAAAAATGATCAGACTACTTCGGAACCCAATCTAAGAAACTTCTTTTTAAATAATGATTTTTCCCCATTTAAGATCAAGAAATGGAAAACCATTATGGCAGAATTAAATTTAATAGAGAGTGTGCTAGAAAATATCGATGCATTAAAGCGTTCATCTGCAAAAACAGCATTGCTTTATCAAGTATTACAAGAGCATTCTAGTGCCATTCCCTTGTCTGCTATGGTTATATTTGTATATACAATCTTAGAATCTGGTAATAAACTAGAAGAACAAGAAGTTATAGATTTCCTCGAAAATCTCATAAGGATATGTTATACTTATGATTTATCTCAAGACATTAAGTATAAAGTGTTTGATATTAATGCAAGGGTTATGAACAAACGACCTTTACCGTTATCAACAACTAATTTTTCTGATGATTTCTTTGAAGAAAGACGTCGGTACAGAAATGGATTTGTGATGCTTTATCATTATTTAGTTGAAGATAATTTGAATACTACTGAAATAGATTCCTTTTTGAAGGTTGAACGTATTGTTCGTCAGAATGACTCCTCAGCACATTCTGACTGGCCTGCAGATACTATAGGTCAAGACATTGAGAACATGGCTAATTTTTCAATTATAGATTTTCCTAAAAGTTACAAATCTTTATTTGAAAGGAGTCTTTTATATAATTCATCTACTCTTGATTCTGTTTCAAGTATTCTTAAAGGTAAAACATATTATTCATATACCGACTTCAATGAACGAAAAAATAATATGCAAAAAACTCTTTCTAAATTCTTAATCCAGTCAGAAGGTGAAAAAGATAACAATATCTAACTTTAAAGGAATAAAAACTCTTCCAGATTTGAGTTTAACAAGATCTCAAGATGGATGTGAAAAAGAGGTAAATCTTTTGCTATATGCAGAAAATGGAGGTGGAAAAACTTCTATTTCTGAAGCAATAAGATTATTTCATTTTGCAAGTAACATTGAGAATGAAATGATCAATCCCTATATTGTAGGGGAAGAACGAGAAGCGGCCAAACAGGATTGGCTAAACAGTTATTTACATAATAAGTCAATAAATTTATTTGAGATAGGAATTGATGATGCGAAATTTTCATCAATTAACACAAGTGTGTCTCCAAGTACCTATATATTTGTATTGGATAGATCTCAGCTAATTCCGACTTCTAAAATTGATATTGAGAAAATTATTTCAAAAACGCATTTTGGAGGACCAACACCAAGAGAAGTATTATTGTCACCAATAGCTATAGAATTGGTCTTGGACGAAGTTAATAGAATGCTAGAATATGATTTTAAAGAAAGTATTAGAGTTGATAGGGTTGAAACAACTGAATATATTGTTGGGGTAAAAGGCATACAAGATGAATTTATTACGGAAAATATTGACAAGAAAGTAAATGAAGCTAATCAGAATCTAATAAAGATTCTCATCTTTATTAATTATCTAAAATTATTGCCTCAATTACAAGATAATGCCAAATACTTCATCGTGCTGGATGATGTGATGTCTAGTTTGGATTTGGCAAATCGTATTATCCTAGCTCGCATTATTATTTCTTTACGGAAAGAGCATCAGTTATTGGTAATGACACACAATGTTGGTTTTTATAACTTAATCAAACATTTGTCAGCAAGTAATAATTCATCCGATGATTGGAATTTAACTTCTTTATATATGCATGATGGAACCCACATGCCATATTCAATAAACAATGATGATTCTGTTGATAGTTTACTAGCTAAATATGATGGAGTAATATTACCTTCAAATGGTGATGCTGTAAATGCTATGCGAAAAAAGTTTGAAAATTTATTACATGAATTTGCTAAGATATTGGTAACAGGTGTCCAAGAAGAGACCTCTAATTTAATTGAACAAATAATTAAGGTAGGAAACGGATTATATTGTTATACAGATGGCGGTAATATTTATACGCATTTTGATTTAATAAAGAAAATATCTACATTAGCTCATAGTTGTCCTCAGCATTTATTACAATCAAAAATTATAAATTTATTTCAAAAATATGATTGTAATAATCAAATTCCATGGATTTCAGAAACAATTAAAAACCTTAAAACTTATCAAAAGGTCATACTACATCAGGGTTCCCATGACCAGATTGGGAGCTTACCTGTTATTTCCTCAAAAGAAATAGCAATTACATTGGATTTAATGAGGAAACTTGAAGAAATAGCAAAGCGAAACTCAAGTAGTTTTCCCTATTTTATCTGATGTTATACAGACGACAATAGCCTGCGGTACCGCAGGCTATTATCGTATTTAGATGCTTTGTTCGATGATTTTTATTTCAGCATCGGTTAGTTTATAAATGTCATATACAATTTTATCAATCTCTTTCATTTTGATACGGAGTGTTTCATAGTTATTCTGCTGTGCTGCTAAAATTGCCTCTTCCACCAATGCGGTAAATGTACTGTAATCATTTGTGGTTTTTATTGGAATTGAGTGTAATTCATAGCCACCAATAGTTGGCATTAAATATTTCTTACAATACCAAAAATTAATCAGCTTTGAATTTAGCAACCCACACAAATATTTCAGAGGAGTTTTTTTATCCCATGTAGAATAATTAGAAACATTTGTGGTGTCTAAAAAATAATTCTGCTGATTATCATATGCTACAAGTAATTGACGAGAGCTATTAACCCTTTGTGTGACGAGCTTTTCAGGAACCTCAAAGAATTCTTTTGTGTGTGGCACACAGCCCACTTTTTGCCTCATCAAATAGGGTCTATACCAAATATATTCTCCATTCCAATTTAGTTGATACGCTTTTAAATTTCTACCTCTATAGACTTTTTTACAATCAGAATTTCTTTGTTCGTTTATTATAAATCTTTTATCATCACTTGTTTTAATGCCACGAGAAAATCTTATAAAATCAGATAGAGGCAAAGCCCCCTCTTCTATCTTCTTGAAAATATTTTTTTCTAAAGAGGATGATGTTGTATCAATAATATATGCTGGAGAAGCCAATATTTCTTCCGTGATTATGCTTGAATTTAAGGTAAAATCACTATTGAAAATATTTATAAATGAATTCTCTTCATAACGATTAGCTGCTAACATTATGAGAGGTTGTACTATTGCGTCAAAGACGCCCATGTCAAGATTAACAATCTGTTTAACGCTATGGCGTTTGAATAATATTTCTCTTAATTTTGAAAAACTATCAGTCGCTTTCCATGTGTGTGGAACTATATATGTAATTATGCCGCTATCATTTAAGATATTAAAACCAAATTCAATAAAGAAAGCATATAAGTCACATTTATTCTTTGTTGAGTAAAACTTTTCTTTAAGAATGGTTCTATACTCTGCAGATTTGATATTTGCGAAATTTACATATGGTGGATTACCAATCACAATATCAAATCCTTCTTTATCATCTCGGTTAAAGACATCGCTAAACCAAGTATGCCAAAGGAAGAATTTATTATTCTCAGCGAGGTTGATTTCTTTGAGTTTGGCAAGAATAGACGGATTGTATGCTTGTGCCTCCAACTGCTTGTTGATGGAGTTGGAAATTTCTTGTTGCAACTTAACCTTTCTATCGTGGTCGCTACAAGAGTAGTATGAAGATAGCAGGTGTGAAACGGTCTTCTGCAAACGATTCTTCTCATCATCAAAAAGTGATATTTCTCCCTTGTCTTTCTTGTACTCCTTTTCGTATGTAAGTTTACTTAAATCCACGCCCATAAAACTCTCGATAAGCGAGTTGCCTTGCATAATTTTATAGTCGAGGTTTGGCAATGGCGATGGTGTCTCTTCATCAACTACGATTGATAGCCAGAAACGCAAACGAGCAATATCAACAGCTCCTTTCTCAATATCCACACCATAGATATTATTTTGGATAATGCTCTTCTTAATCTCTGCACGATCGTAATGTTCTCCACTCAACACCTCACGACAATGCAATAACTCGTTGAGCAAGCCCATCGGGAATGCACCCGAACCGATAGCAGGGTCGCAAATTTTAACCTCTTCAAGTGCCGCGAGAAGTTTAGGCTTTTTTATTTCTGGAATACCTACAACTCCTTCCTCTGGAGAAAGGACAAATTGACGAATCTTCTCTTTTGCAATACTTGTATTAGTCTCAAGGTATGCAATAAGAGATTCCTGACACATATAGCGTACTATTTCCTTGGGGGTATAGAAGGCTCCTTTATCTTTGTTATCTTCCAATAAGTTTTCAAAGATTTTGCCCAGCATTTCAGGGTCAACACCGACCTCTGCATCATTAGGGTCATTTTCATCAATAGTAAAATTATATTCGCTAAAGAATTGGAATAAACCCTTAAAATACTTAGCGGGGAAACGACTTGCTGGTTCGTCTTCCTTATCTTTTTCAAATAATCCTCCATTTAGATATGGGATATCTTTCCATTCATTAAGCAGAGCTACATCCCATTTCTCCTTAGCAAATAATGCTGTACGTTCTGCGGGTTTGGTATTCAGGATTCCAAAGAATAAGGGCTCAAGAACAGAATCGAGATAATCATCCTTATATGGCGAGTTCTCAAACATATTCTGCATATAGTTGAGGTCGCCACACATCCAGCCTTTACGCTGCAAGAAGTGCAGAAATGTGATTCGTCCCATCATCTTCTTCACATAGTCACGAATCTTCTTCTCGTTATGGTCAAATGCTTGCATTAATGCAGCATTAGGCTCACCAAGCACCTTTTCTTCCCATTTGCTACCTACCTTGACAAAACGTTTTCCTGTAATATATTGGATAAAGTCGGCATATTGCTCACGATATTTATCGAAGAACTCATCAGAGAGAGCTTCAACTGAGAAGGCAGTTTTCAGATTCTCAAACGATATGCCTTTCTTCTTCAAAAAGTTGAAACGCTCGATAGGCGTTCTGTATAGCAAGTCATCACTACCGAAAACATAGGTATATCGTTTAGGCGATGTTGATTCGCCATTAATATCACAAATGAATGACAAACGCCAATGGTCGCCGCTGTCAAATACCACCAATGCAGCATCAAACTCTCCCCAAGTAGGGTTGATAAACGACTTTACAAGATTGCGGAGCCCTACACGCTTGTTGGCCACGGAGCCTTTTGTGATGTTATATTGGAACAAACCTATGCGGTAACTATCAGTAGTGTCTATATTTCCCAGATAGTAGTCCTCGTCAGAGGTATTCTCAATGATTCTTTCGGGAGTGCTCTTTAATTCCGTAGCATTGAAGAAATGCTGCAAGAAACCATACCACTGTGCCAAGTTGAATGATGATTGGAACAGGTTTCTCAAACTATCGGGTGTATATGCGGTTGCCATAGTAATATTGGGTTATAGTGAGTGATTTATTTGAAGCTCTCGGATATGATAATCTGTGGATTGGAAATATCTTGGGCATCGTGGCGTTGCTCCTTGTTCATCGTCTGATATTCGCCAAGCAATTCTGAAATTTTGTTTTGAAGGATATACTCGTCCTGCTTCATCTTTGCACGGTCGTTCTTGTACTCTCGTGACAAGACTTTCAAGTAGCGAGGCAGTTGGGCATAGATACCCTCATTGATATACCCCATCAGTACATCGCATTGTGATTTCAATTCGCTGTCGGTCGTTATCTGCTTGATAGTACGCAAGAACTTATTGGCTTCAAGCGAAGTCTTGTCAAGGTCGGTGCGATTGATAGATGATGTATCGGCAGCCTCTACATATTCGGTCATATATTGAGCCAACGCACTATTTACGTGCTTGTAATGTTGCTCCTCATTTGCAAATGGTACAGGCTGTTCTTCGGGCTTGGCTTTGAGATATTTTACTGCTTCGAGGAAGTCAATGACCTCAACACCTGTTGGAGTAGCCAAATAGAACTCGGCTTTCACATTAGAAGAGACGAAGATTACGGATTTACCACTATGCTTGCCTGTATCACGCATTACACGACTCTTCATTGGCAGAGCCTTGATTTTGCGATAGAGCTCACGATCGCTATTATAGAGTTCACGCACCTCACGCAAAAGAGCAATCTTCTTGTCGATGCTGTCCTTTACATTGTTGTCGAACATCTGGAACTCCTTAACAATCTCCTCTTTTGAGTAGATTTGAGCATCTTCACCAAATGCCGAATGGAAACCTTGCAGCTTCACAAGGGCATTCTTATATAACTGAATCTCTTTATCGCCCTGTTGTGATGGGTAAAACATATAGTTGTAGATATTCGGAGCCACAGAACCGATACGGTTTACACGTCCTATACGCTGCATCAATCGGGTTGCATTCCAAGGCGAATCATAATTGACAATCACATTAGAACGATGCAAGTTCACACCTTCGGCCAACACATCAGAAGTAATGATGATGTTGTACCTCATTGAATTACTGTCGAAGTTTGCATCGAAGTTCTCTTTGATGGTCTGCCCCAAACGGTTACGGTTGTCAGCTGTTACCATCAATACATCGGTACGACCAATCTCATTTGTAAGTCTATCGTACAAATAGTTCAGTGTATCCACGCTCTCGGAGAACAGCACCAATTTACCCGATGGATTTATTTCTTTGTCGAAGAATTTATGAGTCAGGTTTTCTCGGAACTTATCAAACTTCGGGTCATCATTCTCTTTTGCCCAATCAGCATTGAGTTGCTCTAATATCTCACGGTCGTGGTGGAGCATCTCAAGAAATTCAGATGTAAAAGCATCAGCCGAAAAGAGAATATCCTCGGCTGCATATCCCTTGGCAATGGCATACTCGATAATCTCATCAAGCTCCATATTCTTGGCTTGAAGGTCTTTCACTTTCAAGTCTGGAGCAATGATTACCTTGTCCTCATCAAACATCTTAATCATATCTGTCGTGATACGAAGGAGTGTGCGGAGCGATTTCTTGAAAGCATAGAAACTACTTTCCAATCGCTTAACCATATGGACACGATAGATTGCTGCCAATGTCTGACCGATGTGTACCGCATTCTTGTACTTATTGCGATATTCAGGCTTCAAGAACTCAACCGCACGATAACGGGCATAGGTAAGTCCCTTGCCTTCTGGATTTTCGTCTGTTTTTCCGTCTGTCAATTGCTTCAGAGTTTCATAGAAACGATTGCTTGTATCGGAGTCCATCACGTACTCCAACTCATTTGGAGGCAGGATGTTGGGGAATATGATTCCCTGCGACTTGATGTCTGCCCTGTAATCGGGGTCATTTAGAATGTTATTACGTGTACGACGGACTGTTACCTTGTCGATTACCTTACTGCGTATCTGCTCATATATTTTATCTACCTCGGCAGTAACATCACGCTGGTCGCGCTCACGCATCAATCGTTTGTAGTCTAATATGTGTTCCGAGAAGAATCCTTTGAGATTAGGAACACCGTCAATGGTGCAGCTTTGGCTATTCTGGAATAGCAACAATTGATTTTGCAAATCATCGGGGCGGTTGTTAAGCGGTGTTGCAGAAAGCAACATCACTTTCTTCTGTGAACTCTTCAACAAGCCCATATTCATACAAGGCGACTTGCATATCTTCTGCAACTCGTCATACTTACCCGAACTATCACTACGGAAACCGTGTGCTTCATCAACAATAATCAGGTCAAACTCTTCTTTATCCTTGTAGTTGTCTTTCCCGTCAAGAACTTTGGATAGACTGCCATTGGTAACAAACTGAGCCTTTTTGTAGATGCCGAACAACTTGAATGTATTTCGCCAGTTGTCTTCCAATGCAGGAGGATAGACAACAAGAATATTGGTGTTTTTACCGTTAGCCTCTACAAAGCGTTTGGCAATCATTGTGGCAATCATGGTCTTTCCCAAACCCACCACATCGGCAAGGAACAAACCGTTATGCTGCATCAACATCTGATAACCTTGAATAACGGCATCTTTCTGATATTTCAAATCCTTGACACCATCGGGTAACTGAATGGAGAAATCATCTTCCACCTGGTCGCCAAAAGTATCAATAAGCACTTTGATATATAGTTCGTATGGCGTTGGCTGATAACCTAAGTATGTTTTCTTTTTGTATTCTTCAATATCTTCTGCGGTCAATGGTATAGCCTCGTTCCATAAAGTCCAAAACTCATCGGAGCAATACTTCACATCGTCAAAGTCTTTCATTGCTACATTAAGCTCGTACTGTGGCGGTTGCTTGATGCCTAAGCCCGAATCGGAGATATTGGATGAACCCATAATAACCCAACCATCGCTATGCTCGCTATGATTCTGTGGCAAGCACAAGTAGAATTTGGCGTGCAGATTCTTTGTGGCGTGGATTCGCATCTGCAGGCGACCCGAAACAAGATCTTCGCACATCTGCAAGATTCCTTCTTCCACTTCGGGAGAGTATTGGGCATTTACAATATCTTCCTTAAAACCGTTGTGGTAGATTTCTTTTGCCTTATCCTCATCGGCAAGCATTAAAAGAGCCTTGTTATGCTTGCGAAAAATATCATCGATATTGATACCGACCAAGATTTTAATCTCGGATATATCGCCCAACTCTTTACGCAACTTGAAATAACCCGATGAACGGAAGAAACCTACAACCGCCAAGAAGCGGTCGAATGTTGCCATCTCTGATGCAATACCTTTCAACTTATCGAAAAGCGTATTGCCAAGTCCATTATTGAAAAACTTTGTACTCATAATTATACGCAATACAAAGCCCCTCCTAACAAAAGAGAATACCGCTTTATTGGGTTTCTCTTGATAAGAGATACTATCAATCTTGGAATGGGTTGATTATCAGTCTAAATTTTGTTTCTCTATCCATTATTTGCTAAACAATCTCTTGTAATTATGTGGCTACCAATCTTTTTATTCTCCTTAAAATGGTGTCATTTACTTTATTTTGCGTAATTTTGCATAAAAGAAAGCGTCTCTTATCAAGAGAACCTTAATTTTGCTAAACATCCTCACTCTCTACAAATCCTTTAATATCTGAGCATTTGCTCTGTCGACTACGGCGTTATCCAATGATGCCAGATAGATTTGTGTAGTCATTTCCGAGTCGTGTCCCATACCTTCACTGATAACAGATATTGGAATGTTCTTACTCTTGGCAATGCTCGCCCACGAATGACGGGCTACATATAGAGTTAAGGGAATGGAAAGTCCAACCATCTTTGCAATCTCTTTCAGCGACTTGTTGGTACGATAAAGCATATTCTTATATTGGTTCCTATCGTATGGATATTTGAGAATGGGAAGCAAATATGGGCTGTAGTAATCAGCATCGTGTTTATCCACAATCTCCTGCATACACTTCTCCCAACGGATAAAAAGTTGTTGTCCGGTCTTGCGTCTGCGATATGAGAGTATACCATTGGATAGGTCTTTCTTCTTGAGGTACGCCATATCAATGAATGACATTCCGCGAGTGTAGAACGAGAAGAGAAACATATCCCTTGCAAAATCCAACGATGGTTGCAATGACAAGTCGAGGTTCTTAATCTGCTTGATTGCCTTTAATGGAATGGCTCGCTTTATGGTCTTATCAATACCAGTATAAACGTGTTTGAATGGGTTTCGATTGATGGTTAAATCCTTTTCAACAGCACGATTATAGACTGCACGCAGGATTCGCATATAGAACGAGGTACTATTCTTTGTCAGTCCTCTGTTATGCAAATAAGCCTCATACATCAGCATTAAATCCGAGTCAATATCCGCTAAAAGTACATCCTTATCTTTTCTAAACTGCATAAAACTTTTGAGCGTACAACGATAGGTTTCCGATGTGCGCTGCTTACCCATTTGCCGCAATTGGGCTATAACACCCTGCATAAAGTTGAATAACGATTGCTCATTGGCTTGCTTTTGGAATGTAGAGATTATATCATCGGTAGTATATCGCTGTCGCTTACTCCCCAAATGGTTGATGATAGATTGTAGTCGCTTAATATCCCAATCAATTCGCTCTTCAATGGATTGTAGATAGTTCAGTCGGCTATTATTGGTGGCGATTATTACATTGTTATACTCATTCCACTCGTGCATAAAGAGTCGGTAATCCGTCTTTAACTGACGGATTACACGATTCTGAATGATTTGATAATAGATTGTTCCCTCCTTGTTTTCATTTATCGAGGGTCGAAACTTTACCTTGATACTTGCCATAGGCTTACGGTTTTGATTTTTTGTTTGGGTTATCCTTTGGCTGCTCTTGCTTGTCCTTAATGGACTTAGCTTTGCTCTCCTGTTCTTTTGCTGCTTGCTCTTTCAATCGTGCTTGCTCGGCAAGGGCGGCTTGTTTGCGGACAGCCTCTTCGTAGGTCTCCACATCTTCACGCATCTGCTCGATTGCTTCGGTATTGCGGTTGAGTTCAAAGATGTCCTCCAATGTAGCTATCTGCTCAGCCGAGGCATCGCCTTTCATCTTGATGTAACGATATTTGAGGTCATTATCAATGCGGTATTGGTTGGGCTTCTCTGATATTATTATCCAAGTAAATAGTCCCAAAATCAAAACTGTTTCTATTACAATGGTCCAAATGACAAACGGAGTCTCAAAACCAATTCTATGGTGCTTGAAATTGTGTACACCATCCTCAATTGTTTTTTTGAGTCTTTGAACCAATGTCTTGGTTTCTTCAACTGATTCTTGGATTTTTCCAGTTGATTGAGAATTACCAATAACTGCTCTTACATCTTTTACTCTGCGATGTATCATTTCTACATCACCGGACATAATGGCAACAACTTTTTGTAAGTCGTTTTCTGCCTGTTCTCGATGTTTGTTACTACTCTCGATTAACTCCTTAATCGGTGTCAAATCAACATTGGCATTTACTGTTTGTTCTGGTCGTTGGCTCTTGCTGATTGTCAGCAACTCTTCCAACATTGCAATAATAATTGAGTTATTTTCCTGCATAGCAATTTTTGTTTTAATGGTTAATGATTAGAGTTTGAATCCTCTGGTTCTCTTTTTCTTAGGCTTCTGCTGCATCAAACGGCGGAAATCTGCCTCTTCCTGGCTATCTGCCTCGGGAGAGGATGTGAAATCCAACAAGCCTAATGAACCGCTGATAAGCTCAGATTCTTTATTGTCGAAATGGCTTATCTGCATATGGTGTGGTTCATATTGTCGCTGATATTCCGCTTGATTGTAACTATTCAGCGCCTTATCAATCTTTGAATAACTGAAACTGCGGTCTATCTTCGAGCCGTTGAAGTGGTAGCCATTCTTGGTAAAGACTATGCCTTGCACCTCATTAGTATTACCCTTATACTTGAAGCGAACATCTATTCCTTCGGCTTTCAAGCGCTTCAGCAGTGTGGTCCAATCCGAACATCTTGCAACTTCCCGTTTGAGAACTTGGTATATCTCGTAACGAGTTTTGTCAGGCTCTTTCAGTCGGTGCGTTTTTACTTGTTCCTTGCCATTTGCGAAGTATAGTCCGTATTTGCGTGTCAGCTCTTTGCAGATGCGTTCACTGCGGTAACGATCATTCCTGTCGCTGATGGTTCTGCCGTTATTATCTACTCGATTAAAGGCAATATGAACGTGTGGATGCTCCTTGTCATAGTGCCGTCCGATGATGTATTGCGTATCACGAATACCCATTTTCTCCATATATTCTCGGCTTATCTGTATCATAAGTTCATCCGTTAAGCGTGGCAAATCCTGTTTCGAGAGGCTGAGTGAAATATGTCCGATGAACTTATCCACTCGTAGATTAAGCCTCGATTGAGCAATAAAACTTTTGGCTATCGTGCTATTATCATTGAACAGTACCCCTTGACAATCTATGAGCGTGGCTTGTTTCTTCTTATCGAGGATATAATCAACAATTCCTCTGGCTCCAGAGCCTTTTACAATCTTTGCCATCATAGGCTGATATGGTCTATAATGTTTTCCAATGAAAGCAGCAGGTGTTGGCATTGCCCGTAGTGCAGCCTTACACCTTCGCGATGAGCCTTGCGAGTGAGCTGATTGAGATTGTTTGCCATACCGCATAGTTTACGGATATAGTCCGCTTGTTCGGTGGTAAGTCGTGCCCTAATATGAGAATCACGGATAGCCATTCGCACAATCTCACTTGCCGATACCCCTGCGTTTTTGGCTTTCAGTTTCATTGCATAGTACTCTTCGGTTGCCATCTTTACCGTTATGCGGTACTTGCGTTTTTCGGACAACTTCTTCGTGGGTCGTCCTCCCTTGTTGGGTGTCTTGTTATTGATACTTCGTTTCATACGATTTCTGATTTTGAAAATGATACATACATTGTTTACTTGATAGACCAACGGGATGTCCTCTTCTGCGACTTTCGGGAGTGGAAGCAAGTGGTTTTGGTCTGCCCAAAACATAAACTTGCTTCCCCACTAACCGAAGGTCAAGCAGTTTTGAGTGCCTCAAAATGGAATACCGTTGGAATTGTTCTTAATCTGACTTAATTAAGAGGTTACATTCCTTTCCAATGCTCAAAATCTTCTGAATAGAGTTCGATGTGGTGGCGAACGATGTTCTCCAATAATCCAGACATACTCATTCTATCCTCACCGATTTTGCAGGCGAATTTGTCGAGCATCTTTCGCAACTTGCCACTAATGAATACCGGCTTGCGGTCTTCAATCTTGTAAGGTCGCATAAAGGTGTTGCGGTACTCCTCCAAAGAGAGCTTGCGCTGCTTACTGCTCACTCGGCGTTGGATGGGTGATGTCGGTGGCTGTTCCTCGGCATTAACAATAGGTGAAATCTCTGTAGCCACCTCTGCAACGGAAGACGCAGCTTCCGTTTGGGCTTGTTTTGCTACTGACGGTAGAGGCTCTGGCAGAATGTCGTCAATGGATGATCCTACGGATTCCATTGTTTGCAAATTCTCCATATCTGAGCTATTACCCTTATCACTCCTGTAAAAAGACCTTGTAGCCATTTGGTCGATAATTTCTTGACACTGTTCTTGTGTCAACTCAACTTGTTTTTTCTTCATACTTATCACTTTTTGAATGTTCAACAATATGGTCTTTGTGCACAATTATGACCGATTATCTGCTGCAAAGAAAATGTACATACAATTCTGCCACAACTAATTAGGTCTATGTAGGCAATTATGAATTGTATTGCATTTAGGGGTGATTCGTAGGCAGTGCCGACTGCATAATTCTTCCCAAGTTGAACAGGTAATTATGGATTAGGACGAAATGCTTAATTGAGGAAATTAAGGGCTTAAATACGCTAGCGGATAGACGGACTGCCGAAGTGTCGGGGGTTGGTCTATCCGCTATACTGCTATCATAGAATCAGCGACTATCCGTTTCGGCTGTTCGGAACACGAGTTTGGCAGACGGATAGGTATCGGTCTAACAAACGACAATGCTACGGACAAGATCCGAGACGGGTAATCGCTTGGGGATATTCTTATATAATATTGGTTACAATGTGATGTATACTTAAAAATGTATCATCATATACATCTAAAAGTGCCACGAACTGTGCCACATACTGCAACAGGCTCACCGTATGATTGAGGTGTGATAACTTATCTATTTCTTTGCTCTCAGAAAACGGAACTGCGTATGAGAACTGAGCCTATTTCAATGGCTGAAGATCGTGTCTGTGATGAAACGATATGACAAGGAATGACACCTATTGTTAGTGCCATTGAAGTATGAAAATCTCTTCCTTATTTAGCAGTGCGAAACAAGAAAACAAGTGAAATAAATAAAAATAAAGCGTATGGATTTAATCATTTTTGAGAGAAAGGCATTCGAGGAATTTGCCACGAAGATTGAGCAGTTCATTCTGCGAGTATCAAACTCACCCGTTGTAAAGAGCGGGAAGAAAAAGACAAACAATTGGCTCGACCATCAGGATGTTTGTCAGAGGTTGAAAATTAGCAAGCGTACATTGCAGACCTTGAGAGATAACGGTACGCTTGCCTACACCAAAATCGGCAACCGCACATACTACCTGCCCGAAGATGTGGAGAGCATTATAACGAAGGTAGAGGATAGGCGAAAAGAAGCCAAGTGGCGAGGCAGAGAGATTTAAGCGAAGTATAACACTAAAACCAATTTGAATATGTATCAAGAGATGAGAACCAAAGATGATGCGTGGATGCAGTCCATTCACGAGAGTATCGACCAACTATCGGAAATTCTCGATAGTATGCCCAAAGACAGTGCAGCCTTACAACTCGATGATGAGTATCTATGTGACAAGGAGGTGGCATATATGCTCAAGGTTAGCCGAAGAACATTAAGCGAATACCGAAGCAATGGCACATTGCCTTACTATGTGCTCGGTGGCAAAGTTCTATACAAGCGAAGTGAGATTGAGCAGGCATTGAAACGGGAGTACAACGGCAAGCACTTGATGAATGGTAGCGGATAAACCTATCTATATTTTTGGAGGGAGTGAAATTTACCGCTTGCCCTATATTCATCTATTGCAAAATAATAGTGCCCCTATGGATAGAAACAAGAACAGCATACAAAAGGGTTATCAATGTAAGAACCCATTTGTATGCTGTCTGTTTGTCTTCTTCTACATTTTCGTCAGTCGCTCATTTCCGTTGCCGTCTGCATTTTTGAGTACAGACATTGAAAGGGGGAAAGGTTTTCGGGGTGAATACTCTCCGTAGGAGGAAGATTCTGACCGAAACGGCTTGCCGCCCGACCTTTCAACTTTCAAGGGCTGATGTACTACCTTCGCAGACGAGCAAAGGAAAGGGGCGAATGACGGAATCGGTAAACTCATATATCGCAGATTGATGATAGACCAAATTCAAATATTACCCTGCAATAATGAAAAATGCACCGTCCTTTTGCTCGTTCATAAAAAAGTTGTATCTTTGTTCCAAGATGAGTTGTACATCAATGCAAATAACGCAAGTATGTAGAAATCAGAACAGTTGCCAACTCATTACCTCGTTCTTGAACTTTCCGCATAAACTTTTTATTCTTAGCGGATTATGAGATTATTCCAAAAATAGGCAATATCTTTATTCCTCACTACCTTTGCACAAGATCTTGGAACAGAAAGAAATCATACTGGCTAAGGACGAGTTCTTGCTACTTTCATATAACGAGAAAGTAATCCCCGTCAACATTGAGCGTGAGAAACTGGAATACTGCCGGACGCTGGTTTATTGGCTAAATTGGACTGACCGAACCAAGAAGTTTACGGTCTATAACGATGTCATTGAGCGAAGTCTCCTAGTTTTAAAATTGATGTCTTTTTATAATGGAGCCGTATTGGCGGCCATAACAACTAGCCTACCGGAAACGATCGGAGAAGTCCGTAACTGGGATTATCGTTTTTGTTGGCTGCGCGACGCCTCCATGTCCATTGAAACTTTGTTCCAGATAGGCCATGTCGAAGCCGCAAGGCGGTTCATGAGATTTGTCCAGTCTACTTTTGTTTCTCAACACGATACTTACCAGATCATGTACGGTATTCGCGGAGAAAGAAAATTGACGGAAGTTATTCTGGGACATCTTTCCGGTTATAAGAACTCACGACCCGTTCGGATCGGTAATGATGCTTACCACCAGCTTCAAAATGACTCGTTCGGCTATTTAATGGACCTGATCTACCAATACTATCGTTTGATGCCCGGTACATTGGACGAGGTGGAAGATATGTGGGAAATGGTAAAAAGTATCCTGACGAATGTGATGATTGACTGGAAAAAACCAGACAAAGGCATTTGGGAGATTAGAGGAGAAGGACAGCATTTTGTTTCCTCCAAAGTTATGTGCTGGGTCGCATTAGACAGGGGAGCTCGTATTGCAGATTTATTAAACAAACCGACATACCGGAGACGTTGGTCGGAAGAAGCGGCCGTAATCAAAGAAAATGTCATGAAAAACGGTTGGAAAGAAGAGATGCAAAGTTTCTCGCAAGCCTACGGTAATTCCGACCTTGATGCGTCCTTGTTGTTAATGGAACCGTACGGATTTATCGATCCGAGAGACATACGCTACCATAAAACAGTGCAAGCGATAAAGAATGCGTTACTTTACAAAGGGTTGATGTACCGTTATAAATCTCATGATGATTTCGGACTTCCCTCTTCCGCCTTTACTATTTGTACGTTCTGGCTCATTCGTGCTCTTTATGTCATAGGAGAAAAAGAAGAAGCACGTAGTCTGTTTGAGGAAATGCTTCATAATTCAAATCACTTGGGACTTTTCAGTGAAGACATTGATTTTGAAACCAAGGAGCAACTGGGGAATTTTCCTCAAGCATATTCCCATTTGGCACTAGTCAATACCGCTATATTGTTTTCGGAAGAGGACATACGACTGTTTTTTAAATAAACCTTCTGTATCTCTTTCATTTTGGAAATATTTTTTCACTATGAAAGAGATTTTATTCTCTTTTTATAGGACAAAGCTCATAGATATCTCATTATTAAATAATTATATATCTTCGAACGCTATTGGCTCAAAAATTGCCAGCTCCTTGCAGTTAAATAGTGAATCAATATGGAAACGAATAATTTACTGGCCCCATTATTTTTTGTATTGATAAGGTTGATGGGAGGTGCGATTTTAAAATTCGGATTAAAAAAGATGCCTCTTCCTTACACGGTCGGGCTATTTGCCTTTGGATTATTGATCGGTACGTTTGACCGGATAGGCTGGTTGGAAAGCATTCCTATATTAAAATCATCGATCGATTTTGCCGGAAATGCTAATCCCGATATGATACTTTATATTTTTCTTCCGATCTTGATATTCGACGCTGCTTATGAACTGGACGTGCATATCTTTCGAAAAACATTGACAAATGCCACTATATTGTCCGTACCGGGTGTCATTATTGCGATGTTGCTGACGGCTGCCTTGATGATAGGGATCGGAACGTTCGCCCCTTCTTATGAAGGGTGGAACTGGACATTTGCATTGATGTTCGGAGCCTTGATAAGTGCGACAGACCCAGTGGCCATTGTCGCATTGTTGAAAGAGCTAGGCACCAGTAAACGTTTCTCGATGCTAGTGGATGCCGAGTCGATGCTAAACGATGGAACCGGTATTGTCCTTTTCATGCTGTTTTTCGGAGCCTATACCGCTACTGGTGTTTCGGATTCTCCCGTAGCGGACTTTATCATGGTCGTTGCCGGAGGAGCCCTGGTTGGTACGCTTTTGGCTTATTTGTGTATTCAATTTATCACAAATGTAAATGGAGACGAGATGCTTCAAAACAGCGTGATGATTCTTTCCGCTTATATGACTTTTGTCATAGCGCAAAATTATTTGGAAGTATCGGGAGTAATCGCTTTGGTCGGTTTCGGTTTGACAGTCTCTTACATGGGCCGTCTGAGGTTGAAACCGCAGGTCAATAAATTCATGCGTCAATTTTGGGAATTGGCGGCACACATAGCAAATACATTGATATTCATAATTGTAGGTGTCGTAATAGCATTGAAGGTAGACTTCTCATGGATGGATTTATTGATTCTTATCTGTGTATATGCCGGGATAAATATCATTCGTATATTAATAATAACCATATTTTATCCGATCATGAAACGGTCCGGATATGGCTTGTCGGTGCGAGAGTCCACGATCTTGAGTTGGGGAGGATTACGTGGTGCATTGGGACTAACGATGGCACTGATGGTATCGTATACCTTTTCGATACCAGAACCAATACGTCGGCAAGTACTTTTCCTTACGGCTGGGATTGTAACTTTAACATTGACAATAAATGCGACTACAATCGGTTGGCTTCTAAAGAAATTGGGATTGGCAGAGATACCGTCCTCCAAGCTTCTTTTGGATTATAGCGTAAAAAAGCAGTTGTACGAAGGTTCTGAAAAATACCTAAAAGATTTGAAACAGAAGGAAGCGTTGGAAGCAACAGACTGGAGTATTGTCGAACAGTTCCTACCTCAAAAAGAAATATATCCGGAAATGCCTGTCCGTACCAAAGACGTAATGGCAGACATACGTCTACGAATCTTGGATAGAGAGCGCTCGCTCTATTGGAGCCTATACACAAACGGTGTCATTTCATCCGGGACGCAAAGACGTTTAAATGCCGCAATTGATGAACAATACGATCGAGACGGAAAGAAACCTCTATGCGACCGAGGCGATATTTTTGAATTCTGTGAGGAACCTTCATGGATAATCAGTATGAAGTTTTTCTCTCGTTTTTTCCAAAAATGGGCAGATATTTACTATCAAGACAGAATTATTTTAGGGTACGATTTGGCAAGGGGATTGATCATAGCCCAGAAAGAGTCCTTGAAACTGGTTAACGAGTTTGGCTCCTCGGAAACAGTCTCTACCGAATATGAAAGTTGCTTGTCGCTTTTACAAGTCGAGATCCGTAAAAATATAACTAGAGCATCGAATTTTATCACAAAAATATCCATTGATTATCCTAAATCATATAAAGAGGCTGTGACTCGCAAGTCTGTCCGTATGTTATTGAGCAACGAAAAAAAGAGGATAGAACAATTCAAGGAACAGGGTTTGATTTCCCAAGAAGAAGCCGAGCAAATGGTAAATGAGTTGGGAGAACGTCATAATAAGGTTTTTACTTCTTACCAGTTCCTAAAATAGCGACAAGAAAAATATGTCATCCTCAATAGATAATAACTCATCTAAATCACCATTCATAATGTATGGTAAACACTGGCGAATCTTGTCTATAGGCCAATCCCACTATTTGAGGATCTTGTATAATGGTATTTAGATATACGGTTTGTTTATTTCCCGTACGTGGATATATTTTAGTCATCATCTTTCTTCGTTTTTTAGTAATGTTTCTTTTTCAAATAAAAAATAGATTGTGTAGCCAACAGAATTACAAAGACGTATTCCGCTGTTAAATAGATTGCGAGAGGAGCTTGCGTGTAGCGACATAACCAATAAAGATAAACCAAATATATGGCTGTTGTCGTAACTTGAAAAAGGAAAGTCATTTGTGTCTTTCCTGTTCCTCCGACAGCATTCAAATATACATAACCCGGTAAAGCGAAAGTGTAATTCAACAACATTACAACAAAAGGGGCAAAAGCTAATTGTATCAATAGTTCATTACTCGTATAAAAACCAATAATCCATCGATTACACAATAAAGCAATCGCAACCAAGGGAAATCCTATGGTATAACCTAATTTCAGAATTTTACTACAGATTGAAAATAGTGTCTTCCCTTCTCCCGCACCAATCGCATTACTGACTAATGAGCCTGTTGTAAGCGCAAAAGAATTCGCTATCACAAAAAATATAGCCGATACGCTCCGGGTTATATTGGAAATCGCTAACTCTATTTTTCCCAAATGTTCAATTGAAACGAAAAACAAGAACCAAGGGGCTACACTAATAAGCGCATGAAGCATACTCCATGTTGATAACTTCAAGACTTTTATAAGTAAATTACCATTATAGACCGGCCTTAACCCATATTTTTCTTTATCCAATCGTATCCACATATAGAAGGAAAGCATCATAAAGGAGCCCATCTCTGCCAAAGAAGAGGCAATTGCCGCCCCCGAGATTCCTAATTCCCTAGTGAATATCAAATAAAAATTTAAAGGAATATTGATTAATACCGCTATGGCAGCAGCCCAAGATAGAGCTTTTGTATGCGTTATCCCCACTAAAAAAGAACGTATCGCTAAAAATGGGAATGAAAACAACAATCCAAAGCTACGCCAATCCAAGTATAGAATTACCGCTCGATAAATATCCGAGGAAACGATCAGCTTCTTTAGTATAAATGGGGAAACCGTATGAATGAGAAGGTAAAGAAAGATAGCCAATCCCAAAAGGAAAAATAAGCCTTGAAAAAAGGTCTTGCCGGTTTCCTTGTAATCTTGCTCTCCATTCCTTCGAGCTACCATTACTTGCAACCCAATGCTAAATCCAAAACCAAGCATATAAATCGCTAAATAATAAATTCCGGCGATAGCGGACGCTCCTGATTCTATCTCTCCAACGTGGCCTAAGAAAACAGCATCCGTAATATTGATTAATTGTTCCATTAAGATGCTCATTATTACAGGAAAGTTGATGAGCCATATTTGTTTATATGTATAATTCATTGCTCAACTGTATAATAGTGCGATACAACATACCGCTTTTATGCAGTATGTTATTTCGTAATCCATAAAATAAAAGGATATAAAATCTCCGTGACAAATAAAGCTGTATTTGTCAAATAGCTGAATAGCTTTATTGGATAGGGCTAAAAGAAAAAACGGCTAAATAGACGTCTCTATCCAACCGTTCAAAAGATCTTCGCGATAATCTTTTGTGCTCACAGTCAAGGTTAAACTCGAAAAACATATAACTTCAAAATGAATTTATAACATCATTTTGTTTTGATGTTGGCAAAGGTAAGCCTTTATTTGTAAATAACAATTTTTTATCATGTTTTTTTTACTATTATATCTTTTTTTTCTTCTCTAGAATATTTTCGTTTTAATTTATGGCCTCTCTTGTGCTCGGATATTCAAAAAAACGCAATGGAAAGTTCAAGAAATGAAAGCAGGGCATAAAAAGGGTGTGTCATGACACACCCTCTTGTGAAACCATAAAAAAGATTTTCAGCCACAATGGAAATAAGTATTGACCAGCTTCAACATCTCTTCCGGATTATTCTCTAGGTCCTTGCGTAAAGAAGCGTCATCATAAGATTCCAGTTTACGGATGATGCCGTCTATCATACTCGGACTAAATACGTTATATTTTTCAAAAACAGCACGCTGTTGTCTTAAACGGGCGGCTGAGGCTGCGCAACTGTCTGGGAGTTGATCCAATGTCTTTAGGCGATCTTGATTCTCTTCCTTATGAATATTCACGTTTACATAAGTCTTCTCAGCGATCTCCAAAGCATCGTCGATCTCAAAACCATGGCGGCACGCAACTGCCAATCCTGCCAATAATTGGTATAAATCAGCGGAGCCATCCGGTGAGCGCATCTCGACCGTTTGCTTTTGGCTCGTATCATAATGGCTGGCAGGTTCCAATGGGTTCGCCAAAGCACACATGTCCGTTTTTGCGGCCCAACCTAGCGGAACACGAACTAAAACTGAACGATTCCGATCTCCCCAACAAATATTCGTAGGTGCTTCTTGGTGTGGAACCAAGCGGAAATATGAGGTTGGGTTCGTATTTCCAAAAGCCGTAATAGAGGAAGCTAAGCACATCATTCCAGCGATAGCCTTACGGGCGGTTTCGGATAAGATACCATTCGCTAACATCTGATTCTTGCCATCTTTCATGATACGCATATGGACATGCAGACCGGAACCTGCTTTTCCCACCGTAATTTTCGGAGCGAAAGTGATGTTATATCCATATTCATGCGCTAGATTGCGGATCGCCCATTTAGCGATCATCAATTGATCCGCTGCATTTTCCGCAGGACATGGTAAGAACTCGATCTCATTTTGCTCATAGATCAAACCATTTAACGTAAAGTTACCAACTTCTGAATGACCATATTTAATTTGTCCCCCGGCTTGCGCTATGCAGTGCATGCACTCCGTCCGGAACTCATTGAACTTAGCGTAAGGAGCGGATTCATGATAACCTTTTTGGTCGGTAGCCGGGAAAACGCCTTCATCCGGTGCGATTACGTAATATTCTAATTCACCCATTGCCTCAAATTCCATTCCCGTCACCTCATGAAAAGCCTTACAAGCTTTATGCAAGGTATATTCCGGGGAACTTTCTAAGGGTTCTCCATCCTTATTGAAGAATGAGCAAAGCATGGTAAGCGTAGGTAATTCCGCAAACGGATCCTCGAAAGCCGTACGGAAACGGGGCACCACATACAGGTCACTACTTCCCGCCTCGATAAACGAGAAAAGACTAGAGCCATCCACACGCTCACCGCAAGTCAAGATCGCATCCAGATAGGCCGCATTGTTGATTACAAAGTTTAGTGTTTTCAAACGTCCGTCGCCTGCAGGATACATAAAATTAACCATCTGGATATCTTTCTCATAGATATAACGGATAATGTCCTCTTTCGTAAACTCGGACGCTGGCTTTTGTAAAAACTCCACTAATACGTTGGGAGTCATTTCTAGTTCTTTGTTCATGTCTTATATTGATTATGTTTATAGTGTAGAGAAAAACTTTCCTTTGGAACTGCTAACCGGAATCAAGCTAGAGATCGCTTCAGCAACCTCTATAGGTCGGTCAGACTCTATGATGTCCACACCTTGACGGATGATCATACGGTATGCTTCAGCACGACTTTCGGGTGTGGATAGTTTATCGTCGGAGGGAGCGGTAGATATCATGCACATGACACCTCTTTCATGTAACATATCGATCACCTCACGGACTTCGGGGGTAATCTTCGGACCTACGTAAGCCATGATATGATTCCAAGGTATACCGTTATCCTCATAGTCTTGAACCGCCTCTTTCGTTTTCACGAAAGCCTCAAACATGAAATTCGGATTTTTCTCGTAAAAGAAACGAGCCGAGGCACCATCATGAACCGTAATCATTACATAAGGTTCCGCTTGCATATCGGTAATCAACTGAGCAGTACGCTCCATCGGAACATCCTTCTTATCAAGGATTAGGATTGTTTTTCCACGGGCCCAACGAATCGCTTCCTCTAAAGTCGGGATACGATAGTTTGTGATATTTCCTTCGGGATCCTTCAAACGGAAATTTTGCAATTCTTCCCAAGTATAATCAGAAACTTTCCCAGTCCCATTACTGGTACGCTCCAGTGTATCATCGTGGAAAAGGACGATAACACTATCTTTGGTTAACCTCGGATCTATCTCGAACGTGGCAGGAGTATAAGAGAGGGTATTTTCAAAGGTTTCCATACTGTTCTCAGGATAGCCTTTTCCCCGTCCACCTCGGTGTCCACTAATTAAAGGAATTCGGTCATCGGCATATTGGTAGAAAGATATCAAATCATCTACATTTGATATCTGTAGCGTATTCATTCCGTTGTATTCAAGCTCCTCCTTTGGCGTGTTCAATACGCAAGAACCACAAAGCAGGGCCAGCATTAAAAATCTGGCGGATAAATTGATTTTCATTTCACGATCGTATTTTAGGTGAATGATTCTTTCTATCCGCCAAACTTACACAAAATAAATGATTTTACAGAGTTAGCACCTTAATATTCGTCAACTTTCTGGTCTACACGGAACTTATCCAAACGTGCTTGCAGGCGAGTTTGGATATCAGCATATTCCGGATTATCGTATAAATTATTCAGCTCATTCGGATCACTTTGCAAATCGTAAAGCTCATTGCAATTAATCGCGTCATTATGCTCATTCTTCTCTCCATAGAAATGGATCAATTTATAACGACTGTCACGTACGCCATCGTGGCGACGTACCATATGGATAGCTGGATAATCATAATAATGATAATATAGATACTCACGCCAATCTCTTGGTGTCTCGCCTCCAAACAAGGGGACTAAAGAAGTTCCTACCATATAATCAGGTTTCTCGATACCGGCTATATCCAGATAAGTCGGGGCATAGTCAATGTTCTGTACTAAGGCCGTACATTCACTTCCCGCCTTGATTTTAGCAGGATAACGGATAATCAACGGCGTACGGAAAGATTCCTCATACATGAAACGTTTGTCGAACCAGCCATGTTCACCCATGTAAAAACCTTGATCCGAGGTATAAACGATCACGGTATTATCCATAAGCCCTTCTTTTTCCAGATAGGCGATCAAATGCCCTACCTCATCGTCAATCGATTTGATGCAACGTACGTAATCCTTGATATAACGTTGATATTTCCATTTAACCAAATCCTCACCTTTCAGGTTCTCGTTAATGAATTTTTCGTTACGAGGCTTATAAGAAGCGATCCAAGCCTCCCGTTGTTCCGGGGTCATACGATCCAAAGAGGCCTCCCAACCACCAATATTCCATTCCTTTTTATAAGCCTCCTTATCTTTAAGCTCATCTACCTTCAAATCATAAACCAAAGTCATATTTTTGTCTATACTCATCTCTTGTGTACGTGCGGCATCGCAACGAGTAGCATAATTATCATTGAAAGTATCTGGATATGGGAACTCTACATCCTCATATAAATCCATATATTTCGTATCCGGCATCCAGTTACGATGTGGAGCCTTATGATGAACCAGCAGGCAGAAAGGCTTATCCTTATCCCTCTCTTCCAAAAACTCGATAGCGTGATCGGTCGTAAGGGTCGTCGCATATCCCTCTTCTTTTACATACTTGCCATTCGATTCTTTGCTTTTAAACTCCGGATTATAATAATCTCCCTGATCCCATAACACATGATAATAATCAAAACCTTTCGGCTCACATTGCATATGCCATTTACCGACAACACCTGTTTGATAACCGTGCTGTTGTAAGATTTCAGAGAAGAATACTTTTGTCGTATCAATACCTTTTCCTAATTGTCTTTGTCCGTTTTGATGGCTATAAAGACCGGTCATCAAACAAGCACGGCTAGGAGTAGACAGAGAATTCTCAACGAAAGCTTGCCGGAACAACATTCCTTCTGCAGCCAAACGATCTAAATTTGGTGTTGGTGCCAATTTACCTAGCGCATGTCCATAAGCGCTAATAGTTTGATACGAATGATCATCCGTCATGATATGGATGATATTAAGCGGCTTCTCTGCCACTTCTTTTTGCCCGGTTCCGCATGCGGAGAATAAGAAGGCCGGAGCCAAGAAGACCCCATAGTTAATCGCATTCTTCATGTATTCAAAATTTTAAAATTACACAAACGTACAAAAAACAGAAATTATCACCAATAATACTTCCGGGCTATCTCAGCCATAGTCGGATATTTACTATCCTCATCGTCATATTGTTGTTTCAATTCCAACAGTTTTGTCTTCAACTCTTTAATCAACGCCTTTTTCGATGGGTCGTGATACAGGTTCTTCATTTCCATTGGATCCTCTTTCAAGTCATACAATTCCCATTCGGGAGTTCTGGACTCATTCTTGGTCCCGGTCATTCCCAACGACTCTCCATAATAGAATATCAATTTATAGCGATCCGTACGGATACCATAGTTGGCTGTCACGTTATGGTCGTTATCCGCATTCATCCAATAGCGGTAATACATAGCCTGTCTCCAATTAGCTGGGGTCTCATTTCTCAAATTCGAGCGGAAACTTTCTCCCTGCATTTGGCTAGGCTTGTCCATTCCGGCATAATCCAAAAATAGAGGAGCGAAATCGATATTCAATGTTATATCCTTATTATCCGTGCCGGGTTTGATTTCTTTCGGATAACGGATAACAAACGGCATACGCAAGCATTCCTCATACATCAATCGTTTATCAAACCAACCATGTTCCCCCAAAAAAAATCCTTGGTCTCCGGTATAGATGACAACCGTGTTTTCCGCCAATCCTTGCTCATCCAAATAGTTCAAGATACGCCCTACGTTTTCATCAATACCAGCGATACAGCGCAAATAATCTTTAATATACAATTGATAAGCCCAATGGCGCAACTCATCACGGCTCATATCCGTAGGTATATCCGTTTTCACATCCGTCTGCCTCAAATGCTCCATGCTCATCCGTAGCAACTCCGCATACTCTCCCTTGCCCTCATATGTGTCCAATAAGTTCTCCGGCTCCGGGATCGTTACATCTTTCAATAAATCCTTGAAACGCTCGGCGGGTGTCCACGGTCTGTGAGGAGCCTTGAAATGGCACATCATAAAGAAAGGCTTGCTCTTATCTCGATTTTCCATATATTTGATAGCCTCACTTCCTATCACGTCGGTAGAATGCCCTTTATACACTTTACCCGTTCGGGGATTCGCATGCGGATCATTCCCCCATGTACCTTTTTCTATAAGCATCGGGTCATTATAACGGCCCTGTCCAGGCAAGATATTGTAATAATCAAAACCTGTAGGTTCCGCATGCAAATGCCATTTACCGAATATAGCGGTTTGATATCCTGCTTGCTGCAAGCATTTCGCTACATTCGGATGATCCGGATCTAATGGATCTTGCAAAGTATATACACCATTCTTTTGGCTATATTGTCCTGTGATAATCGCTCCACGGCTCGGGGTACTGATTGAGTTCGTCACAAAACAATTCCTCAATATTGCGCCCTCATGCGCTATTCGATCAATATTGGGGGTCGGTAAGACCGTTGATAAAATTCCACCATAAGCACTTACCGCCTGCGAAGCATGATCGTCAGACATGATATAAATGATATTCGGTGTCCTATCATTCTGTGCCATGGCTGTTTGAACAGCACTAAAGTCATATAGGAAAATGCTTGATAATAAAATGTATTTGCATTTCATCGTATTTGTATTAATTTATTATACCAAACTTTTATAAAGCTATTAATAAAAAAGGATATATTATAATCCTTCATAAATCATACTTCTTGCGAATCAGTAATGCCCTTGATTCCGATGATCCGTGTGAGGTCTCACGGTTCGTTTCAAAGGGATATTCATTCCATCCGTAGACTCCAGCCAGTCATAAATCTGAGCATTCAATTGTTTGATTGTCTCTTTATATTCAGGTTCCGCAATCAGGTTCGTAGTTTCATACGGATCATTTTGCAAATCATAGAACTCATTCGTATCCCAAACCCCATGATAACGGATATACTTATAACGATCGGTGCGGATACCATGCATCGTTGGTGTCTGCGGAAATTCATATTCCCAATAATACTCGTAGAAGATATGATCTCTCCAATCCACCTTTTCTCCCTTGAGCAAAGGCAAGAAAGAATATCCCACCATCTGCTCAGCCTTTTCTAAACCCACACAAGCCATAATTGTAGGAGCGACATCTACATTTTGTACCATATTCTCTATTACCTTACCTCCCTCAAACATACTAGGGCAACGAACCAACATAGGAACTCGCACAGATTCCTCGTAGAACTGTCTTTTGTCGATCAATCCATGTTCTCCCCACGCAAAGCCATTATCACCCATGTAAATAACCAACGTGTTATCATCTAACCCTGCTTCTTTCAGATAATCCAAGACAGAACCGATACTTTCATCTACAGAACGCAAGGTCTCACAATATTTACGAACTTGAACATCCCAAGGACGGCCATGGTAGGAATAGTCCACCCCATGCCAACTTTCTCTTTGACTTTTCACCCAATCCGGAGCCATTTTTTCTCCATAATACTCTTTTCCAAACGCAGCCTTTCCTGTTTTCTTATCAATAGTCGGCAACTCTTTAATGCCATAATGAGGCGTATTGAAGTTCGGAGGTAATACCAATTCCTTATTTTTATAACAATCCTTATGGCGCTTTGCGGCTGAAAAATTGTCGTGCACACCCTTATGAGACAAATAGACAAAGAACGGTTTATCCGCTTGTTTTTGTTCTTTCATGAATTGGATCGCATGGTCGGTCAAGAGATCCGTAACATAGGTACTGTCTTTATATTGTATCCATTCCCCATTTGTATTTATACGAGGGTTATAATATTCCCCCTGCCCCTTGAAACCTTCCCAATGATCAAAGCCTGGTTGAGGAGCCCCTGAGTCATTTCCCATGTGCCATTTTCCAAAGAAAGCAGTTTTATATCCACACTCCTGCAAATATTGTGGGAAAAAGATCAATCCATCAGGAAGAGGAGCGGCATTATCAACCACCTTATGGCTATGTGAATACATGCCGGTCAAGATGGAAGCACGGCTGGGAGAAGAAAGAGAGGTCGTAACAAACGCATTTTTGATATGCGCTCCTTCCTTGGCCATCCGATCCATATTAGGAGTTTCCAACCAAGGGATCGTATTCATGAACCCCATATAATCATACCGGTGGTCATCCGAGAGAATAAAGACAACATTTAATGGTTTCGTTTTTTGTGAAGTATTGTCTGCTTCCTGATTTTTAGGCTGGCAGGCCAAACATTGACTTACGATAGTCAATGAAAACAAGGTATTATTGATATTTGTATTCATATTGATAAAAGTTGAGGAGCTGTAAGTTTTACAGCTCCAATTAACATTTTATGACCAACCCGGATTTTGCGTTAGCTCAGGATTCAAATCCAATTCCCGTTGAGGAATAGGCATGAGAATCATGTAATCCTTTATATTACTAGCAATGTCCGTCTTATTCTTCTCAGCGACTTTCGCTTCGTATGTGCTGTGCTCTTTCATCCGTTTTATGAATGTACCTGTACGTACGAGGTCAAACCAGCGATGTCCTTCTATCGGAAATTCCAAATAACGCTCTTGTAAGACTGCTGCCCGGAAAGCATCTTTAGACAAACCCTCATAATTTTCAGAAGAATCACCAAACGCACGCTCTCGAACACGATTTAAAACTTGATGAGCTTTCTCTGATTCTCCGATTTCATTTAACGCTTCCGCATACATAAGCAAGGCATCCGAATAACGGATGATATGCATATTGATCTCACAGAACTTAATAGCCGTTAATCCATCTTGCCAATACTTGCCAAACAAAGGAATACTTGATATCAATTCCTTTCCATTTACAGGGTTCGTATAATGCGTTCTTAAATTCACGGCTTTACGTTTATCATTTTCCTTAAAGGTATTATTTAATTCCATAGTGGGAATATCCGCCTCATTAGATCCACTAACTCCGATCGGTTCAGGCAAAGAATATTTGGGTCCCGTTAAACTCATTTCATCATTATGAGGTAATGGGTCCGCCTTATATTCAATATAAAAGACAGCCTCTTTACCAGCTTCAGTATCCAAGTTCCAATTATCTCCATACTCCACATGTAAACCATACCCATAAGCACCTTCTTGTTCAACAACCTCTGCCAGTTTTTCCTTTGCTTTGGAATAATCACCTTTCGTCAAATACACCTTTCCTGCTAAAATCTTGGCAGCACCTTTTGTCGCACGCCCTATATCTGTAGTCCCATATTCTGAGGGATAAGGAAGGGCACTTTCCGCATCTGTCAAATCAGATAGAATCTGTTCATAGATCTGCTCTTTCGCAACTCTCGGCCCCATAGCATCATCTATTGTCTCTAACTGAGTCACCAAAGGAACATCTCCAAAAAAGCGGACTAAATTGAAATAATAAAGAGCACGTAAGAATTTTGCTTCTGCTATAAATCTTTTTTGTAAATCAGGATTCATAGTAACAGATGGAATGTTATTAATAGCGGCATTAGCTTTCATAATGCCCGAATAATTATTTTGCCACATATCTCTAATAAATGTGTTTTCCGGGGTGTGACGCAAAAATTCCAAGTTCTGTAGAAAGGCATTAGGCATACCAAGACCGTTTTTCATCCCATCACATGTAAGATCACATAACATATACATGCACCTACTATAAATACTATTAAGTTGTTGATAAGTTGCATCAACTGCCGCTTGGGCATCTTTCTGACTCGTGTAAAAGTTATCCACGACCAGCCTGTCTATTGGTTTCTCGTCTAAGAAAGAACACTGTACATTGAACAATGAGAATATTGATATACAGCCAAATATTATATATTTATTCATGATAATACAATTTAATTATTACTTAATATCAAGTTTTATACCAAACATAAATGTACGAGATTGTGGATAGCCACCGAAATCTTCGCCCGCTTCAAGCGTAGAGGCACCTCTATAACTAACTTCAGGGTCATATCCCCGATATTTTGTCCATGTTAATAAATTTTGTCCAGTCACATACAGACGCAAACCTTGGATATGCTTTAAGTTTATTTTAGGAAAGCTATAAGATAGTGATAACGTTTTCAATTTCAGATAAGAGCCATCTTCTATAAATCGATCACTTACCAATAAGGCTCTATTTGTTGTTGCCTTTGGGTATATGTTACTCGGATTTTCCGGTGTCCAACGATTTACCATGTCCGCATAAGCATTTTGCCCACCTGTTGGATTCTCCAATTCCATGGCATTATAATTAAGAATCTTATTTCCATAGGAATATTGTAAGAACACATTAAGTTCGAAGCCCTTATAAGCAAACGTATTTGTTAATCCTCCGAAAAATTTAGGATTAGCGTCTCCCAATATTTCCCTGTCATTAGCGGCATCTACCTTTCCATCACCATTTAAATCCTTATATCTACGCAAACCAACACCAATAGGTGAAGCAGATGAAGTTTGTTGCTTACATTCTTCCTCATTTTGAAAAATACCATCAAAACGATATCCATAGAAAACACCAATGGGCTCACCTACAATCAAGCGACGTACAGAGCCTGTTTTTAAATGCCCATCGCCTTCTGCCATTTCCTTATACTCTTCTCCGCCTAATTCAAGAACTTTATTCCGATTGAAGGCGATGTTAAAAGCGGTTGTCCAACTGAATGCCCCTGTCAAATTATCACTTTCTATTGATAATTCATATCCTTGATTTTCTATGCTACCTATATTCTTCAACATGGTTTGATATCCAGATGTAGCAGGAACTGCAACACTATACAGCAGGTCTGTTGTTTTCTTCTTATAATAGTCTGTTGTGATGCGTAATCTATTATTGAACAAGCCTAAATCTAAACCAATATCAAATTGTCCGGTGCGCTCCCACTTTAAGTCAGGATTAGGAATTTTGTTTGGGAAAAATCCTGATACGAGTTGATTCCCTAAGATCCAATTACTAGTACCTAAAGTTGCCAATGATTCATATACACCGATCTCCGTATTACCTGTAAAACCATAACTGGCTCTTAACTTTAAATTCGAAATGACTTCTTTTACAGGCTCCATAAAAGCCTCTTCCGATATTCGCCACCCAGCAGAAGCGGAAGGGAAGAAACCATATTTGTTGTTTGTCCCAAAACGAGAAGAGCCGTCAACACGGGCATTCACGGAAAATAGATACTTATGTTTCAGCGTATAATTAATACGAGCTAAATACGACATCAAACTCCATTGAGTAGCGTTGGATTCCGGTTTGTTATAAACAGAACCAGCTCCCAGATTATTATAAAGCATTACATCATTCACGAAATTTGAGGAGGATCCCATTACATATTCCGCATTATTTTTTTGCATCGTAAAACCACCCAACAAGCTTAAGTCGTGCTCCTCTGCAAATGTTTTATTCCAAGTCAGTGTATTTTCGTTCAGCCAATTTATACTTTTATTTACACCTACATAAGCCGAGGCAACTCCTCCAGACTGATAAATATTGGACGGGGTATATCTGTTTGTCTTATGATACATCACATCCGCTCCCAATGATACTTTCAGTTTTAAATCCGGAATGATCTCCCATTGTGCATAAATATCTCCAAGCAAACGTGAAGTCGCATTATTAAATTTCCGTTCTTTTGCTGTCGCTACCGGATTTGGAACTAATATTCCAGGAACATTAATTTGAGTGTATGCACCTGTCAACTCATCTTCATATACAGGCTGTATAGGATTCATTCTTAATGCACCAGAAATAGTTCCGTCTTCTCCTCCAGTATCAGTTGCTACGGAATTACTAATCGTATGGCTGGCGGTCATGTGTGTTCCCACACTAAAATTCTTGAATATTTTACGATCCAAATTCAAGCGTATGGAGTAACGCTTGAAATCAGAGTTGATAACAATTCCCTTCTGATCTGAGTAATTGCCCGATATTGCATATTGTGTCTTCTCGTCACCACCCGAAAAACTTAATTGATATGTTTGCGTACTTCCTCCACGAAATATCTCGTCTTGCCAATCTGTCCCATTACCGATCTTTGCGATCTCAGATAAAGCCGTAGCATCATAATAGGGTTTTAATCCATCATTTGTATAAGCCTCATTCACTAATTTCGCATAATCTTGCGCATTCATGACATCTATCTTCTTGGATACGTTTGATATTCCAAAACTTGCCTCAAAAGAGATAATATCCCGTCCCTTTTTGCCGCTTTTTGTAGTAATCAACACAACACCATTGGCTGCACGCGCTCCATAGATCGCCGTGGCAGCAGCATCTTTCAAGATCTCTATAGACTCAATATCTGATGGGTTTACAGTAGATAGACCACTCATCTGTGTCTTACCCCCCGTATTCCCGAAACCGCTACCACTATAAACAGGGAAACCATCAATAACATAAAGAGGTTCATTACCTCCTTGTAACGAGCTACTTCCACGTACTCGGATAGAAGCTACGGCTCCCGGCATACCAGAGGTTTGGATTACTTGCACACCTGAGGCACGACCGACCAAACCTTGATCGATAGAAGTCATTGGCGTTTGCTGTAATTCCGCTGTTTTAACAGAAGATACAGAACCAGTCAAATCACTCTTCTTCACAGAGCCATAGCCAATGACAACAACTTCATCAATATTTTGGGTATCCTCTGTCAATTGGATTTTAAGGGAATGTTGTTTGCCAATTTTTACCTCCTTGGTCATATAACCAATATAGGATATCAAAAGTATATCCTTTTCTGACGCATCTAAACTGAAACGTCCGTCCATATCGGATATGCTACCTATTGAGGAACCTTTTACGACAACATTAGCGCCAATTATGGGTACATTCGCCTGATCGGTAATGACACCTGTGATCTTACCATCTTGTTGGGTTATCTGGGGGTGTTCATTTTTTTTGTAAATTATGATATGTTTATCATCGATTGTATAAGACAAACCTTGTTTACTGAGAATACTATGTAATATTTGGTTGATGCTTTGCTTTTTAGCTTTTACTGAGATCTTCTCATTAAGATTAATCTCATCATTCTTGTACCAAAAAGAGTATTCGCTTTGTTGTTTGATCTCTTCTAGCGCCTCCGAGATCGTTACATTGTGCAGGTTCAATGATATTTCCGCTACTTGAGAGTAACCCGTTTTCGCGGATGCGCAAAATAAGCTGAGCATACATAGTACAACAGATAGTCTCATGATGTTATATGTTTTTTTTAGGTTAACATTAGGCATATAATGCCTTGTGTGTGAAATAAATTTCATACTTTTGCAATGATTTAAAGTTTTTAATTGTGTTGCGATAATTAAGACTTGAGTCTTTAGAAACGGAAGATGTTGGTAGCATTTTCCGTTTTGTTTTTCTCTATTCCCTCTTTTTTCTATTTCATAGGCATATCGATTTAACGTTTATAACTCATTTGATTTACTTTTTCGAGATCGTGATTTGATCCCCTTCTATCTCATACTTTATAAGTCGATTAGCGGTCATGACCCGGAGGATTTGGTCTATGTTCTCTCCCCGTACGAAATCACCGGTAAAAGCTGCGTTCCTCAAATCATTCCCGAGGATCTGTATCCTTACGTTGAAACTCCTTTCCAGTTGCTTAGCGATTTTCTCTAGTGGATAGTTGGTGAAATAGAATTTACCACAAATCCACGAAGTATAACTTTGTAATCTCACTTCTCTCTTGATAAAGCGATGTGAGGCTTTCATATATTTTATTTGCTGTCCCGGCATTATCTGGATGAGATTTTTAGTGTCAAGTCCGACACCGACTTTCCCTTCCGCTAAAGTCACCTCTATATTATCATCGTCATCATAGGCCTTCACATTAAACTTTGTTCCTAATACTTTCACCTTAACATTTTCAGCGCTAACGATAAAGGGATGCTCCTTGTCGTGCGATACCTCGAAGAATGCCTCACCGTTCACCTTTACCTCCCTCTGCCCGGAGACGAAAGCTGCCGGATAACTCAATGTTGTACCGGCATTGAGGATCACTTTCGTGCCGTCAGACAGGACTACGGCGGATCGCATTCCCATCGGATTCACCATCTCTATCATTTGGCTGTTCAGTTTCTTGTAACCTTCATGGAAAGAGATATAATTGGAGATGCTGAACAAAAGCGTGACGGAGGCGGCGACCGCAGATATTCTCAACCAAAACCTTCTGCGCAAGCTGCGTTCGATACGGTTGTTGACCTCTAGGAAGATATCTTCCCTCATTTCGTCACCCATTTGCTTTATGATCTCTTTTCTTGTCTCCATATTTCGTCTTTCTTATAATAAGGAGTAAGGATCGGTGAAATTCGTTTAAAGAGAAAGACGTTTTTTTTAAAATGTTTGAAATATGTCCTAGATACATAAAACATCCAAATAATTGTCGTGTAGAAAGTCATTTTCACCTAGTATTACTCCCTTCTGTGTAGAATATATACTTTAAGTGCTATAGGATATATACTTCAAGTGCCTTGGAATATATACTTCATTGGCTAATTTGATTTTATTGGAAAATGGATATTAATATGAAAACAAACGAAATATCAGGAAAATCCGATTTCAACCGTTTTATTAACTTCTCCACCGCAATCTTCATTTGCACTCGGACCGTACTCTCTTGGATGGATAGGATTTTAGCGACCTCCTTGGTACTTAATCCTTCCTCACGGATCATCAAGAATATTAGGCGACATTTTTCGGGAAGCTCATCAATTGCCAGATTAAAAAGTTCCCGCATTTCTTGCGATTCCAACATACCCTCAGGAGTAGCTTCTTCCTCTGGTTCAAATGAATATAACTGATCCATCTGGATTTTATTGACACTATTGCTTCTTGAAATATGACGAAGCGCTTCGTTGCGTACCGTTATATACAAGTAAGTATCTATATTGTCTATCTCTTTTAAGCGTGCTTTTGATTTCCAAATGGAAAAGAACACGTCGGACACGACCTCCTTGCAAGCCTCTTTCTCTCCAAGGCAATAATACGCAAAACGGAATACCTGATCGTAATACAAATTATAAAAGCGCTCAAATGCCCCTCTGCCGTCTGAAGAAACAGAGGATAACAAGTTCATAATATTTTGTTTAGATACTTTCATGCCCTTTTATACTTAGAGAAAAAGCGGGTTGTCGCCTACACTTCGTAAGGTATCGCCAGAGACCTATGCACACGTAGACAAGCAACCCGCAGATATAGCGAGGGCTTGTGCCTTGTGTGCTGTTAAAACTGGCGATTTCAACGAAGTAAGGCACTTCCAAAATTTTCACGATACAAATATAAGGTTTTTATCACATTTAAATCTCTTTAAAGCGTACTATTGATTTCTGTGAGATCATTATCTTTGTACGAAACATATCGGTGAAATTATGGACGAGAAAGTGCTCGAGAAATTGAAAATCTTGGCCGAGTCGGCAAAATATGACGTATCCTGCGCTTCCAGCGGAACCTCCCGTTCGCATAAGAGCGGGGCTATAGGAAGTGCCGCGGGATGGGGTATTTGCCATAGTTTCGCTGAGGACGGACGGTGTATCTCGCTTTTAAAGATCATGCTGACGAATTATTGTATGTATGATTGCGCCTACTGCATCAACCGGCGAAGTAATGATTTACCGAGAGCTACGCTTTCCGTTACCGAGTTGGTGAATCTTACGATCGAGTTTTACCGACGTAATTACATTGAAGGATTGTTTTTAAGCTCCGGCGTGGTCCGAAACCCGGATTACACGATGGAACGGTTGGTGAGAGCCATCAAGGATTTGCGCCTCGTACATCACTTCAATGGATACATACATATGAAGAGTATCCCCGGAGCCAGCCAAGAATTGGTAAATGAGGCTGGGCTTTACGCCGATCGTTTAAGCGTGAATATAGAGATCCCGAATGAGGCGAGTTTGCGGACTCTAGCTCCGGAAAAGGATTTTAAAAGCGTATTTGCCCCTATGCGTTATATCCAACAAGGTGTATTACAAAGCGCCGAGGAACGCAAGCGTTTCCGGTATGCCCCACGATTCGCTCCCGCCGGGCAAAGTACGCAGATGATCGTTGGCGCTACGGCGGATACCGACAAGGACATACTTCGTCTATCATCGGCCTTATATCAGAGACCTACGATGAAGCGTGTTTACTATTCGGGATTCATTCCGGTAAATGCGTATGATAACCGTCTTCCGGCACTTACCACGCCTCCGCTGGTCCGTGAGAATCGTTTATATCAAGCGGATTGGTTATTGCGTTTTTATCAATTCAAGGTAGATGAGATTGTCAATGACGCATATCCGGATCTGGATCTAGACGTGGACCCGAAGTTGGCTTGGGCCCTGCGGCATCCGGAAGTCTTCCCGGTAGATATCAATAAAGCGGATTACGAGATGCTTCTTCGGGTTCCGGGAATTGGCGTGAAATCGGCAAAGATCATAATCGTTTCCCGGCGTTACGCTAATCTCGGTTCAGAGCAGTTGAAGAAAATAGGAGTGGTCATGAAAAAGGCTAGCTATTTTATTACTTGCCGGGAACTCCCGACGCAGACCGTGAATGAGGTCAGCCCTGAAACCGTCCGGCAACTATTGACGAGAAAGAGCGGAAAGAAAGTAGACGATCGGCAGCTTATACTGCCTTTTATAGATTAACGCCTGTTTTATAAGAAGGATTGATAATGATTATATTTGTTTACGACAAGACTTTTGAGGGATTGCTTACCGCTGTATTCGATGCCTATTCCCGTCGAACTTTTCCGGATTTGTTAGTAACCGAGGGCGAGCCATTTCCATTGTTCTATGACGAGGCGATCCGGATTTATACGGACGACCGGAAAGCAGAACGGGTATGGAAAGGGCTTGAGAAGAAAATCTCCAAGTCTTCTCTTTCCGGGCTGACGGTAACTTGGTTGTCGGAATTACCGGAAGTAGACCTGTTGTTATTCAGATATATCCGCAAAGCGATCGACGCTCCAGCCACGATTGAGTTCAATCTTGGTGACCCGGACATATTGGAAACGGCCAAGATCTGGAAGAAAGTAAACAACGAACGCTTGCGAGTGATGCAATTCTTTCGTTTCCAAAAAGCGGCGGATGGAACTTACTTTGCTGCCATCGCACCTATATATAACGTATTACCTTTGGTATTACCTTATGCGCAAGACCGTTTCGCTGATCAGCAATGGCTCATTTACGACTTAAAAAGAGAGTATGGATATTATTATGATCTTAACGATACGATAGAAGTCCGTTTCGAAGAGAAAGATTCACACTTATTGACCGGATTGCTCAGTGAGGATATCATGGATAAGGATGAGAAACTTTTTCAAAGTATGTGGAAAGAGTATTTTAAGTCTATCGCTATCAAGGAGCGTTTAAACCCACGGCTTCATCGCCAACATATGCCGGCTCGTTTTTGGAAATATATGCCGGAGAAGAGATAATAGTATAATTGCTATTAATCAGCCAATTACAGTTTTTGTTAATTTCATTATCGAAAAACTAAAGTTTTTTCAGCAGGAAACTAGAGTTTCTCCATTGGAAAACTTTTGTTTCATCTAAGGAAAACTAAAATTTCGTGCTATAGAAAAAAATGTTTCTCTCATATAAAACCAGCCTGTTATTTAACGAAAAAGGGATGAACTTAATATCAAGTCCATCCCTTCTTATTACAATCAACACGTTTCTCTTATAGCTCACGAATCCAGATATTACGGAAGCTGATCGGCTCGCTAGGATCGCCATGGCTCTGCAGGATGATAGGGCCTGCGCCATGTTTCTTCACTTGCGGGAAACCGATCCACTCTGTCGTACCCAATATCGTCGTATGGTTCTGCAAAACCACGCCGTTCTGGATAACCGTTACGGTTGGATGCGTGCGATAAGAACCATCTTCCTTGAAAGTGGGGGCGGTATAAATGATATCGTATACGTTCCATTCGCCCGGTTTACGCATGGCGTTGGCCAAAGGAATGGATTGTTTGTAGATACTACCAGTCTGGCCGTTCACGTAAGTCGGGTTATTGTAGCAGTCTAACACTTGAACCTCATACATCCCTTGCAGGAAAATACCACTGTTACCTCTCGACTGGCTCTCACCGGTAATATTCGTCGGGACCTGCCACTCGATGTGCATCTGGAAATCGTTGAATTTCTGTTTGGTCTGGATATCACCCTTCTTCTTGTTTACGGTAAATACGCCATCTTTTACATCCCATTCGGCGGCACCGCCCTTTACGCTCTCCCAAGCGGAAAGATCCTTGCCGTCAAACAAAACGATAGCGTCGGAAGGAGCCGTGAAACCTCCACCTTTTAAATCTGTACCCGGAGTGACTACCGGCGGAACAGGTTCGTAAAACTCGGACATCTCATGCGTGATACCCGCATAACCTGTAGGCATCTTGAACTCTTTTTTCTTGTCTTGAGCGACAATAGTGACGCAACCCGCTAAAGCGAAAGCCGCAACTGTAAGCAATCTTTTGTTCATGGTCTAAAATGATTTATTAGTTAGTTAACATTTCTTGCTGCAAATATACCGTTTTTTGCCGAAACAGATAACGATTTGTCAGAAATCTTATTGATTATGATCAAATAATCTTTTCTCGGCCAACTGCTCAAACTTGGTGTTCGGACGACCGTAATTGCAATACGGATAAATACTTATACCGCCTCTCGGAGTGAATATACCAGTAACTTCGATATATTTCGGATCCATTAATTTTATCAAGTCCTTCATGATAATATTCACGCAATCCTCATGAAACGCCCCATGGTTGCGGAAGCTGAATAAGTAAAGCTTCAAGCTCTTGCTCTCTACCATTTTCACGTCGGGGATATAATCGATATGAATCGTAGCGAAATCCGGTTGTCCGGTAATCGGGCAGAGACTGGTGAATTCCGGGCAATTAAACCGTACCCAATAATCATTTCCTTGATGCTTGTTCGTAAATGCCTCCAATACCTCCGGAGCGTAATCCTGTTTATATACGGTAGAGCCACCTAATAAATGCAACTCTCCTTCTTGTTTTCTCTCGTCCATTTCTTTCATTTACTTTTGATTCTCTTCTTTCCTTTTCAGATATTTCTCCAATCCGTCCTTGCGAAGTTTGCAAGCGGGGCAATGCCCACATCCCTCAGCCATAACACCGTTATAGCAAGTCAGCGTCTGCGTACGTACTAGATCAAAGACGCCCAGCTCGTCCGACAATTCCCAGACTTCGCTCTTATCCCGGTCCATAAGTGGGGTATGAATTACGAATTGCTCATCCATCGCCAGATTTAATGTTACGTTAAGAGAACGCACGAACGTATCCCGGCAATCCGGATAACCACTATAATCAGCCTCGGAGACACCCGTTACCAAATGATAAATCCCCTTACCACGGGCTAAGATAGCGGCGAAAGTAAGGAATACCATATTACGGCCGGGCACAAACGTATTCGGATAGCTATCCTCCGGCTTCTCTTGATCCATCTCTATGCTCGCATTCGTAAGCGAGCAATTGGGATCTAACTGGCTGATAAGCGATACGTCCAATAACTGAAAAGGTACGTCCGCATCCGCAGCGATCTTTCGAGCGACCTCTATTTCCAAGGAATGTTTCTGTCCGTATGTGAAGCATACGGCCTCTACACGTGAAAAATGCTTCTTCGCCCAGAAAAGGCAAGTTGTGGAATCTTGTCCACCCGAGAAGCATACCAAAGCGGCATCTTGTTGTTTCATATCTTTCTTGTTTTTAATACGTGGTTTAGCAAGCACACGGAAAAGACATCTTTTCAGCCACAAAGATACGCTTTTTTTTAATTCTTTCGAGCGGCGATAAGCAACATCATTGGACGGCGAAGTTCGTCTCGCATCTCGGGAACCGTATCCAGCATCGATTCGTCCGGTTGAGGCTCCACCAGATGGGTGATACAGAAACCCGCCTTGATCAATCCGTTCACGTAAGTCGTAAGTGTCTTATGATATTTGGTTACATCCTCTCCCAAAAAACGAGCATGCCGGACTCCCTCTTGAAAATAATGATCCACCGGCCAATGCGCAGGTTTCCCTTCCGAATCGTAAATCCAATCTTGATTGCCATAAGCAGTAAAAACGGGATGTTCCACAGAGAAGACAAAGACACCCTCTTCCGTTAAACATTTATATACCTCTGTACAAACCGTATCGAACGACTCGAGATAATGGAATGTCAAGGAGCTGATCACGATGTCAAAAGAATTTGGAGCAAAATCAAAATCCTCGATTGCTATTCTTTCATATTCGATCGACGGGGAGGGATTTATCTCCCGTGCCTTGTCCAACATTTTCCCGGAAAGGTCAATGCCTAAAGCGAAGGTCGCCCCTCGCTCTATGGCATATCGACAATGCCAGCCAAAACCACACCCTAAATCCAATACACGCTTTCCGTTAAAATCAGGCAACATCTTCTTTAGCTCATGCCATTCTCCTGCTCCTCTCAGCCCTTGTACAGAGCGAGACATCTGACTGTATTGACCGAAAAAGCGTTCATCATCATACTTATTTTCTTTCATATTATATATTGTAGGGATATCTTGGCCGAAGATACTTATTTTTCGTAGATACCGACATGATTTCCTTCGCTATCTTCTAAAACGGCGAAGTATCCTTTATTTTCCGCTTCAATCTTTGTCTTGGGTATAATAATTTTACCCCCTTTATCCAATACTTTAGATAAAGTGTCCTCGATATCTTGGCTATTAAAATGGATTAAGATACCATCCGGCGAAGGTTGATAACTAGGAGCGTAGAACAAAGCCCCAACCACTTCTCCTTGCTCGATAAAACAAGCCATCTTCTCTGTCTCACACTCGAAAACCGATAGTTTTAACCCCAAAATAGTTTCATAGAAATTGATCGCTCGATAAAAGTCTACAGTTGGAATCTCGAAAAAAGCAATTAAATTGTTCATTTTGTTTTCTTTTTATAGTTACTGTTAATGTCCTCGCGAAGACATCACAAAAGTAGAGCGTATCGTATCTATAGGATAGAAGAAAAAGGACATCTTGATCACTCCGAGAAATAATCAGAATAAGGAGCGCATAAGGAAAGATACTCCGTGGGTGTATAGCCGGAAAACAGCTTAAACTCTTTTATCATATGTGACTGATCTGAAAACCCACATTCATAAGCTAATTGAGCGAATGAAATGGATGGATTCTGTTGTACCTTAAATAAAGCTCGTTGCATCCTAACGATACGAAGAAACTCTTTGGGCGTAGCTCCTACATAATCTAAGAAAACGCGGTTGAACTGTTTAGAGCTTAGGCATGCGGTTTCAGATAACTCAGAAATATTAGTTTTCGCTTGTTCATTTATTTGATGGAGGACTGCGGATATTCGCTTTAAGTTATATTCATAGCCTTCAAACCTATAAATACGGTGAATCAAAAACAGCTCGATCAAGCGGATGCAAGTTTCATGGTCATCAGCCTCTATCACTTTTCTGGATAATATTGATAATTCCAAATCTGCTATAGCATCCACCGCTATAAGTTCTCCATAAAAGAACTTAAGGGGAAGTTGAAGGATGGCTCTTGCCGCATACGGCTGAAAAACAACCGTGATCATTTCAATCTTTCCGGCTGACATCACATCTGAAAAGTTGAGGCATTGCCCACAGATGAACGCTTGAGGCTGCGATTCTTTTTTTCCTACTAATAAAAGCCTTTTACCCCTATGAAATACTAATTGTATGCAGCCCGTTGGTAAAGTTCGTTCAGATACAGAAACATCCGCGCCATCTTCCAGTATCCAATAATATCTCACATAAGGAGTTAATATATGAATAGGCTTTATTATTTTAAATGACTGCATCTTATAGAATTTAATTTATCGGGGCAAAGGTAAATAACCCCTAATCAATTCTATAGTAAAAAAGAGACATTTCATATAATACTGCGACATTAAGCTTTAATCAACTATTTATGGGTATATTCAAAACTGTAGTATGCTTGATTTCATTAAGCACAAAAGAGCTTTGCATCTTCACGATGCCATGAACCTTGGTTAATTTCTCGAACACAAATTGATTATAGGCATCTAAATCCTTAAGAACCACTTTGACAAAGAAATCATAAATACCTCCCGTCGAGTAACATTCCATTATTTCATCGATATTCCGTATTTCTTCTTTGAAGCGTTCGATATGCTCATCATCGTGTACAGCTAAAGATACATTACAGAAAATGATCAAGGGTAATCCTATTTTTTTATTGTCGACCAATGCCACATATCCTTTTATATATCCTTCGTTTTCTAAACGTTTGATTCGTTCGTAAATAGGAGTCTTGGAGATATGAAGTTTCTCAGAAAGCTCTTTTGCATTGATCTTCGCGTCCTTTTGCAAAGAATGAAGAATTTCAATATCTGTCTCATCAAGTAGTGCCATAGTTTTTTTTCCTGTTTTATTTGATTTAATATCCCCGAATTAGAATTATAGAATGCAAAACAGGACAAAAATAGGAAAATTATCGTATTTAAGATTGACATATAGGAAAACAATCTTCTTTAAATAACTTTGCAGCAAATAAAAATCTAATTCTAACACAATTATGTTTAAAAGTAAAGATCTTCTGTATCATAGTATCGCCATATTGACAGTCATTATATGGGGAACAACGTTTGTCTCCACAAAAATACTGATTAATACAGGATTATCACCGGTTGAGATATTGTTATACCGTTTCGTACTTGCGTATTTTTGTATTTTGACTATAGCGCATCGACGGTTGTGGGCTAATTGCGTAAAAGATGAATTCTTATTGTTCTTGTCTGGATTATGTGGTGGCTCCCTATACTTCATAGCGGAGAATACGGCATTGGGCATCACATTGGCTTCCAACGTTTCATTATTGATCTGTACAGCACCGATCATTACAACGGTATTGTCTCACCTATTTTATAAAGAATCTCTTAGGAAAGGACTGTTATATGGATCTTTAGTTGCCTTATTTGGAGTCGGATTAGTTGTTTTCAACGGCAGTGTTCTTTTAAAAGTAAATCCACTTGGTGATTTTCTCACTTTAGTTGCCGCTACGATGTGGGCTTTTTACTGCCTTATCCTAAAGCGTTTGAGTCGTTCTTATCCCACCTTGTTTATTACACGAAAAGTATTTTTTTATGGGATACTTTCTCTTTTCTTCTATTTTGCGATCTACCCTTTAAATATCAAACTAGAGTTATTGAAACTGCCAATCGTATATTTAAATATATTATTTCTGGGTGTCATCGCCTCAATGCTTTGTTATATCATGTGGAATACGGCAGTCAGAGCCCTCGGAGCATCAAAAACAGCCAATTATATTTACATTGTCCCTCTGGTCACCTTGATAACTTCTGCGATTTTTCTATCAGAAACTATTACGATAGCTTCTGGTATTGGCGCTTTAGCCATTATTAGTGGAGTTTATATCGCAGAGAGGTAAAAATAAAGAAGGGTTACTCATATGAGTAACCCTTTGATTTTCAGTGGTGCCACCAGCAAGAGAACTATTATCTTCTTTCTGTTGATTATCACCATTTTAGAGTTTTTTCCATTCGGAAATCCACATGATTTAGCACACGATTATGTTTTATCGTTTTGCTCGCTATAAGAACGATTCTATTTTCAAATATCTCATTTTTTTATATATCGCATTGAAGTCTCCTAATGGATTAATCACGCTGATATTTAAAACTTTATATTTTTTGCTTCAAGCATATCCCATGAATTTGCTACGTGCTTTTATGATAATTTGCTCATAGGGAATGCTTGGGACAAAGATAGTTATTTTTTGATACTTTCTCAAATCAATGAAAAACTATAGAAAAATACTTGTATGAATATGTTGCTTATCACTATTTTTATACAAGAAAAAAGGTTATTGATTTTCTATCCTAAATAACTTATCGTCTTGTGATAGCTTGACTGCAAAGTATTCCTCTTTGTTTAATTCAGCGGGAAGCTTATCTCTAAGTATAGAAGCAACAAATTGAATATCGTTGTTATTAACAATTTCCGCTATTCTTTTCAACTGATTATCATGAACCAATTCTTTTTTATCATTTAGAAGAAAATGAAGACATGATACTTTTTCTTCATCAGCAAACAATGTATAGGCTATATCAAAACAGGATATTTCGCCTTGTTTTTTACCTGAACTGTGATTTACATTGAAAGAACTAAACTTATAAATTTTCTGCCCTTGACGGTTAGTTATAATATTATAAGTTATTGCATATTGTTCTCCGTATAACTGATTTGAGATTTCCCCAAAGAATTTATTGAATTTTTTTAATTGATTCCTTACGATAGATTCAAAATCAGGGGAAAATAGCTGTTCATCAATTTCCTTTAATTCAGTATTTAGTTTTTTAATATTTGTATCTACTTCAGATATTTGATTAATTATGTTTTCATATTCTCCCTTTTTCTTGAATAAGTCATTTAAATCCTGTATAATATTCTCTAATTCTTCAAATGTATCTGATTGCATAATTTTTTCAGATAGAATTTGTTCTTTAGATATAAGAGAAGTAAGTTCTTTATTTTTCTCTTGTATTTTATTTTCTATGAGAGGTAAGTCTTGAGTTATAAACTTAACTTTTTGCACAAGCATCTGATTATGATATGCTACAAGTTCCTCAAATTTTCTTTGTAAGTTGGGAATCAATGAGGCAGCTTGCTCGTATATAGTCCCCAATACTTGTGTATCTATATCTGATTTTTGAGATTCAAAATCTTGCTTTGCATCTAAAATTATATTTTTACGTAGATTCAATGAAGCAATTTCTGAACTTACAGAGTTTACTGAATATTTAACTTCATTCAGTGAATTAATATCTGATTCAAAATCTTCATTGATATTTAAGCTAGATTTCTTTTTATTCAAAGCCTCTATTTGACTGTCAATCCATTCCAGAAGGACTTCATATTCATTACGGGATTGATTTTTTTCCAGTCTTTTCTTATAAGTATTTTCCGCTTTTATTTTTTCTAAAATCTGCTGCCTATCATTACCTGAAGTAAAATTACAGCCAAATAAATGTAAATACAGTGTTTCATACTCAGCATCTGACGTATAAGAATCTAGGGTCTTTAGCGTATTGGAAATCCTCAAATCGCTATAACGGATGTTATGAGAAATAACCTGCCTGAATGTTGGTTTATCTTTTTGAAGGTCTGGTAATAATAATTCTGATAGCTTATCTTCAAAGTCTTCTTTAGTGACAAACTCTCCATTTATTTCTCTAATAATTTCTTTTCTTGGTTTTGACAAAAAATTTCTTTTTATAACTACATCCTCATTATCTCCTTCTACGCTATGCCCTAAAGTGAGAGTTATGATGATTTTGTTTTTTATTAAGTAGTCTTTAACAAGTAGATATTCTGTTTTTTTGTTCTCAGGATCAATATAAATATCTTTAGCGTCTCCTCCTAAACAAAAATCGATTAGACGAAGAACGGTAGTCTTTCCAACGTTATTTCCTGTTATTTGCTCTTCACTTTCATCAACAATAAGATTGATTCCCTTATGAAAAGAAATTTCCCTAATGACTTTAGTTGTAGTTGATATTATTAATGATTTTAAGAACATAAACAAACTTCTCCTTTCTTATTTATAATAGCAGCATTCAATAAGTAAAGCCAATCCAAACATAAAATCAGAATTGGGTAACTCATATTCTTTTTCTGTTTGACAAGAATATATAACTCTGTAAGTTCAATACACTTGTATTGTTGTATCAATTCCAATACAACTGCACCATTATAGTAAACACTATTTTCAGGATGGATGTTATCAGGAAGTAGCATAGTTGTAATCATTAGGATTTTTGAAAATCTTGCATCTTATAAAAGCATCTACTACAAGTATGCCAACACACATTTCCATTTCTTCTTGAGGTATCTTCTCAAAGTTAGAACTTTGAAGAATTCTCTCTGAAATATTCGAAATAACAAGGCTAAATAATTCATCGCCACTCGATTCTAATGAATGTTTGTTATACTCGCCCTTTATCGTATTAAGAACTGAGATACTTTTGTTACATCCAGATTTGTCGAATTCGGAATATATCCTATCAACTATATGATGACTATATTTATAGTCGTTTATTATTTCTTTTGATGTATTGAGATTGTTGAAATCTATTTTCCGATCAATCTCAAAACTATTTATGTTAGCATTTAAATCAACTGGTGCTAAATTTTCTTTTGAAAGAATATTGATTACTGATGAGAGATTTGATTCCAGTCTTAAAACATCTGTTTCTCTCCCCAGCTCACTTTTGATTAGTTTATATATTATTTCAAATGTGTTTATATCCAAATTATATATATCTTGCAATATCGACCTTGCATCGTATATATCAGTAGCAGGAATAAAATTAATACCTGTAGGGGGAGTATATGATTGGCTTCTTAAGTTGGTTGCATCTCTAGCGATAGAAATAAATTTAAAGTTAAAACCTGTATAGTTTGTTGAGAACAAAGATGGTTTGCTTAAAGCACTATCAATCTTTGCTTTTGTATTAGTCGCAGATACTTGAATTATAATGTTCTTAGTTCTGTCAATAAGGTCGATCGCTTCTACATTTTGAACCAAAGAATTCAGATTTTCAAGATTCCATGTATATAGTTTGTTAAATAAGTCCCGATAGAAATTTTCAGAGTGTAAGTGATAATCGAGAATATTTATCTTCCCCCTTAACTCAACTCGTGTGCAAAGGGTAATGAGCCGTTCCTCAATAAAATTATAATATGTTGCTCTATTCATGGAATCGTATTCTTGTTATTGAATTACAAAGATAGGAATTCTAGCTGAATTATCCTGTAAGTCATTCTAATAAATTTCTTCGAGTCGTTTGTTTGGAAATAACTTCGAGCATACGCACCTTTACTACCTCCTGAGTTTCGGCTTCTTCTTTTTCTTTGGTATCGGCAGTTGCTGTTCGTCAATTCGATTGATATCAGTAGTCGAAGGCAAAATTTCAATATTGTTTGAAAAGTTGTTTTCCTGTTTTATTTGCTATCCTGCTTGCTGCCATCTCAGTTTCCTTTTTTCCTATCTGTATCTTTTCTATCGCCTTTTTCTTTTCACCAGTAAAAATATTTTCGGGAGCTTTCAGTTCCTGTTTCTGCATCTGAAGTTTGTCTTTTAAACTGCCGTTCTTCATAGTGTTGTGGTAATCAAACAATTCTGATAGTTGGCGGTTGTAGTCGAATAGCTTATCAAAACCCTGTTCTGTCTGTTGGAATAGGTTTACACGGTCAAATCCACCTTTGATTACTCCGTTCTTGGTATTCTTGTGATTGGTGAGCGGTGATAACTTCTTTTTATTGGCTTGGTCTTTCCGGCTAACAATCAAATGACAGTGCATATTTAGTTCATTATCTGAACGACTACGGTCGAAATGAATCTTGCCATAGAACTTTATATCAGTTTCAGATAGTCCTTTATTGAAGTTCTTGGCATATTCAGGAATAAACACTTCACGAATATAGCGTTTCATAGCTTCGGCTTGATCCAGTTCTGTGTTACCCATTGCCCGAAGTTCCTTTTCCGATGGGCTGACATGGATAGCGAAAAACTTAGCATCTGTTTTCAATAGTTGCCCGATATTGCTATCTATATCTTTTATGACCTTTGATTTATAGATGTTATCATCTGTCAGATTGAAAAAGCCTTCGGTATAAACACCTTTCTCTATCCTTTCTAAATCTTCATGCTCTAAATAATTAGCTAGCTGTCGGCTACTGCCAGCATTATTATATGTTCCATTTGATGGTGGGGCAAAGTCTATGTGCATAATCCTATGTGTTTATCAGATTGTTGATTTCGGCTTTTAGATTCTCTTTTCTTTTGCTATCCATCACACCACAAGCGGATAATTCCGAGTAGAGTTGTATTAGGTGAAGTAACTTTTTATAATCTCGTTGGTGTATCTGGTAAAGTGCATTAATCTGTTTAGACTGGTTGTTTATCACATCGGCATGTTTGCCGAACTGCTCACTTAACTTTCTGAGTACGGCTGTGTGTTTCTCCTGATTGGCTTCCAGTTGAGAGAGTATCAGAGTTTCCAGAGTTTTGCCGATAGTATCGAAACGCAAAGCAATAGAATTTGTTACCCGTATCATGGGATTCAGTTGTTCTTCCTCATAGTGACGAATGAAGCGAATAATATCATCCTGCCTCTTATTTATTTTCGCCAGTTCCGATTTTACAGATTCAGGAGCTTCGGATGGGTTGATATGTGCCTTATCTATATACCTGAACGCCAACTTTACAACTTCACTCTTTCTCAGTGAATAGCGTTTGCATATCTTCTCTACCAAAGCTGCCGTTTCCTTCTCTATGGAAATGGTAGTAAATATCGTTTTTCGACTGCTATTTGGCATGGTAATTACTTTTTTATAGAAATATGAATAGATAAATACCTGATAATAAGCGTTACAAAGAAAATGTTTATTACAGGTGTCATTACAGCGTGTTCTTGTAACACGTTAAAGCCGAAGGCTTTGCCCCGCAGGGCAAGAGGGAAGAACAGGACTTGTCCAGTTCCCTCTTGCTCAATTTAGCGAAATGGGCTGAACCGATAGGTGAAGCTGTTTGTGCTAAATTGGGGTAGTAGCATAGAGGAATAGACAAAACACTGGCTTCTTTCCTCTGCTACCTTTTGCTTTCAAGGTTTATTCTCTAATTGATTGGCTCTTTCAAACTGTTTATAAGTTTGAGAGTCGGCACGTTCACGAACAAAAGTCCGAATATCGTTTGCTCTATAGTATGTCTTCCGTCCAATGTTGAAGTAGGGCAGAGTACCGTTTGCCCGATAGCGTTGTAGGGTTCGGAAAGAGACTTTTAGCAGAAAAGCTAAATCTTGATTATCCAATAGCTTTTCATTTTCATCCAATACAGTGTCAGTATTAATAAGGGATTTCAGGTCTTGCCCGATTTCGGCGAGTTTCTTGGATAATTTTTCCATCCATTTATCGAAGTTTTCGTTGTCTATATACATTTTGCTTCATTTTTAAGTTGAACATTACGGTTTTCAATCGATTGATGATGCAAAATTCGGAAGAATGATGAAGACGAATTGACAAGGGATTGTCAACTTGATAAAAATAAATTTTTGATATAAATCCTTTTATATCATTGAAATAGATATAATGATAGCTTTCATCGATAAAAGATAGCTAGTCATTTCTTTGCCAAAGTGAAACTATCAAGTACTAATCAACCTGATAGTTTCTATGTATAACTTACTTATAATAAGTGCTTAAAATAGCTCCATTCTGAAATGTTCGGCAACTTTTTAGTTTCCAGTTTTTCTCTTTGGGCTTGTTTGGAAATAAAGGTATGCCTTGCCCTAAAATAATAGGGAAAACACAGATTTGCATTTCATCTATAAGGTCAAGGTCTATTAACATTGAAACTAGCTCTCCACCCCCTACAAGCCAAATATCTCTACCTTGACTGTTCTTTAACTTCGTAATTTCCTCGTTAATACTCTCCGTTATAAATTGGACTGGCTCTTTTGGTGTTAAGTTGATATTCTTGTGTGACACAACATAAGTTTGTTTTTTCCGGTAAGACCATTCACCACCAAACCCGATAATTTCTCTATAAGTTCTACCACCCATCAGGACTATATCAATAGACTGTAGGAGTTCATTGTATTTATAATCATCATTTGTTGTATTGGGAAACTGGGTTAGCCATTCTACTCCACCATCAGGTGTTGCAATATAACCATCAAGTGAGGTAGCAATATAAAGTTTGATTTGTCTCATAATTCTTTAAAAATTAATTGTTGTTTGGATTTTGAGGGGATAACATAAGAAAAGCGTGAACCCACGCTGTTCCTGTATAGAGGTACTGGCATACCTTAGAAACGGGACAGGCAAGTCCACGCTATACGAAAGTATAGCATAGACATTGCGCTAAAAACCTCGTTTCTGTTGAAAGTGCCAGTTTCCTATACAGAGAGCTTCTGCGAATGTTATGTTATATGTAAAAGCAAATCTTTTGACTTGCCTCTCTTTTCTATTTCTTCAATGCAAATGTAGCAATAATAAGCGGTTGTTCAATAGAACACATCACGTATTTGTTATATTTTGCATCGGATTTTTGTTTTATGAACTATTTAGCATCATCTTCATCCATGCGTTTTATCAAACTGTCAATCAGTGAGTTTAGATAGGAAGTTCTATCCTTTTTTCTACTTTTCAAGTTCAGATATACACGATAATAATCGCCTAAGTCAGTATTGAACAGAATACTAAGAGCATCCATTATTTCACTGATAGTTGCTTTTCCTCCATTGATGTCACATGAGGAATATAAAGAATACCCCAATTCTATCAGGAAAACTTTCTTTCCAGTCCATGTTAAGTTAGGAAAGGAGAGCTTAGACAATGTATCGGTAAGTTTTTCTAAACATTCAATATTCTTTATTCTTTTTTCTAAGTATGCCTGTAGTTGTTCATTTGCCAAAATCTTACCTACCTTATAATCGTATCCTGTTGAAGATCTGGGATCTTTATCTATGTGTATGCTATCACCGCAAAAGAAAGGCTTGCAATTTCCACGAACAAAATATGTATTGTCAAAATGAGTTTGCCCAGTCCGATAGTATTGATAGAACTCTTTGTTCTTATAGAAATAGTGTGTCAGGCTGTTAAGTTCTTCCGATAGATAATCCTTTATTACCTCCTTATTCCCTATTGGTATTTGTGATTCTATATTATATATCTTGTTAAAGAATAGGTATTTGCCTAATATGGCAGGCTTTAACTTCTTGAAATAATAAATCTCATCGGCTTCTGTTTGAAACTGATAGTTCACAGCTGTTTCTTGAAGTTTACTAAACAGAGGATTTATCACTTTAAGCATATATACAGCATTATCTATAGAAATCACTCCATCCAGATTTAGTGTGTTGATTTCATTATCGATTGAAATCAAGATTTCATGGAATAATTCTTTCATATTGCCTAGCTTGCTTGAATGATCGGTTCTACATATTATCTGCTTTACAGATATTGTTTTGGATACACAACCCACCATAAGTAAATCCTCCGCCAAAGCCCATTAGCATCAATGTATCATTCAATTGTATCTTATCCTCCCGAATACCATTATACCATGCTAAAGGTATAGAGGAGGCGGAAGTATTACCGTATCTTCTAACACTATCTAAACATTTTTTCATTGGTATTTCCAATTCATTGAAAACAGCTTCCAATAATCTATAATTTGCACTGTGTGGTAGAAAATAGTTCACATCATCCAGTTCGAGGTCGTTCTTTATAGCCAATACTTTTAACCCTTTAGCCAAAGTTTGAACAGCCCATTTATAGACTGTTCTCCCATTTTGATGTAGTTTGTTATTGGCTATAACTTCTTCATCATTGATATGTGTTTTTGAACTGGTTAGATATAAATCTTTTCCATAGTGACCATTTGTTTCTGTGATGGTATTTAATAGATGGTTCTCTGTAGATGCTTCTACAATAACTGCTCCGGCTGCATCTCCGAATAAGATACAAGTGGTTCTGTCTGTAAAGTCTGTTACTTTAGATAGTGTGTCAGCACCAAAAACTAATACTTTCTTATGCGAACCCGAAGCAATTAACCCCTTTGCCAAAATCAACCCATTGCAGAAACCCGCACAGGCACATGATATGTCAATTGCTCCGGCATGAGATATTTTTAGTCGGGCTTGTACCTGGCTTGCAACACTCGGAACAATCTGATCGGGTGTAGTGGTTGCCACGATAATGAAATCTACATCTGCTAAATCTTTATTATAATTTGCAGATAAGTTTTCGGCTGCCTTTACACACATATCACTGGTAAATTCATTTGGGGCAGCAAAGAAGCGTCTTTCTATACCGGTTCTTTCTCTGATCCATTCGTCGGATGTGTCTAAGGACTTTTCGAAAAAAGAATTGTAAACTTCCCTTTTGGGATGATAAACTCCTATTGAACTAATTGTAGCATTCATGTTTAATCTATTTTTTGATGATTAGTTATTATTCGTATACTTACTAATAAGTAAGTAATATGGGCAAAAAAATTATATGCTTAATAACTTTTCCTGTATGGAAGAGTATATATCATTGCGTAGAACTTTATTCATCTGTAAAGAAGATAAGAGAGCAGAGTGTGTCAGATTAGCTTGGTCTTTGGCGCTCCCCTTAAAATGAAAAATTTTGTTCTTCTTACCTTTTTCTAATAGGATTGTCAGCCAATTAAGAATTGTATTAATTAGGCTATGCAATTCTTTCTGCATATTTTCAGGAAGTGTATCATAGGCTGGAGCAAGAGAACCGACTATACAAGTCCTGTACTGTTGAACGAAACTGTCGTGCATAGTAATATAATTAATGTATTGTTGCCTTTCGTCTAAAGTAGCCCACAACCCAATTCTTTCCTTAAATGCTTCCGAATTGCTCCTAATCACAGCTATTCCTAAATCTGATTTAGCAGGAAAATAATAATGTATGGCTGCATTCTTTATGTTAAGCTGTTTAGATATATCAGCATAACTAAAAGCATTGTAGCCAATAGTCTTTATTAGCTCATCTGCCATGCGTATTATTTCACTCCTTGTATCATTCATGGCGCAAATATATGTAATTTACTTAGTAGTAAGTATAAAATGGTGCATTTTAACATTCACTATATAGCCAGTAAGAACACTATTCAGACAGTAAGGCTCTTATTATTAAATAGATAGTTTCGTTTTCTATATTTGCTGGCGAAATCTAAAATACTGATTTTTATATGGATATAGTAGCAATAGAAAGAGCTTCCTTTGATTCTTTTAAAAAGAAACTGGAACAAATTATAACATTGGTAGATAATAGCTCTCTGTCCTCCTCTTATATGCACCTTGATAAAGAATGGATAGAGGGTAGAACATTGGCGACTTCCTTGCATATTTCCCTGCGAAGTCTGCAAACTTTAAGGGAGAGGGGCAAACTTTCCTTTTCAACTATCGGAAGGAAAGTCTATTATAAAGTAGCCGAAGTACAAAAGCTACTGGATTCAGGAAGAATAAAAATAACCGCTAAAAAATAATTGCTTATGGATTTATACACAAATGAGGATAGTCGGGAACTGATGCTGTCATTGGATAAGGCTCTATCATATATAGAGTATGCTTTGAAAAATGGTAAATTAGCATTTGAGGGAGAACGGTATCTGACAAGTGAAGAACTTTGTTCTATCCTCAAAATCAGCCGTAGAACTTTACAAGAATATCGGGATAATAGGGTATTCCCTTTTATTCAACTACCGGGTAAAGTGTTATTCCGTGAATCGGATATTAGGAAAGTTTTGGAAGATAGGTTCCGTTCAGCTTATAATATTGAAGATTATCCCCTTTAGTCTTTAATGGTGAGTACAGAAAAATGGCTACCGTCCGGATGGATTGGGTAGCCGTTTTTATCTTTAGGTGGTTTTAGTAGGGAAGCTCTCACGCACATTCTGCATATCTCGGAGAATACTTTGATCTAATACTTTTGCGTATCGCTGCGTCATTTTTGTATTGGTATGACCGAGCATTTTGGCTACATTTTCCAATGATACATTGTTAGCTAAAGCGACAACGGTCGAAAATGTATGTCGTCCGGTATGCGTGGTTAGATTCTTCTTGATACTGCATAAATCAGCAATTTCTTTCAAATAACTGTTTAGCTTTTGGTTGCATGGAACGGGTAACAATGTTCCTTTCTTTTTCGCCAGTGGATGTCCTTTGTATTTCTCCAATATGGCTAAAGGTATATCCAAAAGAGGAATGTTGCACATGACTTTTGTTTTCTGTCTTGCTTTCCTAATCCATAAATTCCCCTGATTATCAGATATAAGATGTTCTGCTTTTAATTCAGATACATCTATGAAAGCTAATCCCGTGAAGCATTGGAATAGAAAAATATCACGCACTAAATCCAGCCGAGGAACATCAAAAACTTTGTTTTGCATAGTTTCTAATTCTTCTTTGGTTAGAAACTCTTTGTGTACTTCCTGCTCGTGGAAACGGATATTGATAAACGGGTTTTTCTCCATCCAATCATTAGCCAATGCCATATTGGTGATTTTCTTAACTGCTTTCATATAACGGATTACCGTATTTTCTTGTAAGTCCTTTTGAGCTTTCAGGAAATGAATATAGTCCTGAATGATGGCATGGCTTATTTCTTTCATGGGAATATCCTTTAGGTGGTACTTTTTCAAAGCCATCTCTTTGAAATATCGTAAACAAGTATCAAAGCGGGAGATAGTTACTTTAGCATAATCCTTGCCAATCAACTCACGGCATTTATCGTTATGTTCCTGAAAAACTTCAAAGAACATTAGATGCTTTTCATCCAACCCGAGAAATCTACGTTTTACTTCCATCGGATTGATAAGTTTTCCTGCATCTTCCATTTCCCTATGAATGTCTAACAATCGAAGTTTAACCGATTCAAGATAGCGGTTAATCTCCATTGATGTAGCATCCTTACCGGTACAGCGTTCTTTCGCTTGATTCCATTGTGTAGGCATTACATCTCGTTTGAGTTGTAATTCGGTGAGTTGCCCCTCAATAGTAATGCGCAACATGATGGGCGTTTCACCTGATTTCTTTAATTTGGTCTTCCTAATAAAGAAAAGCACATTAAAAGTCTGTCGTTTCATACTCTAAAAATTAATGGTTTAAAGTTACTGAATCGTGCAGAATAGCAAGAGTTAAACGACAAGACAATCAAGGACTTATGATACAATTCGTGGTCAATTTCTTCAAGACCCAAATTGGTCACGATTTAGACCAACGGAACTGCATAATTTTGCTAAAAATGTGGGAGTTTTAGGAGAAAAAGAAAATCCCTGAAATATTTAATTTTCAGGGATTTACCAAATTTGAAGTCTTTTAAAAGTGGTGCCACCAGGAATCGAACCGGGGACACAAGGATTTTCAGTCCTTTGCTCTACCAACTGAGCTATGGCACCATCATGTCGTTTTGTATATCGTTGTTTCGATTACGGGTGCAAAGATACGGACTTTTTTGATATATGCAATAGGTGGCGGTGGATTTTTTGAAAATATTTGAGGGTAGAGGTGGAATTAGCTGCTATAAGCAGGGTAAATAGGGGGAGCGTGTAGATAAATATGGATTTTTACTTATTTTTGGAAGCGGGTAGAGAATGATTAATAAGCTATAGATATGAAGAAAGTAATTTGGAGTATTGTTTTAAGTTGGGTATGTTTGGCATTTGCTGCTGCTGGGATAGGAACTCGTGATGCGGTGTCTGCCTGTGATGGGAAAGTGTATAAAAAAGGGGATAAGATTATGTTTGGTGTCCCTAAGGTTTCCGGATATTTGTTTGTTAGGACGTTTACAAAGGATGGGAAGATTTCTACGATGCCGAAAGAGAATCTGGCTAGTCAAGAGGCGGTGATCGTTGATATTCCAGATTACGATAAGAAACTCTTTGAGGGTATGGGCGTTTATTCTGAGGTAGAAACGCATCCTCTTGTCGTGGTAGAGCTGGATGGACGGCGTCTTTGTATAAATATTAATGATGCGCTTAGTCAAGGGAATATTGTTTCGGAATATTTTAAAAGCGAAGTTGAGGGTGTGGTCGATTTAACATCCGATCTCTTATTGGTTTATGCGCTTAAATTAAATAATGTGACAGTTGATGACGATGTGATAGTAAGGTATATGGCTCATTGTGACAAGAATCTGGTAGAGAAAAATCAAGCCGATCCATTTACTATGGCGGATCTTAAGAAAGAATATGCCGCTAAATTGGAAAAGGCGTTAGGGGACGTTGATTTTAGTAAAGTGTTTCGTATTGAGAGTCAGTCGGAGATGTTACAATATGATATGGATAAGCAGATCTTTCCATTAAAAGGGTTGTGGTGCCCACAAATTAAGACAGACCAGCCGGATGCGTTGGCTAAGATTGGCTTTTGTAAATGGGATGATTGTGTCTTTCGATTTGTGAATATACCAGAGTTCATGAATGTCCCTTGTGAGACGGCTCGTGCGAAAGGGTTTTATGATATGAGGAAAGTCGGAAAAGTGCCTACCTATAATAAGCCGCTGGCTACCTCTTATACTTATATCCGTTTCTTGGATAAGAAGGTACAGCTTCCCGAGAAAAAGAATAAGGTCTATCATAACGGTGATATAAAGAGTATGTCTTTGGCTGATTTGTATGGGAAAATGGCTATAGAGGCTCAAATTATAAAGATGGATGTTTATCACTTACCTTTCTTGAAGATAAGTGATTTTGAACTCTTCTATAATTATTTAGGATCCATTGAAGTGAAATAATAGGAAAACGGTCCGTCCCCCAATAAAAATGAGACGGACCGCTTTGCATTCGTGAATTCAGAGCGGATATTTCTTTTTAGTTTAGTGAGTTCCAACCTTGAGCCTTAAGCTCGACTTCACCTCCGTCACGACCGACAAGATAATTGCCTAACTCTGGCTTTGTTATATGACCGATCACCTTAATACCTTTCATTTCCGACACCTTATCATGATCTGCTAAAGGAACAGTGAATAAGAGTTCATAATCCTCACCTCCATTCAATGCCGCGGTTATCAGATTCATGTTAAACTGCTCTGCCATGGCTGCGGTTTGGTAATCGATAGGAATACGATCTTCGTAAACTCGGCAACCTACATTACTTTCTTTAGATATATGAAGCAACTCCGAAGAGAGGCCGTCGGAGATATCCATCATGGAGGTCGGAACGATTCCAGCTTGGTCAAGAACCTCGACAATGTCTTTGCGGGCTTCCGGTTTTAATTGGCGTTCCAACAAATATTCTTTACCAGAGAAATCGGGCGTGAAATCTTTCTCCCCATTAAATATGCTTTTCTCCCGTTCCAGTAATTGGAGACCCATGTAGGCGGCCCCTAAATCGCCGGACACGCAAATAAGATCGGTCTCCTTGGCTCCGTTTCGATAGACAACTTTACCTTTCTCTCCCTCGCCTAGGCAAGTGATGCTGATCGCTAACCCTGTGCGTGAGGCGGAAGTGTCGCCACCAACGAGATCTACGTCATAGATATCACAAGCGAGTTTAATGCCCTCGTAGAATTCTTCGAGATCTTCTACACAGAAACGTTTGGAAATACCCAATGATACCGTAATCTGTTTCGGGCGGCCGTTCATGGCGTAAATATCGGAGAAGTTTACGACTGCGGATTTATAGCCGAGATGTTTCAACGGCACATACATCAAATCGAAATGAATACCTTCCAGCAAAAGGTCTGTCGTAACCAATACTTGCTTGTCTGTGTAATCTAGTACGGCTGCGTCGTCACCAACACCTTTCAACGTACTCGGATTTTTAAGTTCTATTTTATCGGTGAGATGACGGATTAACCCGAACTCTCCCAAAGTCGATATTTCTGTTCTATTGCTCATAAGATTGTTAACGTAATATAGGATGATTCTTTATTCTTGTATCAATATGTTTAACTATTAATTCTTGAAATTGTTTTTCCCGATCCATACAGAAACCCACCGTAATAGGCAAACAATATAAATGAGAAAACCATTCCATGGGAAGCGAAGGAAGGTCACGGAGTCGGGCGGCATCTTTCTCCGTGATGATTATCAATTTACTTGTAGAAGTCAACCGCTTGAAGGCCGTTTGTATTTTCTGGATGTCATGCCGATCGAAGGCGTGATGATCCGGAAAGATCAATGAGGTGACATGCTCCGTATATTTATGGATCTCTTTTTCGAGAGGTGCCGGGGATGCGATACCGGATACCAATAAAACCTCTGTAGTAGAGGCCAGCCCTTTTAATGTGCGTTTGGGGGCTTTACCGGAAAAGACGGGTTCCAGCTCCCCGTAAAGAATACGGCTGAAATAGAGCTCTTGATAAGCTGAGAGATGTATATCCTCCTCTATGATCCGGAAGTCTATAGGTTGTATATATGACTCACATTTCGTGACAATGATCACGTCCGCACGTCGAGCGCCATCCATAGGTTCCCTTAAACGGCCTGCGGGCAAGAGCTTATCTTGCGTATAAAGACGGTGGCAATCGGTTAAAAGGATGTTCAGCGTGGGGGCGACGTATCGATGTTGAAAGGCATCGTCCAGCACGATCACTTCCGGGCGCTTATTCTCTGGCAGAGCCAATAGATTGCGGATACCCCTGCGGCGATCAGCGTCTACGGCAACGAGAATATCCGGAAACTTACGTTTCATTTGGTACGGCTCGTCACCGATATCCTTGCTGGTACTTCGCTGATCGGCCAACAAGAAACCGGAGGTTTTCCGTTTATAGCCACGGCTGAGTACAGCTACCCGGTATCGGTCTTTTATCAAACGGATGATGTATTCCGTATGAGGGGTTTTTCCGGTCCCTCCGACAGTCAGGTTCCCCACGCAAATAATAGGCAGATCATACCGCTCTGTCCGAAGGATTTTCCAGTCGAACAGCTGATTCCTGAATCTCACCCCGATTCCATAAAGGAAAGAGAATGGAGTGAGGAGTTTATTGAACTTAATCGTATGATCTGTCAGCATGGCCCAGTTATTATAACGGTTTCATATCGTAAGGCATACGAGCTTGGATTCCGCAATTCGTCTTGATATTATTCAACGTCTTGAAGTACTCGAACTCATTACCCAATACATTTTTGACGATAGAGAGTTTCACCTCTCCGAGCTGGCTTTCCAAGAACTCGTCCAAGAAATTCTTGGAACCGCTGACGGTAGTTACGCTATACTGATCCAGATCAGCCAACCCCGCCGCTGTGCTTATAGCTAATTCAATACCGCCCAGCTCATCGACTAAACCTCTTTCTTTCGCTTGCTCACCCGTCCAGACCCGTCCTTGTCCGATAGCGTTGACCGCTTCGGTAGTCATACCTCTACCTTCGGCGCAGCGGGAAAGGAACGTTTGGTAGCCTCTTTCCACGTATCCCTGTATCAGTGCTTTCTCACTATCGGTCATGGGACGGGAGAGGTCTCCTAAGTCCGAGAACGTGTTCGTCTTTACGATGTCCGTGGTCAACGCTAGTTTCCCGAATAATCCGGAGGCGTTCGGGAACATGCCGAAGATACCGATGGAGCCGGTCAACGTATTCGGTTCGGCGATGATCTTATTAGCGGCGCATGAGATATAGTAGCCTCCCGAGGCAGCTACGTTGCCCATGGAAACGACCACAGGTTTCACCTTTTTCAACTCGACAACTTGACGCCATATCTGCTCGGATATATAAGCGCTACCTCCCGGGGAATTCACACGGAATACCACGGCTTTCACGTCATCATTGTTTTTTAGCTTGATAAGCTCATCGGCCATTTTCTCCGTGATACTTTGTTCGATATCGTAAAAGTTGCCGGGTGTTTGCGCCTTAATCTCGCCTTCGGCGTAAAGTACGGCTATCTCCGGGGCGTTTTTGGTGGGTGAGGCCTTGAGGGTTTTCATTTGAGCTAAGTTGGCCGATCTCAGTTTCTCTCCATTTTGTCCGGCTAGCTCTTTGACGTATGCTTCTACCTCCGGCTTATACTTCAATTCGTCTATAAAGCCACATTCTACCGTTTTCACAGGGTCCGCGAAGAAAAGCCCCTCATTGGCGTAATGGTTGATATCGTTCACGCTGATGCTGCGTGATTCGGCGATGCCTTCGGCTATATTATCCCAGATGGTGGAGATATACGATTGGATTTGCTCCCGGTTCGCCTCGCTCAGCTTATCCAGCATAAAGGGCTCCACGGCACCTTTGTAGGTACCTACCTTAAAAATCTGCATCTCGATACCTACCTTATCCATCAGTCCTTTGTAGAATAGGGTTTGCGAGGCGAGTCCCGTCAACTCAAGGATGCCTTGCGGATTCAAGAATACCTTATCGGCCACGGAGCAAAGGAAGTAATTCCCTTGCGTGAAATTATCGGCGTAAGCTACCACGAACTTGCCGCTTTCCTTGAAGTCTATCAGCGATCGGCGGATTGCCTCCAAGCTGGCGCTACCCGAGGAGAGAAGCCCCGATTCGATATAAATCCCTGCGATCTTGTCATTCTGTTTCGCTATCCGGATCGTCTCGAGCAGGTCCTTCAGTGACAGCATGTTTTCCTTGTCGCCCATCAAGGCGGAGAATGGATTCTCCGCCGGGTTATCCGCTAGCGTCCCGTCTAGCTTGATCTTGAATACCGTATTGCTCTTGGGGGTGTAATCAGGTGTGCTACCTACGGTGGCGATATATCCTATAGTCATGGATATCAATACCGTCAGGATTATTCCCATTGCCAACATAACGCCTAGCGTTGAGGCAAACATCATTTTAAAGAATTGTTTCATATCTATTGAAAACTAATTAGATGACAAATGTACGAAAATTTCCTCTACGTCCCGGTCGTTGAGGCATACTTGTTGGTAAACATCTCGCAGAAGCTCCGGGTTGATCTTCTTGAAATCTTTTTCTAAAGGGGTGATGAAAAGACCTCCGATATCGGCAGCTCCCGGGCTGGACAGGAGATGGTCGTCGCCCTCGGCCTCGTATTGCCACGGGCGGTGGCGCTTGCGGGGGATCATGGTGATTACCCACTGATTGTCGTAATAGGAGCCGAAGAGATTCATCATCGGCTCGGGCTCGCCGGGGGGAAGCGGCAGGGCGGCGTAGATCTCCTTGAAGAGCCGGGTGGCGGCCTCGGCGGTGGCGGCTTGGATGACGAGGCCGGGGCGGAGGTTGCCGGTGAGTGGGTATATACGGTTGTCGTATACACTCGCATACGATTGTCGTATAAATTGGGTTACCTCTTCATCCAGCGGCATGATGCCTCGTGTCACTGCTTGGAAGTGGGCATGATCCGGTGCCGAGGCTCCGCTACGGGGTCCATTGTAGAAGACGGTGAAGGGAGCGAGTCTCCTTGTCAGTTCCAAGAAGTCATTCCATTGCGGCAATATCAGTTGCGGAGTATGTTTCCGGGTAGGGATCGTGAAATGTTGGGGGAAGATCGGGTAGGGGTTGCACAATACCAGATGGCGAAAGCCGAAAGGCAGTCGCTCCTGTTCCACCGGCAGATTCTCGGGACATAGGAAGCACTTGCGTTCTTTTAGGGATCGGGCATCTACCTTGGCCCCGGTGGAAACAATACGGGCGGGATTGAATTGCGCACGTATCGAGAACCCTCCCATATCGAAGGATTTTACTTGCACGGCCTCCAGCGCCTTATAGTTCTTCTCGGCCAATGGCCATGTCACGAGTTGCTTGGCTAATAATTCGGTCGCTTGCGATGAGCTGACCCAGTTGTTTGGTTTCATTGTCTTTCCATGTTTAAGCGGGCCTCGAGTTCCCAAGTCCTGATTTTATCCTTATATATATTATGGTTGTTCATTTTTACGACATCCAATGAGGCGTCGGAGTTATCTTCCCAACGGCGGCAAAGGTATAAGACGTCGTAGATCCGCCCGATCGGGTATTCACGGCTGATACGTAGGCCGAGGGCGTAATCTTCTCCGTAACTGGTGTTCGGGAGGTTTAGTTTCCGTAGCAAGGGTGTATAAAAGGCTCGGGGCGCTCCAAGCCCGTTGATGCGGAGGGCGTTATTGCGGCCGTTCTCGGGAGTCCATTCTTTATGGTCGATAATTCCGGGCGGGATGGTTCGCATATCGAAATCGGTCATTCGGTAGGTTCCGACCACCATGGCGCATCGCTGCTCGTAGAAGGCTTCCACGATCTTACGCAGGGTATGCTCGTCACTGTATACATCATCGCTATCCAATTGGATGGCGAACTTGCCGCAAGCCGAATGGTGTATTCCTATATTCCAGCAACCCCCGATGCCGAGGTCGTCACGCTCCGGCTGGATATGGATAATACGAGGGTCCGTGGCGGCGATCGTTTGGATTCGCTCGGAGGTGCCATCCGTGGAATGATTATCGATAATGATTAGGTTGAAAGGGAAGGACGCCTCTTGTCGCAGTACGGAACGGATAGCGTCCTCGATCGTCCGTACACGGTTACGTACAGGGATAATAACGGAGGCTTCCGTTTGAAATGTCTGCTCGTCAAGACGGACTGGCTTGAAATGAGGGGGCAAGTAGCCGCCTATCATCTTTAGGTGATCTGTACAGGCGGCTTCCATCTCGATCTGTACGGAGCGGTTCTTGGGATCTACATAGTCGAACATCTTCTCTCCGGATTTCCGTAAATCATTCTCTACTTCTGTATATAGATATTCGTTGATATGCGTCAGCGGAGCGTTTTGGGAGACTTTCAGGCGCAAGTCGTAGAGTCCGGCGAATGTATATTCCGTATCCATGGAGGCTATGGCGTTTTGTAGCGTGGAAGAACGATAGAGTAGGAGGGAGCCGAAATTGAAATCATCCCTAAGACTTCCTTTCTGGTAATCGATCACCGGATGGGGGTTGAGTTTGCCCTCCTTCTTCTCGTAATAATCGGAGTAAACCATACCGGATCTCGTATCGTCGGCGATGGCGACAAAACGCTCTAGGGCATACATGCCTAATAGAAGCTCTTCAGTCTTCGTATAAATTAACGTATAATGGGCACTGGCATAGCCGGCTATTTCCCGGAGGGTCTTCGTGCTCCATATATTCTCCGTGCGGATTAAATTGCAGGGATAAATAGCCTTGGCGTGGGGATCGTCCGTGATTAGATAGATCTGACTCACTAAGGACGACTCGGCCAATTGCGCTACCGTTTGTCGTGTAGCCTCTATTTTTCCATAAGGGATAAAGCAATTGATTCGTTTCATTGTATATACTGTATTTTATTTTGTTGTTGAATGGAGAAAAAGCGTAAGATGGACTCCATGAGTCGATTTCGTTCCGACGGTGTTTGAAACGCCTCAAACGGGAAACCGAGCGAACAAGTCCGATATTTCCCTTCATAAACGATTCCCGCCCCGATATTGCTCTCCGGATATCTCAAGATGGTATGGGCGAGCTTATCCGCCGGAAGTACACCGTCTACCGACTCGATCGAGTAGCAAATAGGGTTCGGACGTGTCCGGAACGTGTATCTGCCGTTTATATATCCGTAAGGGGATGCGCAACTGTTTACGATTCCCTCCTTGCTGGCATTACGGCTAGCCAACTTCCCTTTTAGTACCTCCTCGACGAACGTACGGTCTTGTGCGTTGCCCCAGCTGTCGGAGAAAAGATTCGTCCCGCTTACAAGCAAGTTGCCGCCTTGGGCAAGGTAACTGCGAAGCGTATCCTGTAAAACGGGAGTGATAACCGGTTGGCGCTGTTTTCCTAAAATCAAGTCAATAATCGGATACGTATCCGGCTTTACGACTCCCTCGGCCAAAGATTTATGGCTACATGAAACAAAGGAATAACCGGTCCCGGCCATGGCCTGCCCATGTATGAAAGGATAATCGAAGGTATTGCCCGCTATGACTTGGCCTGCGTAATTGTTGTAACTATCCCCATGCCCGTTATTATCATTGCTGTTCCATGTGGCGGAACGGCGGAATTCGAATTGATCCCCGATAAATGCGATATCATTCAGATAAGGCACTCCCCGGTCGACGGCATAAAGAAAGCCGGCTAAACTATCCGCCGCACTCTCGAAACTGGCTGGACCGCTGATCCTGTCGAATCCATTGACGATTAATACCGTCTTATCCTTTTCACCTTTAGGAGACCGGTAAACACTTACGATCTCGGAAGGGAAACTGATGCCTCCCTTATTTACGGCAGCTACCTTATAACTATGGATAATACCCGTCTCAATTGGAAGAATGATTTCTTCTCCTTTTACGAGCGTCCCGTTATCGAATCCACCGCTGTCTTTTCGACTATAAAGGATATAGGCGGTTGGTGAGGCACTCTCCTCAAGAGTATCCTGTACGGCTTTCCAGCCGATTCTCACTTTATTCGTTTCTACGAGCTCCGTATACAGACGATCGGGTGGGAGCGGTTGTACGATAGGCTCCTGTTTATTCTGGAAACAGATATAACGGAGCATCCCTTTATAGATCGCCCTACAGATAAGGAAACGGAAGCGTGGGTCTAACCCGTAACGCATATCGGCGAAGTTTTGATGGGATAGTAATTCTAATAGCATCGTTGGGACATCGGGAATACGTGCCTCTATATAAGATTGATTCCACATGCCCCGGCGGCTCCATTGAGGATTGTAAACCTTGCGGACATCGGACAGGATCTGTGTTTGGATCATGTCGGTTAGGTCTCTGGCGATCTCCCGGCTTTTCCGGTTGGTGTAGATTCCGTCGTTGCTTTTAGACATATAGATGCCGAGTGTCCCTATAATTGAGTCATCCGGGGTGGTTCCTGCGTCGGAATGGAATGCGAAGGCCATGTCGATAGGGATATGGGTCTGTTCTTTTAAATAATTAACCCATTGGGGACGTGCGTAAATGTCGTCTTGATAATCATTGCGGAAAGCGCTTTTCGAATAGATACTATCCGGTATTCCCGCCCATTGTAGCCAATATCGGGCCGCCTCGGTAAACCGTGGATACCCGCTTGTCTCTGCTTCTATCGGATAGGGACTTTCTAGCGGGCTACGTGCGATGTTCCCCATGCCGCCACCGATCTTGATTGCGTCTGCCGTGATAATCTTTCCCGATTTATTGCTTTGATTCGTTAATACGATTCTCTCATGGGCTTGTTCATGTGCCGTGAATTTGAAATTTCCCAGATAGATCCAAGTCCCACCCCCCATTGTTTGATTGACGGCGATTGTGGTTTCCCCTCCGGCATGATGGATGGTATACAGTGCCTGCTCTGTGCTGTTCGGAAAAGATTGATAGGAGGCATAGACCGCGTAATTCCCCGATTCCGGAATTTCGGGAATCCACTCGATGAGACTTTCTTTTCCTTTCCTCTGTGTGACCGTCTGCCGATAGGTACCTTGCGTAAAAGGGTTCTCCCCATTCGTATAAGTAGCTTGAATATACCCAAATCCGGCTTTCTCCCCATCCGACCAAGCTTTCTCTCCATCCAATTCCTTATACTCGGATCCCGGAGTAGAGCGATCATTGTCGATAATGATTTCGTGTATTTGAGTGTCCCTTTCCCGGGGGATAAGAATAGTCGCTCCTGCGTTTTCAAGCATCGGGGTCAGATAAGGAAGAACAAAACTCTGCGTAAATAAGTCCTCCACGGTGCCGAACATGCGAGCCCGTTGCCATTCCCAGCGATGGGCGGTCTGGGCGTAATATAAACCATGGCTTTGCCAAAGGGCGATATGACGGTTTTGTAATCCGTTTTTTATCTCATGAGGGCTGGATAGGCTACGGGTTAGCGGGTATTTGCTCTCTTTAATGGAGTATAGCCTCTTTTTGTTGGGACGTCCTTTTCTGTCGTATTCGGGAATCAGGCTCTCAATGTCTGTACCTCGGGTCAAGATGACGATCTTGGAGGCATTGGGGAATAGGGGAGCTATACTTGCGTAAAGCTCAGAAACGTTATATTCCCGAAAAGGGATGTCCTCCAAAGCTTCATTGGCGAAAAGCGTGACTTTCTTCTTCTGTATGAGGATGGAGTCAATCTTAATGGTGCGTGAAGACACATATTGCCTTGCGAAAGAGTTTAGCTTTTGATCCAATTGCTTTTTTAAGCTTTCACTATCCTGCCCTTCTGCCGGAAAGCTCCAGAGAAAAATGGATAGTAAGGATATGATGATCCTAACAGGATAGGAGAGTTTTTCTCGCATATTTTTATAAATATTATTGGCTGTCTTATTTCTACAAATTTACGGAAAATCTCCGTAATAACCTCATAAAAAGCCCAGATTGGCGCAATTAAAATTGAATATGAAGAAGGTAGGGGCAAATTGTGGATATTGGGAGAAGTCAAATCTATGTGAACGGCAGCAAGGAGAAGAACGGATTTGTCCCTATCATGGGACGGGTAGCGATTAACGGGACGATGGTGCGGTTCAGTTCAGTTGCGAGCGAACTATTCGTGTTCATGGTCAAGACGCCTATCTGGGGAATGATTATCCCTTCTTGAAGTGTCGGGTTTGCGATAGTATCTCAATGGGAAACGGTGGTAAAGTCAATGGGATAGAGGTGTTATCTCAATGACTTTACGGCCGTGTCCCATAGGCTTTTTTTGTATCCCGGATAAGTTGGTAGGGGATGGTTCAGGGCGCAAAGGGCGCATCTTTGCGAGGTTTGTAAAACTTTTATATTATAAAAAAATTAGCGTCTTACTTATTATATAGATGGAGTAATATATTTTTTTTGTAAAATGTTTTTGCGAACACGTAAAGATGCGCCCTAATGCGCCCTGTGATTTTTTTTGAAGATTTTCTTGATGTCTTAAAGTATAGATAGACAGTTGTTTATGTAATACTGTTCTCTTAGCCCTTTTTTAGTCTTTGGGGCGATATAATCGGCCTAAACTCACATTTACGTGGCCCAAAAGCACGTGTACAGAGCGATTTTCTCGTGATTCCATGAGCAGAAAGCCGTTTTTCCCGTGTGATTTCCTCTCGTCGCTAGGACCCTGTTTATCGTTTTTATACGTGTAAAAGCACTCGTGAGAGCCCTGTTTTCGGTACACGCGGTGACTCGTAAGTTAAAAAAGAGCATCACGTATTATTTAATGTACGCAATCCCCCTCGTGAAAAAAAGCCTAAAAAATAATGCCCGATAAATTTGGACCGTATGTTTTATAGC